>Ga0123337_10000437_pt1 | contig 70345 bp, 72 predicted proteins | sample frozenSSSSmetaG_FD_89792 | JGI IMG/M metagenome (GOLD analysis project Ga0123337, IMG submission 89792) | Glacier valley bacterial and archeal communities from Borup Fiord, Nunavut, Canada, to study Microbial Dark Matter (Phase II) -... | ecosystem: Environmental > Aquatic > Freshwater > Ice >...
CCGAACAGAGCCGTTAAGCCCCGTACTGCCGATGGTACTGCCGTCACAGGTGGGAGAGTAGGAAGGTGCCACCTGCTGTTATTTGAAAGCGAAAGCCGTTGTCACACCGACAACGGCTTTTTGCATTTTATAGACTCGACTATTTATCAAACAACAGGGAAAGGGGCTTATATCTGTATAAGCCCCTTTCCCTGTTGTTTGATAAATAGTTAGGCGAACACCAATTCAGTAAAAGCAGGTAAAGTGATTTTCTCTAAGAATTTCTCTTCCAGCAAATCAGCCCAGGCGTTCATATAAATGACAACGTCATCGCGGACGTTATGCTTTAGAAAGCGCTTCTCAATCGGGAAACGTAGCAACACTGCCCTGTCGTCCAGTTTCTCAAGATGTTTGAGGTCTTCCAGCATCAGTCCAGCGTTGAGCATTTCGTTTATAACGATATCGAGTGGCATGTGACTGGTTGGGCAATAATCGTCCACCTGTTCATTCCAGTCTCCGTAGCGTTGCATTGCATACCGATGAATCTGGTCTTTATTCAGCTTTGTCAGTTCCTGAGCTAGGTTGCCGCAGTTGCAGCCCCCCATATTACCCCATTGGTATGGTGCACCGTCCTTTAGTTTTTTTGCAGTGCGCCGGAGTGCTTCGATGAGTTCGGGAGTAGGTCGTGCCATAGACTTTATATTTTCAAAGTTATATTCGTAACGGCTTGTGAAAATATTTTGTTCGTCTCAGCGCACTAACTCCATCAGGTCTTTATCATTCACTTCTTTCCTGACATCTGCCATATCCAGAAAACGGGAGTAGATAGAGTCAAGCGTTGGTTTATCGTAGGTGTAACCCAGCAATTCGAGCCGGTGCTTGAGTGCGTGACGTCCGCTACGGGCAGTGAGCAGAATAGATGATTTATCCACCCCGACGTCCTGAGGCTTCATGATCTCGTAATTCTCCGAATTTTTGAGGTGACCATCCTGATGTATGCCCGAAGAATGTGCAAAGGCGTTGCGTCCTACAATGGCCTTGTTGGCCTGTACGGGCATTCGCATCATTTCTGATATCAACTGACTTACCGGAAACAAACGGGTACTGTCGATTCCGGTTTCAAAACCGAGTTCCCTGTGTACTTTCAAAGCCATCACTACCTCTTCAAGTGCTGTGTTTCCGGCCCGCTCGCCAATGCCGTTCATCGTTACTTCTACCTGCCGCGCTCCGTTCATGATACCCGCCAGCGAGTTAGCTGTGGCCAGTCCTAAATCATTATGGCAATGAATAGAAATCGTAGCTTTATCGACGTTGGGTACGGAGTTGTAGATACATTTAATCTTGTCGCCGTATTCGCCGGGGAGGCAATACCCTGTAGTGTCAGGAATGTTGACAACGGTGGCTCCGGCAGCAATTACTGCTTCTGTTAAGCGGCACAGGAAATCTAAATCGGCCCGACCAGCATCTTCGGCGTAAAACTCTACGTCATCAACATACTTTCGAGCGTGTTTAACCGATCTTACGGCCTGCTCCAGAATCTGCTCGCGTGTGCTGTTGAATTTATTTTTGATGTGGATATCCGATGAACCAATGCCGGTGTGGATTCGCCCGCGTTTGGCAAATTTAAGAGCCTCGCCAGCCGCATCAATATCGGCAATGACGCAACGCGAGAGTGCGCAAACGATTGACTCAGAAACAGCTCTGGATACCTCAACAACCGACTGGAAATCGCCAGGACTTGATACTGGGAAGCCCGCTTCAATGATGTCAACACCAAGTCGTTCGAGTTCTTTAGCTACAATAACTTTCTCTTTAGTGGTAAGCTGGCAACCAGGTACCTGTTCTCCGTCACGAAGCGTAGTGTCGAAAATATAAATGCGCTGACTCATAATATTATGTGGGTATTGAGGTGGGCCGAAAAAAAGCCCGCTCTCGTCAGAAAGGGGCTTTTATTTTTTTATAAATAGCAATTCCCTCTCATTCGTTAGCGTGAGCGTAGAAGTGGTAGGGCTAATGATTGACTCATATTATTGGCGAAATTTCGCTGATTGCGTAATTACACTGCAAAACTACATCAAGAGTCACATTTTTAAAAGTAATATTTTCGATTTTGTTAAGCTAAAGCGGTGAGTAATTGCTGTCCCATTTGCTCCGTATTGAGTATCATAGCTGTGTCAGTAGTCGAATCGGCTATGTCGCGCGTACGGTAACCCGCTTTCAGCACTTTATCGACAGCGTTAATGACTGTTTCGGCTTCTACTTTCATACCGAAAGAGATATCAAGTAGTAAGGCTACCGACAAAACCGACGCCAGAGGATTGGCTATGCCTTTACCGGTAATGTCATGTGCCGAGCCGTGAATGGGTTCGTATAGACCGATTTTATCACCTACCGATGCGGATGCCAGCATACCCATCGAACCGGCAATCTGACTGGCTTCGTCGGTCAGAATATCGCCAAAAAGATTGCCCGTTACCACTACATCGAAGCGTTTCGGGTCTTTGATGAGCAGCATGGCAGCGGCATCCACAAACTGGTGTTCTACCTCAATGTCAGGGTACCGTTTTGCTACGTCCTGTACGACTTCGCGCCAGAGTCGGCTACTTTCCAGTACGTTTGCTTTATCGACTGAACAAAGCTTTTTTCGACGGGTTCGGGCGGCTTCAAACGCCTTCACGGCAATCCGTTCCACTTCGTACCGCTCATAGATCATCAAATCCGAAGCCGTATTCCGGTCGGCAGAGCGGACTTTTTCGCCAAAATAGACATCGCCCGTTAGCTCGCGGAAGAATAGAATATCAGCTCCGCGTAAGATTTCGGGACGGATACTCGACGCACTCAGGAGTTCATCGAAAAGTTTAATCGGGCGCAGATTGGCGTATAAACCAAGGGCTTTGCGAATACCCAGCAATCCCTGCTCGGGCCGGACCGGTGCCGAGGGGTCGTTGTCGTATTTGGGATGGCCAACCGCACCGAACAGAATAGCATCGGCGGCATTGGCCTTTGTAATGGTTTCGTTGGGCAGTGGGTTGCCGGTAGCGTCGATAGCAGCGTGGCCGATCAGGGCTTCGTCGTAGGTAAATGTATGGCCGAACTTCTGCGCCACTTTGTCCAGAACCTGCTTGCCTACCTGGGTTACTTCGGGACCGATGCCGTCGCCGGCAATAATTAATACGTGTTTCTGCATGTGAACTGGTGAAGGGAAAAAGGCATTTATAAGTGAGTAGTAGAGAATCAGGCGGGTTTTACGGCTTCGGCGATTACGTTTTTGCCGATTACCCGCCCCAGCGTAATGACGTCGAAAAAACGACTCACCGGAAATACAACCCGGTCATAAAAGACAATCGACTCTCTAGTGATGCGCCCGTCTTTACGAAGCCATTTGTAGAGGAGAGAGATGAAATAACCAGCAAAATCGTAGTAGCGAACGTCAGTGACCTGCAATCCGGCACCTTCCATAATCTGCCGAACCATTCCCTTATCATAGCGTCGGTAATGGCCGACATGGTCGTCCATTTTGCTGTAAATCTCCTGCCGGGCCGGTACAAATATCTTGAGCTTGCCACCGGGCCGAAGTTTCTGAGCCAGTTTTTGGGTCATTTCGGCATGATGTTCAACGTGTTCAAGTACGTTTATGGTGTAAATCAGGTCATACTGCTTGGCGAACGTATCAATATCAGTTACAACCGGCTGATTAATTTGCGGAATCAGTTCTGGATCTATCTCGGCAGCATCAACGGTGCCGAGTGGGAAACGGTTGGCATATTCGCCATTACCGGCCCCGAAATCAAGTACGTTCATGCCGGGTTTTACGTCCTGTGCTATCCACTTGTACAAGCCGCCGTTGTAGTTGACAGCAAATCGCATAATGGCAAGGTTATCGGAACCGTTGTAATCGACTTTATCGTCGGTTTGTTTCGCCTGATTCATTTAGTTACTTGTTTGATGGCCGGCTATAAAGTTAGAGTGCCCTAATCAAAAATCGGCTCAATAGTAGGTTTTAGACTATCTATCGGTAGCGAATCTGCTGTCTAAACGGAACTAGTCGAGGGTGTTCAGCATTTTTTGGGTGGCTTTAATAGCCGATACTGTCTGATCCGAGTCGAGACCGCGCGTTTTAAACTCGCGGTTGTTGTGCTTCCAGGTAATAATCGTTTCACATAAGGCGTCGGTTCGGCCACCGGTCGGGATTCGGACGGCATAATCGGTCAGTTCGGGCAGGGTCTTTTTCTTTCTGCCGTAGATTTTCTTCAGCGCGTTCATAAACGCATCGTACTGACCGTCGCCCTGCGCATTTTCCTCAAATAGTTCGTCAACGATGCGTACCCGTAATGTAGCTGAGGGCTTGAGATCCTTGGAATGGGTAAGAACGTAGTTGAGTACCTCTACCTGCGACGTTACAACGCTGTTGTGCAACACGTCGGCAATGACGTAGGGCAGGTCTTCCTGTGTTACTACCTCTTTCAGGTCGCCGAGTTCAATTACCCGCTGCGTCACCAGTTTCAGATCGGTTTCTGAGAGTTGTATGCCCAGTTCGCGGAGGTTATTGTCGATGTTGGCTTTGCCCGACATCTTGCCGAGGGCGTAGCTTCGTTTCCGGCCAAAGCGTTCGGGCAGCAGGGCGTTGAAATACAGATTGTTTTTCTTATCGCCATCGGCGTGAATGCCAGCCGTTTGTGTGAATACGTTATCGCCTACAACGGGTTTGTTGTCGGGTATACGCAGGCCCGAAAACGTCTCGACAATCTTGCTGACCTGATACAGCGACTTTTCAACCACGCCCATCTTCAGATCGGGCATGAAATCGCGCAGTACGGCAATCGTGCTGGCCATTGGGGCATTGCCTGCCCGTTCGCCCAGACCGTTTACGGTGAGGTGAATACCGTGCGCACCGGCCCGGATGGCTTCCATAACGTTGGCAACACCGAGATCATAGTCGTTGTGCGCGTGAAAATCGAAGTGCAGTGTTGGGTAACGGCTCGTAAGCTGGTTTACAAACGTGAACGACTCGGCGGGCGTGAGAATGCCGAGTGTATCAGGTAGCAGCACCCGCCGGATGGGCTGCGTTTTGAGGAAATCGACAAATTGAAGCACGTAGTCGGGCGAGTTGCGCATCCCATTACTCCAGTCTTCGAGATACACGTTTACCTGTATGCCAAGCTCGTGCGCTTTGTGCAGTACTTCCTGAATAGCCGAGAAATGTTCTGCCGGTGTTTTATGAAGTTGGTGCGTCAGATGATTCAGGGAGCCTTTGGTAAGCAGATTCATCACCTTTGCGCCCGATGCCTGCATCCAGTTGAGCGACTCCTCTCCATCCACAAATGTCAGTACCTCGACTTTATCGAGCATTCCAGCACCGGCGGCCCAGCGCGTAATCTGCTGCACAGCTTCCAGCTCACCCGCCGATACCCGTGCCGAAGCCACCTCAATCCTATCAACTTTCAACTCGGTCAGCAGCAACTGCGCCAGGGCCAGCTTCTCCGATGACGAAAACGATACTCCGCTGGTTTGTTCACCATCGCGGAGTGTCGTATCCATGATTTCAAGGTAGCGCATCTTTTTAATTAGTGAATTGTGAATGAGCGAATTAGTGAATATTTGGAACGCTACGCGAGATTATAAAAAAGCAGTGCCGAACATTCACTAATTCACAATTCACCAATTCGCTCATTGATCAAAACGGTCTCGTTTCGGCAAATTCCTCAATTTCCGGTTTCATCGAAAGCAGGTAGTCGATGTCGTCATAGCCATTAATGAGGTTGTTTTTCTTATATCCGTTGATGGCGAAAGGCTCCTGTTCGCCCGTTGCCAGCAGCGTAATAGTCTGGTCTGGTAGGTTTACTTCGAGTTCAGTATTTGGGTCGGCGTTGGTAGCGGCAAAAATTTTCTCCAGAAATTCGGGACTTACCCGCACGGGCAACAGACCGACGTTGAGTGAGTTACCCTGGAAAATGTCAGCAAAAAAACTCGACACCACGCATCGGAATCCATAATCATAAATGGCCCAGGCTGCGTGTTCGCGACTGGAACCACTACCGAAGTTTTTGCCGCCCACCAGAATTTTACGGGTTAACTCAGCACCGGTATAAGTCGGGTTGTTCAGGACGAAATCAGCTTTGGGCGAGTCGTCGTTGTTGTACCGCCAATCGCGAAAGAGATTATCGCCGAACCCTTTGCGCTCGGTGGCTTTCAGGAAACGGGCCGGGATAATCTGGTCGGTGTCCACGTTCTCGATGGGCATCGGAACGGCGGCACTGCGGAGAATGGTGAATGTATCGTAAGCCATAAGTCTGGAATTATAAAAACTGACGGGGGTCTGTTACTTCGCCGGTTACGGCGGCTGCGGCTGCCACAAGCGGACTGGCCAGTAAGGTACGGGCGCCGGGTCCCTGACGACCCTCAAAGTTGCGGTTCGAGGTTGACACGGCGTATTTTCCCGCTGGAATCTTGTCTTCGTTCATGGCCAGACAAGCCGAGCAGCCGGGCTGACGGAGTTCGAAACCGGCTTCGGTAAGCAGGTCATAGATACCTTCCTCGTGAATTTGCTTTTCTACTACATGCGACCCCGGCACAAGCCAGGCCGTTACGTTAGCCGCTTTCTGACGCCCTTTCACGATGGACGCAAACGCCCGGAAGTCTTCGATACGCCCGTTGGTGCAACTGCCCAGGAATACAAAATCAATGGGTTTGCCCAGCATGGATTCGTTTTCGGCGAAACCCATGTACTGCAATGATTTCCGGTAACTGGCGGCTCCGCCTTCGGTATTCCTGGCCAGCGGGATATGCTGCGTTACGCCCGTACCCATACCGGGATTGGTGCCGTAGGTAATTTGCGGCTCGATATTGGCCGCGTTGAAGGTCAGGTCAACATCGAACATGGCACCGTCATCGGTTTTGAGCGATTCCCAGTACGGTATCAGTTTATCCCAGGCTTCGCCTTTGGGCGAGAGGTCGCGGCCTTTGAGGTAACTGAGGGTTTTGGCATCGGGTGCAATCATGCCGCCCCGCGCACCCATTTCGATGCTCATGTTGCAGACCGTCATGCGGCCTTCCATGCTCATTGTCTCGAACACGTCACCGGCATATTCAACAAAGTAACCCGTGGCTCCGCTGGCCGAAATCTGCGAGATAATGTAGAGGGCTACGTCTTTAGCCAACACACCTTTGCCGAGCGTACCATTGACCGAAATTCGCATTTTCTTCGGTTTCGGCTGCATGATGCACTGCGTGGCCAGCACCATTTCTACTTCCGACGTACCGATACCGAACGCAATTGTGCCAAACGCACCGTGCGTACTGGTGTGCGAATCGCCACATACAATGGTCATGCCGGGCAGCGTAATGCCATTCTCCGGCCCAACGACGTGAACAATGCCATTTTTCTCATGGCCCAGCCCCCAGTGCGAAATGCCGTACTGGGCAGCGTTACGCTCCAGAGCCGCCAACTGATTAGCCGACAGCGGATCGGCAACGGGCAGGTGCTGGTTGAGCGTAGGGGTGTTATGGTCGGCAGTGGCGAAAGTGCGGTTTGGAAACAGCACGCTCGCACCCCGGCCTTCGAGACCCAGAAATGCCACCGGGCTGGTTACCTCATGAATGAAATGGCGGTCAATGAACAGAACGTCAGGACCATCGTCGATATGCCGGATTAGGTGGGCATCCCAGACTTTATCGAAGAGTGTTTTGGGGAGACTCATGCTTGTAGCGTTTTATGGCTACAAATTTGGGCGGTTTTAACGACTCCGCACACTGTAAGTCGTCCAGTAAATAGCGTTTTTGGTTCAACGTAACTGTTTGGGCGTTGAGCCGTATTTGTGTTTATATGCTTTTATGAAATGTGACACGCTTTCGTAGCCAATTTCCATGCTCACTTCTGATACGTTCTTATCGGTGTTGCGCAGGAGAAAATGCGCGTGTTCGAGCCGTTTCTGACGTATCCAATGGCCGGGCGAAACTTGAAAAGTTTCCTCAAAGTCTCGCTTAAACCCTGACAGACTACGGCCCGACAGCCGCGCTAATTCGCCGATGGAAAGTGGCTTGAGCAAATACGTGTTCATCAGGTAGTCGAGGTCGGTTTTCTGCCCCTGATAAATATGCCACAGAATAGCCTGGAGTTGCCCATTCCGGTCAATTTCGAGCAGGTGAAGCAGCAACTCCTGAAATTTGAGCCGTAATAACTCATTCCGATAAGGCGTCTGCTGCCCAAAATAGGGCAGCAGAGAGTCAATAAACGTAGCGAATGTGGGCGAGGAGACAAACGCCAGAATCAGGTCGCCGGGAAGTGGGGTGGGGGTTTTGGCGAACAGGCTAAGGTGCTGACCCACAAACTCTTTGAGAGGTTTCTCATTGACAAAAAATACCAGACTCCGGTAGCTGGAGTCGATGGATTCGTTCATGGAGTAGCACCCGCGCTGAAAAAAGAGAATGTCGCCCTTGCGCACGTGCAGTTCCTGGGTGGGCGAACTGAATTTCTTCTGCCCCTCAAGGACAACGATGACGGCGTGTTCCTCAAAAAAAACCTCATTCCGTTCGGGGTAAACGTCGCTCCGGTATGCCACAAACGTCATGGCCGATTCGTCGGACCGCGACCCGTCGGAGCCAGGCCGCTGAATCGTCAGAGCCTCAAACTGATCGGGCTGAATAGATGACGGAACGCGGAGCATAGCGGCCAGTTATTTGAACGAGTCATTTTAGTCCTAATCTACACCAAAAACTGAAATAGGTCTGGTTGGTCATTCAGATACTCGAACACGATGTTCCGGGCTTCCATACGCTGTATGGCGATTTCTATCTAAGCTTCCCTCAATGATACTGCCGGGACGTGATCATGGAGATAGTTTGGGCAGAAATCGTAGCCATTGGGCCAGGCTAAACCACCGCCTTCTTCTATGTAAACCTCACTGAATCGCTCCGGTACTAATAGTTCAGCGGTAAATCCTCGCCCAAGAAAGGGTTTGAAGTCAACCACCTTTTCGATCCCATCCTGAAACATTATCCAAATCAGGTAGTCTCCAAGAAGCCGAAAATTTTTGACCTGGTTCATATCAGTCTAACGGTTTTATCTTTTCTAAAGTAGCCATGCTAACTGCCCGTTCCCAGTTCTCCAATAACTCGTCGCGGTGTTCCAATGCCCACTCTACAGCAAGTAAATGCGCCCGCTTCGGCAAACTACCTGCAAGAATTTCAAGCGTTCTGATATCATATTCTGCTTTATCATCACCGTACCGAGCATGAAAGTGGGGCGGGTTATGGTCGCCGAAGTACATCGTAATGACAATCCCGTAAAATCGACTTATCTATGGCATATCATATCAAACCAAAAACTGGAACAGGTCAGGTTGGTCGTTCAGGTACTCGAATACGATATTCTGGGCTTCCATACGCTGAATGAGCGGCTCGAAATCGCTACGGTGTTTGAGTTCGATGCCCACTACGGCGGGGCCGGTTTCGCGGCTGGTCTTTTTGGCGTACTCAAACCGGGCAATATCGTCGTCGGGGCCAAGTACGTTCAAAAACTCCCGGAAGGCACCGGCCCGCTGCGGAAACCGGATAATGAAATAATGCTTCAGCCCCTCGTACAGCAACGACCGCTCTTTTATCTCCTCGGTGCGGGTAATGTCATTATTACCGCCCCCAACGAGACAAACTACGTTTTTACCCCGAATTTCGTCCTTTAACAAATCGAGTGCGGCAATGCTGAGCGCACCGGCGGGTTCGGCTACAATGGCTTCTTCGTTGTATAGTTCCAGAATGGTGGTGCAGACTTTACCCTCCGGCACCAGCATCACGCGGTCGAGGTTTTGCTGACAAACGGCAAAGGTGGTATCGCCCACGCGCTTTACGGCGGCCCCGTCCACAAACTTGTCGATCTTGTCGAGTGCAACTACGTGGCCTTCGTCCAGCGACACTTTCATGGAAGGCGAGCCCAGCGGTTCTACACCAATGAGTTTGGTTTTGGGGCTAAGCTGCCGGAACACGGTCGATACACCAGCTGCCAAACCGCCCCCGCCGATGGCCATGAGCAGATAATCTACTTTAAAATCGGCATCCCGGAAAATCTCCAGCCCCACGGTTCCCTGCCCCTCCATGACCAGCACATCATCAAACGGGTGTACAAACGTGCAGTCGTGGCTTTGTACGTACTCGTTGGCCGCGTAGTAAGCGTCGTCATACGTGTCGCCCACCAGCACGACGTCCACAAATTCCTTCCCGAAGAGTTTGACCTGCTTTACCTTTTGATTGGGCGTAGTTGTCGGCATAAAAATCGTGCCTTTCACGCCCATCTTGCGGCAGGCATACGCCACGCCCTGCGCATGGTTGCCCGCGCTGGCACACACTACGCCCTTAGCCAGTTCGTCGGGCGGGAGACTGGCCATTTTGTTGTACGCCCCCCGAATCTTGTACGACCGTACAACCTGCAAATCTTCGCGCTTCAGAAAGATATTAGCCCCGTACCGTTCCGACAGGTTCAGGCTTTCCTGCAACGGCGTGTGGGTAGCTACGCCCCGCAATCGGTCGGCGGCTGTGTAAATACTGTCAAGGTCGGGAAAGGTCACCTTGTTATCGGGATAATGCACCATGATGGGTGAACAATGACTTTACCCAAAACAATCCGCTGGAGCGAACGACCTGCTTCCTTACCACTAATCGTGCATTGATCTTTGGTTAGCTAACGGTTTGCAGATTTGCGATGGGCGGGCTTTTTAGCACAAATGTTCATTCGGAGAACTGAACTTCCTTTAACCACAAAACTGTCTGCGGAGCACGAAACCCCGCCTATTGCAAATGTGCTGTTATGTGCCGTATTTTATTTCTCTTATTAACCCTAAAGATGAGTCAATGCCAGTCACAACTTCTTCCCACCCCTCATCTTTATTTGTGTGTGATGAAATTGGTATTTTAGGTACTCCTTGAATTTTGGCAATTGGTAATTTCTTCCAAAAACAGGCTCTGATAAATATAGGAATAACAACTTTTTGCTTACGTTCATGGAATGCTAAAGCTTCATTTAATTCAATAGAATAACAAAATTCTGATGATATAAAATCACTACTAATAAGGCAAAGAATGACATCAGATTCGTTTAGTTTATTCATTATTTCAATTTCCCACTCTTGTCCAGGGATTATTTTACCATCCTCCCATAGTTTTATTTCATTTAGTCGAATCAGTGGATAAATGTGACTTATTAATTCATCTTTGAAATTTTCATCTTTATGAGAATAGGAAATGAATATTTGAATGGGATTGAGTAGAGCTTTTTTTTCTGAGTCAATGTCATTTAAAATTGATGTAATATCAAATTCCTTATTTAGTTCAGGTATAAATATTAACTTATGTCCTCTATTCTGATAAGCTAACAAATGGGAGTATTTGACAATTCCCGTTTTTCCATTTTGTTCAAATGGTATTGTTATTTCAATCGTTATACTTGGGTAACTAAAATTTACATTGGTAATTACATCCCGTATGATAAATAGAAGTTCTTTTTTTTGCTCGCCTGATACTTCAATCGAAATTTGTCGAGTGAACTCATCTTTGCGGATAAGTCCGAATGAACCATTTATTTCCGCAAGCAGGCCATTGCGCCATAAATGCTTCGCTTGTAATGATTTTGCAAGTCTACAAATGACTTTAGAAAACAAACTTTTAGGTAAGAAATCATAAGTGAAGTTTAATTTTATTGAATTTTTAAAATTTGTTTCCAAATTTGGTTCATTGATTTTTAATAAGCTGGGGATTATGTAAACATCAGTACCAAGTTTTAAGAGCAATTCAAATTCCATGATAACTCCAATGATATATTGAATCTTTGTAGTGGCATATTTAAAGTTGTAATCTTTAAATATATTTTCAATATCTGAATATGAAACAACACCATTCTTTCTTGTGAGAGTGTTAGAATTAAATATAAGATAAGCAGCTTCAGTAATCCAAAGTGGATTAATTATGATCGTGTTGTAAAGGGAAACATTCTTGAAATGGACAATTGTACCTAAATTATGTAGGAAATCAGATAAGGCATGCTGTGCTTCTATATCAATAATTTTGTTGTTAATACAAATGTTTTTAAACCTGTCGTATTCAATAACGTCTTCGTTGAGTAATCCCAAAATACTCTTCACCTTACTCCACGAAAGAGGAATGGCAAAAAGATTAGTCTTTAAAGACTCAATAGATTCTATTAAAATATGGTTTAATTCGTCTAATCCAGTTTCTAGAAGGCAAGAAACTTTCACAAAACCAATGATATTAGGATATTTGCTTTTTAGAAGACTTCTATTTAAATCAAATGATGGATAAAGGTCTGTTTTATTAATTATTAAAATTATTGGCACATCTCCTGCAAGGATTGAAATGGATTGAATCCAATAATGAATGTTATTTTCTTGTCTTGCATCAACAACTAATAGGTAGATAGTATTACTGGTGAAAAACAGTTCATGAATAGCGTGATAGATTTCTTGCCCTCCAAAATCCCAAATTTTTGCTTTAATACTTCTCTCTTTTGAAATAATTGCTAATTCACTTATCTCAATACCATGAGTAGTATTCTTTCCCAAAGGCGTCTTACCATGTTTTAAGAAGCCAACAATGGAAGTTTTACCAACCCCTCCGTCACCAACTAAAGCTATTTTTATTTCGGATTGTTTCATAGTGGGTTAATATGGCACATAATATCTGTGCTTACGAAACTCCTCGTTTTTTTTGACAAAGTTTCGTCAATTCTCACTGTGTCGGTAGCTGCGTTACCCTCAAACGGGAGTAGTGTCGGCCTGATTAGCTGGTGCAATAAAACTACTTGCGGCTAAATAACCAATCTGTCCAGCAGACTTTTTACCTGACCGAACCACTTGGTGGTCAGATGCGTATAAAGAAACTATCGGGTAACGAGCTGGCCTGACGGTTGCTTGCTACCCGATAGGTAAGGCTATTGGGCGGGTTGAGCTCAGCTACGCTCCGGGCGGAGGTTACGCACGGCGGCACCGGCCTGCCACATCTCAGAATCGCGGAGCTCGGCGAGTTCAACTTCGAGTTTTTCGCGGTAGTCGGGCTGCGAGTTGCGGGTGATGCTGATTTCGGCCTGTTCCTGGCTTTTTACGGAGTTGTAGAGCTGCTCAAAAACGGGCTTTGTCGCGTCGCGGAAGGGCTTCCACCAGTCGAGAGCACCACGCTGGGCGGTGGTGGAACAGTTGGCGTACATCCAGTCCATACCGTTTTCGGCCACGAGCGGCATCAGCGACTGCGTCAGTTCTTCGACGGTCTCGTTAAACGCTTCCGACGGGCTGTGGCCATTGGCGCGTAACACGTCGTACTGAGCGGCAAAAATGCCCTGAATGGCCCCCATCAGCGTACCACGTTCGCCGGTCAGGTCGGAGGTGACTTCTTTGTAGAAATTAGTTTCGAACAAATAGCCCGACCCTACGCCAATGCCCATGGCGATGCACTTCTCGCGGGCGTGACCGCTGGCATCCTGATAGATGGCGAAGCTGGAATTCAGCCCTTTGCCTTCCACAAACATCCGGCGCAGCGACGTACCTGACCCTTTGGGAGCCACCAGAAATACGTCAACGTCGGCGGGTGGTATGATGCCGGTTTTCTCTTTGTACGTTACGCCGAAACCGTGTGAGAAATACAATGATTTGCCGGGTTTCAGGGCGGCTTTTACCGTTGGCCAGAGTTCAATCTGGGCGGCATCAGACAGCAGGAAGCAGATGATGGTACCGCGTTCGAGGGCTTCCTCAATTTCAAAAAGGGTTTCGCCCGGCACCCAGCCGTCGGCAACGGCTTTGTCGTAGGTTTTGCCTTTGCGCTGCCCAACAATGACGTTGAAGCCATTGTCGCGCATATTGAGCGACTGGCCGGGGCCTTGTACACCGTAGCCGATAACGGCGATGGTCTCGGTTGAGAGGGTTTCAAGGGCTTTTTCGAGCGGAAACTCGTCGCGGGTTACTACGTTCTCGACGGTTCCGCCGAAGTCAATTTGTGCCATTTGGTTTGTATTTGGTGATAAAAATTCGGGTAATTTAATGCTCTGCTTTTCTTGCCATTCCGTCTTTTATCATTCCTTTTTTTGTCATCCCGACGAAGGAGGGATCACGAGTTCAGCCAGTGATCAGGTTATCAAGACGTATGATCCCTCCTTCGTCGGGATGACAAAAAGCGGGATAACAGACAAGAAAGATTACAACGTGTATTCCCAGTCTGCTTCGGGAAGGTACTCGACCAAACCCTGCTCGGTTTTGCCGACGGCTATACGGCCCGACCGGACAAATTCCAGAATTTCGTGCTGTTGGCGCAGGTACGCCAGAAAGTCAAAAATCTCGGTTTCGTTACCCGTTTTCTCGACCACAACGTAATCTAAACCCCAATACACGACCCAGGCTTTGTGTTTTTTGTTGATGGTCTCTACATCGAGCGTTTTGCTGCCGAGGGGCGTCGAAAGTTTATACAGGGCGATTTCGTTGTAAACAATCTCGTCGTTCAGATACCCAAACACAGCCAGTACCTCCACAATCTTGCGAATCTGCCGGACAAGCTTCTCGACCTCTTCGCGCGATTCATGCTTGATAACAATTGTGAACCGCGATACGCCCTTACGTTCGGTTTCCGATACGGTCAGGCTTTCGATATTGATGCGTCGGCGCGTGAAAATGATGGTGATGCGGTTGAGCAGCCCAATCGAGTTCGACGTAAAAACGCAGATGGTGTAGTTGGTCATTTTTTTGTCATTCCGACGAAGGAGGAATCTCGTATACTGGCAATCCGTAAGTTCCCTCCTTCGTCGGATGACAAACAACGGACAAACAATTTACTTTAATCGAATTTGCGATACGCTGGCCCCGGACGGCACCATTGGGAATACGTTTTCTTCTTTCTCCACAATTACTTCCAGCAGATACGGCCCGTCGTGCGCCAGCATTTTGTCGAGCGAATCGGAAAGTGTTTCGCGTTCTGAACAGGTGTGTCCGTCCATGCCAAAGCCACGTGCAATGGTTACGAAATCGGGATTTTGAAGTTCTACGAATGAGTAGCGTCGCGCGTGGAATAGCTGCTGCCACTGCCGGACCATGCCCAGAAAATTGTTGTTCAGGATGATGGCTTTCACGGGCTGCTTGTTCTGCACGATGGTACCCAGTTCCTGTAAGGTCATCTGGAAACAACCATCGCCAATGATGGCTACCACCTGGCGGTCGGGGGCACCCACCTGCGCGCCGAAAGCGGCTGGCAAGGCAAAGCCCATCGTACCCATACCGCCCGACGTAACGAGACTATTGGGCCTGCGGAACTGGTAGTACCGCGACGCCATCATCTGATGCTGCCCCACGTCGGTGACGAGTACGGCTTCGCCATTGGTTTTGCGGGAAAGCATGTCGATAACTTCGCCCATCTGCATCTTCTCGCTCTCGCCCGAAAGGCTCGGTACCGTAATTTCCTGATGCTCAATGATGTCGTATTTCCTGAACTCGTTGCGCCAGACCGTGTGGTCATTCTGGTGAATGAGCGGCAGCAGCGCGGTCAGGGCCGCTTTGGCATCGCCCACCACGGGCGCGTCGGCTTTAATGATCTTGTCGATTTCGGCAGGGTCGATTTCAATATGAACAACCTTCGCCTGTTTGATGTATTTGCTGACATCGCCCGTAACGCGGTCGTCGAAGCGCATTCCGATGGCAATAATTACGTCGGCTTCGTCGGTCAGGACGTTGGTGCCGTAGTTGCCGTGCATACCGAGCCAGCCCACATACAGCGGGTGTTCGGTGGAGATGGTTGACTGGCCGAGTAGTGTTGTGGCAACGGGAATACCCGCTTTTTCGGCGAGGGCAATCAGTTCAGCTTCGGCACGGGCTATTTTTATGCCGTGTCCGGCCAGAATATAGGGTCGTTTGGCCTTGTTGATGAGTTTGGCGGCTGCTTCGACCTGTTCCTGCTTGGGCACAATGCGCGGGCGATAACTGACCATTGTCCGGCACTTCTCGTAGCGGTACGGTTTGGTCATCAGCTCCAGCTGCGCCGATTTAGTAATATCGATCAGCACCGGACCCGGACGCCCCGACTGCGCGATGTAAAAGGCTTTGGCCATAATTTCCGGCACTTCGTCAGCATCAGTAATCTGGTAATTCCATTTAGTTATGGGCATGGTCACACCCATAACGTCGGCCTCCTGAAAGGCATCGGTACCGAGTAGTTTTTTACCCACCTGACCCACAATGCAGACTAACGGCGTGGAGTCGATAAGTGCGTCGGCAATGGGTGTGACGAGGTTGGTAGCACCGGGACCCGACGTAACGAGACACACGCCCGCGCGGTGCTGCATGCGGGCGTAACCCTGCGCGGCATGACCGGCTCCCTGCTCGTGCCGCACCAGAATGTGGTTGATACGATCCTGAAAATCGTAGAGTGCGTCGTACACCGGCATAATGGCCCCACCCGGATAGCCGAAAATGGTATCAACGCCTTCGGCTACCAGCGCGTTCATAAGAGCCTGCGCGCCAGACATAAATTTTATGCCGACGGGCGCAATTTCTAACTCAGGTAGTGTGGTCGTTTCCATTGGCTTATGGGTTTGTGGTTCTTGTTGAATCAATTCAGACTTTGGTAGTTCAGGCCCGGTATGGTTTCAAAATCCCGGTCATTGGTCGAAAGCAACGTAAATCCGTTTACGATAGCCGTTGCCGCGATAACGGCATCGGGGAGTTTAGTGCGATGTTGCCTCCTTATACGAATGGTTTGAAGAATAATTGGTTCGGTCAGGTCATGTACCACAGATTGACTAATGAATTGGTTGATATCTTCGTCCAATAACTTGCTACCTGTTCTCCAACTCAGCAGTTCCATTCGTGTTATGACCGACATGACGCTTTGTGTTTCAACAGCCAGACTCATGAGTGTCATTGATTCCAGTCGTAGTAGCCCCTGAATGTATTTGCTACACGCAGCCGTGTCTATTAAATAGGTCGGTCCCATTCGTTACGTAAGTCGTCAAGTTCTTTCTGCATAGCCAGTCTTTGCTCTAAGGGCAGATGCGCCCATTTTCCCGCAAATCGGCTCAGGCCTGTTCCTTTTGATTCATCAATTTTAGCTTCTGTGCGTTCTAAAGTAACTTTTACTACGTAGCCCACCCACTCCTCCGGCACGTCAACATGCAGGTCGATAGCTCCGTTTTTTGGCTCGATAGTTTGTTCGATGACGTTCATTTGTTTGTTGCTTTTAGCCCCGCTTTGTTGCGATTAGTATTCCCGTTGACCAGGCCAGTTTAACCAATTGTAAATCGGAGCGGTTCTCCAGGTCGGTAACCAGCGTATCGACGTTGTCGCCGTGTCCGTCGGGCCAATTTGGTTGGGGGAGCATATCGTCAATAACGTACATACCACCCGGTGCCAATGCGTTCAGGGCCGCGTCGAGATTGGCATATTTGCCGGGCCACGCATCGGCGAATATCAAGTCAAACACCTCAGTCTGGTTTTCGAGCCAGTCGCCAGCGTCTGTACATACCAGTTGCAAACGTGAATCATGGCCCAAAACTCGTTTCGTTACGGCCTGATAGGTTGGTTCATTGTCAATCGAAATCAGCGTTGAGTCGGCGTCCATTCCGGCCAGAATCCAGGCGGTTGCCAGACCGGTTCCCGTACCGATTTCCAAAACGGTTGCTTTATGCTTTGTCGCAACTAATGTTTGTAACAACGCGCCGGTTTGTAAATCAGATGGCATCGAAAAGCCGATATCCTGGCTAATTATCTGAATTTCAGTAAAGCCTGCTGGCAGGTTTTTAACGTCGTCGCTGAACATAAGTCAGGTCTTCAAAACTTATTGGATACTCTGGTTTTGACTCGCGTTCAGAATCGTTATTCCTACCACCTCGCCATTTTCATACCGGATAATGATGTCATCATCAGTCAGTTCAGAATCGTCTGCATGATTTGGCTTTTTAAAATACAGGTATAGTACATCAACTTCCTCGTCGTAGCTCGACCACAAGTTTTTGTGTTTCAGCATATACGGGATTAGTGATTTGAGTTCGTTCAGTTCTGTTGTTGCCATACTATTGTTTATTCATCCTTCATCCGTTACGCAACCCTCGCTCGCGCTTTTTACGCTGCGGATGTATTTGCCCAGTATGCCTTTGGTGAAGAGCGGTTCGGGTTGTTTCCAGCGGCTTCGGCGGTCGGCCATTTCTTCGTCAGAGATATGTAATGTCAGTTCGCGGCCTATGGCGTCGAGGGTGATGCGGTCGCCGTTCTGGACGAGTGCAATCGGTCCGCCGTCGAAGGCTTCGGGTGTTACGTGTCCGACCACGAAGCCGTGCGTACCGCCCGAGAAACGCCCGTCGGTAATCAGAGCTACTTTGTCGCCGAGTCCCGCGCCCATGATGGCCGAGGTTGGTTTCAACATTTCGCTCATGCCCGGCCCACCTTTCGGTCCGCTGTTCCGAATAACCAGAACCTGACCCGGCAGAATCTCACCTTTGGAGAGGGCTTCAACCACTTCGCTTTCGTGTTCGCAGACTTTGGCGATACCCTCAAAGCGTTCGCCTTCTTTGCCGGTAATTTTGGCCACCGAACCCGTTGGCGCGAGGTTGCCGCGTAGAATCTGGATGTGTCCTGTTTTCTTGATGGCCTGATCCAGCGGAAACACGATTTTTTGGGCGTCGAAATCCAGGTCGGGTGCATCGGCGAGGTTTTCGGCTACGGTGCGGCCCGTTACGGTCATGCAGTCACCATGAATCATACCGTGTTGCCAGAGGTATTTCGTCACCGCCGGAACACCCCCAATGGCCAGCATGTCTTCCATGTAATACTTGCCGCTCGGCTTCAAATCGGCCAAAAGCGGAACCCGGTCACTGATTTCCTGAATCTCATCGAGCGTTAACTCGATACCGGCAGCCCGCGCAATGGCCAGATAATGGAGCACCGCGTTGGTCGAGCCGCCGAGGGCCATGACGATTGTAAGCGCGTTTTCTATGGACTTGCGGCTGATGATGTCGGCGGGGGTAATGTTACGTTCAAGCAACAGGTGCATGGCCGCGCCAATTTTTTTGCATTCTTCCTGCTTGCCTTCGTGCGTGGCGGGGTAACTGCTGCTAAACGGCAAACTCAGCCCCATCGCTTCAATACTGCTGGCCATTGTATTGGCTGTGTACATGCCGCCACAGGCCCCAGCGCCGGGAATGGAGTTGCGGATGACGCCTTCGTAATCTTCGTCGGAGATGGTATTGGCGTATTTTTTGCCGAGGGCTTCAAAGGCTGATACGATGTCGAGTTTCTGGCCTTTATAATGGCCGGAGCGAATGGTACCGCCATAAACCATGATACTGGGTCGGTTGAGCCGGGCCATGGCCATGATTGCGCCGGGCATATTCTTGTCGCAACCAACTACCGTTACTACGCCATCGTACCACTGCGCCATCACGACCGATTCGATGCTGTCGGCAATCAAATCGCGGCTGGGCAATGAATAACGCATTCCGTCATTACCATTGGTCATTCCGTCTGACACACCAATGGTGTTGAAGATTAGCCCAACCAAACCGCTGGCCTGAATGCCCTGCTTCACATAAACCGACAGGCCGTTGAGGTGCATGTTACAGGTATTGCCTTCGTAGCCGGTACTGGCGATGCCAATTTGTGGCTTTTGCATGTCAGCTTCGGTCAGGCCTACGCCATAGAGCATGGCTTTGGCGGCTGGGTTGTCCATCTGCTGGGTAAGCGTCTGGCTGAATCGGTTAAGGGCGGGGGTCTTCTGCTCAGAAATCATATTTAGCGAAATTTCGCTGATTGCGTAATAACGCTGTAAAGAACGTAATGTATTTTTCTAAATCAAAGTAGTGATTAGTAATTTGACAGCCGGGGGTTTGCCAATCTGGTATACGTTCGTTAAGGTGAACCTCTTATTTTGTTGGCAGTAAGCTGTATACCCGTATATTTCATTCTCAATCAGAAGCCTTTGCAAAATCATACCATGAAACACCTGCATACTTCTTTCTTCACACTGTGCCTGAGCAGTGCTTTTGGCTCTCTATTTGCGCAGAGTCAAATCGTGACGCCAGATAATCAGGTTGTCAGCATACAATCTACCAACGGCACTAACAACCTGTTTATCGGCCAAAGCACGAGTGCGGTTATTGGTGGTACATTCAATACGTTCATGGGTAGCCAATCGGGGCAGGGTAACACCATCGGCTCCTATAATACGTACTACGGCTACAAAGCCGGTTTTCCGAACACCAGCGGTAGTAATAACACGCTGGTAGGCTATGAGGCCGGTAAGCTGAATACCGATGGCAGCGACAACGTATTTATTGGGTATAACGCCGGGCGTGGTAACCAGAACGGCCAGCGCAACACGATTCTGGGAACGGGTGCCGGATTCAATACCACTGACGGAAATGATAATACGCTGCTCGGTGCCAATGCTTCGGCAATTGGCGTAGGACTCCAGAACGCAACGGCCATCGGAGCCAATGCCCGTGTGCTGACCAACAACGCCATTGTGCTGGGCAACAACGCCAACGTAGGTATCGGTACCTCATCGCCAGTGGCCAAGCTTGATGTAGTAGCCGATCAGCCCGATCAGAGCGGTATGCGCTTCGGTAAATTGAACGATCAAAGCCCCGCTACGGCCAGCACCGACCGCTTCCTGAGCGTAAATGACAAAGGCGAAGTGGTGCTGGCCACGTACCGGATTCGTATCAATCAGCCCAATGACTGGGCTGACCGTGTATTTGCCCCTTCGTATAAACTGCGCCCGCTCAGTGAAGTAGCGCAGTTCGTGAATGCCAACAAGCATTTGCCCGGTGTGCCGTCTGCCGAAGAGGTGGTTAAAAACGGCGTCGATCTGGTGCAGATGAACGCTAAACTGCTCGAAAAAGTGGAAGAGCTGACCCTATACGTGATCGATCTGCAAAAGCAGGTAAACGAACTGAAACAGGTGAAGAAATAGTCTGTAATACCGTTCCGTACTTTATTGCCGAAGCTGCCCGAAGTATTTCGGACAGCTTCTTACTTTTGCGACCATGACAACTGAAACACCCTCGAACTACGATCATCTGGAGCAGATGTCGATAAACGAACTGCTCACGAATATTAACCGCGAAGACCAGACTGTACCGCTGGCCGTTGAACGCGTCATTCCACAAATAGAAAGGTTGGTTACCCAGCTTGTAGAACGTATGAAGGAAGGAGGCAGGCTGTTTTACATCGGAGCCGGAACCAGCGGTCGGCTGGGCGTGGTCGATGCGTCGGAATGTCCGCCTACGTACGGTGTTTCGCCCGATCTGGTCGTGGGCCTAATTGCCGGGGGCGACGGAGCCATCCGAAAATCGGTCGAACATGCGGAAGATGATCCTGAACAGGCATGGGAGGACATGAGACCGCACCAGCCCGGCCCATTCGACACCGTTATTGGTATTGCGGCATCGGGCCGGACGCCCTATGTGATTGGTGGGTTACAACAAGCTCACAAAGCTGGTTTACTGACGGGTTGTATTGTCTGTAACGAAGGCTCGGCGGTGGCGGCAGCGGCTGAGTTTCCGGTTGAGGTAGTTGTTGGACCGGAGTTTGTTACGGGCAGTACACGCATGAAGTCCGGCACGGCCCAGAAACTTGTGCTGAACATGATTTCTACTTCAGCCATGATTCAGCTTGGTCACGTCAAAGGCAATAAAATGGTTGATATGCAGCTTTCCAACGTAAAGCTGAAAGATCGGGCCGCCAAAATGGTCATGGCCGAAACGGGCGTGGATTATGCTGCTGCTGAAGAATTGTTAGCCAAACATGGCGGTATTCGGGCCGCTATCGAGCAGTATCAGCGGTAGTGCGGCCCGGCTTTGTTCTGTCGGCATTAGCAGAAAGGTTGCGTAAAATTTCTGCTGTTTCAGCCATTGCCCGCATACAGGCGAAGGATTCAGCCGCTGGCATTGCTTTAGCCGATACCAGCGGCTGGTTCTTTTGGTCGAGTGCTACGTGCCAGGCTGCGTGTTTCAAATCGGGAAAGTGCTGAAAAACAGATTTATGAATACGTTCAAGCCACGTTAGGCAGGCGGGTTGCTGCGTTTGCCGGTAGCTTTTTGCCAGAGTCAGAATCGCTTCTAACTGTACCCAGGCCCATTTTTGCGTAGTATCCGGGAACACAGACGGCTGATCTTTCAGGTCGATATACTGAATCAGGCCACTTGCCGACTTGTCCCAGGCCCGTTCGCAAACCTGCAAAGCCCAGGTCGTTACCTGGGTTGTTAGTTTCCGATTGGCAGCCCGGCCCGTACCGGATTTTGTCAGATCAGGTTCGGCGCATACGTCGAGTAACGTGCTCACGGTCCGGAACGTTAGTCCTACATGTTGCCTACGACCTTCCGGCGTGTTCAGAAAGGCACCGCCGGGCAGAACAAACTCGCGGAGCGTATCGGTACGGCGATCCAGAAATTCGTGAAGGAGCTCGTGCCTGGCCTTTTCTGCCAACTCTCGTGCCCGTTCGGCCTCCAATAGCGGGTGCATGGCCAGGACTGCCTGTAAAAAGGCGACTGCTTCGCCAAGATGACGTACCTGCCGAAACCCACCGATCCGCTGTTGCTCATCCCTGCTTTCGTTCCGGCGTTGGCAAAGCGCGTCGAACGTTTGCATGGCCAGTGTCGCCAAATCGGATTCGTCCGTAGCCCGGTGCAGGTTGGCGTAGGCTATAACCAAGTAGCAATCACCCATCCTATTCACGGATGGAGTTACGGGACGACCCCTCCGGTCAACTTCACCGTAGCCGTTGAACGATGGTTCCTGCGCAAACTGCCGCAGAAAGGCACCGCCGTGCCGGGCGTGTTCGAGGTAAGCAGATTGATTGTCGGTGTGTTTGTAAAGCCAGGCAAAAACCGCGGTCTGTTGCGCCTGCGTAGCAATAGTCTTGTCGTCCTCAATCACCTCGCCCAATACCGACAGGTAATCGAAATAGCCGCCACAACGTTCATCACGGCTGTTTTTTAACCAAAATGGGATAATCTGCCTTATCAGAGCATTCTGATAATCGGCGGCAAGTTTGAGGAAATCAGACACCCGGTAAAGATAAGAACCGCACGGACTGGGTCGGTGCGGTTCCTGTCAAAATCAATAGATCTCTGTTAGTAGGCTTTTTCAAGTTCGCGGGCTTCTTTGCGACTTGCCGAATCATCATCGGGCAGGATAAACTTCATTGGCTTACCCACCTGACTGGGCAGCAACGCAACTTCCAGCACCTGACTTACCGTATCGACGTAGTGAAACGTAAGTTCTTTGATGTATGTCTGATTGATTTCTTCGATGTCTTTTCGGTTTTTCGAGCAGAGGATGATCTCCTTAACGCCCGCCCGGTTTGCCGCCAGAATCTTTTCTTTGATGCCCCCAACCGGCAGTACCTTGCCCCGAAGCGTAATCTCGCCGGTCATGGCCATATACGGTTTCACTTTACGCTGGGTGTAAATCGAGGTCATCGACGTCAGCATCGTAATACCCGCCGATGGCCCGTCTTTCGGTACCGCACCCGCCGGAATGTGGATGTGCAGATCGTAGTTACTGAACACCCGATAGTCGATATCGAGATCCTCGGCGTGGGCTTTGAGATAGGAGAGGGCCGTAATGGCTGACTCTTTCATCACATCGCCCAGTTGTCCCGACAGCGTTAATACGCCTTTACCCCGGCTCAGGCTGCTTTCAATCAGCAAAATTTCTCCCCCGACCTGTGTCCAGGCCAGTCCCGTCACAATCCCGGCAATATCGTCGTCGGCGTAGAGCTCCTTGTCGAAGATTTCGGCGCCGAGCATTCTGGGAATGTCCGCTACCCTGACCGTATGGTTGTACGGTTCCTCCATCGCGATGGATTTGGCCACTTTCCTGACCAGCGCACCAATCTTCTGTTCCAGATTCCTCACGCCCGATTCGCGGGTATACCCCTCGATAATGCGCAGAAGCGCTTTATCGTCAATACTCAGGTCTTTGGTTTTCAGGCCGTGATCTTTACGTTGCTTCGGAATCAGGTACTTTTTGGCAATCTGTAGCTTCTCCTCTACCGTGTAGCCCGCGATGTCGATAATTTCCATCCGGTCGCGCAGGGCGGGGTGGATGGTATCGAGCGAATTGGCGGTAGCAATGAACAGTACCCGCGACAAATCAAATTCCGTGTCGAGGTAATTGTCCATGAACGTACTGTTCTGCTCCGGATCCAGCACCTCCAGCAACGCCGACGACGGGTCGCCCCGGAAGTCGCTGCTTACTTTGTCTATTTCGTCGAGGATAAATACCGGATTAGCCGTTCCAGCCTTACGGATGTTTTGTATAATCTTGCCCGGCATGGCCCCGATGTATGTCTTGCGGTGGCCCCGAATTTCGGCTTCATCGTGAACGCCACCTAAGGCCATTCGGGTGTATTTGCGCCCCAGTGCTTTGGCAACGGACTTCCCCAGCGATGTTTTACCGACGCCCGGTGGGCCGTACAAACACAGGATGGGAGCTTTCATGTCGTTCTTCAGTTTCAGAACGGCCAGATACTCAATGATACGTTCCTTTACTTTTTCCAGCCCAAAATGGTCGGCATCAAGAATTTTTTCGGCGCGTTTCAGGTCAAAGTTGTCTTTTGTGTACTCACCCCAGGGTAGCTCAACCATCAGCTCGATGTAGTTCATCGTGATGGGATATTCCGGGGCCATTGGGTTGGTACGCTGTAACTTATTAAGTTCCTTGTCGAGATGGGCGCGTACGTCGACAGGCCATTTTTTCTTATCGGCCTTCATCCGCAACTCGTCAATCTCATGGTCAGGATTGTCAATACCAAGCTCGTCCTGCAAGACCTTCATCTGCTGTCGCAGATAGTAATCGCGTTGCTGCTGATCAAGATCTGACGACGCTTTGGACTGGATTTCGCGCTTCAACTCCAGCAGCTGCACTTCTCGTAGCATGTATTCGAGCAGGACGTTGGCCTGCTGACTACCGTCAATGGTCTCAAGCAGTCGTTGCTTGTCGGCTACATCGGCATTCAGGTTAGATGACAGGAAGTGCAGCAAAAAAGTCGGACTCTCGATGTTGTCGAGAGCAATGCGGGCTTCCTGCGGGATTTCGGGGTTGAGCCGTAAAATCTTATAGGCCGCGTCTTTCAGCGACTGAAGTAATGCTTTGCCTTCCTTCCGCTTTACATTCGGAAAGTTGTCGTCGATCTGCTTCACCTGAGCTGTCAGGTACGGGTCTTCCTGCGTGAATTTCTCAATCTCGAACCTTTTTTTACCCTGAATAATGATGGTGATATTGCCGTCGGGCAGCGTAATCATTTTGATGATGTACGCTATAGTTCCGATACGGTACAAATCGTCGGGGGTAGGTTCGTCTTTTTGTTGATTCAACTGCGCCGTAACGCCAATGATGCGATTGCCTTTGTACGCTTTTTTGACCAGACGAATTGACTTGGCGCGTCCTACCGTCACGGGAATGACCATGCCGGGAAACAAAACCGTATTGCGTACTGGTAAAACGGGCAGATTTGCCGGTAAATCATAGTCTTCTTCTATCCCTTCGGGCGAGCCGAGGGGTACTATTTCAAGATTATCCGAATCAAAATCGGCCAATAATAAACGAGTTGCTAATTCCTGGTTTGAAATCATATCTACACTGCCAATCTGACAGCAATCAAAATAGAATTGGGTGGGTACCCAGCGGGAAAGTAAGATTGTAAACAGGGGCAATAGCTATGCCAATACCTTCACCTTCTGACGATTCGGCACCCAAAATGGTACATACCGCAAAATAACTATCTAAAGGACGGCTCAGCTAATGCACGCCAATTATTGAAGCGAAACTTCCTGAACGGTCTGGTTCTTCCGAAAAATGAAGGTCTTCTTTTGATTCTGGTACTTTATGTTAACCATATTCACCTGATCGTCAAACAGTTCTGTTAAGATAGTTTGCCGCATAGTACCGCCAGAAAATGGCTCTGAATAAGGCATCTCAAGGTAAATCCATTGGGCATCGGCTTCAGTCTCATACCCGACATACTTGACTGGTTTTGGCTGCTTCTGCGCGTTTATATACCCAAAATGTGACCGAACATATTTCTCCATCAGCGCGTCCTGTTTCCCCTTCTCCAGAGTGATCTTTGTACCCGACGCAGCCGACAGTCCGCGTTCCAGATCGTCTGTAAAAACGCGGATACTGATCTCAAACGCCCGCTCTGCCGGATTGTACTGCATCTGCGTTACACTGGCGTGAAACTCATGGCGAGAAGTCATTGAAACACAGAGGAACAGGGATACCAGAGAGAAAACGGAGATTACTCTCCAGAACAATTTTCTCTGTGGTATATCTATTTCTTTGTTTTTCAATGACTTATCAGAAAAATGCTTTGAATACATCATTGAAAATCGCGAATGCCATCAGGCCAAGCAACAGCACCATGCCTACTTTCTGAGCACCTTCAAGAAACCGGTCAGAAGGCTTACGGCCCGAAATGATTTCGTAGCTCAAAATGGTGGCATGACCACCATCGAGAGCCGGAATGGGTAGGGCGTTCATAAAGGCGAGGGCCATTGACAGCAGACCCGTAACAGTCCAGAATCGATCCCAGACCCAGACGCCACCAAACAGATTCTGGGCAATGCCAATCGGCCCGCTCAGGGCTTTAGATGCTGAAACATCACCCCGGAAAATCTTACCGAAGCCTTTGATGTTGTCATACACTACGCCAAATGCTTTTTGCGTACCAACTACCAGTGCCTGACCAAACGTGTATTCTTCGGTCGTGGTATTCAGCAGTGATTTCGAGAAGAAGCCGATCGTGCCGTCATCCAGCGTAGTTAGCTTAATAGTAACGGGTTTGTTATTACGCATAATCCCCAGCGTGAGTGGCTTGCTGTGCAGGGGTTTCACCGTTTCAATGTACTCATGATAAAACTGAATGGGTTTGCCGTTGGCACTCACAATCTTATCGCCGGGTTCCAGTCCTGCCTTCTCGGCGGGCGTACCGGGAGCCAGCGAACCAACTTCAAACGGCATAACGGGTTCGATAAACAGGGCCGCGCTTTTCTTATCAGCAATCTTATCGATGAAGTTATTCGGAATGTCGATGTCGATTAGTTGGCCGTTACGATCTACTGTGTATGAACTGTTGGTGCCCAGAAATACCTCTGAACTACGCGTATCACTAAAATCGGTAATCGTTTTGCCGTTTACCTTCACGATCTTATCGCCCGTTTTCAGGCCAATTTGCTGCGCCAGTTCATAGGCAACAATACCGTACTTCGCGTCTTTGACGGCCAGATACGTGTTGCCGTTTTTATACGCCAGCACCACAAAAATCAGGATGCCGACAATGACGTTGACAATGATACCGCCAAGCATGACAATGAGCCGCTGCCAGGCGGGTTTGGCCCGAAACTCATAGGGCTGCGGCTCGGTTGAGGTATGTTTCGTATCGAGAGATTCATCGATCATACCCGATATTTTGACAAAACCACCGAGTGGGATGGCACCGATACCGTACTCGGTTTCGCCCCGGCGGATGCTCCATACCTTAGGCGGAAAGCCGATAAAATACTGCTCCACGCGCATTCCGAAAGCTTTGGCGGCAACTAAATGCCCCAGTTCGTGGAGACCAACTAAAATGGACAAGCCCAGAATGAGCTGCCCGGCCATGATTGCAATTTCCATGTAAGCTTATTTACGAATTTAGGCCGTTGCCGGTCAGTTATAACGTTCACGATTTACGGCGCAATGTCCGTAGAATAAAGATACCGACCGCCAGGCCGACGATAAACCAAACCCAGTATGTCATTGTAACACGCTTTCGCTCAGAAAGAATGTCTATTGTAGTTCTTTCAAGAGCTGTTAAGGTTCTCTGAACAAAACCACTAAACTAAACTTTTGATTCGTTCACCGGCCAGTCGCCGGGTTTCCTCGTCCGACGCTACGTAATCTTCATACGCCGGATTTTTAACGAACGTTGCCGCATCAAGACACGACTCGATTACATCTGAAATTTCAAGAAAGTCAATCTGATCATTCAAAAAGGCATCGACTGCTATTTCGTTGGCTGCGTTGATGATACAGGGGGCATTTCCTCCCCGGTCAAGGGCGTCGAAGGCCAGTTGCAGGTTACGAAACGTTTCCATATCCGGCTGCTCGAACGTCAGCGATGGGTAATCCATGAAGTTGAAGCGCGGAAAGTCGGAGCGGAGCCGGTTGGGATACCCCAGCGCAAACTGAATTGGCAGGCGCATGTCGGGTAGACCCATCTGCGCTTTCAGGCTCCCGTCTTCAAACTGCACCAGCGAGTGGATAATGCTCTGCGGATGCACCACTACGTCGATTTGCGCGGGTGTCAAACCAAATAGCCACTTTGCTTCAATCACCTCCAGCCCCTTGTTCATCAGCGTGGCTGAGTCGATGGTGATTTTCGCGCCCATTGTCCAGTTGGGGTGTTTCAAAGCCTGTGCTTTGGTCACGCCAGCCAGAAACGCCCGGTCCCGCCCCCGAAACGGCCCGCCCGAAGCCGTCAGGATAATCTTCTCGATGGGATTATGAAACTCGCCGACCAGACACTGGAAAATAGCCGAGTGTTCTGAATCAACGGGCAGGATGTTAACGCCTTTCTGCGCGGCCATGCGCGTAATGAGCTCACCCGCCACAACCAGCGTTTCTTTGTTGGCCAGCGCAATAGTCTTGCCCGCTTCAATGGCCCGCATGGTTGGCAGCAGCCCGGCATAGCCCACCATCGCTGTCAAAACAATGTCGATGCTATCCATCTGCACTACCGAGGCTATGGACGCGGCCCCGGCATAGACCTTGATCCCCAGGGGGTCGAGCGCAGCAAAGACCTGGTCATAGCGGGCTTCGTTACAGATCACCACTACGTTTGGGTTTAGCGCAACGGCCTGTTCAATAAGCAGTTCGGCGTTGTTATTGGTGGTCAGCACCTCCACCTGAAACCGGTCAGGGTGGGCTTTGATCACCTCCACCGCCTGTGTGCCGATAGACCCCGTTGAGCCGAGGATGGCGATATGTCGTTTTTTCTGGTCAGTCATAAACATCTTTCCGGTTGCCTACTTTAATTACTTCTACCGTAATGATGCTGTCATCAACCGTGTAAAGAACCCGGTAGTCGCCAACTCGGATGCGATAGACATCGTCAGTACCTTTGAGTTTTTTGCAACTGTCTGGTCGTGGTTCGTTTGCGAGATCGTCAACTGCCGAAGCTACGGTAGCAAGTACAGCTTTCGGCAGCTTTCTGAGTTGCTTTGACGCAGATTTTTTAAAGGTAATTGTATAACTCATTCGTCTAATAGCCCTTCGTTTTTTAGCTGCGCTTTAACTTCTTCCCAGGCAATAATTTCCTCATTTCTCACGGCCTCTACGTCAAGTAGGTCCTCTATGTCTTCGAGCAACTCGTTCACTACGTCACGCCCTGTCTTTCCACTTCGTTTGAATGCGTCGTAATCAATAACAATGGCCTTTCTGTGGCCACTGGCATCCGTCAGGTAATTGATTGCTTCCATAGATTCTAAATTGTTTTTAGGGTTGCCAACAGCCCGTCGGCCAGGGTGCGGTCGTTGCTTAGGCGGGGTACTTTGTTCTGACCACCCAGTTTACCCTGACTTTTCATGTACTGCTGGAACGCTCCGCGGGGCAAACTTGTCAGGCGGAGGGGTTGCAAAATAGCTCCCGTAATGAGGTCGTCATAATAAACGTTCAGTTCGGTCAGGCGCGTATCCAGATCACGGGCAAAGACAGTGGAGTCGTTTGGGGGCGTGGCAAACTCGATCAGCCATTCGTGGTACGGCAACCCCTCGTCAGGGCTGACCATTGGCGCAACGGTGAACTCGACTACCTCGGTTTCGGGGTGCTTTGCCATAGCATCCTGCAACGCTCGCTCCACTTCCTCACCAATAACGTGTTCGCCAAAGGCCGAAATAAAATGCTTGATCCGCCCCGTCACCAGTAGCCGATATGGGTCGCGGCTGACGAACTTGACCGTATCGCCCAGCGAATAGCCCCACAAACCGGCGTTGTTGTTGATGACGACGGCGTAGTTTTTTCCCAGTTCAACTTCTTCGATGGTTAATCGACTTGGATTCTCGGAAAAGAACTCGTCGGCGGCAATAAACTCAAAAAAGATACCACTGTCGGCCAGGAGTAACAGTCCTTCTTCGGTTTGGCTATCCTGAAACGCGATGAAACCTTCCGATGCGGGATATGTTTCGATGCTGTCGATGCGTTTGCCGATGCTGTCGAAGAGTTTGGCGCGGTACGGCTCAAAGTTGACACCACCATATACGAAGACCGAAAAATCAGGAAAAACGTCCTTGATTTTCTTACCTGTCCGTTGCTGAATCCGGTCGAAATACATCTGCACCCAGGGCGGAATCCCTGAAATCAGCGACATCGGCTGATCGATGGTTTCGTCGATGATGCGATCGAGTTTGGTTTCCCAGTCCTCAATTATATTGGTCTCGTAACTCGGTAGCTGATTGGTACGCAGATAGGCCGGTACGTGGTGATTGGCAATGCCCGATAGTCGCCCGATGTTGATACCCGCCTTTTGGTCGAGTTCGGGACTGCCGGACAGAAAGATCAGCTTATGGTCCAGAAACGCGCTATTGCCAGTTTGGTTGATGTAATTCAGCAGGGCGTCTCGGGCGGAGTTGATATGGTTCGGAATCGACTCGCGGGTGATGGGAATATACTTGGTACCGGACGTTGTGCCTGATGTTTTTGCCAGATAAAGCGGCTTTCCGGGCCACAATACGTTGGCGTCGCCATTCAGAACCTGCGCAACGTAGGGCTTCAAATCTTCATAGTCCCGAATTGGCACGGCCTGCCGGAAATCCTGAACGGTCTGCACGTCGGCAAGATAATGATCCCGGCCAAAGACGGTATTCTGACCTCGCTTAATTAAGGTTTTGAGCCAGCGGTTTTGTGCATCGGCGGGTCGGTGCATCCAGTCCTGCTGTTGTTGCACGACCCATTTTGCCAGCGGTTTGCTCAATGCCGAACGGATTCCCATAGTCCTGCAAAAGTAATGAAATCAGTTGGCCGTACCTCTTTTGCAGGCAGTTGGTCTGTACGAATCGTTCGCGAGAGGAGTGCTTTCCTAAAATCATCATTTATCATTCTGTGATTAATCGTTTAATTTTGCGGAACTTACAAAAATAGCTTTCGTAACGTGGCGCACGGCGTCAACCTATAATGGGACTTTTCAATTTTCTAACAAGCGACATTGCCATTGACCTGGGTACGGCCAACACCCTGATTATTCATAAAGACCGCATCGTGGTGGACGAACCGTCAATCATTGCGATGGACAAAGTGACTGGGAAAGTGCTTGCTATTGGCCACAAAGCCATGCAGATGCACGAAAAAACCAACGAAAACATCAAGACCATTCGCCCGCTCAAAGATGGCGTCATTGCTGATTTTACGGCAGCTGAGCTGATGATTCGGGGTATGATCAAGATGATTGATACGGGAAGCAAGCTGTTTTCGCCCTCGCACCGCATGGTGATTTGCATTCCATCGGGCATTACCGAGGTAGAAAAACGCGCTGTAAAAGACTCGGCCGAGCATGCCGGTGCCAAGGAAGTCTATATGGTGCACGAGCCGATTGCTGCTGCTATTGGTATTGGCATCGACATTACCCAGCCCAACGGCACTATGATCGTGGATATTGGGGGTGGCACGACAGAAATTGCCGTAATTGCGCTGTCGGGTATCGTTTGTGAACAGTCGATTCGGATTGCGGGCGATGTGTTTACCCGCGACATCGTGGATTATATGCGTCGGGAACACAACCTGCTCATTGGCGAACGCTCGGCAGAACAGATCAAGATGGAAGTTGGCTCGGCCCTGCCCGAACTCGACAACCCACCCGCCGACTACGAAATACGGGGCCGCGATTTGATGACGGGTATTCCGAAAGAAATCAAAGTAACGTATAGCGAGATTGCCTACGCGCTCGACAAGTCTATCTCGAAGATTGAAGAGGCTACCATGAAAGCCCTCGAAATTTCGCCCCCGGAACTTTCGGCAGACATTTACACCAATGGTATTCACCTGACGGGTGGCGGGGCGCTGCTGCACGGTCTCGACAAGCGGCTCGGTGCCAAAACCAAACTGCCGATTCACGTGGCCGACGATCCGCTCAAGGCTGTAGTAAAGGGTACCGGCGAGGTTATCAAAAACCTGGATTTGTACCGGTCAGTGTTGATTAGTTAAAGTGTAGGTCGTACACTCTTTTGCGACCAGCCGCGTCAGCAACACGTAACTACCGTGTTAGCCGCTTCGCAGCTGGTCGCACAAGAGTGTACGACCTACTGTATACAATGAGTGAGTTAGTCGATTTTTTTGTTCGGAGCCGCAACTTCATTCTCTTTGTGTTGCTGGAAGTGCTGTGCTTTTACTTCATTATCAGTTCCAGCAATTACTGGGGAGTGACGTACTTCAACACCTCGAATTATTACACGGCTAAGGTGCTTGGCTGGTCAAACGCGGCCAACGAATACGCCAGTCTGCGGCAGGTAAATAAGGACCTGGCTTTGGAAAACGAACGGCTCAATAATCAGGTAACGCAACTCCTGCAAAGTCACCCGCCTGCCCCCGCCGAATATGCCGCTGACTCCACTTTTGCCAGTCGGTTCAATTACAAAGCGGCCAAAGTAGTAAATAACACGACGCAGTTTGCCAACAACTACATCACCATCGACAAAGGTACCCTCGACGGCATTCGGCCTGGTATGGGCGTGATTTCGCCAACGGGAGTTGTGGGGAAGGTGAAACTTTGTAACGCCCATTTTTCGGTTATTACCTCAATTCTGCATTCTGATTTTCTGGTCTCTTCAAAGCTGGAGAAAGCCGACGAAATTGGTACCGCTAAATGGGATGGTATCGACCCTAAACTGATTAAGTTAGATGCTATCTCGCGCTATAAACCCGTGGCGAAGGGCGACTCGGTCGTAACATCTGAATTTAACTCGACGTTTCCTCCCGGCATACTGGTGGGGCGGGTGTTTTCGGTTGGGGTGCAGCCTAACCAAACCTTTCACGATATTACGCTCAACCTGGCCACTAACTTCAGCAACCTGTCGTTCGTCTATGTGGTTGAAAATAGGTTGCAAAGCGCACAGAAACAGTTGGAAGACCAAGTTGAAACCGACAAATGACCCTTCGCGAAATCGTATCTACCGCGTTTCTTTTCCTGCTATATCTTACGCTCCAGATTCTACTGGCGCGGAATGTTATCCTGTTCGATTACGGATTCTGCTTCCTGTACATTGCCTGTATTCTGCTGTTGCCTAACGAGACTAGTCTGACCTGGCTGTTGCTGATAGCGTTTATAACCGGCGTGGTAGTCGATACGTTTTATAATACGCTGGGTATGCACGCTGCCGCCACTGTGTTGATCGCCTACGTGCGTCCGCTGGTGGTGCGGTCGCAGATTGACCTGCCGGGTGGGGAGTCTCGCATTGAGTTTTCGTTGCAGGAATTAGGGACGGGCGTGTTTTTTCGGTACGTCTTTATTATGGCCCTGATTCACCATTCAGCCCTGTTTTTCATCGAAGCCAGCAGTCTGACACTGCTTGTTCCTACGCTCATCAAAATTGCCGCCAGTGCATTGCTTACGACCATCAGTATTGTGCTGATTCAGTTCTTTACCCGTAATTGACGGTACACCGACATATGGCCGAAACGCTTATTCTTCCCCAAACGCAGGACCGCCGGGTCATCTATGATAGTCTGGTACCGCAAATTGCCTCGCTCGTTAACGATGAGCCGGATTTGATAGCCAACTTAGCCAATAGCGTAGCCGCGCTCAAAGAAGCATTTAGTTTTTTCTGGATTGGGTTTTACCTCGTGAAGGATAATCAACTGGTGCTCGGGCCGTTTCAGGGGCCAATTGCCTGCACGAGAATCAACTACGGCAGGGGCGTTTGCGGCACCGCCTGGGCGAAGGGTGAGACGATAATTGTACCCGACGTTGATGCATTTCCAGGCCACATTGCCTGCTCGTCGGCGTCAAAATCCGAGATTGTAGTGCCGGTATTCAACCAGGCCGGAGACGTAACAATGGTGTTGGACATAGACAGCGACCAACTCAACGACTTCAGCGATGTTGACGCCGAGGGGCTGGCGGGGATCGTGGCGTTGTTGCGTTAGCATTGTAAGTAACAACCCGCCTGTTTAGCACGAAGCGGGTTGTACGATGAATCAGGCTGTTAGCTGACGGTGTATATTCTCAAGCGTAGCCACCAGTTGCGAGAGTTCGGTTTGCTCGGCGGTGGCTTCGGGCGATTTCATCACGCTCTGAGTCTGTGAAATTAGATCCTCAAGAATCTCGGCTATAGTCTGCGCGTCGGGTTGGCCTTCATTCTCCTCAGGATCGAGTTCGGCCCGGAGCTCTTCGAGCGTGTCGGCAATCTCATCTGTAGCGTCATCGCCCGCTTCGTCGAGCCGGTCAAGCCACTTATCGATAATGTCGATGCCGTCTTTCGGCTCAACATTGTTGATGTCGCTATCAAATGCATTAACAGTTTCGTCTATTAACGAAATCTGTTCTTCGTTCTTGGCTATCATGGTTTTGTTCGTATGGTTATTGGAAAAGTCCGCTTGCAAAGTCATTGAGTGCGGTCGATAGATTCTGTAAATCCTGCTGATAGGTCTGATCTGCCGCGTTATTAGCGAGGTCGATGGTGATACCAGCCAAATCACGCATGGTAACTTCTGCTGTGCGTGCCAACGATGCTGATCCAGTCGTCAATAAGATTCGCACCCTAATCGGGTGTTGTACTCGAAATGCCTTCACTCAGCGTGTTTAGGGTCTGGTGAAGCGTCATGTCGATTGTTTGATTTTGATCGGCCATAAGAATTTTTGGTTTACTGAATTAAAGGTCATTCAGGCCAGTGCTAAACGAACGCAACGACGCAGCCAGTTGCTGTAGATGCCCCATGTAAACGTCGCCAGTTGTGGGTGCGAGCGATTCAATCTGCTGGGCCATCTGATTTAGGAGGTTACGAACACGTTCAGCACCGGGTTCTGGGTTGTGTAGTTCGTCGTAGAGAGCCGTCAGCGTATTCGCGGGTGCATCGGCCCCGTCGGTATGGTTGAGGACCGAAATCCAGTCTTTGATTAAGTCATTGGCGCTGGTGGGTTGCGCAGGCATGCTGAGAGTCTGTATAGTTTCGTCAATCATTGTTGACGGGTGTGCATGGGCCATAACGTTGAATGGTTTAGTTTTGAACAGAAGAACCCGCTGCCCGGCCTATTGTTCGTCGGGCGGGATTCTTTCCCGATAAATCCTATTACCTGACTCGACTACTCATGGATGCCACCCAACTTCAGCCTGACATACAGTACCGATTTTCGCGTAGTGGGGGCGCAGGCGGGCAGAATGTGAATAAAGTAGCCACCAAAGCAGAATTGCGCTTCGACGTCCGTCACTCAACGTTACTTACCGATAACGAACGGGCCATTCTGGAAGAAAAATGGGCCAACAAACTCACCACCGACGGCGAACTGGTGCTAACCCACCAAACCGAACGGACGCAACTGGCCAATAAAGAGAAGGTGACGAAGAAGTTTTACCGGCTCATCGAACAGGCATTTACGCCGGTAAAAGCCCGCAAAAAAACGCGACCCTCGAAGGCAGTCGTAGCCAAACGGCTGGCCAGTAAAAAGCGGAAGAGCGAGGTGAAGGAGGGGCGTAAGAAAGTGCTATAGACATATCTCAAACGCAAAGTTCGCAAAGGAAACCTTTGCGAACTTTGCGCCCTTTGCGTTTAAAACAACTCGTTACAACTCCCGAATCCGAACGTTGCGATACCAGACGCGCTCTTTGGGGCTATGGTTTTGGAGGGCAATTTTGCCTTTGGCATGGGGCGTAGCGTAGGGCCAGTTGGCAAATTTACTCTTAGCCACGGCGGTTTTCCACTCGTCGGAGCCGTACATGTAATCAACCACTTTTTTGCCATTCAGGTAGTGTTCAACGTGGTTGTTATTGACCACAATACGGCCTTTGTTCCACTCGCCGGGCGTTTTCACCAGATTGAAATCAGATGGTGGTATTACGTCGTAGTTGGCACCGGTCATCTGCGTGTCTTTCAGGTTATACAGCTTTCCATCGCCACCCATGTAGCCTTTATCGTCGATAACCTGGAACTCCGGTCCTGACATATACGTCGATTTGATGTCCGGGCTGTCAGTGACTTTGTAAACCACACCACTGTTGGAGCCCTTTGGGATTTTGAACTCGAACTCGAGGTCAAAATTCTCGTACTCTTTATCCGTCACAAGGTCACCCCCGGTGCCGTCGGGTGTCATGGCTCCGTCTTCTACGTACCAGCCAACTACGCCATCTTTGTGATAGCTATGCCAGCCTTTAATGGTCTTTCCGTCGAACAGGCTCACCCATTTACCGGGTGCGGTTACTGCCACGAGCAGCAGGAAAATCAATAAGGTTTTCATAGGGTTTCAGTTTTTTGGGTTAAAGATAGATTTTTCTAAACACAGAGCGAACGGAGGGTTCACAGAGTTCACAGAGTTTTTCTCCGTTACGCTGTGAACCCTCCGTTCGCTCTGTGTCTAACGCTTTTCCTATTCTAACCCATCGGTCGATTTCTGATCGGAGCGGTCGGGGCCGGACATCATGCCTTCGGCCATGGTGCTGCTTTCGTCCATGCGTTCGCGGGGTGTATTGCGGGTTTCTTTGGCTTCTTCGGGCCGTTCGCCGGGCTGATACTCGTCAGGAGCTTTGGCGTTAACCTCATAGGGATGGGCCGAGTCGCCGGTATCGGGCAACTCATTGGGGCCGCTGTCGCTCATACCTTCGTTGTCCGGCCCTGCCGTCATGCCTTCATACTGATTTCCCGGAACGGCATTGCCTGGCGTAGACTCGCTTTCATCTTTATAATCGTAAGTTGAAGCAGATGCCCCTGCCGTAAACGTGGCGAAGTTGGCCGAGTTGACCTCGTGCTGACGCTCAGGTTGCGTTGGGTCTTCTATTTCGGGCTTGTCTGGCGAGGGGCTGCCGGGCAGCTCGGGTATTTCCGGCCCCGGAACCGGGTTGTAAGGGGGCGTTTCGGGAATGCCGGGCGTGGGTTGCATAGGGTCGGGCGTGCCGGGCGTAGGTGGAATCATGTCGCTCCAAAAGCCGTGCGTCTTTGTGGCGTCATCACCCGCGTCGGTACGGTCATTCGGCGCGTTTTCTGAAGGTAGTCCCGTGTTCACCGTCGAACCGGCGTCAGGATTTCCCGTAATGCCCGCCACAGCAATGGGGTCGTCGGGCATGGCTTCGGGCTTGAACATCGACCCCGCGCGCAGGGCGGCTTCGGAATTCTCGTATTTCTTTTTATCGTCGCCCATCAACGCCCGCTCTTCGTCAGAACCGGTTCTAATTCGGGGCATATCGTCGGATACGTCAGCTTCCGGGTTACCCATCGGCACTAACTTGCCATCGACGAGTTTTACCATATTGGTTTCGGCCTGATCAATGCCAAACATGGTTTCGGCGTGTTCACTTGATACCAGATCGGCCTGTCGTGCGCCATCGCTAAGGTTCTCGTTTTCCATAATCGTCGTGAATGTTTAAGTCTATGCAAAACCGACAGGGCCGTAAAAGGTTTGGGAGTTGACCTATGCCAGCGCATCGAACAAAATTTCGGCCGGGTGTTGGGCGTGTCGACTGGTGCCATCTTTGATTTGATGGCGGCAGGAAGTGCCGGCGGCTGATATGATAACGTCGCTGTTGGCCTGGCGCACGGCGGGGAACAAAACCAGTTCGCCAATCTGCATGGAAAGGTCATAATGCTCTTTCTCGTACCCGAACGACCCGGCCATACCGCAGCAACCCGACGGTATCTGCTCAACGACGTAGTTCTCGGGCAGTGATAGTACGCGCATCACCGGCTCCATCGTAGAAAGGGCTTTTTGGTGACAATGGCCGTGTACCTTCACCTGACGCACTTCGGTAGTGAACTGACTGGCCGTAACGCGCCCGGCGTCGGCTTCGCGAGCGAGCCATTCCTCGAACAGAAAGGTGTTTTTGGCGATGTGCTGCGCTGCGGCTTTCAGTTCGTCGGGTACCAAATCGGGATACTCGTCGCGGAAGGTCAGAATGGCTGATGGCTCCAGGCCGATGAGGGGCGTTTCGTCCGTAACGAGGTCTTTAAGCAGCATCACGTTACGAATGGCGAGTTTTTGAGCGTCTTCCACCAGCCCTTTCGAGAGATACGTCCGGCCACTTTCCACGTGGTAGGGAATGACAACTCTGTACCCCAACCGCTCCATCAACTGCGTGGCTTTTTTGCCAACTTCGACGTCATTATAATTCGTGAACTCGTCGCAGAAGAGCAATACGTCTCCGGTTTTTCGAATCGGCAGATTAGGTAGTGTCCTTTTGGCAACCCATTGCCGCAGCGTCATTTTTGCAAGAACGGGCATGGTGCGGTCAGGGTGAAAACCAACCATTTTGTTGGCGAGCTGACGTAGGGCCGTAGAGCCGTAAATACCATTATACGCCCAGGGCGCGAGACTGGCCAGCGACATTAAGTTTGTGAAGTTACCCACCAGCCGCGCCCGCAACGGTATGCCATGTTCCGCATAGTATTGCTGCGTAAACTCGGCCTTCATGCGGGTCATGTCCACGCTACTGGGGCATTCAGATTTGCAGGCTTTGCACGACAGACACAAATCCAGTACGTCTTTTACGGCTTCGTAGTCAGATTCTGCCGGTTTGGTCTGATTCGTATAAAAATGCCGCAGAATATTGGCCCGCGCCCGCGTGGTGTCGTGTTCGCGCCGGGTGGCCATATAACTCGGACACATTGTGCCGCCCGACAGGTGCGTTTTGCGGCAGTCGCCGGAACCGGAGCATTTTTCGGCCAGTTCGAGTAGCCCGCCATCGCGCGAGAAGTCGAAGATGGTTTTTGGTTGTGGCACTACTACGTCGGCTTCGGAGCGCAGGTGCTCGTTCATGGGGGGCGGGTCAATGACCTTGCCGGGGTTAAACAGATTATGTGGGTCCCAGAGCGTTTTTACGTCTTTGCATAACTGGTAATTTTCCGGGCCGAGCATGTAGGCAATAAACTCGCCCCGCAGCCGCCCGTCGCCGTGTTCGCCGGAGAGTGAGCCGCCGTACTTTTTCACGAGTTGGGCCGTATCCATCAGCAACGCCCGGAATTTCTGGCGGCCCTCGCTTGACTTTAGATTGATAAGGGGCAGCACGTGAATTTCGCCCGCTCCCGCATGGGCCGAATATTCGAGTTTCAAGCCGTGATTTTCCCAGGCCATCCGGTCCAGTTCGTCGATGTAATTCGGTAAGTCACGCACATCCACCGCCGTGTCTTCAATCACGTTGGCGGGCTTATCGTCGCCGGGAATATTGTACATAATACTCAGCCCGGCCTTGCGTAACGCCCACGGCTTCTTGGTATCGGCATCGAACAGAACAGGATACGTATAGCCCAACTTCCTCGCTTTCAGTGCATCCACAAACCCCAGAGCCCTGCGCTCCACGCCCTCGTGCGTATCATCGAAAAACTCGACCATCAAAATCGCCTTCGGGTCGCCTTCCACGAAGGTGCGGTTTTTGGCCTGCTCGATGTTGGTTTTAGTCAGTTGCAGGATGTAATCATCAACCAGTTCCGAAGCCGCGCAACCGTGTTCAAGTGCCACTAAGTTAGCTTCGAGGGATTGCCGAATGGTTGGAAAATGCGCACAGACCAAAGCTGTTTCTTTGGGTGGCAGCGGCAACAGATTCAGTTTGGCTTCGGTAATGAAGCAAAGCGTCCCTTCCGAACCTGCAATGAGCGGGGCAAAGTTGAAGCCCTCTCCCGGGGAGGGGCCGGGGCGTTCCGGCGTTCCGGTGGGGTTTACCATCGCATCCAGCGCGTAGCCCGTATTCCGGCGGGTAACGGTGGGTTTGGGGTAGCCGTCCTGAATTTGCTAGCGAACCGTGGGGTTGCTGAGCCAGTCGAGAAACTGTATGTATAGCCGCTGCTCGAGTGGGCTGACTACGTTCTCGCCCCGGCATTTGGCGTTGAACTGCGCCTGACTGAGCGGGCCGAACGTGACCTCGGCCCCATCGCTGAGTACGGCCCGAACTTCGAGCAGGTGATCGCGGGTGGTGCCCCAAATGATGGAATGCAGTCCGCACGAGTTGTTGCCGATCATGCCGCCAATCATGGCGCGGCTGGCGGTACTGGTTTCAGGGCCAAACATCAGTCCGTGTGGTTTGAGCCGTACGTTCAGGTCATCGCGGATAACGCCCGGCTCAACACGCACCCAGCGTTCATCGGCGTTGATTTCCAAGATCTGACCAAAATGCTTCGACATGTCGACCACAATGCCGCTGCCTACTACCTGCCCGGCCAGCGACGTACCAGCCGCGCGGGGAATCAGGCCTGTTGGCAGACCGCCCTGACTATGCTGTTGCGCAAACCGGATTAGCCGTTTGATATCGGCTGTGTTTTTGGGCAATGCAACGGCCACGGGTGTTTCCTGATACACCGATGCATCCGTTGCATACAGCAGCCGCTGCGCCGTGTGTTGTGGCGATTCATCGAAGTACAAATCACCCTCGAAATGAGGCAACAGACTGGTAAAGGAAAGTTTTTGGGGCAGACGAAACATATATGCAGGCTTAGTTTGGCCGCTTAAAGATACGGACAAACGCTTCACGGGCTACCCCCCCGAACTACGCGTCCCGGCTACGCTATTCCCACTTCGGTGTACTGCTGGCGTAGTTGTCGGTTTCTTCGCGGTTTTGTTTGGTGAACTTGGTAAAGTCAACGTCGGGCAGGAGTTTAGTTTTTACGGGATCAACGGTTTGCCGCAGCGCTTCCGTGAACGTGTCGAAGTCTTCTTTGTAGAGAAACAGCTTGTGCTTTTCGCAGGTGAAGCCACCGCCCTGCGGGTGCCACCGACTCTCGGTAATGGTCAGAAAATAGTCGCCGGCGCGGGTGGCTTTTACGTCGAAAAAATACGTCCGTTTACTCGCTTTAATCTGGTCTGAGTAGATTTTTCCTGTTCTCTTTCGTCCGCGATTTCAGTACCGTTTAGTGCTGTTATGGCCGCTAAAGCAGGCGTAATTAGAGCATCGGGAAAACACATTAATTAACAGGCATTTGTGGCAAAATCACCCCAAAAAGTAGGTGAATTGTAGAGCGTATTCTACATGATTTGGCGTAACGTCTTGTCAGATAGCCCCGTATCCTTTACCTTTGTATTTGTTGATATTGGCATTTGTGGAGACGGAGCGGTTGTGCAGTGTGTGAAGGTACCCCTCTCCGTTTATTTTTTCACCGTAACCAATGGCTATATGCACTTCATTCTGTCTGTTGTGATGTTCTTCAGTAACATCAAGCCAGCAGAGACGCTTCCGCTCCTCGTGCAGAAGGGAAAAGCGTCTTTCTACGCTAAAAAATTCAGCGGTCGCCGGACCGCATACGGCGAACGGGTTCGGGCCGAAGCCCTTGAAGGTGCCCATCGTACACTACCTCTGAACACCTTAGTTGAAGTCACGAATCTATCCAATCAGCACACCGTTGTCATCCGTATCAACGACCGGGGGCCGTTTGCCAAAGGCCGTGTTGTCGATTTGACATATGCAGCTGCCAAGGCCCTCGGCATGATTTCGCAGGGCGTTGCCAATGTATCGCTGCGCGTTGTTGGTAAAGGCCAGCCCATTATGTTCGTTGCCGATTCGCTGGCCATCAGGTAAACCACCATGGCCCGGACAAGAGTGTCGTGTCCGGTAGCCGTAAGGCTAACCATGCAGAGCGTGTTTTTTTAGCCATTCGGCTACCGGACCGGGAGGTCGGGGTTACATCGCCCGGCTCGTCAGTTCCCAAAATTTTGGGAGATAGACGAGCCGGGTGCGTTTTTTGTGTACCTTACTGTGGACCGGATACATCTACAAATTCGCTCACTGATTCCAATGAAACAACCGCTCAACTTAAGTCAGGTACGCTCGTTTGGTAATGTCGAATTTCTGGCCCGTCAGTTGGTCGAGGGCTTTATTACGGGTCTGCATAAATCGCCCTTTCATGGCTTCTCGGTCGAGTTTGCCGAGCATCGGCTGTACAATACGGGCGAAAGTACGCGCCACATCGACTGGAAAGTATTTGGCAAGACCGAGAAGTTATTCGTGAAGCGTTACGAGGAAGAAACCAATCTGCGCTGCCACTTATTGGTCGATACGTCGTCGTCCATGTTCTACCCGGAGCCCGATTACGGCAAGATTACGTTCAGCGTGATGGCTGCGGCCTGTCTGGCCTATATGCTGCAACGCCAGAAAGACGCCGTGAGCCTAACCGCATTTGCGGATCAGATTGACCTGCAAACGCCCATCAAATCGATGCCCTCGCATGTGCACAAGCTTTTTACGCAGCTGGATTTGCTCATGCAGCAACCCAAACCCCTGCGCCGAACCTCAGCCGCCGAGGTCATTCATGAACTGGCCGAACGCATCAATAAACGCTCGCTCGTTGTGATTTTCAGCGATATGTTCGATAATTCCGAAAATAGCGATGCTCTGTTTTCGGCCCTGCAACACCTGCGCCATAATTTGCACGAAGTGCTGTTGTTTCACGTCACAGACAAGAAAACCGAAGAAGAGTTTGCGTTCGATGAGCGGCCCTACGAGTTTATTGACCTCGAAACGGGCGAGAAAGTGAAACTCCAGCCGGGGCAGGTGCGTGATACGTACCAACAAGCTGTGAAAAGCTATTTTCAGGAATTGAAAATGCGCTGCGGCCAGTACAAAATTGACTTTATCGAAGCCGACATCGCTCAGGGTTTCGAGCAAATTCTTACCGCCTATTTAGTGAAGCGCACCAAGATGAGGTAGACCAGCCTACAAATCCAGCAGTTGCCGGATGGTGTCGGCGTAGGTGCTGCCGGTGGTGAGTTTAGTGGCTTTTTTGTCGGCCAGCACCACCAGATACTTCCCGTCGAAATGGCGGTGCATCTCGGCGATTTTGAAGCGGTTAACAATAGCCGACCGGCTCACGCGCAGAAAGGTATTGGGCAGTTTCTCGCTCAGGGTCGTTAGGGTATAATTCGTCAGGTGCTTGTGCCCGCTGGTCGTACAAAGGAATACGTATTTGTCTTCGGCTTCGAAATGGGTAATGTCTGTGAGTGGCACCAGCACGATTTTGTCGCCGGTTTTGACCGATATCGAATGAATTTCTTTTTTCGGCTGCATCTGTGCCAGCAACTGCATCAGACTATCGCTCATTGGGTTGTTGCGGCTGTTTGCCCCGTCGCGCTCCACCAGGTTGCGGATTTTCTGGGCTGTGCGGCTAAGTCGTTCGGCTTCGATGGGCTTGAGCAAATAATCGATCGAGTTTTCTTCAAAGGCGCGAATTGCGTACTGATCGTAGGCGGTGGCAAAAATGACCATTGGCATGGTGGTCAGTTTTGCCAGCATCTCGAATCCGTTGAGCAACGGCATTTCGATATCCAAAAAAACAACGTCAGGTTGTTCGGCTTCGATAAACGCCAGACCTTCGGCTCCGTTGCCAGCCTCGCCAATGATATCGAACGTATCGCTGTACGGCACTAATAACCGGCGCAACCGGGCGATAGCCAGTGGCTCGTCGTCAATCAGCAGGGTTTTTAGCGGCAGTTGCATGGTATTGGGTTAGTCCAGCGCATTGGAGACCGGTACCGCCGGGCTTATTTTTTTGATGAGACCCTGCAAGACCTTACCTGGTCCACATTCTGTGAAACTCGTTGCACCGTCGGCCACCATCCGCTCAACCGACTGAGTCCAGCGCACGGGTGAGGTGAGCTGGGCAATCAGGTTGGCTTTCAGCCGGGTTGGGTCAGTAGTGGGGCGGGCATCTACGTTTTGGTACACCAGACAGCGCGGCTCGCTGAACGGCATTTGCGCCACGGCTTCGGCAAACTCGGTGCGGGCGGGTTCCATAAACGGCGAGTGGAACGCACCACTCACGGCCAGCTGCATTACGCGTTTGGCTCCCGCTGCTTTGAGCCGTTCTTCGGCCATTTGAATACCGGCTACACTCCCCGAAATCACAACTTGACCAGGGCAGTTGTAGTTGGCCGGCACCACAATCTCGTCGGTAATGCCTTCGCAAACCTGTTCGATAATGGCATCGGACAAGCCCAGTACGGCAGCCATGGTAGACGGAGCCAGGTTGCAGGCGCGCTGCATGGCCGTGGCCCGGATAGAAGCCAGTCGTAAACCATCGGCAAAGGATAGCACCCCAGCCGCCGTCAGGGCCGATAATTCGCCCAGCGAATGCCCGGCTACCATATCAGGCGCGAAGCCATTGAGCGTCATGGCTACGACTACGCCGTGCAGAAATACAGCGGGTTGGGTATAAATTGTTTGTTTAAGGTCATCGTCGGCTCCCTCAAACATAATCTTAGTCAGATCATAACCCAGTACCTCATTGGCCTGGTCGAATAACTGACGGGCCGATTCGGACTGCTGATAGAGATCGTGGCCCATACCCCGAAACTGCGACCCCTGACCGGGAAATACGTATGCCTTCATAACTCCTGAAACTAACATTGGTCAACTTGAACAGGCAAAGTAAATGGGTAGGATAAGAGCAAACAAAAACTTTATACACAGTGTTGGAAAGGGGTCTGTTTTGTCTAATTTTTATCTGCTATAAATTAGACAAAACAAGGTGCTAAGGGGACAAATCTTGTTTGCGTGGCGTTTCTGATTTAGTTTTGACGCGCCATTAAAACCGGCTCCAATTCACTTAGTTAACTGTAATTTTTCCGAGTAATTCACTCTATGGCCTGGGTAACACAAACACTATCCAGCTCCCTCGGCCGCAAGGTCGTCATGTCATTGACGGGGCTGTTTCTGAGTACTTTCCTAATTGTTCATATGGCTGGTAATCTCCAGCTGTTTAAGGACGACGGTGGGCGGGCGTTTAATGAATACACATACTTCATGACGCATAATCCGCTCATTATCACGGTGTCGTATCTTTTGTACACGTCTATTCTGGTTCACGCGCTGATGGCTCTGATTCTGACCCGTCACAATCAGGCATCGCGCCCGGTAAGGTACGCCTACTCGCATCCCGAAGCCAACAGCCTGTGGTCGTCGCGGAATATGGGTATTCTGGGTACGGTACTGCTGCTCTTCATCATCATCCATATGCGGACGTTCTGGTACGAGATGCACTTTGGATCTGTACCGATGGCTGAGTATGACGGGAAACAGTACAAGGATTTGTACGCAGTGGTAAAAGTGGCTTTTGCTGAATGGTGGTACGTGTTACTGTACGTGATTTCTATGGTAGCTATCGGATTTCACCTGGCGCACGGTTTTCAGAGTGGTTTCCAAACCATGGGCATTCGCCATCCCAAGTATACACCCATCATTGAAACGATTGGTACCTATTTCTTCGCTATCATCATTCCGGTGGCCTTTGCGGCCATGCCGGTATATGTCTTTTTACAAGTTCACGGGATTATCTAATGACCGGGCCGCCGGTGCGGTGATGAGCGAATGAATTAGTGAACGACCTCCGGCAGTACCTGCCTGCGTCAGCAACTAGTCACTCATTCTCTAATTCTCTAATTCACAATTGAATCATGGAACTGAAATCAAAAATTCCCGAAGGGCCGCTGGCCGAGAAATGGACACGGCATAAGTTTGGTTTGAAGCTGGTCAACCCATCCAATAAACGGAAGTACGATATTATCGTGGTCGGTACGGGCCTGGCCGGTGCTTCGGCAGCGGCATCGCTGGCCGAACTGGGCTACAACGTAACAGCATTGTGCTTTCAGGATAGCCCTCGCCGGGCGCACTCCATTGCCGCGCAGGGTGGTATCAATGCCGCCAAAAACTACCAGAATGACGGCGACTCGGTGTTCCGGCTGTTTTATGATACCATTAAAGGGGGCGACTACCGCTCGCGCGAGGGTAACGTACACCGGCTGGCCGAAGTCAGTGTGAACATCATTGACCAATGTGTGGCGCAGGGCGTTCCGTTTGCCCGCGAGTACGGCGGTTTGCTGGCTAACCGCTCGTTCGGTGGCGCGCAGGTGTCGCGCACGTTCTACGCACGGGGCCAGACCGGTCAGCAACTGCTGCTCGGTGCTTACTCGGCCCTGAGCCGTCAGGTGGCCAACGGTAAGGTGAAACTCCTGACCCGCACCGAAATGCTTGATCTCGTGGTAGAGGATGGAAAGACGCGGGGTATCGTTACGCGCAACCTGATTACCGGTAAGATTGAGTCGCACTCGGCGCATGCGGTGTTGCTCTGTACAGGTGGCTACGGCAACGTATTTTATCTTTCGACCAACGCGATGGGATCGAACGTAACGGCAGCCTGGCGGGCGCACAAACACGGTGCGCTAATGGCCAACCCTTGTTTTACGCAGATTCACCCAACCTGCATTCCCGTAAAGGGCGATTACCAGTCGAAACTGACGCTGATGTCGGAATCGCTCAGAAATGATGGCCGCGTATGGGTGCCGAAAACCAAAGAACTGGCTAACCAGATTCGTAAGGGCGAACGGAAACCAACCGACCTCAAGGAAGATGAACGTGACTATTATCTGGAGCGTCGCTATCCTTCGTTCGGTAACCTTGTACCGCGCGACGTGGCCTCGCGCAACGCCAAGGCCGTTTGTGATGAAGGCCGGGGCGTGAGCAAAACCGGCCTGGCCGTCTATCTGGATTTTGCCGATGCTATCAACCGTGACGGTCGCAAAACCATTGAGGCCAAGTACGGTAACCTGTTCGAGATGTATGAGAAAATCGTCGATAATAATCCGTACGAGACCCCAATGATGATTTACCCCGCCGTACACTACACGATGGGCGGTTTGTGGGTCGACTATAACCTGATGACGACCGTTCCGGGCCTGTACGCGCTGGGCGAAGCTAATTTCTCCGACCACGGGGCTAACCGGCTTGGTGCGTCGGCCCTGATGCAGGGTCTGGCCGATGGTTATTTCGTGATTCCTTACACTGTCGGCGATTATCTGGCGACTATCGGTCCTGCCGAAAAACTGCCCGTTACGGCCCCCGCCTTCCGCGAGGCCGAGCAGCGGGTAACGACTGTGATCGAGAAAATGCTGGCTATTAAAGGCACCAAACCGGTCGATGATTTCCACCGCGAATTGGGCCTGATTATGTGGGACTACTGCGGTATGTCACGCACGGCCGAAGGGCTGACCAAAGCACGGGGTCTTATCAAAGACCTGAAAGCCGAGTTCTGGAGCAACGTTCGCATCACGGGCGAAAGCGAAGAACTGAACCAGTCGCTCGAAGCTGCCAGCCGCGTCGCCGATTTCATTGAACTTGGTGCGCTGATGATTGAAGACGCCCTGAACCGCGACGAGTCGTGCGGTGGTCACTTCCGCGAGGAATACCAGACACCCGACGGCGAAGCCCTGCGCGACGACGCCGATTTTGCCTACGTTGCGGCCTGGGAATATCAGGGCGACAATCAGCCCGAAAAACTGAACAAAGAGACGCTGGAGTTCGAGAATGTAAAACTCACTCAGCGTTCGTATAAATAAGAAGTTGCAGGGTTATATAGTTGTAAAGTTGTAAAGTGCTTCGGCCAGCAACTATGCAACCGCTTCGGCGGACCGACTATGACTTTACGACCGCAGTGGCGGAACACTTACAATTTCTCTACAAGATGAAAGTCAATCTGAAAGTCTGGAGACAGAAAAATAATAATACGGCGGGTAAACTGGTTGAATACGGTCTCGATAATATCTCGCCGGATATGTCTTTTCTGGAGATGTTCGACGTCCTGAACGGCGAACTGACCAGAAAGGGTGAAGAACCTGTTGCGTTTGACCATGACTGCCGCGAGGGGATTTGCGGTATGTGTTCAATGTACATCAACGGGCGGGCGCACGGACCACAAACCGGTGCTACAACCTGTCAGTTGCATATGCGTTCGTTCAGTGATGGCGATACCATTGTTGTTGAACCCTGGCGGGCGCGGGCATTCCCGGTACTGAAAGACCTGATGGTAGACCGCTCGGCGTTCGACCGGGTCATTCAGTCGGGGGGCTACGTATCGGTCAATACCGGCTCGGCACCCGATGCCAACGAAATCGCGATTCCGCGCAGCGTGTCCGACGAAGCTATGGATGCAGCGCAGTGCATTGGTTGCGGTGCCTGTGTAGCGGCCTGCAAAAACGCATCGGCCATGCTGTTCGTAGCGGCTAAAGTTTCGCACATGGCGGTATTGCCGCAGGGTAAAGCGGAGAGTACGATGCGGGCCGAACGCATGGTAGCGCAGATGGACGCCGAGGGTTTCGGTGCCTGTTCGTTCACGGGTGCCTGCTCAGTCGAGTGTCCTAAGTCGATTTCCCTCGACCACATTGCCCGCATGAATCGCGAATACCTCGGTGCCAAACTCACTTCAGAAAATATGCAGGGGTGAGGAACACTATGGTGATTAAGGAGGAGGCCCGCGCGCAGGTAAGCAACGGGCCTCCTCCTTTTCTAATCCATAATTTTAATGCTGTACTTCGTCAGTAGACCGGGTAGGTTATGGCGGGAGAACCGGGCCTTCTTGATGATATTATCGTCTGGGTCCATCGTCAGGTTGTACGAACTGGAAAAGTCGACACCAGTCAGGTTATTTTCGGCGAATTTGGCCAGTTCCAGATCACAGGAGTCGAACAGGGCGTTTGTCAGGTCGCACTTCAGGAAATGAACCTCTTTTACCGAACACTCGATGAACTGCGTTTTTTTTAGTTTCTTATCGAGGAAAACGGCGTAATCGAGTCGGCACTGGTAGAAATCAACCCGCAGGCCAAATGGGTTGCAGAGACCGAAATCAATGTGCATGAGTTGGCAGTTTACAAAGGTAACATCGTCAAGTTTGGTGTTTGGGAGCGCAGCCTGCGTCAGGTCGCAGTTTTCAAACCGGCAATTTATAAAACTCGATTTGGTAAAAGTAACCGCCGATAGATTCAGATTTTTGAACGTACACTGCTCAAAATCGTGTTGCACCCACTGTACCGGTAATTCACTATTTGGGTCGAAAATCTTGTCGTAAAATTCCATGCTGGCTAAGATTAGATAGTCAGGTTGCGCCGGGAAATTATGAGTAAGTCCGCACATAATCCGTTATTTTTACTGTTCATTATCAACTTATCCCGTACTGCCGATACCAATTATGGCAACTGCAACTGATTTTGTTCGCTCAACCACCTCCGAGCCGCACCGCATCCGCACCCGGCAAATTCTGAAAGCGCATCCCGAAATCAAAAAACTCATCGGTCAGAAAAACCCGACTACGTTCTGGGTCATTCTGGGCTGTGTCTCGCTCATGGTTGCTATGGCCTGGCTCGTGCGAGATCAGTCGTGGTGGGTTGTGGTGGCTGCTGCGTGGTTTATCGGCGCGTTTCCGGCGCATACGCTGTTCGTCTGCATTCACGAAGCGGCCCACAACCTGATTTTTCGCAAACCAACGGCCAACGCCTGGGCGGCCGTCTTTGCTAATCTACCCACGATTCTGCCTACGGCTCTGTCGTTCAAAAACTTCCACATCAAGCACCACGCGTTTCAGGGCGTCCACGAACTCGACGCTGATTTGCCCGACTGGTACGAAGCCAAACTGATTAAGAACTATGCCATTGGTAAAGCCATCTGGCTACTGCTGTTTCCGGTATTTCAGGCGATCCGTACCATCCGTATGCGCGAACTGGCTGTAATTGATAAGTGGGTCGGTACCAATATTGTGGTACAACTGGCCTTCGACGTCTTGATTGTGACGCTCTTCGGTTGGAAAGCCCTGGCGTTTTTGTTGCTGTGTCTGTTTTTCTCGGTCGGTCTGCATCCACTCGGTGCCCGCTGGATTCAGGAGCATTACCTCACGCTAGACCCGGAGCAGGAAACGTACAGCTACTACGGCCAACTGAACGGCCCAAACCTGAACGTAGGTTTCCACAACGAGCACCATGATTTCCCGTCAATTCCCTGGAACAGACTGCCTGAGATCAAGCGCAGCGCGCCGGAGTTTTACGATACGCTGAAGTTCCATACATCGTACGTCCGGCTGTTTTTCCGGTTTCTCTTCGACCAGGAGATTTCGCTTTACTCACGCATTGTACGCAGCGAACGGGGCCGCGTCACCCTCGCCGACGAGTCGAAGCCTGATCTTGAAATGGCGCGTAAGCAGGCCATGGCGGTTGAAGCGTAATTAGTTTTTATCGTACAAAAAAAGCCCCGCCAGATATCTGGCGGGGCTTTTTCTATAGGTCGGATCGCATCGGCGCACCGACCTACATAGTAAACCGACCTTTGCCGGCGTCCAGAAAAGCGATGAAATTAGCTACACTGCGGTCATAGTTTTTCGGGGATACCAACAGCTTGCCGCTGCTGTCGACCAAGCAGTAGTGTGGCTGGGCGTTGTTGTTGTATTTCGTGATTTGCAGGTCGGCGTTTTGCGCACCGATGGTTTTCTTCACTTGCTGGTCGTAGGGCGAGGTGTACCACTGTGCTTCGGGTAGTTCAGTTTTATCGTCCACGTACAGGGCTACCATTACGTAATCGTTTTGAAGGCGTTCCAGTACTGCCGGGTTTGCCCAGACGTTGGCTTCCATTTCGCGGCAGTTTACGCAGCCATGTCCGGTGAAGTCGATGAAGACCGGTTTGTTCACTTTTTTGGCGTAAGCCAGGGCCTGTTTGTAGTCGAAGAACCCGTTCAGGTTGTGGGGTAACTCGAACAGGTCAGCGTATTTGGGTGTCTGGCCGAGAGGGGTGCCAACTGCCGCACCACTGCTGGAGGGCCGTTCGTACAGGTCGAAATCCTGTGATGTCTTCGGCGGTAAATAGCCTGACAACGCTTTTAACGGTGCACCCCACAGACCCGGTATCATATACACCACAAACGCGAACGTACCGATGGCCAGCACCATGCGTGGTACGCTGGTGAACCTGGTTTCGCTGTCGTGCGGTAGACGGATTTTGCCAAGCAGGTAGAAACCAATCAGGGCAAAAATGACAATCCAGAACGCCAGATAGACTTCGCGGTCGAGCAAGCCCCAGTGATAGACCTGATCGGCGATGCTCAGGAATTTTAGCGCGAGGGCCAGTTCAAGGAAGCCCAGTACAACCTTCACTGAGTTGAGCCACCCGCCCGATTTCGGCAAACTCTTTAGCCACTGCGGAAATAGCGCGAACAGCGTAAACGGTATGGCAAACGCCGACGAAAAAGCGGCCATACCTACAATCGGCTTAATCACTTCGCCCCCTGCCGATGCTACCAGCAGACTACCCACAATAGGGCCGGTGCAGGAAAATGAAACCAGTACCAGCGTAAAAGCCATAAATAGGATGCCCAGCACCCCGCCCTTCTCACTTTGCGCGTCGGCTTTGTTGACCAGCGAACTCGGTAACACGATCTCGAACAGCCCCAGAAATGATAATCCGAAGATAAAGAAAACCGCAAAGAACAAGACGTTGGGCAGCCAGTGCGTACTCACAAAGTTGGCAAATGCCGGGCCATTGATGCGCGACACAACCGTGCCAATCAAGACGTAAATAGCTACGATAGACAGGCCGTAGAGTAATGCCTTCCAGGTGCCACCTTTCTGATTCGTGAAAAAACTGACTGTCATCGGAATAATTGGAAACACGCAGGGCGTTAGCAGGGCCAGCAAACCAGCCAGAAAAGCCGCTACGACAAAACCCGCAAGTGACTCCGTAGCGGGCGTTTCGGCGGTTGCGTCGAGTGCGGCTTCGGGTCCCTCTATAGGCCGCTTAACAGTTGGCGTTGTGAGTCCATCGGTAGTTGTAAGCGTTGCCGGGGTTGTCGCACTTTCGGTTGTTGGCATTGTAGCCGCCGGTATTATCTGTGGCGTAGTGGCAGTGGTGGCTGGCGTCACTATTTCTGGCTGACCAGCCGCCGTAGCGGGAGCCGATGCGGTAAGTTGCGTGGAGAACGGGACTTCTTTGGGGGGCAGACAGGTGCCGTCAATTGATGAACAGGCCATATACTCAACCGTTCCGCTGAGTGTGGCAGCAGGCTTCAGGAGTTTTACTTTTTGCAAAAACTGCGCCCGGCCCGAAAACTGCCTGATTTTAGCATCCCAGACTTTCTCATAGACTTCCTCCACGCCCACCGGTACTACTTTGCCTACGAGTTGATACCCGTCATTCGGGGTAAATGTAAACGTGGTAGGAAGCGGGCCAATATCTGGATTAAGGTCATTGGAATAGATATGCCAGTTGCTGGTCAGCGCAGCCTGAATGCGCACCTCCACTACGTCGCCAACGCGGGCGGGCTGCTTCGGTACCGATACCGACCAGGTGGCAGGATCTTTGATGAGTTGAGCGAACGTGGATAACGAGAGCAACAGCCCGGCCACGAGCGCGAGGAATGACTTCATTGGACAGTGGGTAATGATTCGATACTGTAACACGGTTTCTGCAAAAATACGTCCAATTGTTCGGCCCTGTACATACAACGCCCCGACCAATGGCCAGGGCGTTGTTGTAAGATCTGCCTGTTAAAACCGAATTAGTAACTGAACAGCACCGGGTTTAACTCATCCTGCGGTTTACTGCCAATGGGTACGTTGGCCAGCCACTTTGCATGGTCAGCCATCTGATAGTTGTTGCGGGGCTGCACAACAGTCTGGTCTTTGTCCATATAAATCATGGTCATTACCCCACGCGGACGGTTGGAGGTATTTGGCCCGGCGCGGTGGAACGTCCAGCCAGCGTGGTAGCTCACTTCGCCGAGGTCGAATGGGGTGTTATTGAGCGGGAAGTTTTCTTTTTGCAGGGCGTTTGCCAGGATTTGCTCGCTTTCGTCACTGATTTCGAGATCGCGGCCAATTTCTACGCGCTGTGAGCCTTCGGCAAAGGCCAGCGGACCGAGTTCCATCGGCGTATCCTGCAACGGTATCCAGACGGTAGTCGTCTTGCTGGAAGACAGTGGCCAATAGAACTGATCGGCGTGCCAGGGTGTAATGCCGCCGGACGGTTCTTTGTAAAGTGCCTGATCGTGGTAAATGCGGACGCCTTCTACACCCATCAGATCGGTAGCAATCTGGGCCAGCCGTTTCGAGAACACAAATTCCTGGGCTTGTTCATCTTCGCGCCAGAGGTTCATTATTTGCAGAAACGCCCGCTCATAGGTTGTGCGCTCGCTCATGGGTTTGTCGAGCGTGTTGAGTCGGAACACCAGATCCGTAATTACTTCGCCGTAGTAGGTCAGCACGTCGGCACTCAGGACCTGCTTCAATTTTACATAGCCGTTTTTCCGGTAGAATGCGATGGCGTCAGGGCTAACATTGTATGATGTGTTTAACTCCCGTAACAGCGACGCTTTGTTGATGGCTGCTTCCATAATGGCTGATTATGCGAAATGAAGTGTGTTTATTCTATCGGGCAAAAATACCAGATATTAAAATGAGTAAATACAGACGAGTTTACCCGTTTATGTAGCATATTGATTGTATAAAAATGCTCTTCCCTTTTGTGGGCCATAATACCGCATATTATGAAAGCACTCTTCGAGAAAATTACTATTCATGACCAGCGATCGCTTTTAGTCCGGCGGTTTGAGATGCCCCAGTTCGATGTACCCTGGCATTATCACCCCGAATATGAACTAACCTACATTGCCAAGGGGTGCGGTCGGCGGTTCGTGGGCGATCACGTAGAATCGTTCGTAGCGGGCGATCTGGTGCTGATAGGTCCCGACATGCCGCACTTCTGGCGTAGCGATGACGAATATTATCAATCCGAATCCACGCTTATGGCCGAGTGGATTGTGCTGCAGTTTCCGCTGGCGTTTACCCAACAGGTATTACAAAATCTGCCCGAAGCCGGTGCCATCACGAGTCTTCTTACCCGTGCCCGCTATGGTCTGCGGTTCAGCATGGAAGTGTCCAGTCAGATGAGCGATGACATTAAGCAGCTTGCTACGCAGAACGGCCTGGAGCAGGTGTTGAGCACCCTGCATATTCTGAATCAGCTGGCCACCGACCGCGACGCCTGTTTGCTGGCCAGCGATGGCTACCAACTGGCACCGGGAGCCGCCGAAACTGAGCGCATGAAACGAGTACTCGAGTTCACACTGGCGCATTTTCGCGACGAAATCAGGATTGAGCAGATTGCGTCGGTGACGGGTATGGCACCAGCGGCTTTCTGCCGTTACTTCAAAAAACGCACCCGAAAAACCTACGTCGAGTACCTGAACGAACTGCGCATTGGTCACGCCCGTAAATTGCTGACCAACGCCGACCTGAGCATAGGACAGGTGGGACTGGAGTGCGGGTTCAATAATATCTCCCATTTTCACCGGCAGTTTAAACTCAATACCGGCATGACCCCATTACGCTACCAGACAACGGTGCATACGAAGTGAAAAACCGGGCATTTTTCGTTTTCCGCCGTACCTTTGTTATATAGATTGTTTGGTTGTTTGTCGGGCTAACTATTTGGCTGTCGATGACGATCAGGTGACGTCAGATGAGCGGCAACCAAACAGTTAACCAACCAAACAGACAAACACCGTTTGCGCATGACAACCGAGACCACTATCGCCCGCGACACTGCCGTTTTTGACCTCATCGCCCGCGAACAGCACCGGCAGGAATCCGGTATTGAACTGATTGCTTCCGAGAACTTCGTATCGCCCGCTGTCATGGAAGCAGCTGGCAGCGTACTGACCAACAAATACGCCGAAGGTCTGCCTGGCAAACGCTACTATGGCGGTTGCGAAGTGGTTGATGAGGTAGAGCAGATTGCCATTGACCGGGCCAAAGAACTCTTCGGAGCTACCTGGGCCAATGTGCAGCCGCACTCCGGGGCCAACGCGAACATGGCCGTCTTCCTGGCCTGTCTCAAACCCGGTGATACCATTCTGGGCTTTGACCTAAGCCACGGTGGCCACCTCACGCACGGCTCGCCGGTCAACATTTCTGGTAAGTATTTCCGGCCTACGTTCTACGGCGTCGAGCGCGAAACGGGCCTTATCAACTACGATACTGTCGAAGAAACCGCCAAGCGTGAGCGGCCAAAGCTGCTCATCTGCGGAGCGTCGGCCTACAGCCGCGACTGGGATTATGCCCGGCTCCGCGCCATTGCCGACGAGATAGGTGCATTGCTCCTGGCCGACGTATCGCACCCCTCAGGACTCATTGCCAAAGGCTTGCTGAATGACCCGCTGGCCCATGCGCATATCGTTACAACCACAACCCACAAAACCCTGCGCGGTACGCGGGGTGGGCTGATTATGATGCGCGAGGATTTTGAGAATCCCTACGGCCTGAAAACACTGAAAGGGGAGCCCCGGCTTATGTCGTCGCTGCTCGACTCGGGTGTATTTCCGGGTACGCAGGGTGGCCCGCTCGAACATATCATTGCGGCTAAAGCCGTGGCGTTTGGCGAAGCCCTCACCGACGATTTTTACGAGTACGCCGTTCGGGTAAAAGCTAACGCGCAGGCTATGGCCAATGCGTTTACGGAGCGTGGCTATCAGATTATTTCGGGCGGTACGGATAACCACCTGATGCTGATTGATTTGCGTAGTAAGGGCTTAACCGGAAAAATTGCCGAGAACACACTCATCAAAGCCGATATCACGATCAACAAAAACATGGTGCCGTTCGATGATAAATCGCCGATGGTGACGTCGGGGATGCGGGTTGGTACGGCGGCTATGACTACGCGCGGCCTGATTGAATCGGACATGGAGCAGATTGTCGTATATATTGACCGGGTGCTGATGAACCACGACGATGCGGGTACGTTAGCCACCGTTAAAGAAGAAATCAACGAGTGGATGAAAGCATTTCCGCTCTTTAAAAGTTAATTGTGAGGAATGAATGAGCAAATAGTCTGGAACTACCCGCTTTATTCACTCCGTGTCGGCGCACCGATTCACTCATTCAAATATTCGCAATAGAATTATGCCACTCGACCAGGTAACTGATGACGTATTGGAAGCGGGCGAGAAGGAGATGACCTTTCTCGACCATCTGGAAGAACTCCGCTGGCACATTATCCGGGCTGCCGGTGCCATTCTGGTGTTCACCATTGTTGCTTTTATTTTCATCGAAGAAATTTTTGACAAGGTGTTGCTCGGTCCTGCCAAAACCGATTTCTGGACCTATCTGCAGATGTGCAAACTGGCCGATTATTCGGGCTATGCCGATCTGTGCGTTAAAGAATTCAGCTTTACCTTACAGGCCCTGGGCTTATCGGATCAGTTCACGATGTCGCTGACGTCATCGTTTTTTGTGGGCCTGAGTTTTGCTTTTCCTTACGCATTCTGGGAAGTCTGGCGGTTTATCAAACCAGGGCTTCGCCCTGCCGAGAGACAGGCCGCGCGGGGTGGGGTTTTCTTCGTGTCGCTGCTGTTTGGGCTGGGGATGTTGTTTGGATATTACATTGTTACGCCACTGGCTATCAATTTTTTAGTAAATTTCCAGCTATCGCCCCAGATCAAAAATAACATTGATATTACATCCTACATCTCGGTTGTTGTAACGCTGGCATTAGGATGCGGACTTATTTTTCAGATGCCGATTATCTCATTCGTCCTCTCAAAAGTAGGGATTGTAACACCGTCCTTTCTACGTGAATACCGCAAACACGCCTGGGTCGTTATTCTGATTGTAGCAGGTGTCATCACACCCTCGCCTGACCTATACAGCCAGATTCTGGTGGCCCTGCCGTTAACTCTACTATACGAGGTGAGCATCTGGGTATCAGGCCGCGTGATGAGGGCCAAACTCAAAGATGAGCAGGCCCTGATGAAGTCTTAATTTGGAACATATGCTGAAAAAAGGTCGCCTGAAAAGCGGCCTTTTTTCGTATCTTGACTTTAGTTCAGCAGCCGAATACACCAGCCGATGCAGACAGTCGAAAAAATACAACTAAGCAAGGGGCAGATGAGCGCACTCGATGCGGGAGAGATGGTATCTACTCCAGCTTTGTGGGAGGAGTTCGAATCTTTTCTTGCCGAAACAAACTACCGCACGGAGTACCATAACGACCACATCATTATCATGGGGTTAGCAAGACTCATTCACGAAGTTTTAGTAGTGAACATCATTTATTCCCTCAAAGGGTTTTATCTCAGCAACCCTTTCTATGTAGCCGTGAGCAACGTGGGCCCTCGGCGGGATGGTAAGCGACGGCATTATAATGGTGATGTTGTTGTCGTGAAGGGCCAGCCCGCATATCAGCCCGGTTCTGACTCCATAATTACGAATCCGCACCTAATTGTAGAAGTGCTTTCCGAATCGATACTGAACTACGATTGGGGGGTAAAACGCCGGGTCTATGAGCAGATGGAAACCGTACAGGAGATTGTTTTCGTTGACCCGTTCGAGCAACAGGTACTGGTTTGCAAGCGTACGGAACAGCCTAATGCATGGCTGGAAACGACGCATTCGCAACCCGGCAACATGGTACTGGTTGATGAGAATGAATTGTTGCTCAAAACCGTTTTCAAGAATCTGCCAACTGAAAAAGCCTAGCACCAATGCCCCAATACGATTTTCGCCGGTATCATATCCGGTCCATCAACGCGGCTTCCGACGCCGACCGGACTGCTATCAATCAGGAACTTAAAGACCTGTACGAGGCCCTGCCCGACGCCGACAAAACGGATTTTAACCAGCAACTTCAGGCGTTTCTGGCCAAAGAAATGGGTCGTATCAAGTCCGATTACGAGTCGATGAAGCCGAGTCCAAACTGATATGCTTACATGCTGTATCAAAAAGAAAGGCAGAGCCAAGCGGCTCCGCCTTTACCTGTTCAGGTTGATTCAACAAAATAGATTAACTCAAAAGCCAATCGGAATAGAGTAGCCCATCGTTACGGCTACGCCCCGGTTGCGGACGTTCACGTTTACTACAGGTACCTGCACCTGCCGCGAGAAGCCGTGCGTGTAGCGACCTTCGATGAAAAACTTACCCGTGCCGGCATCCATCGCAAAGCCCAGACCACCCACGGCTCCCACGTCCCAGCGGTTCAGCGCACCGCCGTAATTCACGTCCACGTCGAACGGACGAGTAGTAATCAGGGCTGTAGCGCGGGTTCTGACGCGGCCATCAACGGCGTAGCTAACGGCAGGACCGGCAATGATGTAGGGTTGTATAGAACCGGTCGATAGGTTTACTTTCGCCAGCAGCGGTACCTCAATGGTGTTGGACTGGTAGGCAATCCGCGCGCCGAGGGGTAACTCAAACGCGCCGAGGTTGAGGTTGAAACCTTCTTTTATGGCAAAGCCCTTTTGGACATACGCCACTTCGGGCCGGAACGATACGCGGTTGTTGAGTGGAATGTCAAGAAAAATAGCTCCTGTTGGGCCAGCCGCCGGGTGAAAGTCTGGAGTGATGCTACCCAGAAAATCAGGTTTGGCGGCAAACCCCCAGTTAGCCCCGCCCCGAACGCCGATCTGCACCTGTGCAAAACTGGTCTGGGTAATAAGTGAGCTAAGGGCAAAGAGGCCGGCGAGTGCAATGCGTTTCATAGTCGTAAAAGAAAAAATGGTTGACGATTTAAGCGAACGGCGGGTAATCAGGATAGAAGAATACAAAGAGTGAATGGTGGTATCCTGCGCTGTTCGATGGTTGGATGCAAAGCCGAATCGAAAGATTAATCGGGGATAAAACTATTTTTGTGTGGTACACCAGCCTGACCCGGTAATATAGCTATCGTTGTATCTTTACTCGATACCGACACCCCACCCGTATGAAATACGTTAAACCCACTAAATTCAGCTACCTGCCCAAATTCCTGATGCCGCTCGATGTGCTGGGTCTGTTTGAAAGCGATCCGTTCGGGAGTTCGCTACTGGTCAGGCGGATACTGATTGGTATTATCGGCTGGGCTACGTATGCCCGCTACACAGTTGTGAACCGCATTCAGATTGAAGGCACGGAGAACTTGGAAAATCTGCCTATCAACAACGTCCTGTTTCTGTCGAATCACCAGACGTATTTCGCCGATGTGATTGCCTTCTTTCAAATTTTCTGCGCTGTAAAGTGGGGCTTTCAAAACACGTTGTTGCCTCCCATGTACCTGCTTGGCCCCCGCGCCCGGCAGTATTACGTAGCGGCCTCAGAAACAATGCAGAAAGGGATTTTACCACGTTTGTTTGCGGCTGGCGGAGCCATTACCATCGAGCGGTCATGGCGGGCCGAGGGGCGTGAGGTGCAGCGGTCGGTCGATACGTCGGCTACGGATAAGATCACCCAGGCTCTGGCCCACGGCTGGGTCGTCAGTTTTCCGCAGGGTACCACCAGCCCCTACGCACCCATCCGCAAAGGAACCGGCCATCTTATCCTCGACAATCAGCCCATTGTCATCCCCATTGTAATCAATGGGTTCCGACGGGCATTCGATAAGAAAGGACTACGCTTTAAAAAACGGAATACGCTGCTTTCGGTCCGCTTCAAAGAACCGATGCCCTACGGCCCCGAGGATACCGTCGAAGACATTGTAGCCCGCGTCCGTCACGCCATTGAGCAGGACGCTCCGGAATGGGTCAAATGACAGTTATAACTGTTCAGAAAAGCCAGCGGAAGAACAGGAACAGGGTGAACGAGAGCAGGACCGAAACGGGCAGCGTCAACACCCAGGCGAGGGCAATATTGCGTACTGTGCTGGCCTGAAGGTTTTTGATGCCTTTGCTGGCCACCATACTACCCGCAATACCCGACGACAGTACGTGCGTAGTGCTGACGGGTAGTTTCATCCAGGATGCCAGACCAATCATGACTGCGGCTGTGAGTTCTGCCGAGGCTCCCTGCGCGTAGGTTAGGTGTTGCTTCCCAATCTTTTCGCCTACCGTCACCACAATTCTGCGCCAGCCAATCATGGTACCCAGACCCAGTGAGACAGCAATCATCAAAATAACCCACAGCGGAGCGTAATCGGTAAATCGTCGCAGACCATCTTTTTCGCTAAGACTGGCTTTCAGTACATCCATCTGCTTCGAACTGAGGTTGGCTCCTTCGTCCTCGGCAATTTTGTTCATGTTGCTGTTAATCAACAGTAAATCACGCCGTACGTCTAACCGCTTTTCTTTCGGGATTTCTCTATCTGCCGTTGGCGTAGCAACCAGTTTTTTTAATTCGGTCAGTTCCGTACGGACGCGGGTCAGCCGGTCGCGGTTGGTGACTGATAGCTGGCTGGGGTTCAGGGCATTGATGGTCTGCTCAATACCGACAATGTTACCCTGCATGAGAACCGGGTCGAGGCCGGGTTTAATAGCAAATTGAAACGGTACAACGCCAATCAGAATCAGCATGACCAGACCTACTCCCTTTTGCCCGTCGTTGCTACCGTGTACAAAACTGACCATGGAGCAAGTAGCGATCAGAATAGTGCGAATCCAGGTGGGTGGTGGGGTATTTTTCTTGGGCTCCTTAAAAAGTTGCACTTTGTTCTCTTCCGGTACAACCCGCCGAATCAGAAACATCAGGACGATGACGAGACTAAAGCCGAGCAATGGCGACAATAGTAGGGCGTAACCCGTTTCGATGGCTTTTTCCCAGTTTACACCCCCGTCACTCACGCCCAGCGTAGAAAAAGCCAGCCCAACGCCCAGAATGGAACCAATCAGCGTGTGCGAACTCGAACTTGGCAGGCCAAAATACCACGTACCTACGTTCCAGATAATGGCACTCAGCAACAGCGCGAACACCATTGCCAGGCTGTGATACACGTTCTGGTCAACCAGTAACTCAATAGGCAATAGGTTGACAATACCCATTGCCACGCCGATACCGCCCAGCAAAACTCCTATAAAATTGAAAATGCCCGACAAAACAACCGCAATGGTTGGCTTGAGGGCATTGGTGTAAATAACGGTGGCCACGGCGTTGGCGGTATCGTGAAAACCATTGACAAATTCAAAGGCGCACGCAGCCAGCAGACTGACAAACAGGAGGATAAAAATACCCGTCTCTAAACCAAACATAAGGCGATTGCTTCGGTGGAGAGGCCAACGGCAGGACCGTAAGCCGATGACTACCACAAAAGTAACGTAAAGCCCCGCAACCCATGTTACGTAATTGTTACGTAGTTACTTCTTGCCCGCCAGCTGCCCGCAGGCCGCGTCGATGTCTTTGCCGCGGCTTCGTCGTACGTTTACCATTACACCCTTTTGCTCGAGATAGGCCGCAAATCGGTCCAGTGTTTGAGGGTCCGTATTTTTGAAACTGGCTTCGGCAATGGGGTTATACTCGATGATGTTGACCTTGGCCGGTACGCGCTTCGTGAATTTCCAAAGCTCCTCAGCATCCTGCAACGTGTCGTTGAAGTTGTAGAACAGGATGTACTCAAACGTAACGCGAGTGCCGGTTTTCTGGTAGAAATAACTTAGCGCGTCGCCCAGCGCGGCCAGCGTGTTGCTTTCGTTGATAGGCATGATGGTATCGCGCTTGGTATCATTGGCCGCGTGCAGCGAGAGGGCGAGGTTGAACTTTACCCCATCGTCGCCGAGCTGCCGAATCATTTTGGCGATACCTGCCGTACTGACCGTAATCCGCTTCGGCGACATACCCAGGCCGTTGGGTGATGTGATGCGGTCAATGGATTCCAGCACGTTTTTGTAGTTCAGCAGCGGCTCGCCCATGCCCATATACACGATGTTGGACAGTGGTACGTCGTAGGTCTCGCGCGATTGCCGGTCGATGGCCACCACCTGATCGTAAATTTCGGCGGCATCCAGATTGCGTTTCCGGTCCATATAGCCCGTCGCGCAGAATTTGCACGTCAGTGAGCAGCCCACCTGCGAAGAAACACAGGCCGTCATCCTATCCGTATCGTCGTGACGTAAGGCCGGAATCAGAACGCCCTCTACCAGATTGCCATCGAACAGCCGAAACGACGACTTTATGGTCCCGTCGTTGCTCCGCTGTTGCTGGTCAACTGTAAGCGGGCGGATTTCGTAATGCGTGTCGAGCAGTTCGCGGATGGGCAGGGGCAGGTTGGTCATCTGCGAAAACGATGTCGCCGATTTTTTCCAGAGCCATTCCTGAATCTGCTTCGCCCGGAATCCCGGTTGCCCCTGCCCGGTAAGCCAGTCGGTCAACTGCGCCGGGCTTGCCTTGCGAATGTCCTGTTTTATGGTCGTTGCTGTTATGTTCATAGTGTTCAGTTGCCCGACTGCCAGTTTCTTCCCTGCTCCAGCGTTTTGGGTACCCACACAGCGGCTTTATCCATGACCTGTGGCGCAATGGGCCGGATATGCGGGTAAAGAAACGCACCTTCGGTATGTTTGGCGGGTAGCCTGACGTTCATGAAACTTAACAGCCAGAGGATTACACTAATTCCAAACACCCACGTAAACAAACCTACCACGGCCCCCGCCAGGCTATCGAACGTGCCGAGGATGGAGTATTTCAGAGACCGCCGGAGGGCAAACCCCATCTGGTTGACGAGGTAGATGGTTGGAAAAAAAATAAGTGAAAAGCCAAGCCAGGGCAACAGTTTACGGGCCAGTTCGCGACTGATGTACGGGCTGAGTAAATCAATGCCGAACCCCAGAAACTTGAACCCGACAATCATGGCCACCACAAACGCAATGACGCCCACGACTTCAACCAGCAACCCTTTTCGGTAGCCGTTCACCGCACCCCACGCCAGCGGAATGACCATGAATAAATCGAGCGAATTCAACTCAGCAGCGACTTTACTTTTGCCGAAATGGCTTTGCCCTCGGCTTGTCCGGCCAGTTCTTTGCTGGCTACCCCCATAACCTTACCCATGTCTGACGGAGCCGACGCACCTACCCGAATAATGATATCTTCGAGCTTTTCGGTCAGTTCATCGTCGGTGAGTTGCTGGGGCAGGTACTTTTCGATAACGGCAATTTCAGCTTCTTCGGTGGCAAGCAGGTCAGCGCGGTTCTGGGTGCGGTAGATGTTTGCCGAGTCTTTGCGTTGCTTCACCGCTTTGGTCAGAATCTTCGTTTCGTCTTCGGGCTTGAGTTCGCCGATTTGTCCTTCTTTGGTTTCTTCGAGCAAAATCAGCGATTTCACGGCGCGTAAGGCGCGTAGTTTATCCTGGTCTTTAGCCCGCATGGCGTCCTTAATATCAGCGTCGATTTGTTGTTTGAGCGACATTGTCAGTAAGCAGTTATCAGTAAGCAGTTACCAGTGCAGTGCAGTGGCAAAGCCGAACCTTCGGCTGTTTTGCAAAGTTACGAAACTGATAACTGGTTACTGATAACTGATAACTGCCCATGACCCGTCTTTCTGTCAATATCAATAAAATTGCCACATTGCGCAATGCGCGGGGTGGCGATAATCCGAATCTTGTGAAGGTAGCCCTCGACTGCGAACGTTTCGGGGCGCAGGGCATCACAGTGCATCCGCGCCCCGACGAACGCCATGTTCGTTACCAGGACGTACTGGATTTGGCCGAAGTCGTTACTACCGAATTCAACATAGAAGGTAACCCCGATGACCGCTTCATTGAGTTGGTCAAGCGTGTAAAGCCCGCTCAGGTCACGCTCGTTCCTGACGCGCCCGACGCCATTACGTCAAACGCCGGTTGGGACACCATCCGCCACGCTGACCACCTCAGGCATCTGGTCGATACGTTCAAAGCCGACGGTATTCGAGTATCCATTTTCGTGGACGCCGATGAACGTATGGTTGAGGGTGCTAAAGCCGTTGGTACCGACCGCATTGAACTCTATACTGAACCCTACGCAACTCAGTATTTCGATGACCGCGCTGCTGCCGTCGAGCCATTTGTTAAAGCCGCCCAACGTGCTCAGCAACTCGGTTTGGGCCTGAACGCGGGCCATGATTTGAGTCTGGACAACCTGCGCTATTTTGCCGAACAGGTGCCGGGGTTGCTCGAAGTATCCATCGGACACGCCCTCATCAGCGACGCGCTGTATTTGGGTCTGGAAAATACGATTCAGTTATACCGGCGCGAACTTTCAAACTAAACACAGAGGAATGGAGGTTTCACAGAGAGAATAGAGAGAGTTCTAACGGTAAATAGCTCTGTTCTCTCTGTGAAACCTCCATTCCTCTGTGTTAAAAATATGACCCAGTTCCCCGTCGATGAATTTTTGAAACAGGCCGAAACGCTACCCGTCATCGACGTGCGGTCGCCGGGCGAGTTCGCGCAGGCGCACGTGCCCGGTGCGGTCAACATCCCGTTGTTCGACAACGACGAGCGGGCCAAAGTTGGGACGCGCTATAAGCAGGCCGGAAAAGACCATGCCGTTTTGATGGGGCTGGAGTTTGTCGGGCCGAAACTGGCCGATTTTGTGCGTCAGGCGCGTAGGCTGAGCAACGGCAGCGGGGGGCAGGTGCTGGTGCATTGCTGGCGGGGGGGCATGCGCAGCGGCTCGTTTGCATGGCTGCTGCAAACGGCAGGTCTCAGTCCGGCCATACTAACCGGTGGCTACAAAGCGTATCGCAACGTAGTGCTGGCAGCTTTTGCCGAGCCGCGCAATCTGCTCATTTTGGGAGGCAAAACCGGCAGCGGCAAAACTGACATTCTGCACCAACTGGCCGCTCAGGGAGAACAAATCATCGACCTCGAAGGGCTGGCCAATCATAAAGGCTCCAGCTACGGAGCCATCGGGCAATTGCCGCAACCGTCGTCCGAACAGTTTGAGAATTTGATTTTTCAGGAGTGGCAGCGGCTGGACAGAAATAGGACAATCTGGCTCGAAGATGAAAGCCGCAACGTTGGCTCATGTTTTGTACCGATGCCGCTCTGGCATCAGATGCGGGCCGCGCCGGTTGCCTTTGTCGATGTGCCGAAAGTCGTTCGGGTTGAGCGATTAGTCCGCGAATACACGGGTATCGACCACGAACTGCTCATCGAAGCCACCGAACGCATACGTAAACGGCTTGGCGGTCAAATTACGCAGCAGGCCCTCGACGCCCTCGCGCAGCAGAACTACGCTATCGTTGCCGACCTGACGCTGGACTATTACGACAAAGCGTATCTGTACGGCCTGAGTCAGCGCAATCAGGCCAACGTATTTCCGCTGGAAATTTTGGAAGATAATCCCGCTCAAACGGCTGAACAGTTGATTAACTGGGCCAATGCTTACGCGGCAAACGAAGTCTTACGATAAACCGAACGCAAGGGCAGGTCGAGCGAGCCGAGCCGGACAACGTCATCAATCGAGCGGTAATCGGCGTCGAGCCATTGGTCGGGCTGGTCGAGCCGGGAGTAGACGCGGGCAAACACCGATTCCTGACTAACGAATAGAATGTGTTTCAGCGAAGGGATGAGCCGATACTGGTCGAGTCTATCTGACTGGTCATACGCTCTGGTACTTTTTGACAATACCTCGACCACAATTTCCGGGTTTTTTATCCGCACTTTGGAGACTTTCCCACCGGGTAGTGTCACGTATTCTGATGGGCCTCTGATAACCGACAAATCGGCATTGAACTCCGACCCGTTTTCCGGAACACAGATTTTAACACTGCTCCCCCTAAAAATAACCTTATTTCTTATCGCCTACCGACTGGCGGATGACCTCGCGCTTGGGGAAGGCAATGCGCCAAACGGCAAGCGGGGTTTTCTGGCTGCCGAAACAGGTTTGGCAAACCAGGCTGTCGGTGGGTACGGCTGCGTTGTAGATGAAGAGCGTATCGGCAATTTTCTGGATGTTGGAAATCTGGGGTAACTTTTGCTCAGCATTGTATAGGTACGCATCCAGGACCTCGCGTTCTTTGGGGCCCAGTGTTTTGTTCTGGATATCGGCTCCGCTGAGAAGCTGGATTTCCACGCCATACTTTTTCTCGATGGCTTTAGTGCGGGGCAGGTTCTGTAGCTGACAAAGCTGGGCCTGCTGGGCGGGATTGTCAGCGTGGTGGCGCAGGGTGTCGGTCAGTTCTTTTTGCACCGTTGCACTAATACGCTCGCCGAGGGTGTTCACGGTCTCGACCATGTCGGTATTGGTGATGTGCTTAATTTTCATGTCCGACATCTGCTGCTTCAGTTCGGGCGTGTACTTCACCCGTTCCGGCCCGCACGATGCAAGATAGATCAGCAGGAGGGGGAAGATTAGTTTGGTTACGTTCATGTTAAGGCTGTTTTAAGCGGATTATCGGTAATAAACGTATACGAATCTTGTCTTCTTCAAAAGCTACTGGGGCATATTTACATCCAGCAAAAATTTCATTCGTCAGGCAGTTTGCTGTAACGGGAAAATCTGCAACTGAACCGGCTCCGAAGAAAACGATAATGCCTGAAGGATATCGTCTTTTTCGAGAAAAGTAAACGCTGCCAATAGTTCATCGTATGTCATACCGCCACTTAGGTAATCGAGTAGCGAAGACACAGGAAATCTCATACCCGTGATACAAGGACTACCTGCGCATGTTTCGGCATCAACAATGATTCTGGGGAAACGTGGGTATGCGTAACGCACATATTTTCGAAATAAATGACCTCGATAAAGAATATTCCTGAAGATGGCCTGTACCCAAAAATTAACTGTCCGATCTACGTTGGCTAACAGCAACACAAAGCTACCCTTATAACATCGGCGAGGCTGTGGTAGTGCGTCGTTAGCCATTGATCGGGCTGGTTCTCTGTAAAGTTACGGTATGCGGCCTGCGTACCAAAATATGGTATTTTTGCAGTCCAATTACCCCAAAAACAATGCTCGACCAGTTAGAAGCCATCGCCGAACGTTTCGACGAAGTAGCCCAGCAGATTGTGCAGCCCGAAGCGGTTTCAGACCAGAAACGCTTCATGAAGCTGAGTAAAGAATATAAAGACCTCGAGAAAATCGTGACCGAGTACCGGGCTTACACTCAGGTGCTTCAGGAAATAGACAATGCCAAAGAGATTATTGCGACCGAGAAAGACGCCGAATTTCGTGAAATGGCCAAAGGCGAACTGGACGAGCTGACGCCCCGGCGCGACACGATGGAGGAGACGCTGAAAGAAATGCTGATTCCAAAAGACCCCAACGACAGCAAGAACGTGATTCTTGAAGTTCGGGGCGGTACCGGGGGCGACGAGGCCGCCATTTTTGCGGGTGACATCTTCCGAATGTACCAGCGGTTCTGCGAGAAAATGGGCTGGAAAATGTCGCTCGTGGACTTTACCGAAGGTTCGTCGGGCGGTTACAAAGAAATTATAACCGAGATTGAGGGCGAAGACGTGTACGGTAAACTCAAGTTCGAGTCGGGCGTACACCGGGTACAGCGCGTACCGGCTACCGAAACGCAGGGCCGTATCCATACGTCAGCCGCCAGCGTAGCCGTGTTGCCCGAAGCCGAAGAGGTGGACGTAGATATCAGTATGAACGACATCCGCAAAGACACGTTCTGTTCGTCGGGGGCGGGTGGTCAGTCGGTAAACACGACCTATTCGGCGGTGCGGCTTACGCACATTCCCACGGGGATGGTGGTGCAGTGTCAGGACGAACGTTCGCAACTTAAAAACTTCGACAAAGCCCTGACTGTACTCCGTTCGCGGATATACGAAATGGAATTGCAGAAACACAACGACGCCATTGCCAGTCAGCGCAAAACGATGGTGGGTAGTGGCGACCGTTCCGACAAGATTCGTACTTATAATTACCCACAGAGCCGCGTAACGGATCACCGGATAGGCATGACCACCCACAACCTCTCTGCTGTAATGGACGGCGATATCGGTGATTTTATTGAGCAACTCCGCATTGCCGAAAATGCCGAGCGGCTCAAGGATGGCGCCGTGATGTAGGAGACAGAGATATTCCGGGATTTTTTGTTACTGTGCAAAAGCCTGTTGCCTGACACTCAATTAAGTCCGAAAGATTGCGGGAATTTGGCACCAGTACCGCTGTGGCCTGATCATTCTGGATAAAGACTGATATATGACCAAAAAGCAAGCATATTTTTGGCTGATTGTGAAGGACTTACTAATTTCGACCCGCAACTGTCGGGACTTATATCGACTAAACTATTTACCTACCGTAATCCCTAAGCCTACCCAGGCACCGTAACAATGATCTCGAAAAAAGCTAAGTACGCCATTAAAGCCCTCAAAGTCCTGACCGAAGAGTACGGAAAAGGTCCTATCCTGATTTCCTATATTTCGGCTAAGGAGAATATTCCCAAGAAATTTCTCGAAGCCATTCTGCTCGAACTCCGTAATCATGGTATTCTGCAAAGTCAGAAAGGCAAGGGCGGTGGCTATTTGTTACGGGTAGAGCCGGGCCGGGTCAATCTGGCGCAGGTTATGCGGGTCATTGACGGGCCTATTGCGCCCACACCCTGTGTGTCCTTTAATTTTTACGTCAAGTGCGACGACTGCGAGGACGAAGTGACCTGCATGCTCAAACCTATTATGGAGCGTGTTCGGGATGCAAATCTGGGCGTGTACGAAAACACCACGCTGCTAACATTCCAGAACCCAGAATCGCTGATAACCAAAGAAATTCCTATCGGTATCAACGCCGAAGACTTAGTCGAACTGCCCATCAGCCGTATGACCGCATAAAGGGAGTTACAAAGTTGTAAAGTTATAGAGTTGTAAAGTTGGCTGACGCACGAACACTGTGGCGTCAGCCAACTTTACAACTCTATAACTTTACAACCCTACAACTTTTTAACTTCTTACTGAGGTTGATGCTCGGCCCGCAGCAAATCGTTTACGGTCTTGACGGGGTTGAACGTAATGAGTGGTACCTCCACAAAAATCGTGTTCCAGTTGGCCATGGCGCCGTTCCAAAGGCCGGGTAACTCCTGGGCTTTCAGATCTTTACCATCTTTCGATTTTGCCGTGACAAAGCCCGTCAGCGGGTCGCGGTAGTCGGGCAGGTCGTATTTTTTGCCGCGCCGATCTTTCAGGCCACACACCAGATCGACGGGATTGAAATGGGTGGCGGTGTCGAAAATCTCCTTCTGTATCGGGTTGTTCAAATCAATCTGCGCCGATTCTACCACCTGTAACGACACGGAACCGTCGGCATTACGCGCCCAGAATGGCCCGCCACCCGGCTCGCCCACGTTTTTCACCATACCACAAACGCGCGTTGGCCGGTCCAATTTCTGTTTGATGTATTGGGCTTTTTCGGCCTTGGTCATGCGCCCGTAGTAATCGGGCGGCAGCGTAAACAGCGTTCGGCGGAGGAGTTCATCGGCTTCGGCGAGGTATCCGTCACTTATGTCGTCGGGCGAGTTGCTGCCGGTTTCCAACAGCCCCTGCATCCGGGCAATCTGCTGCTGAGCATCAAGCAAAACAGCCGCCAGTGCCTTTTTGTACGTAACGGTCGTCTCCTTAATATCGTCCGGCACTACGTTGTCGATGTTTTTGATAAAGACAATGTCGGCGTCGATGTCGTTGAGGTTTTCAATCAGCGCACCATGTCCTGCCGGGCGAAACAGCAGACTTTTATCGAAGTTGCGGAATGGGCTGTTGTCAGGGTTGACCGAAATGGTATCGGTGGCTTTCTTCTGCTCCGAAAAACTAACGTCGAACGTTACGCCGAGCCAGGATTCGTAGTCGGCTTTCTGGTCGTTGATAAGCTGCTCGAAGCGGCCACGGTGTTCGGGCGATACGGTGAAGTGAATCTGCACGACCCCATCTGAGTTGGCGTAGGCGGCCCCTTCTACCAGATGTTCTTCGGCGGGCGTTCGCGACCCATCAGCGTAGCGGTGAAATTTGAGTAAACCCTTCGGCAAACTACCGTAGTCCAGCCCGTCTTCGCTCAACAGAAAATGGAGTACTGTCTGACGCGTAGCGGTGTCGGTCAGCCCACCGGCAACGGCCTTGTCGAGGTCAACGCCATGTATGGACAGAACTTTACGCAGCGAATTGTAAAAAGCGAAGTCGGGCAGGTGCGCGAAAAACTCTTCCGTGGCCTTGTCGAATTTGCCATCCAGCCCGGCAAACAGCGACTTGAACATCCGGGTAGCGGCCCCGGATGCCGGAACGAATTTAACAATACTCTTTTCGTGGGCTGCTTCGTCGTAGCGACGGAGGTAGGCGGTTAGCTGCTCGTCAGGAATGCGGATAACGCCGTCGCTAATGGTAGCTGCTTTAATGACGTTGAGGAACGGAAACCCGTCGATAAAGTATTGAATCTGCCGGTCTATCTGTTCGGGCGATATGCCCTGCGCCTGAATTTGTACCTGATCCTGGGTGGTGAATTGAGTCATCTGGGAAAGGAACTTAGTTGACCGGCAAGTTGCGGTTTTCAGTAACGTTTCGCAAGCGATTCATAGTCATTGGCCGTCATTTACTGCCCATCAAGGGTATCGGCAATTGTAAATCGATCAGCATCCAGATTGGCCGGGAAGCGTTCGCGAAACTCCCGCAGCGTATCCAGTGAAAGCGTTTGCTGGTGAACAATTTCAGTATCGGCCTGCCGGAACAGTACTGCGCCCATTGGGTCAACGATAGCCGAGCCACCCACGTAGCCATGTCCGTTCCCGTCGGTACCCA
>Ga0123337_10000439_pt1 | contig 70236 bp, 97 predicted proteins | sample frozenSSSSmetaG_FD_89792 | JGI IMG/M metagenome (GOLD analysis project Ga0123337, IMG submission 89792) | Glacier valley bacterial and archeal communities from Borup Fiord, Nunavut, Canada, to study Microbial Dark Matter (Phase II) -... | ecosystem: Environmental > Aquatic > Freshwater > Ice >...
GTCGTGCTAAAGGATATCTCTAGATATCTAGATAACATATTATCCATGATATCCTCATATCCATCACGTGATCCTAAGTCCACGTGACATAGCTATCCGCAGCTAACCGCTCAGCCGTAACATTATTGTCTTAATGATTGTAAGAGACTTCCTATTCTCTAGGCTTGCAAAGTACATAGATTTAACACTATGTGGGACAAGAACAGAGGCCTTATGCAGCATTGCAATTAGAATGCCTGTCTCATCAAAGTTCCATATATGTTGTGCTTTGATGTTATGCGTAGTTCTTAAATGCTTAAGCTGTTGGAACCACTGCGTGACAATCTATTATTATATTAGAATAGTTAGAACTTAAGAACTACTCTTACTTACAGTAGGATTCTGTGATATAATCCTTTTAATGTCCATAGGTTTCATATTAATGATATGAAACTCTGTTTTATGCTCTCTTAAGAATGTCTTCATCCATTCTCTTAAGGGTGGCTTAAAACCAGCCTGTACCCGCTAGTTCTCAACAATTGCAAATATCATATTTGCAGTAACAGGAAAGCTAGCATATGCTTGACTTTTAATATATTGTAGTAAAGCCTCTTTTTGAGCATTGGATATGATCTTATTTAACCCTCTAGAATGGTGTGTAGGATTACCATTCTTCCTTCGTTGTAGGGTCTTTCTGTCGACATCAAATTTGCGGGCACATGCTTGTATTGCAACATGTGGATTCTCATGCAAATATTGGATAGCTTTAGACAACCGCTTTTCACGGTCTAGGGTTCTTTAAGACGGCATTTAAGATAGGTTAAATCATTATATTCAATTCATCATCTATATAAGTACTCTACTAATTGATATATATAGGTATGTCGACGTCTTATAAAGGCGGTGAGCTGAGAAATGAAAATTCTCACATCACGTGGGGTGGTCAAATGGCATACCATGGTCAAATGGCTTACCCCCCCTACGAGGCACGAGTAGGGGGTGCCAGCCCCCGGGTACATCGACTTCTGTTATGTGCACTTTTCAATGTCGATCTTTCCCATGGGCTCCACAAAAGCCTTGGAATCACCAAACACCCAATCGCATTGTATTATCCACAACCACCAAACCCCGTCCCCCCTCCGCGAAAGTTGGATCCCTACCACCACCAAGTAACCACCGAGTAACCACCACCAGTGACCATCACCACTAGAGTAAAGAAGGTACTTTGCCTCCGACTTGCATATCTCTACTCTTACTACTCTTACTACTCGTCTCTTACTACTCTTACTACTACCAACTCTTCATCCAAGATCTGCATCCAAGACAAAATCTCCACTTCTCCTCCTCCTCCCCTCCCCCCCCCCAAAAAGCAACAAGCAACAAGCAACAAGCAATCAGAGCATTGAGCCACCAGCCGCCGTCTCGAACCCACTTCAGAACATCGCCTTGTCCTTCAATCCTTCGTCTCGGCACATCGACATCGACATCGACATCGACATCAACGTCAACATCAGCACCAACACCAACACCAACATCAACATCAGCGTCGACATCGACAACTCCACAGCTGCGTCATGGCAGCACCCCTCTCGACCAAGGCCTGCAAGTACTCAATCTGAGACATACATCACCACGCATACCTGACCGATCGCGGCTTTCGACACCTGTTCGTGCGGGCGCAGGGCAGATTCCTCAGCGCAATCACGTCGTGACGATCCCCGGTTCCAGAGATTACACGGCCGATTGTCCCGTCGCTGAAGATCTCGACAAGCCTGCAGACACTGCATCGATATCATACCATGGACAAAGACGATTTGGGCGGCTCGGGATCCAATAACTCCAGCGACTTTGTGAGTACATGCCCAGGGTCATCACAGTTACGATGCCACGGCTAATGTTTACATAGGTTCGCAAGCTCTACAAGTAGGCCCTCACATCATGCGCGATTCCGATGCCGAGCCGCATTACTGACGGCTTTTCTAGAATGCTGGAGGATCCCACGTACGAATCTGTGGTGCGGTGGGGCAACGAGGGCGACAGTTTCGTGGTGCTCGAAGTTGGTGATCCCAGACGAGACTCACGATATTCTGAAATACTGACTGCGGCGACAGAACGAGAAATTCACAAAGTCGATCCTTCCCAAGCATTTCAAACACAGCAACTTTGCCAGTTTCGTCCGACAACTCAACAAGTACGACTTCCACAAGGTGCGGCAGAGCAATGAGGACAGCGGTCAGAATCCATATGGCCAGGGGGTACGTCGAGGTCTGCAGCGCATACAAGAATGGGACACTGATAGCTACAGGCGTGGGAATTCAAGCATCCAGAATTCCAAGCAAATAAGAAGGATTCTTTGGACAATATCAGACGAAAAGCACCTGCACCGCGGAAGACGAATGCCACGATAGATGAGTCATTCCCATCTCAACGGATAGATCTTGTCAATACCCAGCTTGTTGCCACGCAACATCAATTACAGAATCTACAGGACAGATACGACGAGTTGGCCAATGGTCATGTTATTCTATTACAACAAGTTGTACAACTACAGAAGATCGTCAAGAATCACGATGGGGCAATGCATCGGGTTATGGGCTTCTTACACAGCGTTGATGCTCAAAGACGAAGCAGTAGGACTGCAGGATTCGCCAATGGACACGGTATAGGAATTGCCGATCTTGTTGGATCAGGACCCAACGACCATCCAGCCTCGCCACTACAACAAGCCTCACAACTCCTCGGGGAATTCTCGACGGAGAACTTGTTCAGCAAGGACTTGGAGCAGATGCAGGCGGGTTTCAACTATCGAAGTGAATTTTCTACGCCTTCAAACGATCATGCATCCACAGCTGCTGTTTCCCAGACACCCACGAATTCTGCTGTAGTGGCGAACAATATACCTTACGCGACTAATAATTATGATCTGGATAGCATGGTTTACCCAGTTGGGCAGGTCAACGGTATTGATCCTATCAACAGTGAACATATTCACAATATCCCTTACGCGATCCCGCCGAGCGGACCCTTACCCTTGCCTTCAGATAACCCGGCAGATATGGAGCAATCAAAATCTACCGCTGCAGATCGGAAGAAGAGCTACACGGACCCTGGTTGGGGAATGCATAAACCCCGCATTCTTCTGGTTGAGGATGACAAGACGTGTGCTCGTGTAGGGTCCAAATTCCTGCAAAGCTTTCAGTGCGGTGTAGATATAGCTGTAAGAATTCCAAACAGCCACATCTTCAACGTCTTCAACTGACAAAACATAGCGTCACGGATTAGAAGCTGTCAACAAGATGAACGCAGCGCCAAACTCCTTCGATCTCATCCTGATGGATATTATCATGCCGCACTTGGATGGTATCTCCGCCACGGTGTGCATCAGAGAAATTGCGCCGACAATACCGATTATTGCAATGACTTCTAACATTAGAGCTGATGATATTGAAATGTACTTTAGATATGGTAAATAACTCGCAGTCTATTACCGATCTTTACTAACAAGTCAGGTATGAATGACGTATTACCCAAGCCCTTTACCAAAGAAGGCATGCTTCGAAGTCTCGAGAAGCATCTCATGCAATTTAAGAAGAATTATGTCCATCCATCATCACAACCGCAGTCAGCGGTATATCCTGGATACAACGCAACAATGCCGAACAATCAGCAGCCGATAGATATGAGCATAGCGCAGATCTCCACTACCCAATCCATCAAGGACGAAAACTCGCCGACGAAGTCTCCAGCATCATCTTGGCACTCACCAAACCAAATAGCCGGACAACCATCCAATACCACGGGCCAAGCCAATTTCACTCAGATGACAAGCAATGCAGCGTACGCCATGACGCAAGCGCATCCACATGCTGTGTATCCACAACAATCACAAGCAGCAGCCATGCCAGCGCCGAGTCAAGCAGGGCATCGCAGAGTCATAGCCGATATGCCCGACATGACGGCTCACGACGATCATCCCGACAAGAGGCAAAGGATGTATGCGCCGCCACAACCGGGCCGTTATCCACAGTAAGCAGTGTTTATTTGCACGGCTCGTATATAATATATATATATATATACACGGACTTCAACAACACCGTCAGGTGAGAGCGGCCAGAGATGTATTCATTTACAGGAATCAATGAGCTAGACGGAGATGGTGCTATTTATTATAAAAGATGAGTTGCACATTATCAGCTCAAATGGGGGCGCATATATCGCACCACACCTGCGGCGACAGGAGGGATGGAAGGTGGCGAGGATTGCATTGCTTTAATGACGACGAATTGATCTTGAGGAGGTCATCGTTCGGTCATGGCGTTGGGATCCCGGCCTTGTGGCACGAGGATGAGAACAATGAATGATGGTACATAACTACCGACAGATCTCTGGTACCTTTTGAGGATCGCAATAGAGATTTATGCGAACGCATGTATGTGTTAATGATATGAACGACATTGATGACGGTAGATTTTAATATGCCTCGACGGGAAATTTAGGGCCCAAATGTAATTCTAAGGCTGCACGGACGCTGACAGGGGTTCCAGGCCATGTGTGATGTGTGTGAAGACCCCCCTGGTCGTTGATGACTTGTCAAAATCTTCAGTTCGTTGGATTGTTGAAGCCCAATATCTACCGACGATGCGTAAGAATTGAATGACTGAGGGCCAGGGGGGAATTGGGGAGTGAATCAACACTAAATATCATGATTCTCTATACTAAATTCTAATTAATTAATTACTATTACTTACTATTAACTACTATTAATGGAGATGAATATATTAAACACATCATTCAACCTTCAGACTTATGATGATATCAGATACAGATATGATACTCCTAGCGGCGGAATTTGCGGCCGCCAAATGCAGCAACGGAGCCACGCGGGCGTTGCCGTGCCACCCAGCACACGGTCATTTTTCAGGCACGGATAAACAACAAGGCTGTGCCAACCCACACGAGATGCCCATGTGAGAAGTCGGTGGCAGGGAAACTGAAACCACATCACCACTTCTTCACCGAATTCCCAACCACCACCATTATCTGACGTTCCTTGACGATTAGCTCTCCTCGTGTTGTGGATGAACATAGGCAAGCTGAGTTGCTCCCTTACACTTACATACCTTTGCGCTGCTCTTCCTCATCTTCACTTGACACAGATTGACGGATACTCACTACGACTTCGAGACATCTGACGAAGAAAGACACATAGTTACGGCTCAAGACTCAAGACTCAAGACATACACAATTTGATATCACGATAGCACAAGATAAGCAGACGGCAACCAGACGACTTGACTCGACTTGACGATCCGCATTCCTGACCTTCCATTCTTCGAAACTTGGTCAACATTCCTCGAAGCAAGTTGTACAGGGAGGTCTGCGCTGCCGCTGCTGCATTCCACGACTGCTCTTTGCTCTCGACGCCCCTCCACAGAGGAGGACGGAGGGAATCGTTTGCCTAGCCATCAGGCTTTAACTCGTGCATAGGCACAGCCAGGCATCAAGATGGCGACGATGCGGTTTTCCATATCGTTTTTCCGTGAGTGCTTCTCCTCCCTCGACGTCCAAAGCAATGCTGACATTTATTCGTAGGCTTCGCACCGTTTATCGGATACCATCATATTTTGATGATACTGATCATGATCTCAATCATATTACTCTGTAAGCCTCATTCCGATCCCCTCCCGAGCATTCCGACCCCATAATTCACAATCTGCACCGCCTGAACGTCACTGATCTCCCTCCAGCACTTCTCCTCGCAGGCTGTTCTTCTTCATCGCCCGTCATACCGAATATCTTCCTCATATCCCTCTACTACACAAGCTACCCACCCGAGCCATCGACCGCACAAGCGAACTTCGGCGTCCACACTGCACTCTCCACTATCGTCGGGAGAGCACAACTGGAAGCAAGAGTTGGGTACTTCGGCATCTGTATCAATCCCGATGGCGGAGCGTGGTTGTGCAGCAACAATGCGACGAGTTTGGCGAACCAAGTCAGCGTAGACCAGGACCCGTTGAATCTGATATGGCTGGCAAGTCAGTTTAAAGATATGATTGTGTTCCCATACCTCATGTGAGTTATTGTCCTCTTGTTTCGCAATCCTCTACAACTGAACCAACAGAACCAGTACTGACAATATCACAGCATCATCGCAATAATTTTCGCATTCGTCTGCTTCATCCTCCTCGCCACCTTCCCCGGCTGGCATGCTGATGAAAATGAGGACGGCTCCGAAGTCGACGTTAAACCCTTTCCCTCACGGCCCGTCTCGCAGGTCTCCCTTGCCATTATTTTCATCGCCTCGATCTTCGTCCTCGTCTCCGTACTATGGCAGCACACGGCCTCGGTGGCCGCGAGCATCATCGCCCAAGACCTGGGGAATGGCAGCGTCAAGAGTGGCGTCGGTGCCAGCGCGATGGTGCTGGGATGGTTTGGCTTCGCGCTGCTGATGGTCGTGACGATTGGACTGTTGGTTATGATTTTGAGTATACAGGTGTTACAGGATTTGGCGGATTAATGAAATGAATGCGAACAAAAGAGAAGCGCAGCGGCATCGCCATGTCAAACAAACAGCATTTTCGTTATTTCTCAGCAAATCTGGCCACAGATATTTTTTCAATACCCAGCAAACCTACTTACCTATCTTCGACCTCTTCCCACCGTCGATTATTTAGCGTGCATGGATAGATGAGATGGCATGTCTTTCGATTCGGTCCATCTGTGTTTGGGCATTTGTATATACACCAGGATTATTTTGGCATTTTCAGCATTTTTTCAAACTGCAGAGGGAGTTTCAGATGCGAGGTATAAAGGGGCGGTTATGTCTAATATGGGATGGAGAAAATGAATTGAAATGGGCTGCGGATGTGAATGAAGATGAGATATGGTATATGGAAATGGAAATGGAAATGGCAATGATGAAAATCGGAATGAGTACTGGATATGGGGCGAAGGGACCTTGTAGGATTTCGGGTTGCACATATACAGATTGGACCTGCCCGCAATGGATAGGCGGGATAGTGAGTGAGCTATGGAGGTCCCTGGGTGTTATGTGGGGATCTGGCGCTCTGAGAACGAATATTTTGTCTTCCAAAACCGAAGTAGATCCCCATTTGTCTGTGACATATGTGACGCGGAATACCTTGATTGTGACTGACTGCCTTCCTGTGCTCTGATTTCCGTCCATCTGTCTTCTAAATTCCATTTTGATAAACATCTTCCCAGATCCCACATTTGAAATGCCTTCTTCCTTTTCGTCATCGTTGTACGTCTTATCTCTTGCTCCCCCTTTCTCGCCCAGCGCTCCTAATCCCTGCCGCAGATCCTAAAATACTCCTTCCATCAACCACGCTCACAGAAATAGTACTCGTCCTCCACCTCACCCTTTCCCTTTCCCTTCTCGCTGTCCTCCTACCTCCCTCTTTCCTCGTTATACTCCTCCTCTTCACTGCCCTCATCCTTCTCACTCTCCGTCTCATCCCTCGTACCCTCTCTCCCCTCCCTCCCCCTCCGCGCCCGCATCTCCCACCTCCACCCCAACACCCTTGCCACTAGCGCGGCGAAGATCAGAGCCCGAGCCACGCGGAACAGCACCCTGTCGTCGGCAACGAACAGCACGTATGTGAGCGGGAGGGTCCACGTGAGGAGGGGGGGCGGGAGGCCGAGGAAGTGGAGGATTAAGGCGATGAGGCGCTCGCTGCGGGAGGGCGGAGTCATGGGTTGTGGGGGGGTGTGCGGGATGTGCATTTTTCTTGCAGTTTTGAGGGCCTTGAGAATGAATGGTGGGATGATGATCGTGGCCTGGGATTTGAAGGAGTGAGATGTTGTGATGGCGTCGAGGGCTGGATTGCTGGTTCGGATCTTAAGGGACGGACGGTGAGGTCTTGCGCGTTGAGATGTTGGAGTGCAGAGACTTAGGTCTATTGGAGTAATAATGGTAGTCAACAGAAGCCTTTATAAGATGAGGAATCATTCTCGATCCTTCCACTGAGGCGGATCATGGAGGAAGCTTTGTTTCGGATTCGGCATTGTGTAAAACGCGGCGAAAGAATGGAAAGAGAGCAGTCTTGGGAATATGCAGGAACCCACAAACTTGAAATAGCGTTTTCGGAATCTGAGAATGAAATTGGTGTCGGGAGAGAGGCGTAGAAATCCATCTTTGTTCATTGGTATCTGTGCATTAAAACTTTGAAAACCAGTAACCGGCAATGCGTTTTAGAAGGGCAGGATCCCCAACTTGCGGAAAGAACATCTATACGACCTCTTTTACTGCATCAGGAACTGGGTGGGTCTCTAAGCCTTCCTCTGCAATCTCATCATCAACTTTCTCCATATCCATAGCATCCTCATCCTGATCCTCATCTTCATCCTCATCTTCGACATTGTCATCCTCCCCTGTCTTCTTCTGCTTCGCCTTATTCTTCCGCAATACCGCCTCCTTTCTCTTTGGGATCGCCTTCAGAAACGCCTCTCCCCAGTCTCCCTTCTCCAGCCAGTTCACCATAATCTCCACGACATGGTTTGTCGCGAGAACTGTGCGACTCTGCATCTGCATATATTCTCCAATGGGCAATTTGGCTGTAGAAATACCGAGCTCGGTGGCGCGTCTTTGGCAGAGCCCTTTGTGTCGGTTTTTGTCAACGATGCCGCCGATGATGTAGGTTGTATAAGGTGATAGGGAGGTGAGAGTATTTTCGGAATCGGAGGAGAGATAAACAACTTGCGGCTCTGATGGAATCGGGGTTTTTGGAGCCTTGGAGGGCGTTGGCTGCTTTGAAGTGGTTGGAATATCTGGTTTGCTAGCTTCAGATTCTGTGTGAGACTTTGGTGTTTCTTGTTTGGACTCCACAGCTAAGCCGTTCAATCCTTGAGCATCTCCATTTGCAACGCTCTCTTCCGGAGCCACACTTGAATCCTTTGCCGCCTCCTCCGCCTCAGCTTCCTGTTGCCGCTCGTCCTTCTGCTGCTCCTCCTTGCCCAATAATGCACCCGCGATTCTCCCACCGCCTTCCCCTATCATTTTTTCATGTGCATCTTTCGCAGCCTCCACAAAGAACTTCTCGGAGAATACCACCCCCTTCCAGCCTAAATGATGATTCGCCAACACCGTCTCGTATCTCTCCTTCAGCTTGCCTCCAAAACTGCTAATCACCAAGTGCGCCCTATACCGTGCGTGCTTGTTATCGCTATAGCTCCTTGTAATCTGCTGGCCGAGGCTCATAATCTCCTTATCTGTCATATAGCTGTCGAAATCGCAATCCAGCAGCAGCGTAACCGGTACCTGCGTTGAGGGGATTGGGCGGGCCTTCCGCAGTTGTTCTGGGGTTATTCCGGCTGCGAGCAGGGCTGCCTTTTCAGCCGCTCGTTGTGCTCTCTTTGCGGCCTCTTTGGCTTTCTTTTGTTGCTTCCGATAGTCTTTCCCAGCATCCCATTGGGCTTTCTTACGCAGCTTCTTCAGCTGACTCTTAGACATGGTGGGGGTTGCGGAGTCGGCAGCGGAGGGCGTCGCTGTGTCATTCTGCTCATGAACTTCGCTATCTTGCTCTATATCCGCAGCTTCTGGCACAGTACCGCCAGTTTCGTTGTCTTGCTGCTCGATTGCTGGTTCTGAAGCTTTTATCACGTCCGCAAACAGAGGTTGCTCATTGTCGCCGTCCACAGCACCGTTCGTAGGATGGAGTTTCCTCATTTTCGACGGGCGTTCTTCAGTTTCCGCCATGATTATTTTATTCGAATGACACTATGAGCGCCCCGAATTATATGCAGTCGTCGCAAAGTTGAGGTGACTATGCGCAGTGTTGCTGTGGTCACAAAATGTTCCCTCTCCTCGCGGCAGAAAACCCCACAGCCGCCCTATCCGGCTTAGCGTCCGCCCATGCCAGCCCACCGCTTCTACATCGTCCATCCCATCCAAAGGCTTAGGTCGCATTACGCAACACAATTGAGCTTCCTATACCCGCCACAATGCCTCAAGACTTGCCTCCAGTCGGCGGCTACGATGCTGTCCAGTACAAGGTAAGTCCTCGCCGTCAATTGAGTCCTTTGAGTGGACGTAATGGGATGAGCGGGTGCTAACGCAAGGGTAGCGCAACCTGCCTGCGAGAGGTTTCCGCCCGGTATATCTCCTGTTGGGAGTTGGCGCGATGATGACCTACGGATTCTGGAGAGTTGGACAGGGAATTAGGGAACAAAAGTATGTGCACGCGAAGCTGCCATTGGGGATGCGATGGGACGGGTGCGGATCGGATAGGCGGACGATATGATCGGGGTTGGAATGGGAAGGCTAACACGCGATTGCAGTGAGCTTGCGAGAGAGAAGATGTGGTCTCGAATCTACTTGATTCCGGCATTGACGGCAGAGGAGGATAGGGATTTGGTGCGCAGGCATTTGGCGGATCAGAAGAGGGAGAAAGAGCTGTTGGGCAACAACACGAGCCCATACAACTCGGACAGGTACGCCATCCCGCAGAATCATAGATGGCTTCTAAAGGACCAAGCTGACTTCTATTACAGATATGTCCGACCTACATTTGCCGCTACGCCAGCACAAATATCGAAATAGAGGGGTAGACTGTGGCGGGGGGTCGGGTGCTCTGTATATATGTAAAGGAATCGACAAGTTATCAGTCACTTTTATTCCTTTCATTTGATGAGAAACAGTCAAATGGTTATATATTGAAGAAAAGACTATGCTGCGATCTCGAACAATCTCGAACCACAAATCTATTTCTGGGAGTCCTCCTAAAAACCAAGCGTGAGCGTATTTATCGAAACAGGTACAAGATCGAAACAGGTACAAGACGACATTGGCTGGAAATCTAACTGTCCAAGCTATGATGATTTCGACAATGGAAAAGGCCCAATGAATTTTCCAGGAGGACTAATTGTTGCCTTGTAGCCCTCCTTGTACGGCATGCTGATGAAGCTGTCTAGGAACACGGAAGGGTCAACGATATATGTCTCCTTGGGGAAGGCATCATACACTCCCCTTTGCAACAGAAGAATGATCTCGACCGCGCCACATTTTCATTTTCAGAGCATTTTCCTCTCAGTCAGGTCTTTATCAAGTTCCTTAGCAACCGGCCAAACTTGGTTGACGACTCGTTGAGAAGGTCGATCGCAAGGCACGACGATGAAGACTAGTGACAATCTCGTCGACGATTCCAGAAACCGAGTGAACGCACCCGCATCCGCAAGTACGGTGCACCACGGCCAGAGAGGATATGGGATCGCTACGCGGGTAACGTCCGTAACGTCTTTGTAGGAGACTCTCTTATCACTTGGCCCTCGAATAATTGTATAATATGGAAGCGGAGTAGCCAGTGAATGTCAGCGTGAATCAGCCCACATTGACAAAACATGTCTTTCTAGGGATTTGCCCATACATGTGGTAGAGTTGGTTGAGCACATTTCATAACCACTTCATGGTTCTCAAGACAGGCGAATAAGAGGGACAAAACGACGACTTTATATCTCAAGTAACAGGCAAAGGCCTGGTCCACTGTGATGACTGCTCCTGATCTGAGAAGAAAAGCGAACTCTCATATCGGGGTCGGAGTTTGCTTGGAAGAAGAGGAAATAAGGTGAATGTGTTGAATTTGGTGTTGTCTGTGGTGAGGCTGAGCGGTGATGGCGATGGTGATGGTGATGCTGAGGGCGGGGGTGCTGTCACAGTCACAGACTCTAGTATGTTCTTCAGGATCTTCTTTGGCATTGATGCCTTCTTCCGTCTCTGGGCCATTTTAGAAGAGCTTCCGCACAAAATGCAGACGGTTTGTGATGCACAATGCACGATCCACGCCTGTGCTGTCTTGTGCTGTGTTGTGTTGTGTTGTGCACAGATGTCACGGCCGTTCATTAGAGGTGGGTGTGTTAAAGAATGCACGACCAAATCTTATGAATTTATAGACAAAGTCAATCAAAGAATAGGTAGACAGACACAACTCTAAACGATGTCTTCTGCACTGCTACTGCAAAACTTACAGAGTGTTTGCCTCGCATCCCACTCTCTTTTGAGGTCATCTCTGCCCAATGCCATTATACTTCATGCTTCACCCCTTCTGAGGCACAAAACAAAGAGGAAAAAAGAATAGGAACTTACCAAAGTAAACCCTGATCATCGTCTTGCCCCCCTTCTTCACAGCGCAACAATAGTTATTTGATGCGACTCTCGATGTGAGTTGTGAGTTGAGGAAAGAAGATAGCCGCCACAAGCGCGTCTTACGCTCCCAACCGAGCAAACAGCGCAAACACGTTCTGACCACCAAAATCTCTCGAACCTCAGAGCACCAGGCTCCCTCCGAGTGCATCGTCGCAAATCGCCGCCCTCACCACGCAAACCTCCCCACCCCATCTACGAGACCTCAAAACCCCGATTCGAGCACTCAATCGGCCAAAGCGCCTAACGAAACCTGCCCTCGCGGCGCCTGCACTCAAAATGTCCGTCTCCCAAACCCGTGCTATAAACGCGGTCGTCACCTCCGCCGGCCTCATGCAAAAGACGGTAAAAGTCCGCATCGGGACACAGAAGTGGAACAAGAAAGTCCGCAAGGTAATTCGCCCTCCTCTCGATCTCCCTCAGTTCAACCTCCCAGAGCCGTAACCACCATCTTCGCGTCGTGATGTGCCTCGCTGACCCCGTGCGTCAGTATTTCAACCACCACACCTCCCTTCTCGTGCATGACCCGCGCTCCTCCCTCCGCACCGGCGACATCATCGAGATCAGCCCCGGGTGGCGCATCAGCCGCAACGTGCGCCACGTTGTGAAGCGCATCATCGCGCCGTTTGGCGAGCCCATCGAGGCTCGGCCGTCGGTCATGAGCGAGGTGGAACGGGTGGAGGAGCGGAGACGGAAGAAGGAGGAGAAGGATCGAAGGAGGGGAAAGCTGGGAGAGTCGTTGGAGGGAGAGGGAGAGGTGAAGGCCGAGGCGCAGACGACGACTGTGACTGCTTGAGCACGCCAGCGAGGAGGACTTGTATATGAGACGAGGGGCATTGCGGGCGTTTATGGAAATTGTAAAAGAATATTAGACGGGAACAGGGGAGGCATTGTAGAATATGTATGTGTACGAGGTAGCCCCATATGTATTATACAGACGTCCATTCACTATTTATTCTCCTTGAACTTTACTCCGTAACCCAGTGCCACCATCCCCCACCACATAAGACTTATCCAAGTCTTCCGCCATGCCGCCATGCCGCCATGCCAACCATATACACCAGCCCAACTGGATACTATACATCATCCATCTTATTCATCCACCTCTCTCACCAAACTCCTTCGCCCACGCTTCATACTGCTTAAGACCCTGCTGACTTACACTTGGCCTGATATTGACAAGGCTGGCTTCAAAGTCCTCAATCTGAATTGGCCGAATTTGATCCATGGACATATGAAGAAGTGCCTCCCCCAACGAGCGAAGTGGCCCCATCGCCGCATCCTTAGCCAGCGCCGTGATATCCGAACCCGAAAAGCCTGCAAACCGTCAGCATACACAATCCGTGATCTGCCAATATAAGCATAATAGAAAGGCCAACCATCGGTAATCTTCACTAATTTCTGCAAATCCGCCTCGCTGAGATTATGCTTCTGATGCCCCAAAAGATTCTTAAACTGCACTGCCCTCGTCTCTGCCTCGGGCAGCGGAATATACTGCCTTCTTACAAACCGCCTCCGCGCCGCATCATCGATCGCCCACGGCATATTCGTCGCCGCAAGTACCAATACTCGAGTCGGATCGCCCTTTTCCTTCTCTTTATCCGTCTGTTCCCGTCCCGCAGCCGCGCGTTGCAGATCGCTCCACTGGATGAGGAATTCAGTCTTGATACGCCGCGTGGCTTCGTGCTCACCAGAGCCGGCGCGAGCGGAGAGGAGAGAGTCGATCTCGTCGACAAATATTATACTGGGGGCAAGGGCTCTGGCAATTGAAAAGAGGGCGCGGACAAGTTTTTCGGATTCGCCAAGATATTTGCTTGTGAGACTGCTTGCTGAGATGGAGAAGAATGTTGACTTGGATTCTGTAGCCACAGCTCTGGCCAGCATCGTTTTTCCGGTGCCAGGTGGTCCGAAGAGCAACATCCCTCGAGCTGGTTCTCGCAATCCCATGAATAGATCGGGTCGTAGAAATGGATACACCACAGCTTCCTTTAAGGCGTTCTTTGCCCCCTCCAGGCCCGCGACATCATCCCAGTGTACCTCATCTCCTTTCACCACAACTTCGTTGAAGATCTGCTTAGCAGCAAGTTCGTCACATCCTTTAGGTAGATGCTTCATCATATACTTAACCTTCTTCGTCCAAGCATCTCTCTCCTGTTGTCCGTCAGAAGCATCCGATTCTTCGGATTTTGGAGCTTCAGCATCAGCAAGAATAGGATCTTCGCTCTGCTTCTCCTTTGGTATCCGTTTCTTTGGTTTTCTTGCCCGGATTACTGGTTCGTCGAAACTAGGAGAAGAACTGTCATCGTCTTTTGACTTCTTGACTGCACTCCGCACTGCTCGGAGTCTCGCTGTATCCCGTTCTGCGGCGTTGTCCTGTCGAGGAGAAGAGATGTTTGTTAGGGCCTTTCTACCATACGAAACCCTCTCTCCCCCAGAACTTCGAGGCGTGCTTGGAGATCTCCTGCGCAATGGCAGCACACTTCGACTCTCCACATTATGCTTCTTTGCCGTAGTTTCCGGATATTCTCTCAAATACGTAGGATACGACACAGCTTCGAACTTCCCGAGTTTAGGAGGTGGAATTGGAGGTGTCTTCCGCCTTATGCTGGTCGCCGTCTCGGGATCCGATGAAGGAGTAGGATGGACTGGATTTTGGGAAGAGTTGGGCACTGGTGAATAATTTAGCACGGAAACTGACGCAGCATCTTGCTGCAAGGGGCCTGTTGGCACAACTGGATATCCAGAGACTCGACCAGGGTCATAGAAGTCACCTTTTCCATGGGAATCCGTTGGGCTACTGCTCTTGGTTGGGCCACTGATTAGTCTCCTGGAATGGTTATCATAGTATATTTCATGGCTGTCAGATGAGGCCCTTTCTGGGGGTGGCGGGATATTTTTCCGGTTCATTTCTAAGGCAGTACTACTGGCTGCAATCCCAAGGCCCTGCGTGCGGCCAAGATCATCCTTGGGAGGCTTCTTGCTCAGCGCATTCCAGGCCAACGTCGCCGCCTGGTTCGTTACATTATCCTCGGGCTTGCTGGACCCAGAGCTCCTTGTGGGTTTCTTAGGTCGTTTCTCTCCTTTGCCGAATCTTAATGTCGTAAGCATACTTCTTTCCTTGTGGGGACTGGGACTCCTGGATGACTTCTTTGGCGATGGTGATGTCTTCCTCTGCTGAGTAAGGTCGTCTGATGCTGAATTTGGAATCCTAGCAGCACGAAGTGCAGCTTCATTCGAGACAGAGGAGCTCGAGGAATTTCGCCCCACAGCCACGCGATCCGACATATTCTTGGGGGGAACTGGTGGTCTCGAAGACGAACCTGGCCGAGAAATGCCAGGATAGCTGATTGCAGGAATTGTGCCCTCGCCAATAAAACCTTGTACGGAGTTCTCAGATTCGCTGGGTGCATGCGGTACTATCCCAGCGGTTTTCGAGAGCTTGTTCGCGCTTGAGCTGGATGACGCAAGACCCGCTGCTTCATCGGCTCCTGCTTGTTCCGCGCGTGAGAGCCGCAGAGCTTCGAGGAGATCAACACGTTCCTTGCATTGCATTTCCATGTCCCTTAAGCTGTCTCGCAGTGCCCTCTCGGTTTCTGAGCGCGGGCGGGAATCGGCTGGTGTTCGTGCATTGTGGCAATAGATCTGGTCGAGAGCTGAGCGCCATGACCGCAAAGCCTCAGCTTCGTTACCCTAGAAGTTGTAAACATTGTGAGAAAGTGTCTGATATAAATATAATGCATCAATCGCCCATGGCGCGCCCGAGACGAGGCTGTGGTCACATACCTGACTCTCAAAGTACACGGCCGTGGAGCAGATCAAGTAGCACTCATCGTACGTCTTCTGCAGCGACGACGACGACTTGTTCCGGATCATGACTGCTCAGTAGACTCCCAGCAAGGCCCATAGAGTCAATGTCTAGAGTCGCGATATTGTTGCATGTATTTGGTGGTGTTGTTCACAGTTGGTAGAAGTGGCAGGGTTGATATTCACAGCCTTGAAGATGACGTCGTTGTCAGTTAGTTCAGAAAATGTGTTTTTCGCCAAACTCCAAACGTTACGCCTCTGGGAACAGCAGCAAGGAGAGAAACGGGCCAGTAATTCACGAATACTCGAACATGTAAAAATTAATTGAAGAAATTGAAGCCCCTCAGGTCAAATTATACCTAGAGAATGGTAGAGTTGAACATGATGCGCATCATCAACCCATGTGAGGGGCAGAGGGGCACTCTACCTATTATTGGCAAGGGTCGGACTCCCCGCATTCATCCATCGTTCTTTATCCGTCGATTCTTGAAACCTTAAATCGAGGTGCATTCCTATACTTCGCAACTTTCGAATCTGTTCATAGTATTAATTTTCATACGGATCTCTTAAAAAATAACTTATTTATTCATAATCAATCCATGATACGAGTGGAGCTCTACCTACGTATCTAAGTAAGCAGGACGCGAATCTCCCCACTGGTTCGAGGAAACAATGCTCTGAGCCCAGACACTTCCTCCCCATCCTCACTCCCGAGCCCCTCCACCCCATCATCCGCCTCCACAATCTTTTCCTCCACAAACTCAAAGTCTTCACAGAACTTATCTGCCGCTTCCTCCGTAATCTCCCTCGCCAACCTCGAGCTCTGAAGCTGTCTCAAATTCTCCAACGCATCCATCAGCGCCGAGGGCAGGAAATCATCGAGGATCTGGCTCGCATCCTTCAGTGCTTGCGGCTGGAAGGCTTCCATGGGCGTGAGCTTCTTTAGGTCCGCTTCATTGGTGATCGATTGTAGTGCTTGCAGTAGGGGCTGGAGACCCGAACTCTGTAGGAAGAAGGCGTATTGATATTCGATCAAATCAACTGAATGCTGCTCCATTTGCTTATGAAGTTCATCCGCTCTTTCAGCCGTAAATCCATACGGTGCCAATGTTTCCCCGGATGCGAGCAGGCAATTGATAATGAATATCGAGTTCGATGGCATCTCCATATCCTTGGCCATATTCTCTACGCCTTTGATATACGGCTCAAATGCTTCTTCTAGTATCGGTTTGAACTCTGCCTCGCGGCTTTTGGCGCTCGCAAATGATGTATCATAGGTCTTCATGATCGCAGTAAGTTGCTTAAGTCCCTCTTGAAGGAAATCGGGTTGCCCAAGATCCACAGGTGGCTGCTGCGTCTCCGTTTGCAACCCAGAAATGTGATCGCCCATAACCACGTGGAACTGGCGTAGCCCTGATTCCTCCAGCCCATGCAGCGTCTCCAGGAGTATCGAGTCCTCGCCCAGCAATTTTGAGAACATGACCCGGTAAAAATTGAGCAAATTCGCAATCTTGTATATCAGAATTGTCTCCTCATGGCTCTGGATGACCTGCTCAATCCTCTGCTTTAACACGCGTGCCACTCCGGTAACATCTCTGTCCACGAGGTCATTAAGCGCCTTGTGTCCATCAAACACACCATTTTCCTCGCCATCCTCAGTATACTTATTCCATGGCTCACTATCTCTTCCCGCTTGAATGCCCTTTGCGATCTCCTCTCCGTCATCAATAAATAACACCTCCAGCGCTTCCCGCTCACTCACCGTCGCACTATGCGTCCACGCCAACATATCCCCTACATACCTCAGCGGATCATGCGCCACGAGCTCAATCGGCTTAATAGTCTTGTCCTCCTTGCCGCCAACCCTCGTGCCCGTAAGTGCCGTATAAAAGGTATCACTCAAAATATTCTCTCTCGCTTCGGCAAAATAATCGAGACAGTTTTGGAACAAAGTAGGCCTCTCGGCCAATACTTTGAGCGCCCGCCGAATCGAGGAATTGATCTGCGGATTCTCCAGGTTCAGGGACTTGAATTCCCGCTGGATCCAGCGGTACAACTTCTGGAAGGCATTGTTGAGGGAGGCGGAGATGCGCTCCATGATCTCGAGACCGAGACGCTGGTTTTCGGTGCCAAGGAGGACGGAGCAGTCGATTTGGATCTGTTTGGAACGGGTGAGAACGGTGAAGAAGCGGTCGTTTACGGGTTCGGCTGTGGACGTTAAGGTGGCAATATCGTCGTCGGACATGGTGAAGTGGGCATTGAAGGCTTGAAGCAGCTGCTGCTTCGTCTCAATGTCTTTTTTGCGGGCCAGAAGATCCGAAGATTCTTCGAGCACGGGAGCTGTCTCTTGATGAGCGGCTGCGATATGCCGTCTCATCTCCTCGCATCCTTGGTTCAGACTAGCAATAGTCTGGCCGATGCGTTTGAGTTGCTAAGGTAATCTGTAAGTTGAAATTCCAGCTTTGACAGAGCAATTGGTAGAGCAAGATATCACACACCTCAGCAACGAGTCCAAACTCCTTGATGACCAAGCCATTACTCTCAATGACATCCTTCTGGATATCCTGTCTCAGCTGCCGTCTTGTCTCGGCTGTATTCTCTATACGTCTCTCATCAAGAAGATTCAACGCATCTTTAATCTCCAGATCCGCATATGAGGCAGAGAGCACGCTATTGACCTTGGAGGACAGGGCATTGGTGCGCAATTGTGTCTGGGGAGTCGTCGGCGAAGCAGGAGACTGAGCAAGGCCATCAGCCATCAACGGCCTCTTCGATACGAAATAATCAGTCGACATGTCTCTCTCTCCTAGAGGGAGGCGTTGGTTGGCTGGTCACGGGACTGGAAGCTGCGGACCTTCAAGGTGTACTTTAGGAGGCTGATGAATAATACGATTGGCTGACGGTATTTCAAGCCGCTGAGTCAGCAATTGAATATCTTCGGTTTCCCTCACGTGCGTATATTAAACTGGCAACAGCAGCATCGGTATATTATTGCATGATTTATGCGAAGTTTATATTTCATTATGATGTATCGGTCAACCAGTTGTTTACAACTTGGCAATGAAGTTTACTGTGAACAATCATAATCACGTCGGATCGCCCTTACGAATTACGCTTTGTGGAGGGAGCCGCATCGAGTGATTCCCAGGCAGACAACGGATTTCAGAGGACGAGATGCGTAGATACAGACCATAGTAACTGGACGATGTAATATTAAACAACATAGTGTTCCCATCAACACTCAGTCTATATGTAATCTCTTTAGCTTTGGTATCCACCTCGACATGTCCGTCTCCCTCTCAAGCTTCCTCTCTTCCTTTTCCCTTCCCCTTTCCCCTTCCCATCCACTCCCGTCCTTCCCACATCATGCAACCTCCCACATCGTACGCTTCGCTCCGGAGTCATCGAGTGCACTAGCACTACTGCACAACCTGCACGAACAGCACACATCAGCACACAAGCTCGACACCATCTCTGTCGCCCTCGTCTCCTCCTAATCATCTCCCCCCAGAACAACCAAAAGGTCACAAAGCGCTTAACCTACCTTTTCCCTCAGGGTTCCCATCCACTGCTGGAAGCTCATCCCCTGGTCTGCCCTATCCTCCAACAAGAGCGTCTGCGCCCACAACTTCAAACTTGGGTCCCCATCCTCCTTAACCACGTACAGATGCGGCTGTATGATGCTTCCTACGCCGCGGGACTTATAATCCTTTAACTTAAGCATGACCGTCCGAATCCGCTCGTTGAAGTCGTTGTCTAGCTCTGGCAGCGTCGATTTTCCGACCTTGACCTGTGTCCTGTCTGGCACACCGAAGACATCCTCGAGGAGTTGTGGTACTGTTTCGCGGCCGACCCAAAGGAACTGAGTTTGGCCGTCTGTGATGAGGTAGAGGCCATATGGGACGAGGCGCTCTGATGAGAGGTTAACCGGTGGTGGAAGCACGATCTCGCCAGTCTGTGGATCCGGAACACCAGCATTATCAGGCATATCATGAAGCGAGTATAATCTCGGGTAGATATACTGCATCAGCAGTGGTAATGGCAGTGTCGAGAGAAGACAGAGAGCAGCAGAGCGAAGATCTGACGGAATTTGGGCCGACTTGCGAAGGCCAACGTTCTTGATCAGGCCGAGGAAAAGAACTGGAAGACCACGCAAATTGGCAGGGAATTGAAGGCCACCGCCGCCCATATTGCCACCTGCAAGCTCCTTCTTGAAAGTCTGGAGGAGCTCGATGAGCTTAGACTGTATGGCGTCACGGGCTGGCTCCAAACCACTGCTGAGGGCACGCTCGACCGCCTTGTGGCTGAAGAACGTAGTAATGGCGCATTGATCCGCTGAAGCATAGACGTCCGCCAGCACTGTCGTTGTTGGAAGAGCAAGAGTCATAACTCTGATTCTGCGCTCGCCGTTGCTGGTAGTATGAAGGACAGCGGTTTGCATGCAGACGAAGTTCTTTGTGAGAGTCTCGTCAATGGATACTTCAACGACATAAGCTTGATCGCGGGGGAAAGCGGGGAAAGCGCAGAGATCAGAGCTGCGGTTGAAGAAATTGCCATAGAAAGTGCTCATCCTTAATCCAGTCGTCGCACGAACACGCAGAACAGCCTCCAGGCCAATCTCAGAGGACAGATAATCGCTGAATTCAGACGCAAATTTGATAGCATCCTCGCTTCGTACAGCACTCCACCCAGGGTAGAAGTACGTTTGTCCTCCCGTATATCTAGGCAAGTTGCTCAGGGAAGCAACATCCTGGTACTGAGAAGAGAACAAAAACATATCGATCGAGACCTGATTCTTCGAACACTCAACAGCAAAGCTCTTATAGAAGCTGTTCTGCGTCTGCAAAAGGGCACCTTCCTTATTCGTGCCTAGTACCTTCGGATCCTCTCGCAAATCCAGCTTTCCATACCCAACATTCGGCATAGTAGCCGAAAGCACGACAAGTTTACCACCAAGCGGCGAGATGAGCTTATGACCAGCACGTAACGCTGATCCCATGCACGACCCAGTATTAACGTTGCTCTGGAACATATCCGGTAATTTTGTGAGGAAGTTCTCGATATTCAACCTGCTCTCCGACAATGGCACCAGCAACTCCTGGGGAATTGGCAAGAAGGGCTCATCCAAATCGCTAACAACAAGCATGTTCGTGTCCCCGTTCTCCTCGCCGTCCTTCGGGATCGAGAAATAATGCAGACTCGAGTCTACGGCCATGAAACCAAGACGAGTCCTGCGGTCCGCGTTCGGTATCCTGTTAAGGCTGTCGAGAATAGTGCGAGCGCTGGTGGCCAAAAGGCCGTTGTTTACAGCATTGTAGCTGACATCGAAGAGGAAGAGGTATACCAATGGCTGTGGTGGTCGAACCATATACTCTTGGGGAGCCACAAACTCAACAACAGCGTGATTCAACTCAGCTCTCTGCCATCTATCGACGCTCTTTTGACTCGCCGCATCCCAGTCGAATCCTTGTGGGACATCGTTGGTGAGATTGCACATGTTACACCGCCATCTGTGTCCGTGGTCGAGGAAAGTCACGTAGGGATTGATATATGATCGACATCTTCGGCAACGAGAAATAATCTGATCTTGTACCACTGGCACTGGATCATCGACGTCGTGCAGAGACGTGTATGGCTGTATGACGAGGGCAAAGGGCAGTTTTGACTTCTTTAAGAGCGAGCTTGTGGTTGGGACGGCGTTGAGCGTCGAGCGCACGTACTTTGCAGAGCAATTCGAATCGGGTGAAGGAGTAACGCTTGACTATGGTTCATTAGCTGCAGCTCTCTATCAATTCTATGAAGCTCAACTTACATTTGGAGGCAGGATAATCGGTGGTGGAGGTAGCTCAAGCTCAGCGACATTGAAGGGCTGATTGAGAAGATCAGTAGGATATAGCTGATTCAAAGGAATCTTCGCTGCAGCTGGCGCGCCTGGTTGAGCTTGCTGTTGTCCAAATCCCATCTGTCCCATTCCCTGTGTAATCCCTCCCACACCGCCCATCGCAGCACCTGGCCCTGGATACGCAGGTTCTGGCGGCTGATAACCCCCTAGGCCACTAAGTGCAGACTGTCCAAAAGTCGAGGCCGCTGGAGGTGACTCGACATACGGCTGGTTCCCGCTATAAGCTGGAGCTGGAACAGGAGCCGCATAACCACCATAAGCCGGTGTTCCCAGCGGGCTGAAGGCGTCGGTTGGCGGCGCATTTCCTAGAGGCACATTGCCTCCAGCGCCGAAGTCGTATGCCTGCGCTGCGTATCCTCTCTTCTTCTTCTTGCCGTGGACATCATGGTGTTGCTCCCCTGGTGGAGGCGGCGACGTGGTGGTGTCTCCAAACCCAGGCTGTGGTTGCTGCTCGCCATACTGCGCTTGCTGGCCGTATGGGTCTTGCTGTGGGTAGCCTTGCGGCGGATATCCTTCTTGAGGTGCAGACATGACCAAGGCGGAGGTCGTTCAATCGCGAATCCAGGAGAGGGCCGGAGCGGTATGTAGCTGTCCTCAACCTTGGAACTGACGAATGGCCTCGATTGACGTCCTGTCTGCGAATAAGATAAGATGCTGGAGAAGTACCGCCCAAGATCTCAGGAGTCCAAGACTCGCGATGCTCAATAAGACGTACGTTCTGAGACTTAATTGATGAGGAGTCCGGGAGAATGTCGCGGTAGCTTGGCTGGGCGCGGGACACAGTGTTCGAACAAGCTCCAAGGGAGGCCCCCGGGAAATTAAGCGAAGGCAGGTCACGTGGAGATAACAGCTGCCAGATACTAGATGCCAGATGCCAGACGCCAGATGCCAGATAGCAGCCTAAGCCCCCTATAAGCGCCAACAGAACAGCCTCGTCTTGCGCCCTCCAAACTGCGCCTCATCCATCCTTTAATGCAGCTGTCTGCGCCTCAAAGCTACCACCTGCTTTAAAGTCTCCAAATCCTCTTGATACCCCAATCATCGCCTTCTTTCGATCTTCCACATATTGTTTGCGCTCATTCCTGCTATTACTTTCAAGAGAGCGAAATAGGGGGTCTTGATTTCCTCGAAGACGCCCTCCGAAGCTTATCTCCCAGTCTCCAAACAAACCTCACTCACAACCAAGCAACCTCCCATCATGGCCTGGGGACGCAGCAAAATCCCCAAGCCACCTCCACCTCCCAAGTCCGCCATAGCGTACGCTTTTCCCCTTTCCCCTTCCCTCCTGTCCCGGCTAACACTCACCCAGCAAGCTCCTCCCCCTAATCGTTCTCCTCGTGGTCCTTGCCGGCTTCGCCTTCGTCGGCTACCACATCTACCTCAGCGTGGTCTCGATCTCCGACGCCGCCAGCAAGAAGATGGAGAAGAAGAACGTGGTCTTCACGAAGGACGGGGTCAAGGTCGCGGTCAAGGATGTCAGGAACGACGATTACGTCGACAAGACGCAGAGCGTGCTCGTCAAGGCGTGGAATCTGAGTACGTGGCCGGAATACAAGAGCCGGCTGTGGAACAAGGAGAGGGACGAGGGGAAGACGAGGTAGGAGGAATTAATTGTGGTTATGGGAGCAGCGTGTCTGCTCTTCTACGCGGGAAGTCTACCGGACCGTGTGTGCGATTGGGAACGAGCCGCAGGACGGTTTTACTCTAGCAGCAAGTCGTCGGCCTCTGTCAAACTGTCCTCTACGCATAGCGTCGTCCAGTTCACTTGCAACCTCTTCGCCGACTGCGCCGTGGTTCCGAGTGCCGAACCTCACTTTTACGTCAATTCTGTGCATTAGGAGTGGGAATACTGCATGTATAGTGTCTAAGACATATGAAGGGATACGATATGTATCTTACCTTACGACAGGAATGATTAAACGCATTATACCCCATATTTCTCTCTTGAATCGGTATCTTCAGCGACATCCACGATGTAACCCAGCGAATTGTTCCTGAAATAAAAACTCCCTGATTGTATGCACCATGAGGCTTATGCATCACATGCCAGAGTATTCTATGATGTTGCGCAGCCTGTTTTTCCTCAACCCGAAACCAAGTTTCATATCCACGCCATGTACCCCACGCAGCATTCGCCTCTCTCTTACCTCACCCCCTTTTTTCTTTGCAATGTTCGCCGAGCCTTGCCTTTTCAATCCGGGCTTCTATTCTGCCATCTGCCATCTGTCCAGTATGCAAGAGCAGAAATATACATTTTAGTATGCTTGGTATCGTTTCATGGCATGACATGCTATGTAATGTACAACATCTCATCCTCATCATCTCTGTGCGTGCTAAAAATACAGTCTAGCTGAACTCGCACACGCAGAAACTGCCCAGGTAGATTTCTTCCTTCCTCCTCCCGACCAAAAAAAAAGACGATCTCAAAGAAAAATCAAATCGCTCAAAGGTATCCTTGCAGACAGCAGTCTTTCCAATTCCATATCCAGTTACCCTAGTCCTCATATCTCGTAAATCCATTTCACCCTCAATGTCCAGCATTTTACCAATGCCCCTCTTCCCTCTCATTCCCTCTTTTCCCATAATCTTCTGGGCGTGGTTGGAATGGAAGTCTACTTATCAAACATTCTCACAGCCATATACCGCTCAATCAACTCCGCCAAGTTCGCATCCCCGCCCGTCGCCGCATCCACCAACTCCTCCTTCTTCATCTCCAACGCCCGCTTCTGGCGTTCTTTCTCCCACAGCTCCCGCTGCTTCCGCTCCACGCCGTCGATTGCGGCTTGCAGATGCACCTCGGGCGGTGATTCTTGGCGCTGGAAGTACGGGTATTGGGATGCCATTCGGGGAGGTACGCTAGAGGAGCTGTTGGAGGTGGGGTAACTGGATGGGGAATATGACGCGCCGGATGCGGATGTGGAAGCCTTAGATGTTGGATTGGCAGATGCAGAGGCTGAGGACGGAGGATAGGCGGGATATGTAGGTGGAGAGGTCGACGTCGGATTGTAAGTTGCTGCTGTCGGAGGAGAATGAGTACTTGATGCTGGGATAGAAGTAGTCGGGTAGGGAGGAGATGAGGACGAATTCGAAGGCATTGGATATGAAGTGCCGCTTTTGCTAGCAAGAAGCATGGCGAAGCCCATGGCGTCGCGCATGACGGTCATAGATGGGAGACGTAATTGATACTTCATCATGTCAGTATGCCATATCGAAATTGGTACCACTGAAGTAAAATTAAAATGACGAATGGAGAGACTTACGCCAGACAATGTACCAGCTTGATTGATTCCCATAGTATCCGTAATATAGTTCAGCCTACCCTTTGCCCAGTGTCTTTGCGCATCGGTCGTAAAATCGCTGCAATATGTACTGAAGAGTGGCCAAACGCAAACATATGCCCCCAAGCTTCGAGGGGCCTCCTGGCTGCCACCACAGGCGAACCCTTCGCCAGCTGCTAAACCAAACTCTTTTGTAAATTCCTTATTAGACGTCCAGCCAAGATGATATGGAACGGCCGCAATGATGTCATTGACCATATCCACGCCGAGTCTCGCTGCCGATGCATATTCAGGAGTTGTGCGATAGTCTACTGGCGCATTTATCCATGCAGCGCAGCGCACCATTGCCCCTGATATGAACAACCGGGCGACGCGAACCAGATTCCAAACACTCGCAATCCAAATATCCGAGAAGACATCGATCTTACCTGGATATACCTCGCTGTTTAGTAGGTCTTCACTGGGGACATGCTCCACCCATGCCACTGTCTTAACCTTCCAAACTTCCGGCAGCTGTACCATCCAATCGAGAAAGCCTTGTTCAAGATCAAGTACGCGTCGCATGGCATCGAGAACTAGTGCTATGTTCTCCGGGGTGCGATCAACACGAGTCATAAGGCTATTTATTTCGGATCGGATCTCTGCCACCTGTAGAGCGAGCCGATTAACCTCATCGGCATTTTCGTTACGGCCATTGGCGTCGGCCATCCACTGGTCAACGCCCCAGTCCGGCGTCTTCCCAGTGGCAAGAGAATTAATGATCTCGACGAGTTAGAATTGCGTTACGAAACAGAATAATAGAAGACTTACCATCTGCGTTCTGACGGCAACAAAGAGAGCGTTCCCGAGTTTGGTTCTGAGTTGCTTCTTTCCCCGCATCTTTACGATCATCACTGCCCCGTCAATATGCGAGCCCCAAGCCCCCATAGTTACTCGCCGTGATAAGATGGTCTAAACACGTCAGAATTGAAATACCAGCCATAACCGGCTCCGCTGCTTACCTCAAACAGTCCTAATAGCAATACTGCAGCCAGAGTCTGGTCGGTCTTCTGATCCACCGGATCTCTCAGGGCTTGATTCACATGCCTGATCGCCCTACTATATTGCTCTTCAGCCTTCCACAGCAGCGACTTTGCATTCGGTTTGTTCCCCAATGCAGCCAACTTGACGGCACTGAAAGCAAGAGAAAGATGCTTATTCGATGGATCTGCATTGGCCAGCGGAATCATGTAGCCCAAAAATCCTCTCGAATCACCGTTGTGCGGAACAGCTACAAAATTCGAGAAGAAGAAATCAGTCGCTATTTGCTCTATCGGAACCGTAAGTGCGCCGGGCACAGCATTCGCGCTGGGTGCAAGCGCTGTGGCCGGTACTTGTTTGAAGACCTCGCCGCCGATCTTTTGTCCAGAAGACGTTGCCTCGGAATCTCGCCGCTGATTTAATGGAATTATGACCTGAGAACCGATTCTCTTGGGTTTGCTGCTCGATTTCTTGGCCCTCTTCTCGGTAGCTTGCGTCTCATTGCGGAAGACGAGGTCGAAGTCATCTTTATAGCCAGGACAGACCCGCCTCGACTTTTGGCATTGTGTGCAAGTAGGTTTTGTCTCGTCGCACTGTGACGGTGATGCTCATTAGTAAGTTCCTGTGATGTCTCGCTCCATACAAAACTATTTCCGGACGGCTAGGTGGTCGCAGTCTTGAAGCCATGTCCTGCATACCTTTATCCTCCTCGTCCTGCACATCTGACACCCGCGCGAGGGTTTTCCGCAATAAACCATTTTGAAAGTGTGTTTAGCAGCAGCCCAGTATGTTTGGAAGCTTGCAAATTCAGAAGAGACAATACTTTACACGTGCCTGCAGGGCGAGCCTTCTTGAATAAGAGGTGTATATATTTTATGCAGCATGTGGCATTGGAGAAGGAGGTATGTGTGCCATAGATGCAGCCTTCTGGCCTTGTAAATGCGGAGAAGCAGCCTCGTCAAGCTATGCCTAGGCACTACCTTTGGCTTAGCTTGAAGGACGTTTCTACTGCGTACCTAATGTTTCAAAATGCAGAAGGGGATGTGGGTTAAATGCAGAATATGTATGTATGAATGAACGACTTGGGCTATGATATGTTTTTGTCTCCCAGAAGATTTTGTTTCCCTGACCGCCCGCCGCTGGTGCTTTATCCACGGCAGAACAACCTGGAAGCAGGGGAATAAGGTAGGTAGGCATGTATGTACAGATGTGAATCCGATCATACCGGATGAGTTGGTAAAAAAAAGTGCAATGCTGATGCTGATGCTGATCTGAGACCCTGATCCTGATCCTGATCCTTGACTTGGCCTGGACAATGCTGAATTGTGAGAAGTGTATGTATATGAGAGGGAGGCAGAGAATGATGTGAGGGGTCGAATTGGGCGGCGGAAAGATGGATGGTGGTAGTTCGTCCCGAAGTTGGAGAAAGGAGATTGACATGACATCCATTGGGAATATCTCGATTGTTGTGCTGTGGCCATTGGGAGGTTTTCCAAAACGGCGAGTGCAGCAGCTTGAATGCCGGTGTATGTACGTAGGTACAGTATGTTTCTCGAGCACGATGCTACACAGGAAACAGTACTATTATGTATGTATGTAACCTTAGGTACTCCCTATGCTATTAAAGCACAGGGTCAATAATCCCTATTATAGGGTTGTTGATCGTCCTTGGCGAGCGGTATTTGTGACTCTGTGAGCATGATTCCCATTGTCCCATGGTCCAGAGCAATCAATCCATGGAGTACTGTGTAGAGAATTGTCTACCTTAGGTACGGAGCACAGGACTGTGCACAAAGGCACAGCAGATCCGAAGCCAGTAGTTCGTAGTTGGACTAGAAATCATTCAGTGAGAGACATCTACTCCAACTCCACCAGGAAGACCCCGCGATGCGATTCCCACAAGACACAGGGACGACAATCGCCCATACTCGGAGAACTTAGGTACGTACCTAGGTCGACAATGCCTCGGTCCAAATCCCCGATCCCCCGTTTTTTTGGCGGGGAAGTGGACACAAGGATGCCACGACACCCTAACAATCAAGCCCCCGGCTCTTCCCGCGTACCAAATGTGCGCTAAAGGAAACCAGGCATCGCCCTGGCCAGGCTGATCCAGGTCTTGGCCGGAGACTTACGGAGGACTATGTACTGTACTCTCCGGGCTCCAGAGCCTCCCCTATTTATCTGAGGGCAACTTTGACGCAACGCCTTCTGAGAACCTATTACACAGTGCTCTGTATAACGGCTCATATTGTACGGGGCAAGTGAACTTCGTCTCTGTGATCCTCTCGATATGCAGATGCGCTTGCAAAATACGTGGGAGTTGGGGGGCAGAAATTGCCAAGGGTGACCAGCATAAGGATCTGAGATCTGCATGGAGTACCGCGAACCATCAAGAAGCTGCATTATTAGGATCCTAACATAAAGTGATCCATTTGTGGCAGTGCATGCTCTGTATGATGTTCAAGTAGTGATGTGTGACCTCAAAAACGAGACCTGCGTACACCAGAGCTGTCCCTGTGCATGGACAATGAAGCATCCTCAATAAAGATGCGCTCTGGCAATACAAAATGCATAGGTTCAGTTGGTGTCTCTGAGAATGATCTGGAGGCTCCATTGACTTCTTAGATCATGAAGCCCTGGTGACGGCAAATATCTGGTGGTCCTGCGAAGTTGTGTCCTGCAGAAATTTATATTGAGGTGCATAACAGCAGTGCCCCTATGTAGCCACAATCCACGTGGTGCTAGGTGGGCAGCAGAGAAATTGTCCAGAAGAGTTGTAGCCGCAGCATAAATAGATTAGATTTCTAATCTATTTCGAGCGTTTTTGCGACGTTTTGCCACGCGATTTGCTAAATGAATTCATATCAAACTCTTGAGCCTCGGGATAGTCCCAAAAATGTCAGCAAAAAGTCCATGGCCTCTTCTGGAGTGCTGATATTTCTGACACAATACAATGCATTATCATGACACATTATAAGTTGAGGCTGCCGAAGAGAGATGACGAGATCTTACAGGATCCCCAGCCTATAAATCACATAGACTCAAAAAGCTTGTTCTTCGTGGCTGATGAGACTGAATAAGGCGGGGGAGTGAAAGGCTTCGTGGCTGAGACATTAATCGGTTGACTCTGATGATTGCGGTCCGATAAGGCTAGATGCGAGCATGTATTAGTTTTCATATCGTATATTGTGTGCTGAGGGCTTGCTTTTAACCACCTGCAAAATCATCCATTGATCCTTTGTAGATGCTCTTTCATGAGTCAAGCTGATCGGTCCGAGAACTTCCATACACACAGAAGACGATCGTAGAAGCTAGTCGACACGATAATCCGATCCTTGGCAGCTTCGTCAACTCCGACTTCTTGCTCCTTTTGAATTCCTCTCCATTCTTTTCTCCTCAGAGGTTGGACGTCACTTCCGTAGTTCATACTCTTATGCTCTTCGAACCTGGCCACTACCTCAATCACCCATTCCGCATCTTTCGAACCCCGGATTTGGAGAACCCTGGTGCCTGCATGCATGCATGACGCCAGGACTGTGAATATTCGTTCTCCTCCTCCCACCTTTTCCGACTCCTTATCCAAGAACTTGAGCCTCCACACGCCACCTCCCAGATTCTTCTCCGCCAGCACCTTTGGATTCGGGCTTTGGCCAGGACGATAGTCATGAACGGCGAAAACACGTATGTTATCATCATAACTTCCTGTCAAGAGTATATCCGATCCAGGTTCTGTTCCAAGAGGTAGAGGCAAGATAGCCGTCACTCCGGCTTCATGTCCTCGCATGCCACGGCTTCCACCTGCCGACGCCGCCGTAATCTCGGATAGTGGATGTCTCAAAGAAGCGAGAGACGGAAAGGCTAGGCACCGAAGCTTGCTGTCATCTCCGCCAGAGTACAATGCCTGCGGCATTGTCTTTGCACTCGCTTGAGGTGGCGAGAAGGCGAGCGTCCATGCTTCCAGCCCATCATGCGGGCACAGATCCTCTCTCACTACAGAACATGTGGTCATATCAGCCGAGAGCAAGACGAGCGCCACGGTTGATGTGCTTAAGGTGCACCCAATGAGGAGAGGATGCGAGGGGTGCCATGCTAGTGACAAGACGAGGGTAGACTCTGGGAAGAGTTGGTAGGTCTGAAGAAGAGCAAGATGGGGCCGAGGCGATTGAGTAAGACTATACAGGCTTATGGAGCCGGTAGAAGAGGCCAAAGCCAGGAGAGTGGGATGAAAGGGCGAGAAATGTAAGTCAAGGATTGCCGAAGGGTGAGTGACCGTGTGAGCGAGGGATCTTCGTGATAGTTAGCATTAGATAAATAATGATGGACGTAAGCAGCAGTCCATTCATCATAGAAAGAGGTGAAGAAATCCAAGGGAAGCGGCCCTTGATACATCGTCGGGAATGAAGAGCTTGTGTTCAGAAACAGAAACAAACTCACAGCTCATCATTTTTAAGTCCATAAAGAACAAGACTGCCATTCCTCTCTTGGGGTTTCCTTATTTTCGTCGCATTTTCATTGTCTTCGTTCTCTTGGGGCTCTTCTGACCCTTCATCTTTCTCCAAATTATATGTCCCAACCACAAAAAATTCAGGTGACACCCTTGAAAATTCTATACAGCTTGGTGGAAGATCCAGCGTGGTTGAGATGAAAGGTTTAACTAGAATTCCTTCCTCCATTTTGGAAGTCAAAGAACAGCGAAGTTCGTCAGTACAAGGTTGTGCATGTGTCGTGCCTGCTTGAGTCTTGACTTGAGGAGGAGGTATGCTCAGAGCAGAGTCTCAGTCTCACTGCCCGCTTAATCGAAATGGGATGTGGGGAGTCAGGAAACTACTAGCCGACTACTAGCCGCCTCTCCAAACTTTCTTTCGACCTCAAACCTCAAACTTATGCTTCGAATTTTAACCAACGTATATACATACATGCATACAAGTATACATCTCTGACTTTATTTGCATCTTTCTCTGAGGTTATGGGGGAGATGGTGTTTATCTATTGATTTTGATGATGTTCGATTGTGGAGGTCGTGTCTATGCCTCCATTTCACGGCTCACCACATCTTCTATTCTGTCTTTCTTCCTGTGGTCGCCTCCCGGGTCGCCAGAAAGTAGGAAGAGCGAAATCTGTAATGGGAAGCCCAAACGCAACAATATCCATGGAAAGAAGCAGACAGACACTGTCGAAAAGGGCGCTCACGTACCATCAGCAAGGCATTCAGCGTATTAGAGGGGTATCTCAACACGCCTGTGCATTCTTTAAACCATTGCGCCTTTCTATAATGAGCTTACACGTCTCTCACACCACAGCCTGAACCTGCTGCCCGCCAATCCTCTCTCCCTCCACCGCATTACCATCCAACCTTCCCCCATCCAACTGCGACTTCAACTGAAGCACCAGCCTATACGCCGTATTCCCATTCAGATAATACCGATGGAGCTTCTTGCTCCGCAGAAACCCGAGCCGCTCATACAGCTTCATGGCCGCCGTATTCGAGACCTCCGTCTCCAGCACGATCTCGTCCGCATCACGTGCGATCATGGCATCGATCGCCTTCTGCACGAGCGTGGTGGCGATGCCGTGGCCGCGGTACGAGGAGGACACAGCGAGCATGGCGATGTAGCCACGGAGAGTGGGCGGGGAGTGCGACTGGTGGGTTTCGAGTTTGTTGATTACGACGCCGATGAGGGAGTGGGTCTTGGGGTCGATTGCCTTTGAAAGTCTTAGCCAAAGTTTTGCCTTTATGGAAAGAGAGAGGGCAAAGGGGAGGGATGGACATGCCATGAAACACAGCTCTGCCCACTCGTACAGAAAGTAGCGGTAGACATAGATGCTGTACGGCTCGCTGAGATCCTTCGAGATGAGAGCGCGGATGGCCGGAAGATACTGCTTCTCGAGACTCTTGTCATACTGCACATATTCGAGCTCCGACGGCAGCTCTGCTATCCTTTCCTCCGCTGCCATATCCCAGCGCTGAAGTCGACGCCGTTATTGTCGTCGTCGTTCGTTGTCAAGTAGTGTCATGTGATGGTCCCTGACCCTTAAAAACGCCAAGGTGATGGACCTGGCAGAACAATTGAAAGATGACGTACATACGGGTAAGGCGGTAAGTCCGAAACGGGGGTGGGCACTAATTCACATTCCATGTAGTGTTTATTTACAGGATCGAGGTGCGAAGCTCATTCTCCAGACATTCATTTCAGCTCATTGAATAGTTCAGCAAAATGCCCTCTTCCGTCCGAAGGCGCAACGGCAAGCGCTCACACTCACGGTCCTCCTCCGTTGCCTCACAATATGACGAGCTGCCGACAGATCCGGACAAGGCGGAAGACCTGGCCCTCGTCCCAGTCTCCTCGCTCTCGAAGCTGTCGAAGCATAAGACCGTCCATAAGACTAAAGGCGTGAAGCGGCGCACGGGGTTTATCTTCTTCCTCGGCGGTCTATTTGGCATTGTGGTTGCAGGCTTCTTTGCCCAGCAGAATGATCTTATTGATTTCCCGGAGTTTGGGGATTTGAATCTGGAGAGTTTGATGGATGTGCTGCCTGCTGGCTTCCTTCAAGATGCTAAAGAACTGAAGGTACATCTACATCTTTTTCTCTCTAGTGTTTAATTTTTGAGATGTAGCTAACGACAGCATAGAAAGGCGAAAGAGAAGTCCTAAGCTACGACTCCTTCTCCGTCGGTCTCTCGCTCGCCGCCCAAGGCCTTCGAGCAACCCACCCCGTCGTCATGATCCCCGGCGTCATCTCCACCGGCCTCGAGTCCTGGGGCACATCCAACACCTCTCGCCCGTACTTCCGCAAGCGCCTCTGGGGCTCCTGGACCATGATGCGAGCCCTCGTCGCCGATAAGGAAGAGTGGAAGCGTCACATCATGCTCGACAAGCTGACCGGGCTAGATCCTCCCGGCATCAAGGTGCGAGCGGCGCAGGGATTCGACGCCACGGACTTTTTCATCACGGGATACTGGATCTGGAACAAGATACTCGAGAACCTCGCGACGATCGGATACGACCCGACGAACAGCTTCACGGCGGCCTATGACTGGCGACTCTCTTACAAGAACCTCGAGGTCAGAGACCAGTACTTCACGCGGCTCAAGATGCACATCGAGATCGCCTCGCAGATCCAGAAGAAGAAGGTCGTGCTGGTGAGCCACAGCATGGGCGGGCAGGTGATGTTCTACTTCTTCCACTGGGTGACGTCGCCGCTCGGCGGCAACGGCGGCGACGACTGGGTCGACACATACATTGACTCCTGGATCAACATCAGCGGGTGCATGCTGGGCGCGCTGAAGGGGCTCCCTGCCGTGCTGTCGGGCGAGATGAAGGACACGGCGCAGCTCAATGCCTTCGCCGTGTACGGGCTCGAGCGCTTCCTCAGCCGCGAGGAGCGCGTCGAGATCTTCCGCGCCATGCCGGGCATCTCCTCGATGCTGCCCATTGGCGGGGACGCAGTGTGGGGCAACGCGACATGGGCGCCGGACGACCTGCCCGGCCAGACGACGAGCTTCGGGACATTTCTGAATTTCAAGGACAGGAATGAGAGTGGGACGACTCCGCAGAGGAACCTGACGGTAAACGACAGCTTGGAGTATCTGTTTAACACGACGGAGCCGTGGTATCAGGATCAGGTGAAGGGGAGTTATTCGCTTGGTGTGGCGCATACGAGGGAGGAGGTGGAGGCGAATGAGGGCAATCCGAGGAAGTGGATTAATCCGCTTGAGACGCGGTTGCCGCTCGCCCCGAACTTGAAGATTTTTTGTTTCTATGGTAGGTTTCCTCCCCTGGCTGCCATTTTCCTTTTACTCTAGGCTGAATGGATGACCTTTACGTGATGCGTGATGAGTGGGGCTATAGAGGCACGGAGCTGACAACCACGCAAGGCACAGGCAAACCTACTGAACGGGCCTACTTCTACCGGCCACCCTCGGGGGCGTCCGGCCTGAACATCACCATAGACACTGCCCTGACCACGGGCGCCATCGACCACGGCGTGATCCTCGGCGAGGGCGACGGCACGGTGAGCCTGCTCTCGATGGGCTACATGTGCAACAGGGGGTGGCACATGAAGCGGTACAATCCTTCCGGGGCGAAGGTTGTGGTGCGCGAGATGGCGCACGAGCCGGACCGGTTCAGCCCGCGCGGCGGGCCGAACACGGGCGACCACGTGGACATCCTGGGCCGGACGACTCTCAACGAGATGATCCTGAGGATTGCGGCGGGGAGGGGTGACGAGATTGGCGATGATGTGTCTAGTCGGATTAGGGAGTATGCGGGGAAGGTGAAGATCTGGGATGATGACGAGGAGATTGGAGAGGAGGAGGAGGAGAAGGCGGAGAGTGCGTGATGATGCATTTGTGCCTTTGAATTTTTGGATTTGGTTTATGGAGCGGCGATAGAATGGGTTGCATTAGGGGCGTAAAGTGTTGGTTGGGAGCTAGAAGATGGGAGGGCAATCTCTGCTAGATTTTATACCCGTGGTGGAGCGAGCGTTTCGAGAATGCGGCATATAGATATCTACATGTAGACAGTATGATGAGGATGAGGATGAGGATGAGTATGAAATCTACAATATGGTTGTTAATATTATCATGCCTTTATATTATTACACCTTCCCTGGACCGATGTTCACAGATGAGACCCAGAGCCTTGTTGTTGTCGTTGTTGTTGTCATCGTCGCCCGAATCCCCACAACATGGTTCTCATGACAACGGAAACGGCAAGGACAACATCAAGGGCGATAAGGTTAATGTAAATATAGGTACATACAAAGACATACAAAGCACTCCGTACACAATTATATGCCTATGTAATGGTAATGGTAATAATGGCAATGGCCCTCCTCATCTCATCCCCCTAGGAGGCCTCCGAGGTGTCAGACATCTCATCTCGAAGTCCTCCGACACTGCTGAAACCAGCGAGGTCTGTCTGCCCCCTGAAACACGCGCGTGGTTGGCTGGAAGCTGGAACAAGGCCCATCAGCACATGTGTGATAGTGAATCTGCGGCGAGATGGTGCAGTCGCGGGCGCTTACTCGACCTATCAAGGCGTGGTGATGATGGTGATGATGGTGATGATGGTGATGATGGTGATGAGATCGGTACGCTTTGTTGGCGGTGCTTTAGTGGCGCTTCAGTGATACTTTAGGCGTCTTTAGTGGTATTTAGGGATCTTTAGTGGTATTTAGGGATCTTTAGTGGTATTTAGCGGTCTTTAGTGGTTGCTTGGGAGTTAGCGATGTCTGACCCCTCAGCGCCTGGTGTGTCCATCTGTTTGGCCCTCCTATGCATAGATGGATTAGGTACGTACTCTGGTCCCAGCGGCTGTTTAGTGTCTCGGTGATCAGGTGATCAGCGAGGGTCTGGAAATCATTACTGGAGGCAGTGGAGGCTGATGCAGTAGTAGCGGAGTGAATCTGGCCTCGACGAACTTTGGCCTTTTCCAAATTCTTATTATGGCATCTATCCTGCGCTTGTTATGACATATCAGTAGTCGAATATCGAATATCGGTGCTGGTCTCTTTGCAAGGTAGCATAGCATACCTTAAGGGTGTGCTGCATCTGCAATTCTGCATCCCCTAAAAGAACAAGCCTGTCTTCGACGCATTTCTCATTTCTCAAACATCACTTCCTCGAGTGCTGCCATAGAGCATTTGATCTGTGCATACAAATTGCCACTGGCTGTAGTTACCTTCACTGACGATTCACTGGGCATAATATCGACGGAAACCCGTGAGGTGAGGATTTTGTCTTTCTCCGGGAAGACTGAAGTGCTATTCAATTTTGGATTTTCTCATAAAGACAAGCAGACTTCAAGTATTTAAATTTTTTATCGCAACCTGATGATCTTCAGTGTTTTGTTTATAATGGCCAGGTCAGACAGAATTATTCATCCTGAATCAGGAATTCTCTGTGGAATAGCAGTTTTCAGAACAAGACTCAAGAATTGTGAACTTTCCTTGTTCAACGCTAGCCAACTGCATTATGGGTGGATGGACATGTTTGGGAGGAATGCACTTCTAGATATCCTTTATTTCTTTTCTAAACCTTCAGGGCCGCGAGATCCGGCGTCCCTGCTTTCGACACCAACCACCCTCCATTCTGCAACGTCTGGAAAACGGCATATCGTCTACTTCTTCGCGATGTCCTTGAGCTTCTGCAGATTCTCGGCCCCGTAGCTCGCCAGGGAATCCTGGTCCCACGACGCGTAGTTCGAATACATGAACGGAAGCCAGGTTCCATTCTTCTTCGACACCGGCTCGGCCGTGTCGAGGATCTTGCGGACGGAGGAGCGGACTAGCGCTTCGTCCGAGGCGCTCTTCCAGTCGGCCATGACGAGGAACCCTGGAGAGTGTTAGGGAACTCAAGGGGAAGGGAGATGGGTGGAGAGAGCTTATATTGGTGATTTTGAGCAACCGGACCCATTGGATTTCCCCCTTTGGCGTCACTGGCCTTGACTGCGCCTGATGCGATGGGCTGGATCATCATAGTCAAGATGATACCCTCGACATCCTTCAGCACCTCGATCTGCACATTCATCAGGAACGGAACGTCATAGAAGCACTTGAACACGTCGGGCTTTTCCACAGGCACGCAGTAGAAAAAGACAAGAAGCGTGGCCTGGTTGACCGAATGCCAGACGAGCGTCGCGTTGGAATCCTTCTCGCAGGTGCTACAGCATCAACGCTTCGAGGAGTTCGCCGTTCACAGTGGGAGGATAGAGACGCGCTTCGGCCCAGACTTTGTTTCGGACTGTGGTCATCTCCATTTTTGTGACGACGCCTCCGGGATGTCAGCACAGATATTAGGATGAGCATTTCGAGGCGCACAAAATGATGGAAAAAAATCTCACCTCATAATCGATGACGCCCATACATCTAAATCCATGCTCACTGTTCTAAATAACAGACCACCTCCCAGCAGCAGGCCCGGCACACCTACCTTTTTCTTGATCGAAGTTGGCGATTGCTTCGTGTTATCACTTTCCTTGTGAAGATGAACATCCCCTGCCCATTTCAACCTTGTAAATCTTGCGGAATTGGCTAACACGAAGCATTAGTTCCCATCCCGATCCGTTCAAATTCTCGTCTTTCCCTGGATATTGTAAACCCTCGGCAACACAGATTCATCCCACCATGTGGTATCCAGCCACTGAGGGCCAGGGCCGAACCTGCTTTCCGATTTTATCAAGGCGATCAGTTGTTTTTTTCCCTACGCAATGCTTGATCTCAAGTCCCGAATGCCCCGACGCTGTGTGCTGCATATGTCAGATACCAGGGATGGCAAGAGAGAGACGGGAAAAACTCGAGGGATGCGATGTTGGTCCAAAGTTTAAGGGAACCTCATCAACATCGAAACCTCGACTCGATGGCAGTCACTTTTAACTTTATTGATTCCTTGTCCGGCATCCTTCACCAGACTGCTGTCCTTCTCTTTGCATGTCTTTTCTGGAAATTTGAGAATCATGGCGCCGATCGAGGGTTCGCTGCTCGCGCGAGACGATGCAGGACTCCCGTCCATGGTTGTCACTTTGAGGGTCATTGTCTCGGTCTCATTTCCCGAAGTCTCTCCTCCTTGCGCTCCATCTCCCGTATCAAATCCATCTTCTCCTCGAAGCCAAACACGGGGCCCATCAACTCGAGAAACATGAATGGCTACGAGTTTGGCAGCCGCAACGCCAAGGGCAGCGGCAACGGGCCCTCGTGAGGCGGGAAGGGCATCATGAGGACGAGCGAGGTCCTGACGATTGTCGAGAAGGGCAGGGATTAGAGTCAAGAGGGAATTGTGGAGGAGATGGCGTATTGGGATAAATGAAGGGGAGGCCTGGGTGGGATATGGTTGTGTGGGGATTGGAAAGGAGAAACGGTTCATTAAAAGGCATGGCGCGGCAAAGGTTAGAAAAACCTGTGTCTTTGTATTAATCAAGCAACCCAATTGGATAAATATAAAGGCAGAATAAGGAAGGTGTGTTAACAATGAATCAAATATGAGTGATAGAAATGATGATATATCATGTGAGACTTCGTGGATGTGGGTCGGGCATTAATTCTTACACTCCCATATATAAATAAATTTAGATATCTAAAATAACAGAAAAGTGGAAGGGAGAGAAAGCAAAGAAAATGACTAAAAGGGGGTATTCCCACAGAAATATAGGAAGATAGTTGAGTCACTCGAAGGTGATAGTATGGCGCATGAAAACGAAGCGTGAGGAGTCATATGTTAGTCTACCATCTTCCTTTAACAACTACTGTAATGTTTTTTTTTAGTCGATTCAATTTTATGTTGGCCTAATATTAGCTGGCTTGTCCACAGCGCGGGTGCAGCTGAAGGTTGTGCTAGTAAGATAGTAAGTCTAAATTATGATTCTTCTTAATTTCTCTAAACTTGGAAGAAAGCCTGGACCTTCTGATTCACACACACACACACACACACACACATATATATATATATATATATCAGCTTCTATGCTTTTCTCTTTCCTTTCCACGTACATTCAGAAAGAAGACATCTGTAAAAACAAGCATTACCTTGCAATATCGATATTATATATATAACATGTCGTCTTCTCCCATCAAGACGCTCTCTGAGGAATCCCTTCAGATCCTTCGCAGGCGCGGAGACGATGCCCGCCTACAAAATGGTTTCCGATATGTTCGCAACAGTTCTTACCTCTCACTAGACTCTAGGGAATCGCCGACTACTGTCGCCATCCCCGACGAACTAGAGAGTGTTGAGACCTTCCAATTCCTTGAGCTTCGCCCCGAGGCGGCCCAGCTCGCTTTCGACTATTTTCTCCAGCGAAAGGCTCAGTTCCCATATTGGGCAAACATTCTATCGGCTGCTAAAGATCATGTCATGAGCATAAAGGGAGATGCAGATTCTAAGACCGATGACTGGATCGCTGTCATGGATCGCATCGGCTTGACGGCCGACTATCAAAACAGGGTGATGGACTCCAACTACAACCGTATGAGACTCACTGGCAGCGCAAAACACTGGGCTATCGAGATGATGACCATGCGCTTTGAGTTTCTGAGTGGCCTCGACGATCTTATTAGGACTCGGGATCAAAACCGCATGGTCTGCTACATGGATCAGTCTGGCCAACTCCAACTCAAGTTTCGTCTTCCGGCTTCTGGGCCAACAACAGTAACTGCTGCTAACTGGCCACCAGCAGAGCTTAACGGGGCATCAGCTGTTCTACAAGGGAGGAACTCTTGCTCGTCTAAATATGATCTACGATGACAGCAACCGTCTCGATCTTAATATTGGCCAAATGGTCACTGATGCACGTAGCGATTTCAGTACATTTTCACGAGCATTCTATGCGACTAAGCAGCTCCCAGTTGCGTGGCAGTACGCTCGATGGGCTAAGCAAATTGTTAACGGCAAAGTAGTTCCTGTAGGGGTTCTTGCAATCGCGATCCCCGACAATCTCCTTGTTTCTATCGCCCAAGTTGTCGGTGATGAATGGAGAAAGCTCGTCTGGACTTCTCGTCGAACTCGGAAACAAGACATCGCGTTGGACTACCTCATGGACTACCAGTGGCTCACTGGTCCTCTATGCCATCAGTGCAATGGCCAGGTTCTCAAAATGAGCAGCCCCGCTGAGCTGGAGGTTTGGACGTTGGATAGCGGCGAGGCAGCTTCTCAGCACTGCACTGCTTCGATCAGCATGTTCAGGATGCTTGAGAAGGCCTGCGTGGGCAAGGTTTGGATCACTGAGATGGCGCGGGACGACGGAAGACGGAAGACGGAAGACGCAAAGTAAGGGATGCAGTTGAGGGCGTTGAGGGCTTTGGAGCGTAGCAATCACTCATATTATGCCTTGAGAGACTCTGATCTCATCCTCATCCTCATTCTCAGACACTATATAGTGAGGTGTATCAGTGTATGCGTACCTATGTATGTATGTATGCATGTATATACATCTGTATATATCATATATCATATATGTATATATGTACAATATGGATATGTATGTGCATACCGCATATCCATCAATCGACAGGGCTCGCGCCTCGTCAAACACCCCTCCAGAGCGGGTCCAGCGTCCATCGTCCATTGTCCATGTCCATCGTCCATCGTCCAGCCGCCATTCGAAACAATCGTCCCATCTTTTCCCCCTCGTCCACACTCGACCTCACTGTCCTTTTTCTCTTTCTCTTCTGCAGCGCTCCCTCTTCATCATCATCGTCTTCTTCTTCCGTCTTTCCATCATCGCCGAAGCTTCACTTGGGCCTCGCAACTCTGAACTCCTTGATCGAGACAGCTCTGCATAGGTAGGTACAACCCACCACGGCACGTCAGCCCCGCCTGTCAGGCAAGCCCCGCACCGACTGAGACCTTGCGCTGCGTACCTGCGAACCTGCGAACCTGCGAACTCACAAGACACAGCATCAATATCTCTCATCAACGAGCCCAAACCACCACCAGCACTGTCGGATACCCGCAGTTGGAATATTCCTTATTACTCAACAGAGCCTGGAGCTGCGGTGGAGGTCTTAAGAGGTACGCATAATCTTGCATACCAAGCCGGATGGACTGCGACACGATTGCATGGCTTTGTCCTGCCCCCTACTGACGCTGTGGTGTCTTGTCTTGGGCGAAAGCTGGGTGCTGATCTCAGACATCTCGCTCGGCCTCTGCGCAGTACAAGCTGCGCGACAGGATGCAACGGAAGTCCAAGAAGATGCAAAACCTGTGCTGACATGTATATACCTCTGAATAGACAAGCAAATCCAGTCGGCCAGTCGAATAGCATCCTCGCATCACTACCATTGCATATTACATACACAATTGTCGTAAACAGAGCTCGAGCTCTCGCGACCACCAACATCGACGTCGCAGTAACAGCTGCCGGAAAGAAATTGCTGCGATAATCCTACACAGGAACAGTGATTCAGATATCCAAACATAAGAGCCATTGTCTCGCATTGTTTCGCATTGTTCTAGCCCAATCTTGTTCGCTGATTTCAGACATTTGAGACACGAAGAGATCTTGGGCAGCAATTTCGGATCACTGCAGCTGAGCGAAGATATTCCCTTCGGGCTCCATCGCCAAACCCAACTGTACAATACTCATCGAACAAAGAACCACCTAAAGCGATATAGAAAAATTATCGTCGCAAATCAATCTAGACCTCCTTTGTCACGATATAGATATACACCCGTCAGCTCGAATACAGAGCTAGGAATCTCGAGCTTCGTTTCGAGCTGCTGTGAGCTCATTATATACCATATATCGTTGAGCTTGATCTGTCGACATGGCAGCTCGCGCACCAAACCCTACGGGGTCGAGGAAAATCTCCTTTAATGTGAGCGAACAGTACGACATCCAGGATGTTGTTGGCGAAGGCGCATATGGTGTTGTTTGGTATGCTACCCCTTCTCATTGCAGCTTGAACAGGAGCTGACGTTCGTTACATCTAGTTCTGCACTTCACAAGCCGTCAGGGCAAAAGGTTGCCATCAAGAAGATTACCCCATTCGACCATTCCATGTTCTGTCTGAGAACGCTTCGCGAGATGAAGCTGCTTCGATACTTCAATCATGAGAATATCATATCTATACTGGATATCCAAAAGCCACGAAGCTACGAGACCTTCACTGAGGTCTATCTGATTCAGGTACAGAGCATGATTCATAGCCCGACGGGAGCCGTACTTACAATGGAGTAGGAGCTCATGGAGACGGACATGCACCGTGTCATTCGAACCCAGGACCTCTCCGACGACCACTGCCAATACTTCATCTACCAGACCCTCCGCGCCCTGAAGGCTATGCATTCCGCCAACGTTCTTCACCGTGACCTCAAACCCTCCAATCTCCTTCTCAATGCGAACTGCGATCTGAAAGTCTGCGACTTCGGCCTGGCTCGTTCCGCCGCCTCTCAAGAAGACAACTCGGGCTTCATGACGGAATATGTTGCTACGCGCTGGTATCGTGCACCAGAGATCATGTTGACGTTCAAGGAGTACACCAAGGCGATCGACGTATGGAGTGTAGGCTGTATCCTGGCCGAGATGCTGAGCGGCAAGCCGTTGTTCCCCGGCAAGGACTGTAAGTCCTCCCCCATCTCCTCTCTCCGCCATCAAGACTGACACCCCCAGACCACCACCAACTGACACTCATCCTCGACGTCCTCGGCACGCCGACCATGGAAGACTACTACGGCATCAAGTCGCGGCGGGCGCGCGAGTACATCCGTTCGCTGCCCTTCAAGAAGAAGGTGCCCTTCAAATCGATGTTCCCGAAGACGTCGGACCTGGCGCTGGACCTGCTCGAGAAGCTGCTGGCGTTCAACCCGGTGAAGCGCATCACGGTCGAGGAGGCGCTCAAGCATCCGTACCTCGAGCCATACCACGACCCGGAGGACGAGCCGACGGCGGCGCCGATCCCGGAGGAGTTCTTCGACTTCGATAAGAATAAGGATAATCTGAGTAAGGAGCAGCTGAAGCAGCTGATTTATAATGAGATCATGCGGTAGAGTGGCGTTGGGGCCGAGGCATGGATGGGAAGGGAATGGTAGGAAAGGAATGGGAGGGGAGTAGTGTGTGCTGGGGGAGTCTGGATAGGGGTAGATACGAAGGCGGTGATCGCAGCTTCTCATCTCAATGTCTATTTGTGGAATCTGGGAAGGGAGGGAAGGGAAGTTGGATAGTTTAGCATAGATCTCCTTTGTTCTCAGCGAAGCTTACGTATGGACGGATGGATGGAAGTGTATGGACAGAAGGCCAGAGGGGAACGGGAGCGGAGGGGGGAGGGAGGGGGAAACTGGAAATGAACGAGCTGAAGTTTGGAGAATCAGACTCGAAGAGTAATGAACATAGCGAGACATCAGCTAACTTTCCTTTTCTTTCCGTATGGAGGCATCATGGATATTATCGACCGTCTGGCCTTGCGTACCTGAGCCCTCGAGATGAAGCTGATGACACGGGCGCGAATCCGTGGATCTGTGAATCTTTATATTTCAGGTATCTTACATACATCTATTGGTATATACGCACAGTCCTACAATCCCGCCATAAATCTCCCAATCGCCTCCCCCACCCCCTCCGGACTCGGGCACTCCGCACAAACATCCGGCTCGAATCCAAACGTCTCCCTGAGATAGTCCCTCGTCGTCGGCCCAATGGTCGCAACATACGTCCCCGCCTTCCCCTTCCTCTCTCCCGCCCCTGCCCTCGCCCTCCCTGTCTCCCTATCAAGCACACCCAGCGCCCTCAACGCAGCCTCGCACCCCGTCGGGCTAAACACCACGACCCACCTCGGGCCCTCCCCCTCCCCCCGCGTCTCGCTCAGCCTCTGCGCAAAGTCGCGCTCGAAACTGCCCATCACGCCCGTCCCATACACTTCGACCTCCGTCACGGCGATCCTCTCGTCGTCGGCCAGCGCGTCCGCCATGAGCGTCGTGGGGATGACGTCGCGGCGGGTCTCGCCGACGCAGAAGAGGACGGGCGGGAGGCGCGGGACGGCGGGGTGCATGGAGCGGTAGTGCGCGAGCATGTACCGGGCCAGGGCGGCGCCGTTGCCGGTGTCGGCGCCGAAGATGCGGAGGGGTGGGCGGCAGGGGAGGGAGAGCAGGGCGCGGGTCGTGGCAGGGCCGACGGTGTAGATGGGGATGGTGGAGAGGTGGGGCCAGGTGGTGGTTGTGGTGTTGGCGGCTTGCTGCGGTGAGGATTCGGGGGCTGGGAGGTGAGGGGTTAGCTTGGGAGAGAGGGGAGACGGGGGGAAGGGGAGAGCACCTTCTTCTAGCAGTTTTGCAAAGGCTTCGACGGCGCGTTGCGAGGTAAAGATCATGCCGCCATAGCTGCCTTCATCGCCTGAGGTGTTGATACTGCGCTTGAGGAGCAGTTGGCGCACGGTGTCTAGGCCGGGCTCGAGGAGGCGGTGCTCGAGGACGGGGACGAAGGTGGGGGAGAAGCGGGTGCCGTTAGGGGCGGCGGAGAAGTATTCTTCGTAGCCATCGGGGGGGGTTGATTTGGTTTTTAGGAGAAGGATGGGTATAGAGGAGGAGGACGGAGTTTTGGAGGAGTGGCCTGCGGCGGAGGCGGACATGGCGAGGAGGTTCACATTGTCGAAGGTAGTGTTGGTGGGGGGAGGAGAAGGGACGATGGGTTTGATAAGAGATAGGCGGAATGTTCCGCGGTATTACAAAGCATAGGATTCAGGAACGAGGACTCTCTACATCTATTTCTCACTTTCTCTGTACTATACCAATACGCATTCAGCATTTCCATATTGTTCTCTTGCCTTGTTTTGTTTTGACATTCTCTGTATTATAGCCCTGGAGACAAGATGACAGAGTCCACACGAGAAAAAAACAGCGACACGGCGGCGTCGAAAGATGCGCCTCTCACACCTCCCCCGACTCCAGGCGCATTGCCCAAGAAATTCCCCAAGGGCGTTGTATTAGGGAAGGACGGGAAACCGTAAGCCTCCCCTTCCCTCCCCTTTCCCCATCCTCCCCGCTCTCTTTCCCATCTTTCCTTTCCCCCACCCTCAATCCCTACCTTCGTTGCAGCAAAGCTGACACAGCGAAGCTGTCGATCCTGCACCTCCTTCGCCGCCTGGTCCGCCATGGCCGCCACTACAACCTCCGAGTCCGCGCCCGCACCACCGAAAGAACTGCCCTCGGACTGCCCGCCCGACGTCGAGGCGCTCGGCCGCGCGTCCTGGACGCTGCTGCACAGCATCACCGCTGCATACCCCGAGAAGCCGAGCGTGGCGGAGCAGAGCACGGCGCTGCAGTTCGTCAGCAGTTTTGGCAAGCTGTACCCGTGCAGCTGGTGCGGCGAGGACTTTCAGAGGTATATGGAGCGCGAGAGGGTGAGGGTGGGGAGTCGCGAGGAGTTTGGACGCTGGATGTGTGAGGCGCATAATGAGGTGAATCGGAAGTTGGGGAAGCAGATCTTTGATTGTAATAGGTGGGAGGAGAGGTGGAGGACGGGATGGAGGGACGGGAGGTGTGGGTGATGGGGAGGGGTGAGGGAATGGCTGTGGAGGAAGAGGGGCGAGGCATGGACAGCACCGACGAGAAGCCGGGGATGCCGAAGAGGATTGTGGGATATTGTACGATATGGGATATGTTGTTGGATATATCCAAAAGGGCGTTCAAGGATGAAGGATGCGGCGTTGGCGAGCCCTTTCCACGCATGCGGTCATGCATTGTCGGCGCGAAGGCGAGATCTGGGAGTCTAAGCCCTACTCAATTGTCTAGAGGAAGCTCGACCCAGAAGCGAGTTTTAATGTTTCGACATTGCATATGCAAGAATATATATATATGAGCTCCAGCGTGGGCCAGACTTCTTTGTAACCCGTCATACAGACTTGTGCCTGTGCTCCTGTTAACTCTGACATTTGGAGCACGGCAGCTGTCAACTCACCCAGCCAAGTTGGCGCAAGAGCTTTTTCATTGCAACGATTCTCGATTCTCCTGATTAACATGGAAAATGGAAATACCACATGTTACCAGTTCGTTTTATAAATATCTTACATATATATAAGAATTTTGAGTATTTTGAGCCGCATTCAGCCTCAACGGCTAGCTTTCCACTACCCCAGACGCCCCTTTGTTGACTAAAACCGTGACGCGCCGTTCATTCCATTCCATTCCCGCCCCTCCAAATACTCGACACCTGACGTCCAACTCACCTAGATATTCACTACTCACCTACTCACCTACCATACTCACCTGCCTCTATTTTACTCATTTCCTAGAACAACCTCAGTTATATATATTACCCTTTCTATCCACGATCCTACCTTATTATTTAAGCATACTATTACCATAATCGCAACTGGTGCTGTCTCATCACGCACCGCTCTTGTCACGCGTGAGCCCTCACCAAAGCAAATGTCTACAACCCCACCCATCGCCTCCATCTCCCGTGCTTCCACGATCGGAAGCACCTCGAGCTACCTTCCAAGCACAATCTCGAACTTCCTGCGACGCCTCTCCTCTGACCAGTCGCACTCTCACTCTCCCAGCTCTCCCTCGCTCTCTCACGCCGCCACATTCCCCTCCTCCGCCCCCGCCGACGACATGCTCTCGAGCGCCGTCTTCAGACCCCCCCACCGCACAGCATCGCCGTTCCAGCCGCCGCCGCTGTATCCGCTGGTCCTAAGCGGCTACCACGAGAGCACGGCGCCCAGCGCGCGGTTACTGAGCAAGGGCATTGCCGAGGAGATAAGGCTGCTGGTGCCGCCGCGGCTGCAGCTGTGTGAGGAGTGGGGGCTGGTGTATAGTCTGGAGCAGGACGGTGTTAGTCTGGGCACGATGTATAAGAAGTGTGAGGAGTTGAGGGGGAGGAGGAATGGATACGTGCTTGTGGTTAAGGATCGCGATGGCGGGGTAGGTCTTCCTTTCTCTGGTTCCCACTCGTGTTTATCCTCTGAATTCAAGACGGGGCGCTGATAGAAGCAGTTGTTCGGTGCGTATCTGAGCGAGGCGCCACATGTATCACCGCATTACTTCGGCACGGGAGAGTGCTTTCTCTGGCGCGCGAGCGTCTTCTCTCCGGCAAATACGAGCCACCTCCCTCCCCCGCCCTCCGCAGATACAACGCACGCGCAACGCCACACCACCATCTCCGCCTCCGGCTCCTCTTCATCCACACCACCGAGCCACTCCCCCTTGCCCAACCCGTACTCGACCCTCGCGCCCCCGACCGCGCCGCCAACCCGCCCGAGCTCGCCCGGCAACATCCGTTTCAAGGCCTTCCCGTACAGCGGGGTCAACGACTACCTGATGCTCTGCGAGCCGGGGTTCTTCAGTATTGGCGGTGGGGATGGACGGTATGGGCTCTGGCTGGACGATAGGTTCGAGAAGGGCATTTCGAGTACGTGCTTGACGTTTGGGAATGAGCCGCTCAGTGAGGAGGGGGAGAAGTTTGAGATACTGGGCGTGGAGCTTTGGGGGGTGGGCAATTTAATTTGAGCTGAACTGAGCTGAGCTGAGCTGTCGCGAAACGAAGGACGCAGTAGCTTGAAGGGCAAGTGGCTGTAACAGAGATGGGAGGATGGCGGGATGCATGATACCAGGATATGTTCCGAGATGGGAAAATTTTGGATTCTGGAGTTTGGGGTGGGCAAAAGGACGAATCAAAGTCCAGAAATAATGGAAATTGGATGTCAGGATAAGGAAGTTCTAGATGAGAAATCCCCTTCGACCTAAGCGCCATAGGTCTCGTTTCTCATCCTCCGCCTCCGCGTTCTCTTCCCATATTTCCTCCTCCGCTACTACATCCAGCAACCTTGACAATGCTCCTACCAACCAGGTTGTACTTGTCTCCTCCTCCTTTCACACTTGGCTCCTTCCTCATCCACCATCTGCCCTTACTTCCTAATGATGCTATTCCCAGCATCACCCAACGAGGCTCGATGGTTTTTCAGATGCGATTGTATATCAACAAAAAAGATATCGTGGAAAATCGTGACCATCCGAGGGGCGTGGTCAGGAAGCACAAGTCCTATTACCGTGCAGCGCACGCGATGGTGGAAGACGATGGGTATATGAGGGCAGTGAGGGCAATGACAATGATGGTACTGTCCGTCATGCTGTGCTATGGCTTGTTCTGTCTGTGTAGATCGGGAGAGGTGGTCGTAAGGATGCTTATATGCTTCGACTCGGGAGGGACTGGGTCGTCTTGTGATGAAACTCTCGGGCGACGTATTCGTATTCATAAAGCCAAAAGCGAAAAGGGGGTTTCGGCTTAGCTTACCATGGGTGATGGCAGCATTTCTGGGCAGCTCCGTCACGTCCTCAAGCTCCGGACTGGGAACTTGGCTTGGCTGTCTCCTGTCTTCTAGACTCGGAGTCGGCTTTCAGTAGCTTCGATCTTCACATGCACATTCTTCTATTGCACTGTCGTTGGCCGAGGGAATGTGAGAGCGATATACGAAGATCTGAGCTGAGGATATGGTCTACGAATGCTCGAGACCTGGCACCACCAATAATCTGCACATTCATATAATCACTCTCCACTCCGACGATGGAAATCGGTCATCTTTCGAAGCAGAGTTTGTTGAGTGGAGCGATCCATCAGAGGAGAAAAGCAGGAGCCATATTGAAGCGTGGAGGATGAGGTGTGAAGAACTGAAGGGAATGCGAGTTTACCAGCACAGCTAAGGCATTCTCGGGTCTTAGAGGAAGAGAGGAAGAGACCATCAAAGCTACATGGAAAGGGAAGGACAGAGCAAGGAGTTGCGTCTGTGAAGCAGTGAAGCAGTGAAGCAGTGAAGCAGTGGCATCAAATGATCGTAGTGTTGCACCTTCCTTCCTAGCCTTCTCCCCCTCCTGAATCCTGAGTGTGAGTGTGTTCGAGAATCGAGGAGAAGATACAAACAACACGAACCAAAGTGAACAAACAAGCCAACATCGAAATTCACCAGCTGCATGTTTTCTTTCGTTCTGTAAAAGACATCACCTTTCTTCGTGTCTTTACATCCATCGTCCTTCCCATCAACAAGCATGGCCACCGCACCACAACGACCAGCCACATCTCACAACCACAGCCACCATCTACCTCTGCCGCCCTCGGCCTCCCCGAATCCCACAGTCGCCAGTTTCCTCTCCCACCGCTCCGCTCTCCTCGACGCAAGCCGCCAACTAGCCCACCAGCCCCGCCCGACCAGCCCAATCGCGCCGCTCTTCCAGAACCTCGTCGGCCTCACGCGCCGTCTTGCCGTCATCGGCCGGGAACTCCGCAACGGAGACACACGCGGCTATTTCTTCCGGCTCTGGCGTGCCTGCGTGTTGCTCAAGCGGCGCGTCTCCGAGCTCCACGACTTCTACCATGCGGCGGCTGGTCTGACGTCTTTCACACGAGAGATTTTGATGTTGGCGGGGGAGGCGGTGGCATGGGTGGAGGAGTTCGAGAGGAAGACGGAGGGGGTAGAGGGGAGTTTGATGGGGGAGGTGGAGAGGAGAGCGGGGGAGAAGAGGAAGCGGGAGAGGGTGGAGTGGTGGGTGGGTGAGTTATGGGATCCCCGGTGGCGTGGTGAGAGAATGCTAATAGAGGTGTAGGCTTTGCCGCGAAGATTGCGAGAATGCTGGGGCTCACTGTGGGCACATTTGTTGCGTTTGCGGTGGCGACCTACACTTGCAGGTTCCCGGAGGATTCTTTGTATGCTGCAGGCGCCATGCTTGGCTGGGTGTATGCATCGTCTTTTGAGGCGGTGAAGAATCACTGGATTGTTCTTATTTTGTTTCTTGTTTTGATCATTCAGAAGGAAGGAAATGGGAGGAAGCCTAAAGCCTCATCTGGACGAAATAGGACATAAGACAGTGAGTGGTTGTCATTGAAGTCTTCAACTGCACTGATCGTCAGATAGCAAGGAATAACGGAGTTATTGAGTTGGGACACAACTGGTATGAGCTGAGTTATGAGGTCTTCGTTTGTTGGATTCATATAACGGAAGTGAGGACAGTGGGCGAACGCTCTTCACATCTTGTGCTTCTGTTTCTGTCCTGTTTTTGTCCTATTTTTGTTTCAGTTTCAGGTTCTGCATTCTATAATGCATATAGAGGCACAGTTGGACTGTTCAGTGAATTTCTACCTGTAAACAATACTGCCTTAAGTGAATATTGCTCGTCTAAATCAAGTGATAACGTATCTACCTCCTTTGAAACATTTTTCCAAAACTTCTTCTCCCACCTTCTTCCTTTTCCTTCCCTTCCTTCCTCTCATTTTTCATCCTTTATCCTTCCTCCACACTACAGAGCCACGAACCTTCTCCATCCCATCACCACCACAAAATCACGCACATGCCGCTCCATAACCCTGCGGATCACTATGAGCATCCCCATGAGCATCCCCATTATCTCCATGAGCATCCCCTTGAGCATCACCACGAGCATCACCACCAGCACCAGCGCATACCTCACATACGTTATCTCCACTACCATTCCCAAATCGACATCCACCCCCTCGGCTATCTCCTCCTCGCGCACGCCTACCTCTACAACACCTCTCTAAGCTGTCTCTCCGCCTACTTCCCCATTCCGTGTCACCAGTGCTACCGCTTGACCTGCCCAAATCTTCCCATGCACCCCTCCTTCTGCGCCATCCCCACAGACCTCGTCGCCGTCCTCCGCCGCTCCGCCAGGGGAATGGCTATATTCAGCGCCCTACTCGCAAGGCAATACCCCGGGGATTCTGGATTCGGCGATCTGGCGGCGTCGATCGAGACGCTGCACCGGAGTGTGGGGGAGATGGCTGAGCGATGGGAGGTGGAGGGAGATGGAGATTATACGTTGGGGGCGAGTGGGAGGAGGGCGAGGGAGCTGGGGCTGTTGTGGAAGAGGTATAGCTTGGATGTGAAAGGGCTTCGGAAGAAGCTGCTGGAGATGCTCGACAGCAAGACGAGGTATCTGCCTTGTAAGTTTTCCGTCTCGACAGTTCGATTTGGGAGCTTCTGAGGGGAGTATGACTGACTGATCACTGTGATAGGGGGAGATTACACAGTCGCGCAGAAGATTCGAGCGGTTCTCCTCGCTCCGTTGTTGCTGTTGGTCGCCATTCCAGTTATTGCGCTGCTGGCAAGTTTTCTATGTGGGGTTCTCAGCAGATTGTCTATAGCGTTTTGGGGCTGGGTCGTCGGGATTTGTGGTGTAATGGTTGGGGTGTATTTCATGAGCGATTGGATTCTGGAACCCTTCGAAGACTGGCTCTTGAATGATCTGGATGATTGAAGGAAGAGGTATACACAGAAGTAATGTAGGGAGTGATGCATGAAAACGCACGAACTTGATATGTTCCCACTTGCGGAAACTGGACGAAAGGAAAGTGAATTTAACTTATAAAATACGCGTAGGGATGTATTTTGCCCTCCATCTCAATTCGCTTCCTTCTTCCTTCTTCCTTCTTCCTTCTTCCTTCTTCCTTCTTCCTTCTTCCTTCTTCCTTCTTCCTTCTTCCTTCTTCCTTCTTCCTTCTTCCTTCTTCAACACCAACACTCACCCCACATTAACAACATCAACACAAATACGATGGCGACATCTTCGCTCCCGCGACAGTTGATGGACACCATCGTCATCAAGTCCTTCGCCGTCCATCTTGACAACTTCCGCGCCAAAGTAGCCGTGCTCTGCAGCCTTGAAGACACCGAGATTCCACCCCCAAACTCCACGATCGCCGCCATCGCCTCCGCAGCCACACGCCTCTCCGCCGCAACCAAGAAACTGCAGGCCCGCCACGTCACCCCGCACTACACCCGTCTCTTGGATAACTGCAACAAGCTGCGCGTCGCGGTCGTCTCGCTCGCGGAAGAGTACCAGCGCGCGTCGAGCAGCGACGAGAAGAAGGCCGAGATCATGAATGAGTTGCTGAAGGAATGCGGGGCCTTTGAGGACAACCTCAGGAGCATGGAGACTGAGAAGCTGAAGAGGGACCTGAAGCGCGCCAGGCTCGAGGCTAGTTGCCCTTGTAAGTTGGGAGATCGTGTTGAGAGAGCCAGGGCTGACTGAGGGTTAGATTACTATCTGCGAAAACATCCCAGATCGGCTGCGCTGCTTGTGGTTCTGTATAGCGCTGTGCTTATGGTACATATGGTGGCTCTGTGGGGGCGACGAGACTGACTGCAGTGGTGCACTTGCTCGCCTTCGACAGGCGGAGAGTAGAAGTATGGGACGGAAGAGGATGAGCGACTTCTCAACATGGCTGGTGCTTTGAACTTGAGGCTTTCAGAAAGGAAGGGGGAGGGGGACATGAAAGGAAAATGGAGAAGAAAGATGAGTTATAAAAGAAATACCTCCCCTGAAAATACATGCGGTCCTGTTTAGTGTTTACATCTGCACATTCATTCATCTTGATAAGAGCCACCAAGCCATCAAACCCCTTCTCTGTCTTGCCCGTCTAGGTTTTCCAGGAATATAAATGCTACTAGCATCGACGGAAAGGCCATTGACGGACAGGACAGAACAGATCCCACTTTCCGTCGGAATGGCGGTGAGCAGCGTTGTGGTGGAGTTCGGGGTACTTGGGGATATAAGAAAGTCGCGCAAGTTTCGCCGAATCTGGGGAAATCCATTCATACCCCTTCCCCGCTTTTTGACTTCTTCAAAGCCGTTATTGTAACAATATCCACCATATATGTATGCCAGCTCATGATTGCGATTTGGAGCTTCAACTGGCCAAATCCCATAACCCCAGGAACCGCTCCGAATCCCAGCAAGCCGGTGCAATCCCACACGCTGGGAGGAGTGCTCACAAGCCAAAGATCCCGGGCGACGAGACCGACGTTCGCGAAGAGCCAGGCCCGGAGGTCTTGTGGGAAGAGAGTGTGGTTCCGCCGTTTCGGTGTGGGTATGGTGGGACGACAAGAATGCCGTCGCCGTCGGAGGCCTCCACCGCATCGGCGCTTTAGAACAACATCACCAGCCCGCTAGGAACGTATAAAACGGTAACGCGGAAGCCTCTCCGCGATGCAGGAAACCATCCTCTCTGATTAATGGGTTTGTTATAAATAACGACTCCCAAAATTCCATTGCAGATTGGACTATCATAGTGCTGCCACGCATCGGAGTAGCCCTGCAAGCCTCAATCATAGATTCGGGCAATCCGGAATAAGCATCTGGACCTATGCTCCTCTTCATATATCTGTGCTTCAACAACGGAGGATCAACGGCCACTTCCATGCAACTCCCGGACGCCGAAACGTATTGATAGACTTGTAGGCCATATCTCGTTCCTCGGTGTATAAGATATCAGAAAGCTGGTTTCATTTTCTCATAGCAATTCGTATACCAATCTCATCATGGTGAAAGTCAACTCTGCAGCTTTGCAGCTCTTGCCGGTACTCCATGCACTCGACAATGTCGTGCTGCCCGAAGTCCCTTCGCCAGCAGCGCAAGGAGCCCTTGGACTAATGGAGAGATCATACTCACGGATCTTCTGAAGCGCCAGAGCGCTTCAGTGGACTTGATCCATCGTTACATTATTGATGGGCAGAAACTTGAACTGGAGATATTCAATGAGCTCGGCGGTGCTTCCTGCACTGATTTTAAGAAGAACGATTTCGGAGATGATTTCGACGACCTCTTGGCTTATGACTGGATCTAATGGAACACCTTGCCGAGCTTTACGGGCGATTATCATGAGGAAACATCCACGCGCCCCTGAGCTACTGCGTCGTGCAGCGGAATGGGAGCTCGTCTATAAAATGTAATCACTCAAGATACAAGCAGAGCTCTATGGCGACGAGCAATATAGCAAGCTGAACCCAGCACCGCCGTTGTCCAAGGAGGAATTTCGTCGGAAAGTTTTCATTAGCAAATGTGGTCTGCTCGAGGTAGCATCCTTCTCGCAAATGACGGGCGGATATGGAAAGGTGACTTATCAGTGCGAAATCAAGTATAAGAATGGAGAAACTAGGGGCTTCATCATCCGCCGCAAAGCTAATGCGACGCCAATCATAGAGCACTCGGTATTCCGGATTGAACAAGAATTCGATCTGCTTACCGCTTGCGACAGCAGACTTTCCTTCACCGCGCCCATCCGAGTTTTGTCTATGATCTAAAGAAGTAGACGGCGTAGTTCTATGCCATGAACCGGCCTCTGGGAGGAGTACCTTTGAGCTTCTTGGGCATCAGTACCGTGACATTTTCAGAAAAGCTCATGCGGCGACTGGCTGGAACTTCTCGCAGAATTGCATACTGCCCCACTCAAACATTTGTTGGGCACATGCAGAAACATGAGGGGCTAGGAGCCATCGAATTCAACACCCAATAAAGATATCAGAGCAATATCCGCAACTGGTGAGAATACGTAAAGAGGCTGAGTCACTTGCCATCACCGTATCCCACCTGGCTCTTCGACTAGATGGAGAAGGACACACCAACGGACACCAGAAAGCGCGTTCTTACCCATTATGCTTTCAACTTTCACAACGTGATGGTCGGCGGTGATGAGATGACGGCGTCCTTGATTGGGAGTGTTCCGATTTTGGAGCACCGGACCAAGACGTAGCATATGCCGAAGGGCTCGTTGTTCGACACCTGGACTGGCAGAGATTCTTGGATCACCATTACGCCCACCGAGGGCCTGGGATCAGACTGGCGTGTCATTCGGGCCATGATCGCCCGTTCTGCTTTGAACGCGCAAAGTGGTATAAATCGAGATATTCGGTTCGTTGTTGCAGGATATCGCATCAACGAGGTCTTAATGAAGATGGGCCTGGCATATACAGCGACGGATGCTTCGCCACAGCTGGAGAACGGCACGACAAAGGACAGAGGACGCTGCGGGTGAAGGTGAAGAGAAGATGGAGCGCATTGTGATTGAAGGAGATGATGGCAAAGCATCAGCTGTTCATGTTGAGCAAGCTGTAGAGACGCCGCTGCAGGTCGCTTGACCGTAGAGAGGGGCAAATCAAGATTGCTGTGGATGTTTAGAATGGGTAGTAAGAGACATTTGGCTTTCAACACAGAAATAGGAGGAAGCTGTTGACGAAGTTGACAGAAGACGGAGAGTTTGAGAAGACCACGACCGTAGACGATGGTATAATATCGTAAATCGTCAATTATTCATTAAGTTTTGATATTGTTGCGCAATAGAGCTTGCACTACAGCTAAACTAGGAGTACACTAGAGCAGAGTTAGATTTGTTTAGAAAAGGAGAATTGGGGGTATTACGCATTAACACATCCATCATTCTCGCAGTTATTTGTGATTTGTGCCCATCGCCCCCAGACTACCTTGCCGCCTGCTGTGACTAAACCTAGCTCGCTCACATTTACTTCAATTATAGTACCTTTTGTCAATACACCTTAAAACATTAGAGTCAGATTCCCAGTCATGCTTGCAGTGGTGCACTTGCCTAGTTGTGTATAAAGTGGATTTTGCGGATTCTTTTTCACGCTGATGATAGGTAACTGAACAGTCACACCGAGTTCGGGATGCTACATTGACAATTAGTATAAGATACTTGTACTCAGAGTGAATGCAAGGTTTAGACTGACTGTTACATTGGCCTTTTTGTATCGTAGGCCCATAGGTCGAATGAATCTCTCATACTTAACGGGCCGCCTGGTAAAGTCTGGTCCTACAAATGTGGGCTTGGTGATCATACGCTTCCATCCTAAATGTTGTTAGCTGGTATACACTACAGCTTGTTGGCCAGGAGGAGATCAGACACACCCTTTTTCGCAGTCTTCTTTCCAGTCTTGACGACCTTAAACATCTCCGCTTCAGCGATACCTCTGACCTTAGGCAACGGTACGGAGAACTTGGCTGCCTTTTCGTTCCGCTTGTTTTTTACTGAGTTGGAGTCAGTGAGTGTAGTTTAAGGCTACTATATCACGTACTCGCGCTGCTCAAAGCTTTCGCATTTGTAGGGTTCGATCTATCGAGGAGATATTGCGGGAGAGGAATATTCGAGGGTTCAGCAGGCGCAGAAGACCTAAGGAAGTACGGAGAGTTAGCGATACTTCGTTCGGGATAGTTTGTACAAGTTGCCAGCCATTCTTGGAGCGAAGCTCCAGTAACCAATCTTACGACTCCAGAAACAAGCTCGAGTAGGAAAATCAAGGCACTCCGCTCGTCTTACTTGAGGTTCCGCTCTTCATGCGCCTTAATCTGCTTCTTCATCTGGATCTTTTCATGGTGTCTCTTTTTTTGATACAATTTCGCCCGTAGGCCGGTGAGATTTTGCGCATCTTGTGAAGCTCCATGTCCATCTCTAGCGGCTCTTTTGCGTGTCCTCTCCTCGTGGTCCAGCTTGTGTCGTTCGTTAGTCTAATAAATTCGATTTCAGAGGTCAAGAAATGTCGTACCCGTCTCCCGTGGAGTTTTCTCCATCGCTCCATGCTATTTCTAAATTAGCTTAATGCATTTGAGAGGTACAGTAAGCTAGGTAGTACTCACTACTCATTTTGAGGCATTGTGGAAAGCTGGTGTCGAGAATCGAAGTGGTTGAGAAAACGTGTAGTTGCGAAAACAATCCGTGAGTTATCTATCTTCCCTTCCCATCTTATCGTTATCGGCTTTGAGCCTCAGGCCCAAACATCGCAATTTCTGGTCGAAGCTGAGATCCACGTGATTATTTTAGATCGCCCGATTTGGTAGAGTTTTGTAGGCGGCTCATGTTCAATAAATACAAGGGCAAAAATGTATGATACGAGCAAAGCTTATGATTGATGAATGATGATGATGATGATATACTCCGTAGGTCGTATGGACCAAACATCCTATCTAAGTACTGCTTACTGAGACTGAGTCCTCTAGCTTTAGTCTTCAGTGATGACTGCTGGCGTGTCTAGGATTTCTCCAACAGCTCATTCTGCACCAACAGTCAGAGGACTTGCGATCGCTGTGAACACGCCAAACTGTGGCTATAATCCTCGAATATACAGTAATCTTGCCGTCTAAAGAGCACTAATATGACTCAAACAATGGGAACCCCAGACCACCTGATTGATCCTCGATTGCATCGGCTGGACAATCTTGGCAGGGCTGCAAAACGTTCCGGGCCCTATGAAAATGAGACCTCTGTTGCCAGTCGACGTCCCCGGGCGCGGCCCTAGCACTCGTACGCGTCCCAATGCACGTGTTGGTCTGGACTCAAATGAACTCTTTCAAGGTGGCTTCGTTAATATCCTTTGATTCTGCCACCAAGAATTGCCAAGAAGAAGGCCGTAATCCTCCTGAAGTCTGCCACAGCACTAAATCACCCGAGACGGGAAAAGAGGGTCTTCCACTTCAAGATTATCTGGACCCTGAGACGAAGTGCCTCGCATGCTTTAAGAATAAATGGGGTAGATGCAATGGCAATTCTGTCGAGCAACCGTGTAGGAGTTGCACTAAGTATCTTACAGACTGCAATGCCGAGGGCAACAAGAAGAAAAGGGGTACGACGAAACGCCCAAGATCCACAAAGAAAATGTTTTCAATGCTTCAATAGAAAGACAAACTGTGACGGGAATCGGCCTTGTAATCATTGTTTAAAATGCAACAGACGATGCAGAGAACAAGGGGAAGAATTAAAGCCACTGGGCCAAGATCAGGAGACAAAATGTGTTCCTTGCTTGAAAGCAAGAGCAAGATGCGATGAGAATCAGCCTTGTAGCCATTGTGTTAAAAAAAAAAAAAAAAGGGGGGCCAATGCAAAGAGCAGGGAGAAGAATGAGTACTAACTAGCTGAAACATAGAAGCCTTGAAAGCTGGGGAAAAGAAACAAGAAGTATGATGGAAGTGTTGAAAATAGGAGTAATAGGAGTAAGGGAAGGGGCCCAATGCACACCCAAGGCAATTTATACAAAGGAATAGTTGCAAATCTAAGAAGAGAATGAAAGATAAGCAGCGAACTGCCTCTCGTTTGAGGAAAAGGTGAAGAAGGCAGCTTCCTTCAGCGGCAAAATGACTTATAGGTGGAGAATGAAGGGAATTCATGGGGAACAGATCTGCTATTTTGTATTGAAGACTGCATAGATACATACCTATTCGCACTTGTAGGTAGATAAGAGAGTCCGACATATAAGGTGCGACAGTGGTTATTATCATTATTATCATTATTATGATTATCATGCTATTAATTTCGTCTCTCCTGAAATTGAAACTGTTATAGATTTGAAAGAAATGTGTGCATTAAGAGCCTGAAGAGTTTTATGAGTTTGAGTTTCATAAGTTAAGAGTACCGAGGTCGCGTGCCATGACGAAACAGTGCAAACAAAGCAAACAGATTACTCACAATGCCTCTCCGATTGCGTCTTGCGACCGGAGGGGTCGATATGTAATCCCGAAGTTTATGGATCACAAGCTCTCGAGTCCTGACTTCTGAGAGTCTCAACATACTTTTCACTTACTCGCCCATAGCGTTTGGTATTGTACAATATCATCCGACGGACAATTGGTGACAGTCTGACAGACTCAATTGCCTTCTTCGGGATTTCGTCAGTCGCGCGGACGAGAGCAAGAGCTATACCCCTCCATACCCGTGAAGCTCCTGGAAGGCCCACCATGTGCTAAGATCCCAAGCATCGCCTTGCGACAACCTCGAACTGGATGCAAGCAAGCAATCCGTGATGGTCGTTCGGAGCTTGCATAGAGCCGCGTGCTCGATCGCGAGGAGCCAAGTGCGACAACAAGCGTGGCCGCGGCCAGAGTCCATATCCAAGCGCATCTTCTCGACGACGAGCCGGGCATTTAAGGATGGCCCCAGGAATGGCGAGATCAAAGCTGCCTTGGATGGCAAGCAGCCGGCGGAGGGATCGCCTGGGATCAAGCCCGAGACAGCCGCGAAGCCTGTCCCGGTCTCACTACCGCGGAAAGATCCTCTTGCACTCGATGACAAGACGAATAAGGAGCAGAGGAAGGCGGATTGGGCGATTATAAAAGAGATGGCGCAGTACCTGTGGCCGAAGAAGGGGCTCAGCACGAAGGTCAGAGTAGGGCTGGCGCTGGGACTGCTCGTCGGAGGGAAGATCCTCAACGTTCAAGTTCCATTCTATTTCAAGAGCATTGTCGACGCAATGAATGTGGACTTTGTGTCGGTTGGAGGGACGGCGGCCACGGTCGCTGGATCCATGATACTTGCGTACGGTGTCACGCGATGTGGCGCAGCCGTATTTCAAGAGCTTCGCAACGCGGTATTCGCAAGTGTCGCCCAGAAAGCGATTCGCAGAGTGGCGGGCAATGTCTTCGATCATTTGTTGCAACTGGATCTCAACTTTCATCTGACAAAACAGACCGGCGGTCTTACCAGAGCGATTGATCGAGGTACAAAGGGCATTAGCTTTCTTCTCACATCGATGGTCTTCCATGTCTTCCCGACAGCATTGGAAATCAGTATGGTGTGTGGCATCTTGACTTGGCAATACGGCGCCAAGTTCGCGGCTATCACGGCACTTACTATGGTCACATATACGGCCTTCACCATCTGGACTACAGCTTGGAGGACGAAGTTCCGCCGGCAAGCAAATGCTGCCGATAACAGAGCCTCTACGGTGGCCGTGGACTCGCTGATTAATTATGAGGCCGTCAAGTACTTCAACAACGAAAAGTATGAGGTCGGTCGATATGATAAGGCTCTGCAGAATTACGAGAAGTCGTCCATCAAGGTGGCGACCTCCCTCGCGTTTCTCAACGCGGGCCAGAACTTGATCTTCTCAAGTGCCTTGACTGGAATGATGTACCTCGCTGCCAACGGCGTCGCAGAAGGAACCATGACAGTCGGTGATCTGGTCATGGTCAACCAACTGGTGTTCCAGCTGTCAGTTCCTCTGAACTTCTTGGGCTCGGTCTATCGTGAGCTCCGCCAGTCTCTCCTGGACATGGAGACTCTCTTCAATCTGCAGAAGGTCAATGTCGCCATCAAAGAGGTTCCCAATGCGAAGCCCCTCGACCTTAGCAAGGGCGGCGAAATCGTTTTCGAAAATGTCACATTCGGCTATACCAAGGAGCGTCCCATCTTGCAAAACCTCAACATGACGATCCCGGCAGGCAAAAAGGTCGCCGTGGTCGGGCCAAGCGGCTGTGGGAAGTCAACGCTATTGAAGCTGCTCTTCCGCTTCTACGATGTTCAAGAGGGAAGGATCCTGATTGATGGCCAGGACATCCGCAATGTGACTCTCGAGTCTCTGCGCAAGGCCATCGGCGTCGTGCCGCAGGACACGCCGCTCTTCAATGAGACCATTGAACACAACATCCGTTATGGTGATATGAGCGCATCGCGGGAGGATGTCATTGCTGCGGCGAAAAGGGCAAGGATCGACCAAGTCATCTCGACGTTCCCTGAAGGGTATCAAACCAGGGTTGGAGAGCGCGGCATGATGATCTCGGGCGGAGAGAAGCAGCGTCTGGCCGTGTCCCGACTACTGTTGAAGGACCCGCCGCTGCTCTTCTTTGACGAAGCGACGTCGGCCCTCGACACGCATACGGAGCAGGCGTTGATGCAGAACATCAACAGCATCCTGCGGGAAAAAGCCAGGACGAGCCTGTTCGTGGCACATCGGCTCCGGACGATCTATGATAGCGACAAGATCGTTGTGTTGAAGGCGGGAAGCGTTGCTGAGAGTGGCACGCACAGCGAGCTGATCAGTACGGGCGGCCTCTACTCGGAGCTGTGGAGTGGTAAGTTCCTGTCCTTCATTCATCGTGCCGAATGGATTGCTAATGATGATGGTGATGCAGCGCAGGAGACGCTGTTCCAGCACGGCTTTAGCGTGGATGAGGTGAACATTGACGAGATCGCTGGAGAGACGGAAGCCAAGGATGTAAAGATATAATGAATGTAGCCATGAGCGAGCGATACTTAGACGTATATGTATATATATATATAGAGATGGCATTTGAACGACTGACTATCGACTGGTTCTTTGACACGTTAATCATTCATCTGCTCTGGCAATGGACAAGCATTGCATCTATAAAAACTTACGAGGGGTGTGGTTCGTTGACATATTCTGGAAGGGGACGGCCATGCAGCGAGAGTTTTCCGCACGGCATTTATGAAAAGAAGGCTTGCACATAGGCCACAGGGAAGGTTGTGAATAATGTTCCTGTGAAGAATAAGGTTCTGAAGAACTAAATAAGTTAAGGCGTTAGAGATCCACCAAAGCATCTGTACTGTAATGCTCATCGAGCATTCCTTCCCTGGCCTGCTCCATCTTCACCTGAAAAATCCCACCCAATTCCTTTCGCTCTTGTTCATCCAAGAGCCGAATGCGATCTTCAATCGACTTGAACGGTCCATAGGCAACTTGGCCAGCAAGGTGAACCTCCAAGGTGAGGCTGCAGAGATGTTGTACATGTACTCCTGGTACTTAGGATCCCTCTGGAGTGTGCCACAGAAGTAAATACTAAATACTACAGACAACTCGCTTTAGGGGACAACTCACTTCCTTTAACTAGGAGCGAAGCAACTAGTTGGATCCGATGATTAACTCGAGTGACTCGTGAGTTTTTTGGGTTTTTTGAGTTTTTGTGAGGACCCCGTTAATATAGATAGTAGTAACAAAGGTTTAAAGAGCTATCAGCTAATGGAAGCATGCATAGAACCATCTATGCATTATAAAGATCCTTATAAAGTTGAGGATTAGCCTTTAGCCTTTTAGGTACATACCATCCATCCTCTTTATCTAATAGCTTCTTCGCTATAGTATGTACCTATTCCTCATTAACTAATCTTCATTAACTATTAACATTCTCCATTAACTTCCCCAGCCACCAGCCCCTTTCTCTTTCCGAACAGAATGGCTAGCAGGGGTCAGCATCCCTCCCCTCCCTCATCATCCAACCAACCAATCACGACGCCGAGTCCGCTCCTAAGCGAGGCGCACGTTCGAATGCCCCTGGGGCATCTAGCGCGCCCGAAGAGGCATGGGGCGGCTTGCCAGCTTGCCAGATTAGGCACATTTCAGGGACTCGCACGCTAGCAGGGGCTGGATAATGTCGCCCGGCCCTTATCGGCGTCGTCGCACGCAAATGGCAAATGGCAGGAGCGATGGCTGGGAACTGGGGACTGGGGTGAAGAGACGTGCATGCATGCGAAAAGGAGAAGGACCCTTCTTGTCTGGGGGAGCATTCTCCTTCGTCTCCTCTTCTACTTCTTCCTCCTCTTCTACTTCTTCCTCTTCTTCCTCCTCGTCCTTCATTCCGAGTGCCCGTACCGAAAACTTCAGCATCACATGTAGATGACGTCGCCGATACGTGCCATACCCGCCATACACGCCATACGCGTCACACGGAGCGGAATAGCACCACCGTCGAGCCGAACCTCCGAGTGAGGGTCCCATCTACCAAAAACCGCCCGGCTTAAAGCCTCCCTCATCCCTCATCGCCTCGTCGCCTCAATCCCCTCCTCTGCACATCCTCGCTCCTCCCAACAAACACAGCCAAATCCCATCCCAACGCATCTCCGCCATGGGCCTCCTCGACCTCCTCCACTCGAAGCTCGAGCTCTTCCGCCTCGAGAAGCGCTACACGAAGCGGCGCCACCGCCGCTCGACCTTCGTCTCCGACGCCGTCTACATCGACGGCGAGTACGTCTACGCCTCGTCGAACACCACGGGCTCCAGCAGCCGGAGCGCGCAGAGCAGCCAGAGCGAGCAGGCCAGGGGCGGCGCGGATCGGCGCGCCGTCGCCTTCGCGAGTGACGACTTTGCTGCGGCCGCGGAGGTAGGGCGCGGGGGTGGGGCGGCGCCGGCGCCGGGGGTGCAGGAGGAGCGGCGGCAGCGCAGGTGGAGCGGGAATTGGGGGAAGAAGGGGAGGGAGGAGAAGAGGAGGAGTATGGCGCCGGTGCACGAGGTGAGGTGGGAGGATGAGAGGCATTGAGGCGAGAATAAAAGATGGCGATGGGAGTGTACGATGCACATATCAGAGGAAAAGTGTTGTTACGATTTTACGAATGATTGGAGGAGCGAGAGGAGACGTTACGAGGACGATCTTGAGGGGGTTCAGGCACTCATTTATTCACCATTTTCTTTTCTTTTCTAATGTTCTAGGTGGCATTCTTGTCTGCACAGCGCGCAGAGCATCAACTTAGAGCCGGCCGTGTCTAGATGATATATGTACATATGATATGATAGCCGGGTGGTCTCGTCCTTCGCCCAGCCTGAAGACGAAGTACGTTTACGGATCCCGCGTGGCACTGTGCAACAGAGCGGGAATTATCAGAGTTTTTTTTTTTTTGGATGAATTTATTCATCTTTAGAACTATATAGGCTATTATTAAATAAATGACATATATCTACAGCCATTATATCATTCATAATATAACAGGTGGATAAGAGTTTTTAGGGAGGACTCAAGAGATATTTAAGATATAAATTTTCAGACTTGAGCCTAGTTTATAAAATTAAAGCATGAATGCCTTTCATGTAAATTTGGGCGAAGAGACTCCCCAATTGATATCTACTACTTTAGCTTTTTAAGTGAACTTGAACTAGTCAATGAACTCGACGTCAGCAAGCTATATAATATATCTCACCGCCCTAGAAGCTGCTCTTATTAAAGCCGCAATCGTGGAAATCAAGAGCACTGGAGATATCATAGACATAAAGCTCCTACTAGCAAGACCTCAAAGCCATCAAAGAAGCAATGACGGAACAATCAAGCGACTTCTACGAGAAGGAACGTAAAACCAGCGGCGACTGAGAAAAAAACTTCAGATATAGGACGTGAGAATGATTATAAGGATTATTATGATGATGATAAATTATTATGATGACAATACAGGACGAGATCGAGCTACTTCAGGTCTCTTGCTGCCCTTCCACTTTTATGCCACGCTATGCTTGAAAGGAAAAGAACCAAGACATCCGCGCTAGTCCTTCCACCCCCTCCTCTTCCCAATCCACTTCACCACATACACGAGCCCCAGCAGCACGGGGACCTCGATCAACGGCCCCACCGTCGCCGCAAGCGCCTGGTCGCTGTTCGGGCCATAGGTCGCGACGGCGACGGCGATGGCGAGCTCGAAGTTGTTGCTCGCGGCGGTGAAGCTCTGGGTGGCGGAGAGCTTGTAGCCGAAGCCGAGGCGGCGGCAGAGCAGCAGGGTGGCGAAGAAGATGACGGCGAAGTAGACGACGAGCGGCGCGGCGACGCGCACCACCGACACGATCTGGTGCACGACCTGCTTGCCCTGCGAGGCGAAGAGCACGAGGATCGTGAAGAGCAGGCCGATGAGCGACCAGGGGCCCGCCCACTTGAGGAAGACGGCGTCGTACCAGGCGGGGCTGGCGAGCCGGCGGAGCGCGAGGCGCGTCAGGATCGCGGCGGCGAGGGGGATGCCGAGGAAGACGGCGACGGACTGGGCGACGATGGAGTAGGAGATGCTGGTGGTGTCGCCGCGGCTGATGACCGTGATGAAGAAGATGGCGAGGGGTGCGAAGAGGACCATCTGGAGGACCGAGTTGATGGCCACGAGGATGGCGCAGTACTGGCTGTCGCCGCCGGCGAGGCCGGTCCAGATGAGGACCATGGCGATGCAGCGGGCGACGCCGACGAGGATCAGGCCTTCGCGGAGGCCGGACTTGTCTGGGAGGAAGGCCCAGGAGAGAGCGAGCTGTGAGGTGTCAGCGAGGTTCTTCGACGAGGCAGAAAGAGGAGAATTACCATGAAGAGAGGGGCGACGATCCAGTTGACCAGGATGCTGAAGAGGATCTGGATCCAGATCGCGCGCTCCCGAAAGACGTGGTGGAGCGACTCGTATTGGACCTTGCAGAGGATGGGGTACATCATGACGAGCAGGCCGACAGCTGGGGGGAGAATAATCAGCCATGTGGAGCGAGGCACGGTGCGGATATCACTCACCGATGGGAACAGACACGCCGACGAACTTGCCCTTCTGCAAGGCCGGGCCGACGTTGTCGACGAAGTTGCCCAGGATGATCCCGACGGCCATGGCGAGGAAGATCCAGACGGCCAGGAAGCGATCGAGGAGCCCTAGGCTCTTGAAGATGGAGTCCCTCGTGCCTTGGCGATCCTCTGCTTTCTCCGTCGCCTGCAGCTCGACATCGGCGTCGGCGTCGAGTGGTGGTTGCTTCTCTGTCTCGACATCTGTGTCTGTAGGGACTGAGGATTGCCTCTCCATCTCGACAGTGGGCTCAGCCTGCTGGGCTGATTTCTGACCCTCTTGGAGAGTCATCTTCTCGATGGTCTGGGGATCTCTCGATACTGTATTAAATCCTTGGCGGCGCACAGCAAAGACGAGTTCCTTTCTCGTGGCTCTCAAGAGTAAAGCAAGTGGTTTATATCAAGATATCAAGACGTATACACACATCTGTATGACGGGCGAATGGATGAGAGAAGGTAAACATTACGCTGGTGAGAGATCCTCCTCGATGTATTTATCTTGATGCCATGCTTTTTCTCACATCTTATCAATCTCATACTTGCCCCCCCAGGGTCGCGTGTCGCGGCCAATGGGAACAAGCGGGTGACATCGCGCCAATGAGAAAAGCGCAGTGACCGCGACGACAGTGACATTCCCGCGCGCCCCAGACTAGCCGCCGTCATGTGATTCGATTCCCACTCTCGATTCTTTATTTTGACCACAGCCAACAAGCACATGTCGCGATCGCATTATTCAGCTCGGTCTGCTCTGGACCTCGAGTCCTCTTGGTAATGCATATATATTGTGGGACTTGCTTCTTTTCCCTTTCCTTCTCCTTCTCCTTCTCCTTCTCCTTCTAATTCCAACATATTATTAAGCTTCCTTTCACATATCAGATCCATCTGCACATCTGATCTGAGACCCCGATTTCTCGGAACCACAGAATCATCTCCTCTGCTTCTACCCCTCCACCTCTTCCTCCCAAGCTTATCCTCCTCCTCCCCTCCCACCACCCATCCCCACCATGGCAGACGCCCCCTCCCCGCCCTGGCACGCCGCCTTCCCCGCCCCCCGCTCCACGCCCGACTCCGTGACGCGCTCGCAGCTGCTCTCCTGGCTGCACGAAGGAAAGACGCCCGGGAAGGACTTCGTGCTCGTCGACCTCCGCCGGAACGACCACACGGTACCGCCTCCCCGTCGCCACGTCCGTCCCCTTCCCCCCCCGCTAACCAGCCTCCCCAGGGCGGCACCATCAGGGGCTCGCTGAACCTGCCCGCGCAGTCGCTGCACCCCAGCATCCCGGCGCTGTACAACCTGCTCTCGGCGGCGGGCGTCAGGACCGTCGTCTGGTACTGTGGTGAGTGCATCCGTCCCTCCCCTTCCATTCCGTCCGTCGGTGCGATCGTCGGTTCCAGGTCAGAGACTGAGGAGTGCAAGGGTCGTCGCTGGGCCGTGGCGGGCGCGCCGCGGCGTGGTTCCAGGACCACATCGAGGAGCGCGGCGGGGAGGCCGCGATGCAGAGCTATACGCTGCTCGGGGGGGTCAAGGGGTGGGCTGCTGCGGGCGAGGAGTACACGGCGCTGATGGATGGGTATGAGGCTTCGGCGTGGGCTTGAGCGGGCGAGTGCGCTTTGCAGAGTAGGCTGTGACGAGTGTGCGTCGTAGAGGTTGCGGATGGGATGCCAATGAATATATGTTCACATCCATCGACCAACACTGGCTGCTACGGGACAGGGTGTACTTCAGTTTGTGGGACGTCACGTCAACGCCCGGTTCAAGGCACAGCATGACACGACACGATACAGCACAGATACAACAAACCATCGATCGAGCAATCATCCTCGATTACGCGCGCCGCACAGCCAGCCCATGCTCCCCCGGCGTCCTGCCTCCCTCCGCGCACTCCGCCATGCCACCATCAGTTCTTCCCCATTAATCATGCATCCGTGACTCATTAAACAACCAAACCCGCCACCTCGCGAGCCTCCCCCTCCCCTCGATTATAGCACCGCTCCTCGTATGCCGTGCCGTGCCGCGCCCATGTGTCGAGCGTCCCAACGGGGCCAATGTCTGTGTACAGCGCGTCGGTGTCGACGCAAACATACTGTACATGTGTAATGAATGTGTCGAAGGCCAAGGGGTCCAGCCAGTAATGTACAAATCGCAGCGACCCCCGCCTGCCGCGCCGGTCTGCTGCCGTCGAAGCAGATACTCCGTCGCAAATCCACAGATATTCCGTCCCAGATCCGCTCCGCTGCGCGCCTCTATCTAAGCGCTGTACAACAGATCCCGGAGATGGCATCATCAATGATCTCTCTCGTGGACGTCGCTCAAATCCCGTCGCGGAGACGCCGCTACATTAGTACTGCCTAGTCGCTATTAGATATCGGGACTCGCCTCGCACCTGCACAGCCTGAGGGGCGAGGGCCACCAAAAACAAACAATCCGCAGCCCGCAAATAGGTATGAGACCGTCGCGTGGTCGTGGGGTATAAAAGGTACAACATTGACAAAAACCGAACACTCTCAGAAAATCAATCGAATCTCATAGCCTTCCGCGCGGACGAGGCCATTCCCGGCCTCGCCCTCACCGTCGACGACAACCGCCTCTTCGTCCTCATCAACCGCCATCTCCCATTTGCGCTTCACGGGGGACCTGGGACGCGCGACTCCGGACACCTCCATGATGATGTCCTGGCCCTCCAGCATCTCGCGCACAACGTCGTCGTCCATTTCGATTTCCAGGCCTCGAGGGAGGACGCGGACCATTCGCCGGATCATGCTCGGCTCGATGTTCCACTTCGCCGCGATGCCGCTGGCGAGATCCTTCAACGTCCGTTGCGCGAGGTAGATCGCGCGGTAGTATGCGTGGGTTGCGGGCTCGCGATAGAGGACGTAGAAGCAGGCCACTGGCTTGGCCTGCCGTTCGGCAGGAGGTCGGTAGTTGGCGTCCACGCCGAGTGCCTCGATCCAGCCAGCCAATCCCCCCGTGTCGTCGGCCTTGGGTATCGTTGTGACCTTGTCCGGTGGGCTGGCGAGTTGTTGTGGAATGGATCCCTGAACATCTGCACCGTGGACGTCGTGGTATTCGTTCCATTGCGATGCGGGGGCAGAGACCACAGTGTTCATCGTGGCTTGCGAATGCAGCGAGACCGAACTGGGGGATGGAGAGATGAATGAAGAGGTATCTGCGGTGGACGAACTGCGAGCCGTTCTCTGCTGCCAATTGGCAATCTCCCGAGCGCCAACCTTGGTGAGGTCCCAGGGTTCGCCTGGCAGGCCCACTGGGTGAAGATCGGGATCGTCTTGTTCTGCGCCGCGCAGATAGAGTATGCTGATGGGCCGCGTGCTTGTGAACATGTCCTGCTGTTGCTTGAGCTTGAAGTGGAGATCCTCTTCGAGTGGTATCCGCACACCGCCCGCAGAGCTAACTGAGGATATTGACCATGTGCGCTTATGCTTCTGGACCTTCCCTACGCGCTGAGTCGATGCTGGATTCGAGGCAGACCCCTGACGCTTCCGTTTACTGAAGTCTTTCACGCCTGCTTCAGACTGCGCAATCTGCTGCTTCAACTTGTCAATTGTCTTCTTTACATGCTGCACGTCATTTGAAAGCTTGCGCTCAGCCCCGTGGTCCCTGAAGAGCTTGACCTTGCAATATGCGACTTCGGATGATCCGGGCAGCGGGTGCGGAGATCCGACACTCAGAGCTTCCGTCTTTGCGCAGAATCGGACAGGAATTCCTTTGACGCCTTTCGAATGACTGAAGTCAGTGGACAGGAAGTTAAACCGCACTGCGAGAGTGCATTCCGTGCGTCCGTTGATTCCGGGTGTCCAGATGACCGAGAATCCATCGAAAGACGCGGTGTCGAGCTCCACTGGGGTTCTCTCATCGTCGTCCTCTGGCGGTTGGCTTGCCTCAACATACTCAACAGCCTGAAGCTTCCCACCTCGTTGATGGGCCTCCTTGGTACCACGGCCTTCCTTCCACAATTGCCAGCATGTTGCTGGCCTCTGCCGTTGCTGGTCATCCTCAAATGAAATCCGCACAAAGGTCCGATATCGAGTACCCACTGGAATAGGAAGCATTGGCGCCGTGTCAACGATGGAAAGGGAGTAGGCTTGGCCCTTGTTGAGGTATGTGATGGGTATCTCGTCTGCGTGTTTAATCATGGCAGTTGGCGCATTCAATACCACATGGAAGCGAAACTTTTCCGCCGACGCTGGTAGTGGACTTGGCGCATTTATCTCGAATTGTCTGGGTTGACATGCTATCATAGGCGACTGATCTTGCAGCGTAGCGTCGTCCACAGAGCCCATTTCAAGAGTGTCGGGAACTGGAGGACCATTGTGGTTCATAGTTCTGTAGTCAATGTCCTGATGTATAAAGGTAGCTGGTGCGTACGACTGTTGCTGTGGTTGATGCTGTTGCGGTGAAGTATTGCTGAAAGGATAGTTTTGAAAGGAATGATGCGACATGTGATGATAATACGGAGATAGTTCCATCATCGCGGCGCCATGAATGCCAGCTTCAGTCGTAGACATCGAAAGATGAGTACCGAGTCCCACGCCGATTCCCATCCCTGGTGTATGTAGGTCGCCAGCTTGACTGTGATAGAGTGCGTTCAAGCCGCCCGGCGTCGGCGTATAATATCCTGGAGGCTGATTGGCAAATGCTGTAAAGGCAAATGAATTCGGATCGAGAAGTGATGGTGTAAATCTCCATGCGTCGTGTTGCGCTCTTGGAGTCTGATCCAAGTCCTTGATTTCGTCATGGCCTCTGTGTTGCCTGAGCGAAGGTCAGTGAATATCTTACTACTTTCCCTCTCTTCCTGTAGAGTTCTATCTCACGTAATTGGGGCGTACGTACGATTCGAGGGTCGAAGGATTTCCCGACGTGTCGAGGCTGGACAGAGGAGTCGTCGCGGTCGATGGCGCACCAACGACATTCCCCCAGCTTGCTCTGAAGTGGGCATATAGCTCATCACCCGGTTTCTGGGATGATATCCTGCCGTGAAATTAGCAGGGACCTAGGAGGCACGACAAAGTGAGGCGCGCGAGCTATCACCCGGCGCCAGCGAACTGAAGGATACATTAAACTAATCGACACTTACCTATTGCGAAACATTGGAAAGGAAGAAGACACTCGTGAGGGGGTTAGGATTGCTAACGCTGTGTTGCGAAGGCTGTGTATTTTTCTCTATCGTGGTGTCGTTGTTTGCGCCGGCATGTGTAGAAGTGGTACAGGGTCAACGCTGTTTCTCAGACGGCTAACCATGAGACGTTTATCCAAAGTGAAGACGACGAAGGGTAGAGCCTTGTGCAGAGATCGTTATATGGAGAAGCAGGACGAAGACCGTGAGCGAGTGTTCGAAGCAGAGTGATGTTCGAGGCAGAGCGAGTGTTCGAGGCAGAGGGAGTCCGTGAGGTGAGAATCCGTTTGAGAGATTGTGAAGAAGGCACAACAGGAACGAGAGTCGCGAATCGCAGTCGCTGGGTCGGATATAATATAACGAGGGATAACGAGGGGTAACAGAGGAGACGAAAGCAGAGGATAGGAGAGCAAGGAGAGTCGGAGAGAGGGGAGCAAGGAGAGCAGAGGAGAGTTACATAGTATAGAGAGCAGACGACACCACAAAGATATGTACATGTATGGATTAGGGTCCGGAGGATCCTCGATGTCGTCGCTTTGCGGCGGCGAGTGGTGGGGAAGGAGAATGGGGGGGGGGGGGGGGGGGGGGGGGGGGGGGGGGTGTGACAAAGGGGAGGGGGTGGTGCGCCAAGGGGGGGGGGGGCGGAAAGAAAACGGGCTGGGCACGCTAAAAAA
>Ga0123337_10000446_pt1 | contig 69304 bp, 55 predicted proteins | sample frozenSSSSmetaG_FD_89792 | JGI IMG/M metagenome (GOLD analysis project Ga0123337, IMG submission 89792) | Glacier valley bacterial and archeal communities from Borup Fiord, Nunavut, Canada, to study Microbial Dark Matter (Phase II) -... | ecosystem: Environmental > Aquatic > Freshwater > Ice >...
GCGGGGCTATGCCGGTGGAGCAGGCGTGGGTGACACGCCAGCGAGGGGAAGAGGTTGGGGTGGGGGCGGGTGCGTGTGTTTTTAGGGGTCGCAGGGGTGAAGTGAAGAGGTGCGGAGAGTTGTGGACCTTCAGTATCGGAGTGCAGCACTCCCAGGCTACTAGGGGTGTCTAAAGGACCACTGGGGTTATGGTCTGTCGTTAGTGCCTTCACATTTACCCGCCGGTGCCGAGGAAAAAACATCCCACGGGGCGCAGGCCTCCGAGCTCGCAGGAGGTGGCTGACACCTTCAGGCAGAGCCTGGCTTCCAGAGGGCACACACAACGAAGCTGAGCAGAAAATGAGCGCCTCCGCAGTATTCTCATTTCAATGCTTATTAAATGTATATTTTTATACGTAAATAATAAAGCTAATCAACAATAATTACATTGACCCAAACGACAAGTCTTTTACATAAGTACGTTTGTGCATATGCACGCTACAATAAACTATTAATCCTAATGAAAATAACCACTTTGATTCTTCTGTCTTTGGCTGGCCTTGTCATGACCTCGTGCACGCAGCCCCAGCCGCAGCCGATCTCCGAGTGCATCAAACTGCCTCCCACTTCCACGGCGAATGAAAAAAGCGCCTCGGTCAAGCTCTCTGCCGCTCTGATCGCACAGATCGGCAGTCCAGCGCTTGAGACATCCTTCAGCTCCAAGGTGAACCAGGCCTTTGCGGCGCTGAGCCAGAAAAGCCTGGATCAGTTGGTGCTCATCGAGTTCCTCGTCTGCCTCAAGACCCACCACCCGGAAGCGTGGACACCCGCGATGGACGCCTCTCTCCTAGCGGCGGTCAGACAAGCCACAGGTTCCCAGTCCGGCGGTCAAAAGCTCTCGGGTGGAAGCAAGGAGATGCTCGGCGGCACCCGGTTTGGCGTTGAAAAACTCGCCGCTCTCCGGGCACTCGGTCATTGAGCCCTTCCCTTCCCCACTTTTTCTGGTTTATGTTCTCTCCGAAAAAAGCGGGACTTCGCCTTCTTGCCAACCTCGCGCTCGCGGGGTTGGCACTCTTTGCTGCGGCAGCCCGCGCCCAGACCGGGCCTCCCGTCATCCGGGGACTGTGGGTCACGCCCTCCAAGATGCTGAGGGACACGGTCGTCCCTCCTCTCATCTCTAATCTGCAGAAACAGGCCGACAGCTTCCGGCTGGGATACTTGGACTGCTGCCCCAGCGACTACCACGCCGACATCACCGTCCTGAAAGGGCCTCAGGTCACGCGTGAAAATGTGCTGATGAAGATGCGCTCGATCTTGAAGCAGATGCCGCGGGGGTCCATCTTTGTCTTCTACTATGGGGGGCATGGAGTCCCGAGCGGCAAGACCGTCAACTACGGCACCTACCTGGCTATGGAGAACTGTGAGATCGACCCTGACAAGCCACCTACCTATTCAAACATGCTGCTGCTAAGCGAGGTGATCGCCCTGCAGGGCCAGTATGAGCAAGTGTATTTTACAGGGTTTGTGGACTCCTGTTTTGCAGGGGACAATTCTCTGAACTCGGATGCGTTTTCTTCCAGCGCTCTGGGGCCGCGGGCCTTTCTGATGTGCTCTTCGAGCAGTACGCGTGAGTCATTCGCCGCCCATTTCACGACGGCGCTGGCGAAGATCTACCATGACAAGCCCACCCTCAGCCGGCTGACATTGCCGGAGAAATTGAAGGAGGAGATCAAAAACATCGGGCTGGCCGCCGGGATGCCGACGCAGCAGCAGCCGAACTTGCTTCCGAAGCCGTGCGATCTGCGGATGACACTGCCGATGCCGGGCCTGTGCCTTGTGATCGTGGACCTGCGCAGCTTGGTGACCCCCGATACCGTCAATCTGAAGTCCTCGCGTCCGGGGAATCTGCAACCGATGGGGGAGGAGATCAATTACCACCGCCGACCGGTGGGGTGCATCGCTTTCAGCGTACCTGCAGTGAACGGGACGAACATTGAGATCAATTTTGACAACGTGTCTGACCAGCTAAGCTTCAGGGACCTGCCACTGGGCAACAAGTCCACTCACGTCATCACTTCGAGACCGCCGGCGGGAGTGCCGGTGCTCGCGCTCAACTCCTCTGCGGAGAGCCTGGAAGTGGCCTCCGCAGATTTCAGGGCGGTCGTGCAGCGGGCGAAGGCGTTTGGCATTTCGGACACAGAGCTGACGGATGTGGGCACGCGCATGCTGGCCAATCGCTTCGGCGGGGTGGCGGTCTCGGACAAGGTGAGTGAGGCCGTGTCTGCGGAGACGAAGTTTCTGGCGGAGGTGGCACCAGCCTCCGACGCATTGACGGAACTCAGACTTCTGGCAGGTACGGCAGAGCCGGCGCCTGGCAGGGAGGGCTTTATCTTGCTGGAGACGGCGCTCTCCCAGGGGCTGCCTGCGAACGCGACGCTGGCGCGCTCCTATGCGCAGCACATCAGAGAAAATATCGAGTCTCTGAAGACCGATCAGGCCGCCGCCTACATCGCCACGAATGAACTGACCGAAAAATATGAAACTGCTGTTAAAGCCGCGAAACAGGCGCAGGACGTGGAGAGCATCAAAAGCCTGAACGAGAGCCTGAAGCAAGCCTATGACCCGGCCAATCGGATCCTGGGCCGGAGGGATTTCGACGCCTGCTCCCGCATCATCTCCCGCGCGCTGCGGGAGTAGGGGCGGGGTCAGGCAGCAGCAGCAAACCATGCACCCTGTTCGGTGCCTATAATCGTGGTTAAAAGACTGCTGGTGGGCGCTCACAAGCAAGAAATTCAATGACAATCACTTATTCCGAATTCCTCCAGACCGTCACCGATAATGAAGATGAGGTGCTGGCGACCATCGCAGGCAGGGCCACATTTCGTGTGGAAACGAGCCACAATGACGTGCGCTTTACGCCACTCAGCAGTGGCAAGACGCGCACCGTCAGTGCTCAGGGCATTCAGGGGTATCTAGATGTCTTCAACGAAACCCAATCTTTCAAGACCACAGACTATAGCAAGACGAGGCGTCACCCATCCTACGTGCTGGCGATCATCAAGATCTGGCTGCGGAACAAGCAGGGACTCAAGTCTGCCTGAAGATTCAACAATTGCCCCACGCCCATCCCCACCTACCAAGAAATGATGCTGCCACTCCTGCGCGTGCTCGGCACCGCAGGGAAAGAGCTGCATCAGAAAGAGTACAGCGCGCTCACGGCGGATGCGCTGGGGCTTTCGGAGGAGCAGCGGGAGGAGCGGTTGCCCAGCGGGTTGCAGACGTATGTCTTCAATCGTGCAGGTTGGGCCGGCTGGTACATGCAGCAGGCGGGGCTGGTGGAGAAGCCGAAGAGGGGACATCTGCGCATCACCGAGGAGGGGCGGAAGCTCCTCGCAACGAATCCAGCGGTCATCGATAACAAGGTGCTGTCCGCGTATCCGAGCTTTGTGGAAAAGATGACCAAAGCCCCCAGTGGCGGGACAGCGCCCGGTCCCGAAATCGTTCCTCCCGGCACTCAAACCCCCACCGAGCAAATCGAGCAAGCGGAACTCAAGCTGCGCGCGCAGCTCGCTTCCGATCTGCTGGACCTCATGTCGCGCATGGACCCATACCGCTTTGAGCAGATCGTCGTCGATCTCCTCTTTGCCATGGGCTACGGCGGCTCGCGGGCGGAGGCGGCGCAAGTCACGCAGGTGACGCAGAAGTCGAACGACGGCGGCATCGACGGCATCATCAGCGAAGACCGCCTGGGCTGGATGTCATCTACGTGCAGGCCAAGCGCTGGCAGAGCACGGTGGGGCGGGAGCCGATCCAGAGTTTCGTGGGCGCGCTGGCGGGGAAGCACGCCACCAAGGGCGTCTTCATCACCACCAGCGACTTCCACAAAAACGCGCTCGATTACGCCAGGGGCGTCACGCACAAGATCATCCTCATCAACGGCCAGCGGCTCGCCGAGCTCATGATCGAGTATGGCGTCGGCGTGTCCACCGTGCGCACCATTGCGCTCAAGCGGGTGGACTCGGATTATTTTGAGGACGCGTGAAGGGGGCGCGCTGTGCTGCAGCGGGTCAGGAACGTGAGGCTGATGGCTGGGCAGCGGGCCCAGGTAAAGTTGCCTCGTTGCTGTGAAACGGGGTCTGTCATCCAGCTCACCAGTTGCGGCGCAACTGGACAACTTGGTTCCTTCGCCTGCTGCGGATGACCCATGTCAGAAATTGCGCACACCGCTTGTTTCGAAGGCGCTTTAGCGGGAGGACGCCCCCTCCGCCACCTCTGACAAGGCTTAGGCTGCAATAAGGGAATGACTCATGGATGAACCGGGTATCCCGGATTAGATAAGGCATACAAAACGAAGCACGCATGAAACCCTCCTCCGAACCCCTCGTCCTGCAGTCCCCACCCCACATCGGCGAACCCCACCCCCTGACGCCCCTGTGGCGTGCGGTCCAGGTGCGCCTCATGGACAGCGCCGACATCGAAGGAACCGTCGTCTATGCCGGTCCGAAAGACTGGCAGCTGGTCGAATCCTTCGTCCTGAGATCCGCCGCCTGAGCCTTCGGAGTCCCCGGCTGCTTTCATTCTTCCAGGGTGCGATTCCCCGGAGAAAGCAGCCGAGGGCTTTCAGTCCTCCCTGGCGCGGCCGCTGTGCAGGTGCTGACTGCGGCGCATCCGCAGGCCACAAAGCACCAGAGTCTGGCACCTCCTGCTTCCTGTGCTTATCCTTGAGCCGGCGCAGGCTCAAGTCGGAATCACGGTGCGGCTTTCACCGGCCCCCTCCACATTCCCCACTGCGCAAACACCGCTCCCCATGCATGGCGCCACAAGGGCCATGGTGAAAAAATAGACGCGCATCAACCCCAAAATGGGGTCAGTATGCAAATACTTGACAAAAAATACGGCGCGCCATTTGCCTTCCACCTTCGCCGAAGTCCGCCTCTCGGCCCCGCGGTGAGCAGGATGCTTTTCAGCCCGCCATGCGGCGCAGGGCAGGGCTGCTGGAAGACCCGCCCGAATGAAAACAGCGCTACATGGGCAAAGGGCGAAATACTTTCACACACGGCGTGTATTTCTCAAACGCCCCCGCCATCACCCTCCGCCACAGCTTGCTCTCACCACGCACACACCTTCCGCCCGCCCCCATGCGCGCCACGTGCATGCAGCACCCGCTGCGCGCCCTCCCTTGATTTCCATCCCCTATGAAAACATCCTTCCAAACACTCGCGCTCATGGCCGCCGCCCTGTGCCAGCTGCATGCCGCACCGCCTGAGCCCACGCAGCAGCCCACCCTGCGCGCCGTGGATCTGCGCATCGGCGAAGCCGCCGAGGTGAAACTCGCCGACGGCAGCACCGCCAAAGTGACGCTGCTGGATCTCCAGGAGAAGACCGACACCCTGTCCAAAGCCGTGCGCGAGGCCAAAGTGAAGGTGCAGGTGAATGGCGCGGAAGCCTGGCTCACCAGTGCGAACTACCACCTGCCGCAAACCGTCGGCGGCGTGCAGATCGACTGCCCCATCACGCGCGGCTACAATGCCAGCAGCGGCGAAGACTCCTGGGGGCTGGAGAAAGATGCGCGGCTGCGGCTCTGGCCTGCGGGCGCGGCGTGGATCGAGCCCGGCGCCTTCGCCTATCCGCTCAAGCAGCGCTGGTTTGCCACCAGCACGCAGTTCTCCAACGAGCCCACCTACGTGGATGGCGGCGACAAGCCGGACCGCAAAAAAATCTACTATCACAACGATCTCGACTTCGGCGGCTGCGAAGGCCTCGTGGAAGTCGTCGCCGCCACGGACGGCCTCGTCGTCAGCGCGCGCGACAAGACGCTGGACGGCTACTCCCTCACGCCCGTGCGTCCTCGTTACGATGTGGTGTACGTGCTCGATGCCAGAGGCTGGTATTATCGCTACAGCCATTTCCACAGCATCGATGACGCCATCCAGCCCGGCACGCGGGTGAAGACGGGCCAGCGCATGGGCCTCCTCGGCAAGGAAGGCGCCAGCGGCGGGTGGTCGCACCTGCACTTCGGCATCAAGAGCCGCCAGCCCTCCGGCAAATGGGGCACGCAGGAGGCCTACGCCTTCGCGTGGGAGAGCTATGTGCGCGAGAACAAGCCCGCCCTCATCGCCGTGGCGCGGCCGCATCACCTCATCCGTGCCGGCGAAACGATCACGCTCGATGCCACCAAGTCATGGGCCGCCGCAGGAAAAATCGCCAGCTGCGAATGGACCCTCACAGACGGCACGAAGAGCAGCACCGCCAAATTTGAGCACACCTACACCCAGCCCGGCAGCTACAGCGAGATCCTCAAAATCACCGGCCCCGCAGGCAGCACCAGCTATGACTTCGCCATCGTGCAGGTCATCGGCGCAGACCTCGTGAACATCCCGCCCGCGATCCATCCCACCTTCTTCCCCACCACAAATCTCAAGCCCGGCCAGCAGATCACCTTCAAAGTCCGCACCTTCCGCGATGCCGGCGGCGAGACCTGGAACTTTGGCGACGGCACCCCCACGGTCAGCGTCACCTCCGACGGCAACGCCAAAGCCCTCGCCAAAGACGGCTACGCCATCACCCACCACGCCTTCACCCAGCCCGGCGACTACATCGTCAGCGTGCAGCACATGAATGCACGTGGCGAGCGTGCGCTGGGGCACCTGTGGGTGCGGATTGAGAAGTGATGTCCTTCATTGACACAGGCACACTTCATTCAAACATCCAGGCATGCGCACCGGCCTCACACTCCTCGCCGCCGCTGCCTTCTTGCTGGTCTCCTGCGGAGATGAGCCCCTCATGACCCTGCCGAACAAGGAAGACTTGATTGGCACCTGGGAATGCCAGCCCCTGCCAAAACGCACTCTGCAGGCGCTTGGCAAGGCGCCCAGTTCGCTCAGGTTAAACCGAGGCGGCAGCTTCTATGCCGAGCGTTTTCCGATGAGCGAACCCCTGCGACTGGAGGAAACAGGCGGACCATGGGTGTTGCGTGCTCCCACCATCACTCCCAGCGGCTCATACTCCATCGAGCTGAAAGATGTCTTCCTGTCCATCCGCAAACGCGGCGATCAGCTGGTGCTTCATTACCCCATCGACGTCCTCGAAGGCTACTACGCCGAGTACATCCGAAAAAAGTGAGCCAGCCCAAAAGGGGGTCAGTGTGCAAATACTTGACAAAAAAACCCGCCCATCCCTGCGCTCTCACTTGCCATCCAGCCGCAGCCACTCCTCATTCACGGTGCCGCAGCAAGCCATTCACCCCCACCGCAGCACCTGCGCAGAAAAGTTGACGTCCCACCCGCGCAGGCCAGTCTGCCGCACACCATGCCCACCACCCAGCCACCCGCGTCTCAGCCACGCCGCAGCCGCTTCTCCCTGCGCCAGCTTCTTCGCTGCACCTGCCTCGTTTCCCTCAGCCTCCTCAGCGCGCCGCTGGCCGCGCAGGCGGAGACGGCCACCTCACGCATCATCCCGGCAGATGATGCCAGCATCGGCTACTCCGGCTACGTGCACATGGAGTTCGTATCGACTGAGGAGACAGCTTTTGGGCCGTCGGGTGTGGTACCGCTTACCATCAAGTTCGCGCGCTTTGACCGCGTGTTCGACATCCCCGGCAAAGGCTACCGCTGGGACAATCCCGGCGCGCGCATCCGCTTCCGCACGGATGCCACCCGCGTCAGGGTGCTGCTCCGCTTCAACGAACTCCACATCTCCGCCAGCGCACGCAACAGCAACGGCATCTACCTCATCGATGGCGCCACCCAGCCCGCGTGGACCTTTCACACCAAGACCACCACGCCCAAGCGCGCCTCCGAATTCGTCGAGGTACAAATGCCCGCCGTCTCCCCCGGCTTTCACGATTACGAGATCGTCCTGCCCTACGGCGACTCTGTCGATTTCTGGAGCGTGGATGTCAATTACGCCGCCCGCATGGAGCCACCGCCCGCGCCCCCCGCTGTGCGATACGTGGCCTATGGCGACTCCGTCACGCACGGTTTCACCGCCAGCGCCATCGACAAAACCTACCCGTATCTGGTAGCTCAAAAGAGGGGCTGGCAGCTCATCAATCTCGGCCTCGGCGGCCGCGCCTCCAACGTGTCCGACGCCCACGTCCTGAAAACCCTCAAGGCCGACGTCATCACCGTGCTCATGGGCGTGAACGACTGGCAGGGCGGCGGCCCCGTGGAGCGCTACCGCAAAAATATGATGGGCTTCTTCGATGCCCTCCGCGCCGTGCAGCCCACCGTGCCCATCTACTTCATCACCTCCCTCCATGTGCCCCCCTCATGGAGCCCCAAGTCCCAGATCGCCGATCTCGAAGCCTACCGCCAAGTCGCCCGCGAAATCGTCCTCGCCCGCAAAGACCCGAATTTGCGCCTCATCGAAGGCCTCGACCTCATCGACCACGACCCCAAGTTGTTTGATCCTGTCGCCGTACACCCCAACGACCAAGGCTTCGCGCAAATGGGGGAGAGGCTGGCGAAGCAGATGAATTGAGGGGGGATGCCTCTCAGGACTCGAATCCAATATGTCCAAAATCACATACTGACCTTAGGTGAAAATACAAAGTAAGATAACATACCATAAAAATACATTAAGTGCTTGCATTCTGAAATCTCGACCCAACACATTGTGTATGCACAAATTTATTCGCTCCTACCGCCTCGAAGTCGACCCCCTTGAAGAAAATGTGGAGGTGGCATCGGCTACGGCTTCATGAAGCAGACTTGCAACCTAAACACCCATAAGAAATTTTATGTTGATAATTAAATGCGCCTTTCTAGTACATAATTCCTATGTCCAGAAAGCGCAAACTTCAAGTTGGAATGCTCAATATCGTTACACATCCGCATAGTCCTGAGGATTATGTCAAGCTTTTAGAGCGGGGGCTGCATGTGGATGTCCCTATGGGAGGGGACCGCCGAGCGAGAATTGGAACTCTGAGCGCAATTGGAGCTGATCCTCTCGATGGTATTCAAGGTAATATTTATCGATACACCAAAATCGATATGAACAGCCCATGGTTAAATACAGAATCGGGAAAGGAAGTAGATCCTCTAAACATTCATGAATTGGTTGATATTCCTGACAATCTCAGGCCAAATTTGTCTACGATCTGGTACAATTTTTATCCCCGAAGTCATCGCTTAGTGTTCGAGACTGAAAGAAATGATCCTCACACCGGCAAGCCTGTCTCGTTTAGCCCTTCAACTGCTCAGCTTTTCTTTCAGAAAGTTTTTAATACATTGAAGACTGATTTTGACACCATTCGGGTAACAGTTGTCCAAGACCACGAGACTCTAGAAACGATCTTTTCATTGCCATACCTGAGAAAGTTGGAAATCAAAATTGAACGGCCCAATCCTACTGATGGGAGATTCGCGCAGATGATGGCGCGTCAGCTTGAGAAGGAAAATGTGCATGATTTTGAGCAGATCATGGTATCGAAGTCTGCGGATGGCTTAAAGCCCACAAAGCGAACTAAAGGGGTTGCGAAAGTAGCCACAACTGACGGCTATGTTTACGCAGAAGGAAACGATGAGGAAGGGGAGAAGGTGACACTGAAGACCACACTCAAGCCGGTTGAGGCCCGCAGATACTTTGATGGAAACGAAGGGTTTTTAGCGGCCTTTTTTAAGGCTGCTAGTTCCCTGCTGCAGACATATAAAGCAAAATGAACGAGCGCAGCCATCCCCCAACTATTTGGATTGAATATTGGAACGCTCTAGGGGGCTGGGATGTTCTCAAATCAGAGGTGTACTTTTTATGGGCAGTTGGTTTGACCTTTTTTACTGCTCCATTTTGGCTCATTCCTGGTTGGTGGGACACAACTACAGATGTTCTAGCCATTTTGGTAGGGTTCTCTGTCTCAATATTTGCGGTAGCACTGACGCTTGCTGAACGGATGGGTAACCGAATGTTTAAAAGAGATTCTTACGACGACCGAAGCCCCTTGTTGGTTTTCTTGGCGGGATACATTTTCTACATTCTTCTCGGCTTTGCGGCGCTAGCAGGAGGTGTAATTTCAGAAGCTTGGTATCAGCCGCAAATACTGGATGAGACGGCAGTAAATTACGAGTTTTTCTCCACCATGCTGTTGATTATAGGCAAGGTCTTCTGGTGCCTGTGCGGCCTGCTATTTTGGTATAGTCTTACATTGGGAGTACGAACTTTGATGTCTGTTTTCAGGCTCGCTGGGGTCCTACAGCTAGTCGAGGAACATTCTGCACGTCGAGATGCGGCTCGCGCAGAGGAGGTTCGTGTCGCGAAGGCGCGTGCTGCGAAAGCTCGTGCTACGAAAGCTCGCAAAAAAAAGGCCTCTACGTAGTTCCAAATCTCAAACAGATCAGCCTTGGCAATCTCTGAATAGACGACTCTGGCCATGGCCTAGGAGGCGCGCTGACGATCTGCGAAAAACGCATCCCAATTCATTTCGCTTCCTTCGCCACGGTCGAGTTGATCGACTCCGACTTGAATATCGCGGTGGAGACTTTCGAGCTTTGTTTGTTCAGCTTCGCTGAGTCCTTCTTCGACCTGATCCCTGTACATTGACACCACGCTGATGAAGAACTCGTCCGCGTTGTGAAAATCACCGGCCTGAACCGATTGGTTCACGAACTGGTTCAGCTCATCGGGAAGTTGAATGGCGGCGCGGGTCATGAGGATTAGATCGTATCAAGGCTGGCCCGGCTTGTCGAGGGCCTGATTCAGCGCAGGGAGCAGAGAAAGGAGCCGGTGGTAAAGCGAAACCGTGCAGCGGTGCAGCGTGCATCAAATGACAGCCACGCATGGCACTCGGTTAACGCCAGCCATAGCCGAGTAAGCCTGCCGCTTCCTGCCCACCACGAATCCGTCCCGGTTTTGCAACATCACCCGCTTTGCCGCTGTAGAACTCACACCATGAACCTTTGGTTGAAGCAGCGCAGCGCTCCAGCGCTTTGTCCTGATCGACGTCGGCTGTTGAAGTCGATGTCTGCGGGCGTCCTTGGGCTGGGGTTGCCGGAGTGGCTGGCCTTGCAGGCGAGGGCGGGCAATGCGACCGGTGCCGTGCAAGCAGGGCAGGCGAAGCGCGTGCTGGTGATCTATGAAGAGGGCGGCATCAGCCAGATGGACTCGTTTGATCCGAAGCCGGACGCGCTGTTTGATCACCGGTCGCCGTTCAAGCCGATCCCGACGAGCGTACCGGGCACGCATTTCTCCGAGCTCATGCCGCTCACGGCGAAGCAGGCGCATCGGCTCGCCGTCGTGCGCTCGATGACCTCCGCGCCCACGGCGGGGCACAAGGAGTGCTGCCAGGAATTCTTCAAAGGCTACCGCAACACCAACGCCTTCGACTTTCCCGACATCGGCGCGGTGGTCACGGAGCTCATGGGCACGGAGCGGCCCGAGATGCCGGGCTACATCTTTTGCCCGGGCATCAACATGCCCAATGCCGTCACCAGCACCGGGTTTCTGCCCGCGAGCCGCGCGCCGTGGAAGCTCGGCACCAAACAGCTCGGCGAAGACCTCAGCGATCCCGCATGGAAGGTGCGCTCCCTGGAGCTGCAGGCAGGGCTGGGGCGCGAGCGGCTGCTCGAGCGCTATCGCCTGCTGGAATCGCTCGATGCAGGTGCGATCGCGCAATCGACCGCAGGGCAGTTGATGAAGGGGCACACCAAGCATGCGCTGGATCTGCTCACGAGCGATGAAGCGAAGCATGCGTTTGATCTTTCGCGCGAGTCCAGCAAAACACGCGACCGCTACGGGCGCGATCATCGCGGCAGTTGCTACCTGCTGGGGCGGCGGTTGATCGAGTCCGGCGTGCGGTTTGTCACCGTCACGTGCATTCAGCCGCCGGAGCACGTGAAGCGTCCCGGCATCGGCCAGCCGGGCGGTGTGTTTCTGAACTGGGATCATCACGAAGGCATCTACAACAACGGCCCCTGCGGCGGCCCGCAGGGCAGCAGCAATCAAGAGCGCTACGGCCTGCCGCATCCCGTGATGATGCCAAGTCTGGACCGCTCCTTCAGCGCCCTGATCGAAGACATGCATGAGCGCGGCCTGCTGGCTGAAACGCTCGTGTGTTTCGTCACCGAGATGGGCCGCACTCCGCGCATGAACAAGAACGGCGGGCGGGATCACTGGGCGCGCGCGATGTCCATCGCCTTTGCCGGAGCCGGCTGTCCCGGCGGTGCCGTCATCGGCGCCACCGACCGCGAAGGCGGCGATGTGACCGATGCCCTCTACACGCCCTACGACTACGCCGAAACGATCTACCGCAAACTCGGCTTCAGCGACAATCAGCGCCTTGCACGCCCCAACGGCGTTGCCGTGCCTCTGTCAGATGGTGGCCGGGCGATCCGTGAGTTGTTTTGAGCGGGTGGCTTCAGGCCTCTCCCTCCACGCCTCTCACTCCTTCAGCTTGTCCTTGAGCAGCTGCCGCGCACGGTAGATCCGCATTTCCACGGTTTTTACATTGCACCCGGTGGCTGCGGCGATTTCGGCGTAGCTCAGGTTTTCATACGTGAAGAGCAGCATGGCCTCACGCAGGGTGGTGGGCAGGGAGGCCAGGGCGGCGTCGATCTCCTCCTGCCGCTCGCTGCTTTCCATCTGCGTGTCCGGAGGAGATTCGGCAGACACGGCGTGGGTGTCATAGAAGTCCTCTTCCACCTCGGCGGTGGGGTGGCGCTGCTTCCAGCGCTCGTGATTGCGCGCCAGGTTGCTGGCGATGGTGAACAGGTAGCTCGAAAAAGTGGCAGTGGGCGCGTAGGAGCCGCAATTCTGAAACAGCTTCACAAAGGTTTCCTCGGCCAGATCGCCGGCTGCATCGGGCTCGCCGGTCATGCGCAGGAGGAAGGCGGCCACCCTGTCGCTCCAGCGCAGCATGATTTCCTCCAGGGCCTCGTCTTCCCCGGCAGCAAGGCGCTGCATGGCAGAGATATCAGCATCAAGTGGAGCGTCGGGCATCGGCAGGAGCCCAAAGACTTCGGTGGGTTGTGGTTTCAGGGAAGCTCTCCGCACAGCATGAAGTGTGCCATAAGGACACAGATGCACGGCTTCAGGCCTAAACTCCTCTCACCGAACGTCCTCATCGTCCACCTGAATCACCGGGCTTAAGGGGCTGACGTCACCCTCTTCACCAGTGGGCAGGCCCACCCGGGAGCCACCCGCAGCCAAGCGCCCAGCCGAGGGCGAGAAACAGGGCCATGACCAGCAGTTTGAGCCGATGGCGCGAGATCCAGGTGATAAAAGCACGGCCCCGGCCGCGAAAGCCAGCACCGAAGCTGCGCTTTGACCTGGCTGCTGCGATCCGTGCGTACACGGCCCGGCAGAAAGATTCCGGCAGTCTGATCCGCGCCGGGTGCCGACACAGCAGACGGTGGAGTTGGTCGTCATTCATGGTGCGATGCTGGATGAACCGCCCCGTACTTTTCGCGCGTTTCGGCCGTCTTAGGGTGTGTTAAGGCGGCCGGCCTGGTGCCTCTGCACCAGTGGATGTGGGTACTCCTTTTTTAAATGGACGCAGAATGCCAGGCCGCAGGCAGATCCCACCTTGGAGTGAAGGGGGGCAGTGCGGCAGGCGCGGTGCATGCCTTGGCAGATCACACACCGCGCGCTTGTCCCGCAGGCGGGTCACTCAGCGTTTGCCGGGCATGTTGGCGTCAGGCATCGGATGGTTTTCCTTGGGGCCGACGCCCATGTTGTGCCAGCCGCCGGTCTTGGTTTTGCTGGAGCTCGTATGACTTGGGCCATTGCCGGGCATGTTGGCATCAGGCATCGGATGGTTTTCCTTGGGGCCGACGCCCATGTTGTGCGAGCCGCCGCCCGAAGGACTGTGGCGACCGCTCTCACAGCTGGCGAGGGTGAAAGTGACGAGGAGGGCGACGCTCAGAGCGGCCAGGGTGGATGTCAGTTTCGTTTTCATGATGTGGTTGTGTTTGGTTTGGTTGCTTGTTGATGGGGTGATTTCCTGAAATGAAAGCCGCGTTGGCGGGTTTCGCTGCAACTTGTGCGGCGGGAGAGGCAGGGGGCCATGGGGTATGCTCCGACTTTGGCCCCGTGCGGTTTAGTGGCTGGAGCAGTGACTCAAGGCACCACCGCAGGTCTTGCAGGTGTGCTGGGTGAATTCACCCTTCTTGGCCCAGGCGATGACCCTGTTCTCGCAGTCAGGACAGTTCATCTTGCTGGAGGACTTCAGGGTGACAAAGCCCTTGTCACCGGCAGCCGAGGTGACGCTGGGGGATTTGAAGTAAACCGTGGCGCACTTGCTGCAGGTGAGGGCGCTGGTGGGCGCGGCAGAGGTGGCCTGACAGGAGGCGAGTGCGAGTGTGCCGAGAGCGGCGAGGCCGAGGAGGAAGGAGCGGACGAGTTGTGTTTTCATAAGGTGTTGTGGTTTGGAGTTCTGGCAGAAGAGTTGATTGCCTTCATCACGTTCAACACCACGCAGGACAGAACCCCTACGAGATCGTAGTATCGGCGCATGGCTGCACAAGATGCGCTCGGTATGGCGCTCCGCCTGGCTCCTCCTTCCTTCACGATGTGGCCGTCATCCAGCGTGTTGGCGCGGTCGGGCTAAACCCCTGGGGTCGGTGAAGATGATGTTGAACAACACCGTGCCTTCCTGGCCTTTTTTTAAAAGGCTGCTGCTCTCTTTCTGCCAGCCAGAGAGGCAAACGGCTAAAACCGGAAACCGATGCCTGCACCCCAGCCGTATTGGTTGTGGTACTGGCCCACGAGCGAGAGGTCCTTGAGCAGGATGTACTCGGCTCCCACCGTGGTCTCCCACTGGGCTTTGGTGTCATACTGGGCACGGCCAAAGACTGAAAAGCGCGCGGTGATGTGGAATTCCTTGCCGAGGGTGAAACGCGCGTCGCCGTCCGTGTCCACGGAGGCCTGGGACTGGATCAGGAAGGGCAGCAGATAGCGGGTGCCGAACATGCCGCGATTTCCATTGGAGCCGGTGCTCCACTCTTGACTGGCAAAGACGCTGAGGAAGGAGTTGATAAAGCGATCGTAGTCCAGACCCACCTCGTACTGCGTCCGGCGGCCGTTGCCGATGCGCGACTGCCAGTGGGCCATGAGGCCGTTGCGATTGTTCTGCCACGACATGCTGCCCTCGGTCATTTGGGAAAGCAGGATGCCTTCACCAAAGAACAATGCGGGATCATGCATGCCGCCCAGCAGCAGCGAGTGCTTCATCGGATGCCCTGCCATGTAGCTCGGCTCGGGGGCATCTTCGTAATGCACCACGCGTGCCATGCCGACCTCCATGTGATAAAGCACATGGCAGTGCATCATCCAGTCGCCCGGCTCATCCGCGGCGAACTCGATGGTGCGGCTCGTCATCGGCGGCACATCCACCGTGTGCTTCATGGGCGAGAGGCTGCCGGCGCTGGTGACGACACGGAAGAAATGCCCGTGCAAATGCATGGGGTGGTGCATCATCGAATCATTGATGAAGGTGAAGCGCACCTTCTCGCCCCGCCTTACGTTGATGGTGTCCGCTTCGGTGAAGGTCTTGCCATCCAGCGTCCAGACAAAGCGGATCATGTCGCCCTGCAGGCGGAAGGTGTATTCGCGCAGCGGGCGTGCGCCGGAGATCTCCGTGGAGCGCAGGGCGCGCAGCTTTTCATACGGGCTGCCGGGGCGCTGCGGGTCATCCATGCTGTGGGACATGGCGCCGCCGCCTTGCATGCCAGCCATCGGCGGCATACCCTTCATGTCACTGTTGTCCATGCCCTTCACGGCGCTGTGGTCCGTGCCTTTCATGGTGCTGTGGTCCATGCCTTTCATCGCACTGTGGTCCATGCCTTTCATCGCACTGTGGTCCATGCCTTTCATCGCACTGTGGTCCATTCCCTTCATGCCGCTGTGGTCCATTCCCTTCATGCCGCTGTGGTCCATGCCACCCATGTTCGACATGTCATCCATCCCAGCCATGGCCTTGTAGAGGTTGGCCTTCGGTACATCGGCTGCGGCGTGCCGTATGCCCTGGCCGATGAATAGGCTGCTATGGCCGGCGCCATCCATGGCGGTGGCTCTCAGCTCCCAGGCTCCGCCTTGCGCGGGCGCCTTCAGCAGCAGGTCATAAGTCTCGGCGATGGCGATGAGAAAGCGCCCGGTGGAAACGGGCTGCACCTCGGTGCCATCGGCGGCAATAATCTTCATCGGCCCGCCCGCATACTCCAGATGGTAGTAACTGGCGGCGCTGGCATTGATCACCCGGACTCGCACACTCGCTCCCGGTCGCAGTGCCAAGGCTGCCGCTGGCTGTCCATTCGCGAGGAATGCATCATAGCCCACATCGGACAGATCCATGGGCTTCATCCTTGTCATGGAGCGCTGCACCATCTCCGGCCACGCATCGTGCAGGATGGCACCGAGAATGCTTTGCGCCGTGCCTTTTTTGATCTGCTGCCACTCGCGGCCCGCGCGGAGCTGGCTCAGCACATCATGCGGGCGTTCATGGGTCCAGTCGGACAGCACCACCACGAGATCGTGATCCGCCGGGATGCGCTCGCCTCCTTTGGGGAGGATGACGATGCTGCCATAAATGCCGAGCTGCTCCTGCAGGCGGCTGTGGGAGTGGTACCAATACGTGCCGCTCTGGCGCAGACGGAAGCGAAACTCGCGGGTCTCGCCAGGTAGGATGGGCGCCATGTTCACATGCGGCACACCGTCCTGACTGCTGGGCAGCAGGATGCCATGCCAGTGAATGGAAGTGTCCTCCTTCAAATCGTTGCTCACCCGCAGCACCGCATCATCGCCTTCGGTGAAGCGCAGCGTCGGGCCGGGGATGGAGCCATTGATCGCCATCGCCCGCCGTTCCTTGCCGCCAAAATTCGCCGTGATCTCCGAGAGCGCGAGATCATAGCGCACGGTCCTGCCCGCCGCTGCCAGCGCAGAGCCGAGCCATAGAAGAGAAATCAGGACGGAGAGATGACGGCAAGACATAAGGAAGATGGGACCTGGAAGTGAACACAACGAAGGCGGCATCCATCAAGGAACGCCGCCGCAACAATGGCAGGCTGCCTGTGCAGCTCCTGCCACTAACTGCCCTTCTGCATCATTTTGGCGTGCTCTGCGGCGGACATGCCGGGCATGGAGGATGAGGACGAACCGCTGGTGGAGCAGCTGCTGATGACAGCCAGCGTGATGGCAGCAAGGATGAGTGTGATGTGCTTGTTCATGGTGGATGATGGTTAGAGTTGGTTTCGGGTCTGGCATCCTTTCCCGGGCCTTCCTGGGAACTGCGCCCTGTGCACGTCAGTCACAGGAGCAGCCGGACTTGTCATCTTGGCTGGCATCGGCGGGCATGGTCAAAAACTTCTGCTGGCATGGCTCGCTGCAAAAGTAAAAGGTCTCACCATCGCGCTGCGCGTGGATGGCGGTGGCGGGGTCCACGGTCATGCCGCAGATGGGGTCCTTGGTCACAGTTTGAGTGGGTGTCATGGTCGTCCTTTCTATCTCAGGACGGAGGCGGGTGCCATGGGGTGTCCACCCCAGTGCTGGCAATGAGCTGCCTTACCCCAGCTTCACACGGCTCAGCCGCAACGCATTGCTGATGACGGACACCGAGCTCAGGCTCATGGCGGCTCCGGCCACGATGGGGCTGAGCAGCAGACCAAAGAAGGGATACAGCGCACCGGCGGCAAGCGGGATGCCGAGGGCGTTGTAGAGAAAGGCAAAGACGAGATTCTGCCGGATGTTTCTCAAGGTGGCACGGCTCAGGCGGATGGCTTTGGCGATGGCGCGCAGGTCGCCTTTCACCAGCGTGACGCCCGCGCTCTGCATCGCCACATCCGTGCCGGTGCCCATGGCAATGCCCACATCAGCCGCAGCGAGTGCGGGGGCATCATTGATGCCGTCTCCCGCCATCGCCACGACTTCACCCAGATCATGCAGGCGCTTCACTTCCGCGATCTTGTCGGCAGGTGTGACCCCGGCCTTGAAGCTGTCGAGCCCCAGCTTCGCTGCGACGGCGGTGGCCGTGCGCGCGTGGTCACCGGTGAGCATGATGACTTTCACGCCGAGCTCGTGCAGGCTTTGCAGCGCTTCGGCCGTGGTGGCCTTGATGGGATCTGCCACCGTGAGCAGTCCGGCTGGCTGGCCATCCAGCGCCATGAAGAGCGCAGTCTCTCCGAGTTCCTGGCGCTTGGCGGCCTGCGCCTGCAGCGCCTCCAGATTCAGCACGCCTTTCTCGCGCAGAAAGTCGGCTTTGCCGATGAGCACCGCCCGGCCACTGATGCGGCCTGAGACACCGCCGCCCGTGCTGGATTCAAATCCTTCCACGGGGAGCAGCGGCAGCTTCTTTTCCTTCGCCGCGTTCACCACGGCGGAGGCCAGCGGATGCTCGCTGGATTGTTCCAGTGATGCCGCGAGCTGCAGCAGCGTGTCAGGTGGTTCGTTGCCAGCGGGAATAGCCTGTGAAAACTGCGGCCTGCCCTCCGTCAGCGTACCGGTTTTGTCCACTAGCAGCGTGGTCACTTTCTCCAGCCGCTCCAGCGCGGCAGCATCCTTCACCAGCACGCCTTCACGCGCACCGCGCCCCACACCGACCATGATGGACATCGGCGTCGCGAGCCCCAGCGCACAAGGACAGGCGATGATGAGCACCGCGACGGCATTGACGATGGCAAAGGCGATGCGCGGCTCCGGCCCCAGCCACCACCAGAGTGCAAACGTGAGCGCTGCGATCACCAGCACCGCAGGCACAAACACAGCGGCCACTTTGTCCGCGAGTCCCTGGATGGGTGCGCGGCTGCGCTGGGCCTGCGCCACCATGTCCACGATCTGCGCGAGCAGCGTCTCACGGCCCACGCGCTCGGCCTTCATCACAAAGCTGCCCGTCGTGTTCAGCGTGCCGCCGGAGACTTGGTCGCCCGCGTTTTTATCCACCGGCAAAGGTTCGCCGGTGAGCATGGATTCATCCACGGCAGAGGCGCCTTCAGCCACCACGCCATCCACGGGAATTTTGTCGCCGGGACGTACACGCAATGAATCGCCCGCCACCACGGCATCCAGAGGAATGTCTTCGTCGCCGCTGCGGGTGATGCGCCGCGCCGTGGGTGGCGCGAGATCAAGCAAGGCGCGGATCGCACTCCCCGTGCGGCTGCGGGCGCGTGCCTCCAGCCATTGCCCCACGATGACGAGCACGATGATGACCGCCGCAGCTTCAAAGTAGAGCGGCACCATGCCATCCATCTGCATGGCGGCAGGAAACACAGATGGCAGCAGCAGCGCCACCACGCTGAACACGTAGGCCGCACCCACGCCGATGCTGATCAGCGTCCACATGTTCCAGTGGCCGGTGCGCAGAGAGACCCAGCCACGGCGAAAGAAGGGCGCACCCGCCCATAGCACGACGGGTGTGCTCAGCAGCGCCTGCACCCAGCGCGAGACGGCACCATTGATCCAATGCGTGTGGCCCAGGGCAGGAATGAGATGCGCCATGGCGAGGATGAAGACTGGCAGCGTCAGCACGCCCGCGATCCAAAGGCGGCGTCGCAGGTCCTGCTCCTCGCCGCCTTCATCTGCATCATCCTGGGCAGTCGTCATCGGCTCCAAGGCCATGCCGCATTTCGGGCAGTCGCCGGGGTGGTCTTGCTGCACCTCCGGGTGCATCGGGCAGGTGTGCATCGTCTTCGCTGCGCCTTTCCATGCCGGATTGCGCTCCAGCGCCATGCCGCACTTTGGGCAGTCGCCTGGCTTGTCAGACTCGATGCCCGGGCACATCGGGCAGAAGTACTTCGCACCCGCAGGTGGCTGCACCGCTTTCTGTTCGGAGGGGGGGGCATGGTGCTGGCAGCAGGAATGGTCGTGCGTAGGCATGGCAGTGGGGTGGAAATACAGAAGACTGATTTTCAGAAAATAGCAGGAATGGCGGGCGCGGCAGATGCGGACTTCGACGATCTTGGTAGTGCAGCCGAGGTCGTTGAATTACTTTTTGGAAAGCTTGCTGATAACGACGAGCAACAGGACGACCACAAGGGTGCCGATCACCGTCCAGATCCACATCCCTCCGCCCGCCCATCCATTCATCCAGCCGTCAGTTTGGTTCATCATAAAAAGTTTTGGTTACGCTACGGTCGGCCCACCTTCTAGAAATCCGGAAGGTGAGCGGAGGCAGCCGTGTGATATGAAGCAGCGTCACAAATCTGCGGCGAGTTGTTGCCACCGGACATGATGACGCCCGGCTGTCATTTCTGTGCTTCAGCTGATTTTTCACCCATCCCCTTCATCCCCTTCATCATCGGGCACTTGGCCATGGACTCCTTGCCCATTTCCATGTGCTTCATCATGTGTTTCATCATCTCCTCCTCCATCTTGGCCTTGCGCGCATCCATGGCGATCCGCTGCTCCAGCATGTGGGTGACCAGGGCGGCCATCTCGTCCACCTTCTTGTCGGCCGGGGCGCTGTTCATCTTGGCGGCGTGAGCGGTGAGCTCGGCATCCTGGGCCTTCATGTCGGCCTTCATTTTCGCCTTCTCTTCCTTCATCTTCTCACAGTGTTCCATCATTTTGGAGTCCATCTTCTTCTCATCCGCAGGTTCGGCGGCTTGTGAAAAGATGGGAGACAAGGTGGCGAAGGCCATCGTCAATGCGAGGCTGGAGCGGATGAGGAGGCTTGAACAGGTTGGGGTTTTCATGGTCGGTTGCTTTCGTTTTTTTGTTTGGTGTCTGTCTCTGGCGGAGCCGGCGACAAGACTCATCGTGTGCAGGTGTGAGCAGCATCGCGATGGGGTGAAACCCTGCTTTTCATGGCGGAGGACGCAATGACATCCGGTGGCCATCGGGTGAAACACCAGCGTGGGGCCAACCCCTTGAAGAAGTGGATGTTTTCTTTCCATGGGAGGACGTAGAGTCCCGTTGGCACCGGGCACCTGCGGGCAGGGGGAGCTTTGCCTGAACCGTGAGGTGCTCAGGCCCAAGCTCCGCCTGCCAGCGTGGTATTCGCTGGTGTGCCGTGCCTAGCTGGATTTGTCCCGTATCTTTTGATGCAGGGCTGTGTGTTCCGGACCGACCGTCTTCTCCGCTTGATCCTGCAGCAGTTCCAATTCCTTGGTCTTGGCGGGAAGTTGTTCAAACGTCTTCAGATCGGTGCCGAGTTTCTTTTCGACTGCTGGTGGCTCTGGTTTCATGCGTTTGCTCCGTGCTGCACGCTCAATTGCAGCAGCTGGATGAGGTGCCCTTGATGGCCTGTTCCACGGCTTCACGGGTTTCACCCGTGCGCTTCTGGATGCGGCCCACCAGTTCATCCTGCTTGCCTTCGATGAACTGGAGATCGTCATCTGTGAGCGTGGCCCATTTCTGCTTCAGCTTGCCCTTGATGATGTTCCAGTCGCCTTTGATTTCGAGTGTTGTCATGGTCGTGTGGGTTGGGTGTGGGTGGTTCTGCGGACGGAATTTTCGCGGATCCGCATGCAACCACTCTGTGCCAGCGGGAGACGAATAACGATGGGGTGTAACCCGACCTGGGTCATTCATGCCTGGCATTGTCATCCACCCACCGCTGCACCCATCACCCACCCCCTCCTGAAGCTACCAGCAAATACCATGCTACACACCCATGAAAAGGCCGGGATGCCTCCAAAGAAGACATCCCGGCCCAGGCAACGAACGGCGGTCAGTACGAGCGGACGGTGGTGGTCTCCGTCGTGCTGCTGACGGGGAGCTGGGACATGGGCATCCGGCTCGTCGTTGTCTCTTCCGTGGTGGTGATGGTCGTGGGCGGCGGCGGGCGGCGGTCATCGTCGTCGTCGTCCATCGTGTCACAGCTGGAGAGAGTCATGAGGGCGGCGGCAGCAAGGCAGCTGTAAAAGAGCGGGTGTTTTTTCATGGGGGGTGGCGTTTTATTTCTTGGTTTCGGTGGTCGTCGTGGTGGACTTCTCGGCGGTGGGAGTGACGACGGTGGTTTTTTCCACCGTCTTCTCGGCGGCCGGGGTGACGATGGTGGTGTTTTTCTCGATCACTTTGTCCGGACCGGGGGCTGAGGTGTTGACGCGTGCGTCACAGGCGATCAGGAGAAAAGGGGCAAGGGCCAGTAGGATATAGGGTTTCATGGTATTATATGGAGGTTTGTGTATGTTGGGTGACTGTGCAAAAATGAGGGGGTGCAACGGGCTGGCCGTGCGGAAGCAAAATGGGTGGATACAGGGTATATGGGAGGGGCTTCAAGGAGCGCGGCGGATGGCAGGCATCCGCCACCACCCATCACGCCGCCTGCAGGCTGTGGATGGCATTGCGTGTGCGGAAGGTCTGGCGCAGCTTTTTCAATCCCAGCTCCATGCGCGTTTTCACGGTGCCCAGCGGCGTCTGCATGGTGTGGGCCACCTCGCGCTGGCTCATGCCCTGGAGGAAGGCCAGCTCGATGACTTTCTTCTGCGCCACAGGCAGCAGCGTCAGGTGCTCGCCCAGCACGCGGCCCAGATCCGCCTGCACGCATTCATCCGCGCAGCCCTGGGAGTAGGACTCGCTCTGCTGCACCTCAGTCTCCATGCGGCCGACGGCGCGGCTGTAGGCCATGGAGCGCCGCACGTGATCGATCGCGCGGCGTTTGCTCAGCGTCATCAGCCAGGCCAGCGGGCGGCCTTTGGTGGGGCAGTAATGGTGCGACTGACGCCACAGGGTGAGCATGCACTCCTGCAAAACATCGTCCGCGCCCGCCTCATCCGTGACCGTGTGCAGGATGGCGCTCTTGAGCATGCGGCGGTGGCGCTCGACTAAAGTTTTCAAAGCCGAGGCATCGCGCAGCTGGATGGCGGCCATGAGTTCTTCGTCCGTCGGCTGCGGGCTCTCCGGGCTGAAGGCGTGAGTCTGGGGCTGCGGTGATCCGTTGTTCCTGGCAAGAGTGGGGACGAGTGTGTTCATGGGGCAGAAGAGTCTGATTCAGTGTCAGCGCGGAGGGCGATCCCCGTTGCTTACCCTCGGATACTAACAAGCCCGCGCCCTCTGCACCATGGGGTGATACCCTACGCCGCTCCGCCGCCCCGCCGCCCCGCAGGCTCCGCAGGCTCCGCAGGCTCCGCAGGCTCCGCAGGCTCCGCAGGCTCCGCAGGCTCCGCAGGCTCCGCTGGCTCCGCTGGCTCCGCTGGCTCCGCTGGCTCCGCTGGCTCCGCTGGCAGCGAAAGGGGTCAGGCAACAACACCGCTGGCGGCAGGGCAGGGGACACCGGCCCGCGCACGCTGCCGCACGCCTTTGCCTCCACTGTACGTGTCCATTCTGTGTGAGTCCGTGGTTCCCATGGCTGGAACCCCACACGCATGCCTGCTGCCCGGCCACGGCAGGTGCGTTCGACTTCACCGCAGAGCGGCAAAGCGGCGGAGGGAGCAGCGAGACTGAATCAGAGTCAAAGCGCCTGCTGTCGTCTGTGTCGCTTCGTTCGCTTCGCTCTCCCTTGCGCAGGGCGGAGCCTGAACGCTGTGGGGAGGAGTGGTCAAGCGCCACGTGAAAGCCGCCGCAATGGATTCGCGTCTTGTTTTTCAAATGGCCCGGCATGTGTTCACGAACGGGGCCGTGTTCACGCATCCGTGAACACTACGTTTTTCATGAACATGCCGTATGCCGCATGGGGGCTGCCCGGGCCCTGAGGTGTTCCAGGCATGGCCGGGATCTCTGCGGCGCTCCGCACGTCCGCTCCTTTCAAACAGGGGATCAAGATGATCCCCCCTCCTTCATGCCGTCACCGAAATGGGGTCACTCATTGAATTTCAATCCGCAGCGGTGAGCCGGGGTTTGACGAGGGTGCCGGTGGTGCTCCACTCCTGCTGGGTGAGATCGATGGCAAATGAGAACGCGCCGGTGAACTGCGCGGTGCCGGCAATGACGGTGCCGGTGCATTGCTGCGGGGTGCAGCGGACGCTGGTCAATTGCGAGGGGCCGATGGCGGCGGCGAGCCTTTCTTTGTCGGTGAGCCGGGCGTTGTCGAGGCGCTTCTTCCACGCCTGCTCCACCGGGGTGAAGTCGCAGGTGATGGAGGTGCGGTCTGACAGGCGCAGGATGAGGAGGGAGAAATTGGCCCGGTCCGTCTGGATGCCCAGCGCGAGGTAGGATTCATCAGCGCTCCAATGCGGCGTGCAGCGGCCCGCCGGAGCGGTGATGGCGAAGTGCGGCCGGCACTTCTCCTCCAGCACCAGCGTCTGCGTGGCCTCTTCTTCCCCGTCTCCGACTGGCGCGACCGCGCCCGGCAGCGGCGTGGAATCGCCCAAGCGCAGGTGGAGCTTGCCGCTGGGGGATGCTAGTGGGGCGGGCGCGGCTGGTGGGGCGGCGGGGAGGGGGAGGGGGAGGGCTAGGGCGAGGAGGAGGATGGCTAGAGTCGCTTTCATGGCGATCAAGCCGCAACCAGCTGCGGCGCGGTTTGCGGGCGTGCTTCCATGCGGACGTAGCGCTTGAAGATGTCCTTGGTGAGGTTCTCTGTGTCTGTGGTGAGGAGGGTTCTCACTTCGCCGAAACGCAAGGTGGATTCACGGGGGCGCACGGCTTCGTGGAAGGCGAACTGGCAGGTCTTGGGATCGCGAATCATGGCCTTCACGCGCTGCATCTCCTGCTCCATGGCTGCAGCGGCAGCGGCGAACGCGTGTTCGTTCTGATCGGGAAAAAGCGCCTTCATGCGGGCGGTCATCTCTTTTTCCATGTGGAAATCAAAGAGACATGGCTGCAGGCAGTTCACCACCACGCCCACGTTCACAAACTCCCCCGTCTCCGGGTAGGGCAGGAAGCGGAGCACAGCGTAGTTGCAGGCGGCTTGGGGTGGGTTCATGGCAGTTTCCAAAAGGTGTCCGGCTCCGTGAAGGGCAGGCTCAGCACGGAGGATACACGATTTATGTCCAGTTGCACGGGCAGAGTGTCGTCTCCGTCCAGATGCAGCCACTCAGGAGGGAGTTCGTCGAATAGTTTCGGCAGGCGTTCAAGTGCCGCACGCAGCCGTGGCTCCATCCGTTCGCGAAAGCCTTCCGGCCACTGCTTGAGCATGCCGCCGAAGACGTGGGCATCAAAAAATCGGGCACGGTCAAACTGGTCGTCAAAGGCCAGATTAAAATCGTAGGCCCAGAGCATCTCGCGCCTTGGTATGTCTTTCCAGAGTGCGCCTTCTTCGTCCCAGTCTGGCAGTGGTGGAATCTGTGTGACCATGAGGTTCGGATTGCCGCCCTGAGCGGACAGGCTGCGGTCTTCATTCTGAATCCAGAGGTCCAGCAGCAGCAGCGCGGCCATGGTTTCATCCGGCCATCCTTGTGCGGAAGACCACGAAAGTTCCTGAGCACCTTCCATTCGCCATGAGGCAAACACGGTGCCAGCACCGAGATCACGGATATCTTTGCGAGCACTGGCATCGATCAAAGCTCTTGGGACTTCCGCTATTTCGATGGGTGGCACGCCAATGGGCGAAGCTCCGCTGGGCAACCCGGGGAGAATGGCATTAGCCAGCCATCCGGCCACCCATTCGCAGCAGAGCGAGCGCTGCCCCGCGTAGGCACCTTTGACATAGCAGATGTTCCACTGATTCACCTGGCAGATGAAGGGCCGGGTCATGCCCTGTTCTGAGCGGCCCAGGACTTCGGTGATGGTGGCCGGGGTGTTCATGGGAGACTCAGGAGCTAAGCGTGTCAGCGGAAATGCAAGGCGCGTGACGCACCCTGAGGGATTTTGCTGATGAAAGCGTGGGTGGATTACCGTGGCAAGGGAATTGGTTGGATGGCGGGAGCGTGGAGGCACTTTGCCGGACCTTGTTGCACAGCAACAAAGCAACTTTCCGGACCAGTTGCGGCGCAACTGGGCTACTTTGCCGGGCGCTCAGGGATTCCCTGCGCCGGGTGCAGGCGCGGGCGGTGCCTCAGTCCTTGGGGGCGGGATATTCCCAGAAGCTTTGTACGCGGCGAGTTTTTTGCGGTACTCCAGGGCGCCTTCGGGGCTGATGGCGCAGATGGCTTCGGGGCCGACTTCGGTGGTGATGACGTAGACTCTGATGATTTTGCCGGCGCTGAGGGGGACGGTTGAAGGCAGGATGCGGAGGGTGGGGCCGAGGGCGAAGGCCTTGTCGGGCACGGCTTGCTCGGCGTATTCGGGTTTGCCCTGGGGATTGAGTTTGACGCGGGCGGAACTGCCGCTGCGGGAGGGGATCATGACGGGGAGCTTTTCGACGGCGCTGACGTCGATGAGCAGGGCGTCTTCGGTGCGCTGGACGCGGCTGATGTAGCAGCGGAGGGGGCGGCTGCGGATGCGCTGGAGCTCCTGGGCATCGGCCTCTTCCTGCTGGCGGACGGCGGCGGCTTTGGCTTTTTGATCGGCGTCGGTGATGATGGCCTGGGCGCGCTGGTTCTGCTTGTCTTTGAGGACTTGGATCTCGTTTTTGGGGTCGTAGCCGAAGAGGGTCTGGAGATCAGGCGGGAGCTCGGCCAGAGGGACGGTGGCGATGCCGTTGGCGTGGCTGAAGCGGACTTCGAGGGCATCAAACCGGGACACTTTGACGTCGGTGTAGGTGACGCCTTTCCGGGTGGTGAAGGTGGGAAAGGCGAGCGGTTCGGCGTGGAGGCTGAGGCCAAAGGTGAGCATCAGCAGCAGGTTGAGGACGCAGAGCAAACGTGGGCTGCGGCTGCGGTGGCGTGGCAACTGCGTGGCCGGATGGTCGGTGGCGTGCGGGGTGGCTGGCAACATGGTCAAAAAGGGCGGGTGTGGCTGCGCTGCGCGCTGAAGATTCGCGACCGGGCGGAGCGGCGCAAGGGGGAGTTTGGCACGGGGGACGCGGGGTGCGGTGCGGATTTGGAGTGCGGCTGCGCAACCCTGAAAGGGTGAAGCTGCCGCTTTCGAACAACCCGTGATATACTTGAGCCACCGAGGACGGCGAAAGCGGTAGCTGCGTTCGTTCCTCACTTCGCGACCGCAGTCCATATGGGGGAGCGCTTGCACAGCAGCGCCGCCGCTTGGCCCTGATCCATAAGGCAGGGTTTTACCCCATGGCGGTGTGGGTGGGTGTTCCTCTACGCTGAGACTGTCTGCGCGGGTGGCGGTGTGAATAAAACACATCCACCTCCCGTTCAAATGCGAACCCCCAGGTGTGGGACGCGTGCTGTGTGTCCTGCTCGATGCTTTCTCCTCCAACCCTTCTCCCTTGTCCCCAACCATGAAACGTTCTTTGATTCTCTTATGCGCGGTGTTCATCGCGGCGGCGGCTCCGCTGGTGCCGGCGCGTGCGCAGTCGGGTGACGATGCGCTGCCCATCGAGTTTGTGTACGATGCCCTGGGCCCCTACGGTGACTGGATCTACACGCCAAACTACGGCTATGTGTGGCAGCCGCTGGCTTCACAGCAGCAGGGGTGGTCGCCCTATGCGGATGGCAGCTGGGCCTTTACAGATGCAGGCTGGACGTGGATCTCAAATGAGGATTTTGGCTGGCTGACGTATCACTACGGCCGCTGGATCCGCCTGATGGGAAACTGGATGTGGGTGCCCGGCAATGAGTGGGCGCCGGCGTGGGTCTCGTGGCGGCAGACGCAGGGTCAAATAGGCTGGGCACCGCTGCCACCAGAGGCCATGTGGTCGCCCAATGTAGGCTTTGGCGGCTGGACGGACAGCTACTACGATGTGGGCCCGGCCTATTACAATTTTGTGCCGGTGGGCCTGTTTGCCAGCACTGGCTCGATGCTGCTCCACATCCTGGATCGCAGCCGGAATTTCACGTATTACGATCAGTCGGTGAACGTCACGCACACCGTGTTTCAGCAGAACGTGATGAATCACATCTTCGTGGGCGGGCCGGACCCGCAGCGGATCAATGGCATGGGCGGGAATCAGGTGCGGCGGCTGACGCTGCGGCATGATGAAGAGGGCTTTCGCCGGAACTGGATGGACCGCCCCGGCGGCGGGCCACCCCGTGGCGCGGGCACGCAGTGGCGGATCGATCGGGATCGCGGCCAGCTGGTGGTGGCAGCGCCGAGCTTTCGGCGCGATGCCTCCCATGCGCTGCCTTCGCGGGTGCGGGAGTCATTTGAAAAGCCGGTCACAGATCGCGGCTGGCAGGGCGGGGCGGATACGCAGCGTCTGCGCCAGAAGCAGCGCGATGATCTGGAGCGCACGCGCCCGGCCATCCTGCCGGAGAAACGCGTGCTGCCTGCCACCAGCACCGCACCGCCACCCGCCACCGGCCGCGTGCTGAATCCCGAGGAGCGCCGTGGCCGCGGTGGCAATGCGCCCGGAACGATGCCGCCGAAAGGGGACAATCGCCCCAAGAAGGACGAGGAGCGCCAGCCCATGACGCCGAAGAATCCACTGCCCCCGGGCGGGCCTCCCGGAGTGCCGCCGCGCACGCCCACAGTGCCCGGAGCTGGCACCGTGCCGCCCGCAGGCCGCCCGCGCAGCAATGACCGCTCAGACAAGGACCTGCCCCCTGGGCAACGCCCCGGCATGAGACCCGGCCAGCCGCAGGATGACACGCCCAAGGAACGCCCCGGCATGAAGCCCGGCCAACCGCAGGGCGAGCGCCCCGTGATCCCCCCCGGCAAGCCGCAGGATGATTCACCCAAGCAGCGCCCCGGCATGAAGCCGGACGAGACTCCAGGCCGGAAACCAGGTGAAAGGAACGCCCCAACTCCAGACGGTGCCGGCAGGGGTGAACGGCCGGGCATTCCAAAGATGCCGCAGGTGCCACAAATCCCGCAGGCACCTCAGGCGCCCAAGCGCCGCGAGCCACAGGCTCCGCCACCTTCCGCAGTGCCGAGGCCGGGCCTTCCGCCGGGAGCAGGCATGCAGCCGGGCTTTCCCGGTCGTCGTCCAGGCCAGCAGCCCGGCAATGTCCCGCAGCAGCCCCAGCGTCCCCAGCAGCCGCAGCGCCCAAGTGCGCCGCCTTCCATTCCGGTGGCACCACCGCGTGTGATGCCTGTGCCGCAGCGCCCGCAGCCACCCGCTCCCCAGCAGCGCCCGCCGCAGGCACCACCCCAGCAGCGTCCGCAGCTACCCACTCCCCCGCAGCGCCCGCCGCAGCAGCCCCCGCCCGCACGTGTGCAGCCGCCGCAGCAGCCACCTGCCGTGCCCGGAGTACCGAATGCACCCCAGGAACCAGGTGGCCGGAGAAGGCGCTAGGGGCAGGGGAAGCGTTGCCCCGGTTTGCAACGCGCAGCTGAGCCGCATGGGCGAAAGCGTCTCCGTGCAGCTGCCGGGGTTGGGCTGGTCGGTATAGCGTTTTCTAAAACTGATTGCCAGACGGCGCGTGTGAAACCTCCCCAGCCATGACCTTTGGAAGTCTCGGGGACCTTCGATTTATCCGCAGAGGAGCGGAGAGGCAGAGGGAGCAGAGAACAGATTCAATCTCTGCCAGCTCAGCACCTTGGCCCCAATGCGGCAAACCGAACACGCTCTGCCACAGCTGAGATTTGTGAAATGCGATGTCAGCTCGGCCATTGCCCCCCTTCACGGCGCTGCGCGACCTGAGGCAAGAACTCCGAGTGTCTGCAGATAATTTCTGAGCGCTGCGGTGTCATCGGCGCGGCGCACGCGCAGGCACTGCCCTTCTTCACTGGAGTCGGAGCAGAACAGGCAGGGGACATCAAAAGCCTGCCGCAGCGCGGTGCTTTCCTCGTGAGAGAGCGAGCGGGAAAGCGAGATGGAAGAGCTGCCCGCCTCAAACAGCCATGATGGGGACAGTACGCAGAGGAAAACCATGGCAGACGAAATCCAGCCCCGCCAGCGGGCAAGACAAGTGACCGAGAGAAGCGCAGGTGTGAAGATGGCAGCAGCCAGCATGTAGAAGGGACTGAGCCTGATGAACCCTTCCCAAGCGATGTGCAGGGTTGCGGCTTGGTCGCCGTAAATGGAAGCGGCGCCGCAGGTGGGCAGCAGCAGCACGAGTGGAATCACCAAATCCACCCCCTTCCAGGGAGATGACTGCGGCGCGGGTGCGGAGTCTTCCATGGCACAAAGCTACCCGCAGGCCTGACAGGCGCAAATGAGGATGCGCTTCAAAGTTTTGCCAGAGGCGCCGCGGTGGGCACTCGGCCTGGTCAGGAGGGTGTTTGCGTGAGCGCCAGGGGCGCGTGGAGTGGTGTCGATTTTTCCAGCTGGCATTTTGTCAATAATTTGCACACTGACCCCCTTTTGAGGATTGCGGCGATGGCTAAAAATGGGGTCAGGATGCAAATTCTTGACAGATTATTCTGCGGTCAACCTGGGCCTGATCCAGAGATTGTTTGAGTGATTTTGCGTGCCTGTGGCTGCGGATGGAGGCTTGGCTTGTTTTGATATTATTTTGAAGACCCGGCCCTATTCTGCCTCTTTCGATTTGCGCGGAGTATGAACGGAGAACGGGGATCCACTTGCGGCGCAACTGGGTTTCTCTGGGCGAGTCCTGGGGCTGTGGTACGCGTTTGAGCCCCCCCCTGCATCTGTGGGGGTTTTCGGGCTTCGACACTAAGCCGATAGATATGGCCCAATGAAATCCACACTCTTATCCGTCGTTCTTTTCGCCTCTGCGCTGCCGGCCAGCGCGGAACTCATCATCACCTATGCAGAGAGTCCGGAGTCGAATCTCTCGTCTCTGGCAAATACCAATGTCTTCACCTTTAACGATCTGTCCAAAGGGGTGGACAAGAATGTGGCGTGGAAGGGCGTGGGATCGTTCGACCAGCTCTATGTGAAGCGTGCGGACATGTATGGTGGCGCGGTGGATGCGGCAAATCCAAAGGGATCGCTGTATTCGCTGCAGGGCGCGGGCACGGAGGTGCTGAGCAGCACGCTGTCGCTGGACAAGAGCTCGTCCTACTTTGGCATGTGGTGGTCGGCGGGAGATCCGAACAACAAGCTGGAGTTCTACAACGGCTCCAAGCTGGTGGGCGCTTTCACCACGGCGAGCCTGATGGAGCAGCTGCCGGACACCTACTTTGGCAATCCAAAGGACCGCTCGCTGGACAGCTACGAGGCCTTCGGCTTCATCAATTTCTTTGGCGATCCGAACACGACGTGGAACAAGATCGTGCTGAGCAACAACAACTCCTCAGGCTTTGAGTCGGACAACTACACGACGCGTGTGGCGGCCTGGGACCCCTTGGTGGACGGCGTGCTGCCGGGCGTGCCGGTGGCGCTGGTGAGCGGCACAACGACGAAAAAGGTGACCAAGGAATCCCTGGAAGGTACGCAGTGGAGCCTGGGGAAATCACCGGTGGGCGCGGCTCCGGGTGCGCCGGCTCCTCCGGTGACGCTGCTGGCGGCCTTTGCAGGCGTGCTGGGCCTGCGCCAGGTGCGCACACGCCTGCGCAAGGCGGTGTGATCGGGTGCTGAATGCGGCTGCGGAATGCGGCATGAATTTGCGTGGCAGGTGCCTTCGGGTGCCTGCCACGTTGTAATTTGTCCTGCTATGGCTGTGGGTTGTTTAATGTTTTGGTGCTGGCGGGTGTGTGGCAAGTGGGTGGTGAGGTGGAGTGGCCGCTGCTCTTTGGCGGGAGCCTCTGGGCTGGGAGCGCCGATATTTTATCGGCTTCTGGGCGAGCGTCCTCGTGACCTTGAAAGTGAATGAGCCTCAGGGGGGAGTGCGGGGCGTGTCCTCGCAGCGGAGCTTCCCAGAGCCGGTTAAAAACCGGCACTCCCAATACGGAGGGCTGCGTCGCAGTGGGCGCAGGACTTTGCTGGCGCTGTTTCGGTGGCCCTGCGCCAGGGGATGCGTGACGGCGCCCGGCCTCGGTGCCCCCCCTGCATCTGTGGGGGTTTTCGGAGAAGGAAATGGGCGCGATTGTGGGGGGCCTATGAAAACCACACTCCTGTCTGTCGTTCTTTTCGCCACCGCGCTGCCTGCCTTCGCGCAGGACTCCAATTCTTTGAAAACCTCCACTCAGGAAGCCGCTTTGTTGTCGAAGGAGTCGGATGACGCGAAGAAAGAGGAAGAGGCCAAAAAAGCTGAGGAAGCGAAAAAGGCCGAAGAAATGAAGAAGGAGGAAGATTCGAAGAAAGAGGAATCGAAGGAGTCGGACGATGCGAAGAAGGAGGAAGAAGCGAAAAAGGCCGAAGAAATGAAGAAGGAGGAAGACGCGAAGAAGGAGAAATCGAAGGAGTCCGATGACTCCAAGAAAGCTGACGAAGCCAAGAAGGCCGAAGTGGCCAAAAAGGCTGAAGACGCCAGGAAAGCAGCAACGAAGGCGAATGATGACGCCAAGAAGGCCGATGCCAACAAGACGGCAGCAACGAAGTCTGAGGAAGAAGCCAAAATGGAGGCAACCAAGGCCGAGGACGACGCCAAAAAGGCCGAAGAAACCAAGCAGGCAGCAACAAAGACTGTGGATGAAGCCAGGAATGTGGCAGCGAAGTCTGCGGATGAAGCCAGGGATGCGGCATCGAACGCGGCGGATGACGCGAAGAAGGCCGAAGACGCGAGGAACGACGCAGCGAAGGATCCGAAAGACACGAAGAAGGCCGATGAAGCCAAGATCGCAGCAACGAGGGCCGAGGATGGCGCGAAGAGGGCCGAAGAAGCCAGAATGAACGCAACGAAGGCTGCGGACAACGCGAAGAGGGCCGAAGAAGCCAGGATGACGGCCACGAAGGTGGCGGACGACGCCAAGGTGGCGGCCACGAAGGCTGCGGATATCGCCCAGAATGCCGATGACGTGAAGATGGCAGCAACGATGGCTGCGGATGCCGCCATCAAGACTGCAGACTCGACGATGGCGGTTTTGCTGGCGATCACTGGCACAGATTGGGCTTCGGGCGCGGGCGCGGATGCAGGCTCCGTCCTGGCAAATTCGGCGGTGGGCGCGGCTCCAGGTGCGCCGGCTCCCCCGGTGACGCTGCTGGCGGCCTTTGCAGGCGTGCTGGGCCTGCGCCAGGTGCGCACGCGTCTGCGCAAGAAGGCGTGAGTTTGCGCGGTGTGTTTTAAAATTCCTGACAGTTCCTACCCCTTACTACCACGTCATGACCTTTCGTTTTTCATCTGCCAGCGTGCGCACAGGCGTGGCGGCTGCGGTGGTGGCGGGTGCGGTGCACCTGGCGCAGTCGCGGGACGTGGTGGTGGACTTCACGCGCCCGCTGGTGCTGGGGACGCTGCGGTGGTTCGGCAATGAGGCGGTGGACTGCGGGGAGGAGCTGCGGGTGGGAAAGCTGCTGGTGCCGTGGACGCGGGACTGCGCGGGGATCAATCTGCTCTTCATCCTGCTGGCGCTGGCGGTGTGGGTGAACCGCAAGGAGAGCCGCGCGTGGAGATTCTGGCTGTGCATGCTGGGCATGGTGCCGGCGGCGGCGGTGGCGAATGTGCTGCGTGTGCTGACGCTGCTGGTGTACCGCACGGTGGCGTATCCGGGGGTGGAGAGTCCGCAGACGCATTACTTCATCGGTTTTATCTGGCTGGTGCCGTTCATCTCGCTGATCACTCCGCGGGATGGGCGCGCGCTGCGGGCGGGGCTGATGGAGACGCTGCACGCTGCGGCGGTGGTGGCGCTGCTGGCCCCCATGGCGGGCACGCCCAATGCGCTGCTGCTGACGCTGGCGGCGGTGGTGGGCCTGGCGCAGTGCCGTGTGCGCGATGACGCGGTGCGCCCGAGTACGTGGCCGCTGGTGGCATGGGTAACTGCGGGCGCTGGAATCGCGGTGGTGGGCATGGAGTCTTTCTGGCTGCCGTGGCTGCTGCTGTGCCCGCTGCTGGTGCAGTCGCGCTGGATTTTCAGCGTGCCGGGTCTGGCCTGCGTGCTGTGCACGAATTCGCTGGTGGTGATGCAGCCGTGGTCATGGGCCGTGGCGGCCGCTGGCGTGGCCTGGGTGATGTTTTACGGCGAGGGCGCGGAGGGGACGGTGAAGGCGGGTGCGGCTTCCATGGAGGCCGCCAGTGATCTGAAGGCTGCTGATGAGAATGCGGCTGCTGTTGCCATAGTGGCAGCCGGTGATAGGGCGGCTGCGAGTGGAATGGAGACTGCGGGTGACAAGGCCGCTGCGAGTGCTGAATCTGCTGCACGCATTGCGGCTGAGGTTGCTGCCGTTCAAAAGGCTGATGCGTGCGCTGCTGATGAATCCGCTGTCGCAAGCGAACTTGATGCCTCTATTTTGACTGCGGATGTTGACGCTGCTTCGCCACGGACACCAGTGTGCGTGAGGCCACGGCGCATGGGCTGGGCGGTGCAGATGGCTTTTTATGCCTGCCTCACTTTTCCTTTCCTGGCGTCCACGCTGCTGGCGATCGGCCAGAAAAGCTGGGAGCCGCCTGCGGGCGTGATGTCGCGGTGCATCTCGCCAAACTGCTTTGAAGTGCGCCTGCAAGGTCAGCCCAAGGCGATCGGCCTGGCCTGCTACAGCTCCGCTAGCCGCGACCGGCACCACACGCTGGAGGTGTGCCTGAAGTACCGGGGCATCGAGCTGAGCGCGGTGGAGGACTGCCCGCAGGTGATGACGGATGGCAAACACTGGTTTCGCGAATTCTTCATGCAGGAAGGCCAGATGCTGGCGGACTACCCCGCCTACGTGCGGAGCACCTTCTGCCCGTGGCGAGACCCGGGGGTGCACCTGATCTTTGTCTCCGCCACTGAGGCTCACAGCGCCGCTGAATTCAACGCGGCCTGCGAGGTGCTGGCGCAGCGTTTTTATGAGGAGTGCGCGGGCGGGGCGGATACGCGGGTGGCGGTGGTGAAGCAGTGAGCGGGTGGGGGCGGAGCCAAGTTGTCCAGTTGCGCCGCAACTGGAGTGCAGGCGGTTATTTGGTGACTGGCCCCGATAGACAATATTGAGGGCTGCTTTTTCCAGACCCGTTGTGGCGCAACTGGGCTGCTTTGGGTGCGGCGTTACTTCTGCGCGGTCGAAGGGTGGCCATTTGCGCAGCTACGTGCTGGACGGGGCTTCGGCTGGAATGTTTTGGTCATCGTGCATTTTGTCAAGTATTTGCACACTGACCCCCTTTTGGAGTTGCGGCGGGGGCGCGTGAGGCGCGGCGCGGCGGGCTAGTTTTCCCCCTGCCCTGAGGTGGGTGGTGCGGGGCGTTCGCGGGTGTGGGTGAGGACGAGGATGAAGAGGACGTCTGCGATGACGGCGGCCCAGACGGCTGGGGTGGCGACGGGCGGTCGCAGCCACGCGAATGCGCACAGGGCCATGAGGCCGAGATTCATGCGCACGATGTTGCGCTTGGTGGGGTTCTTGACGATGCGACTACTGCCCCAGAAGGTGATGCACGCGAGCAGGGTGTCCAGGTAGAAGGAGTCCATGGGGCGCGTGGCGGAATGTGAATGATGAAGGATGATCACCGAACCCTGAAAGCGTCACTCAACCCCAGACTGGTTCATGGCGTGAACGATGAATCGGAGAGACCGCTGTCACCGGAAGTGTTTATACAGGTATGCAGCACACGCGCCAATGATGAGGGCCGGAGCAAGGAACTTGGACGCCATGAAAAGCAGCCAGTGGAAAGCACTGTCATGGCGCCGTTTGACAAACGGTGCTTCGAGGATGCCGCCGATGAGCAGGAGAAGAGCCGCCGGCAGACTCAGCAACAGAAACGCCGCATGCCACCAACGCGCGCGCTTCTGTGGAGGCGCTGCTGCTTGTGAGGCATGAGAGTGTGGTTTCATTGGGTCCAGGTCAGCACGAGGCAAGTCAGCGCGCTGATCAGCATGATGATGATGGCCACGACATCTGCCGGACTGCTTCGACTGACCCAATCAGGGCGGTGTCAGGACCTGCGCGTCTTCGAGATTGAGCTGGAGCTGGCGGACGCCCTGGGGGGTGGTGATGATGTCGATGCGGGTGATGGTGCCGCTCATGGTGACGGTGGCGCCGAGGCCGGACTTGGCGATGTCAGCGGCGTTGGCGGTGGGCATGTAGAGATGCACCCAGTGCTGCTGGATGGCGGGGTATTTGCCGCTGAGGAGGCCGGGGGCGGCGCGGATTTGAAATCTCTCGGGGCTCTTGGGTAGGGCGGCGGCGGCTTCGGTCTTGAAGGTGAACTTGAAGGGCTTGCGCAGGGCGAGGGTGGAGAGGGCGGTGTTCAGCGCGGGGATGGAGTCGGCGGCCAGGGGGGCGGTGCTGAGGGTGGCGCGGGAGGCTTCGGGGAGGGCATCGAGGATGCGGTCGAGCGGGTAGTCTGCGGTCTGGACGGGGGCTGAGGGCGTGGGCATGGCGGCAGGCGCTGCGGGGACGACTGGCGCAGCGGGTTTGGCGGCGGGCTTTTCGGCGGTGGCTTTTTCGGCCGCGCCTTTGCCGTTGTTCATGACGGGGACGATGAGATCGACATTGAGCCGGGGATTGTCGATGGCGGTGAGCTCGGCGCGGTTGACGGTGCCGGTGACGGTGATTTCATCGCCGAGGCGGATCTTGGGGATGAGGCCGTTGGGATCGGTGTGGACCATGACCCAGGAGAAGACGAGGAGGGTGTCGCCACCGCGTTTGAAATTTTCCTCCACGCCGAGACGCCAGCCGACGAGGTTCTCATTGCGAAAGGAGTAGGGGTCGATCTTGGTGACTTTGCCACGGTAGGTGCCGACTTTGCCGACTTCCTTGGTCTCGATCTGCCGGGTGATGCTGAGGGCGACCTCGGCTTTTTTGTCGCTCCAGAGCTTCAGCATCTCCTTGGCGGGGATGTCCTTGAGCATGTCTTTGAAGGCGCGCACGCCGCCGGCGTTTTGCGCGCTGGCGTCATGCAGCATGAACAGCGGAGCAAGGAGTACGAGCAGGAGGCGGGCTGGTTGTTTCATGCGCGTGTACTAGGTGGGAAATGCGTACGCACAATGGGTATCGCCAAAATGCATCATGGGCCATTTTCCTGCCGTGCCTATTTTGGCTGGCTCCTTCGTGGTGCGTCAGCTAAAGGGGGCTTCGCCTTTCTGAGGGAGCCGCGCACGGACGCCCTGGCCTTGGCCAAGGCTGCCTGAAACCTCACAGTCCGCCGAACCAGCGCTCGATGGTCTTGTCCTTGGCGAGGGAGGCGGTGAGGACCATGAAGAGCCCAAACCCGCCGACGAATATGCGCGGTAAAAGGTCAAGCTCGATAGGAGTCATTGCTGATCCTAAAGTAAACATGGAACCCGTCGCGCCTCCTATTGTTCGTAGTATAATCACGTTTTTAACATGAGGCTTGATTTAGAATAGATCAATACAAAATTCTTACAATTATGCCAAACGCGGCAAAACAGCACAGGGTGAATGATTTAAGCGTGTGCCGGGAGCATGGGCTGTGGTGGTGGGCGCGACAGACCGAGCTGCTGAGGGGCATCGTCGCGCTATTGCTCAGAGCAATCGAGGATCAAACGAGAAGGGCACAGGCTTGCCGATGACGATTTTCTTGAAGTCGGGGTGCGCGGGATTGAGGAGGTAATTCGACTCGCCGGGGATGATGGCGCTGGGGAGTTCCAGCACGGCGGAGCGGGCTTCTTTGGCCCAGAGATCCCCCAGCGCACGCGTGGAGGGCGGGGCGGGAGAATTCGCCCAGCCGGGGGGCAGGGCGGTGACTTTTTCCACAAGCTCGGCCTCGAATTCGAGCGGGATGGCGGCGTAGGTGAAGATCACCGGCGGATTGAGATGCACGAGGGACTCCAGCGCGGCCAGCGCCTGGGTGCTGCTGGTGTACACGAGGCTGACGCCGGCGGAGTTCCACCGGCCGCCGAAGAGCCTTGCGCCTTCGCCACTGAAGGCGGTGGCGGCGTGCTTTGTCTTCACGATGCGCCAGGCCTGCAGCTTCATGAGTAAACACTGTATTCAATGCGACCGAGGAGATCTTCCACTTCACGGGCACCGACCTCTGTCTCTGCGTACTCCAGCGGCACCGCGCCGCCGAGGCCGCGCTGGGCGGAGGTGAGCCATGCACGCGCATTCTCCGTGGACTCCATCACTTCCACGGCCTTGCCCATGAGCCGGGCGAAACGCACGACGCGGTCTGATTCTGCCGGGTCCAGCCTGCCTGCCGCCATGCGCCGATGCAGTGTGGCCTTGGAGATGCCGAGCATGGGCACGAGCCTTTCCATGGAGACGTCCAGGCTGCTGCGCAAGTCATCCAGCTCCTGCACGGGCAGCCCGATCTTGAGGGACTGGATGAGTTTGGCCGTGGTAAACTCCAAGGGCGCATGCCTGCCTGCAGCGCCATGCGCCAGGTAAGCCACGATGCCGCCGCCCGCTTTCCGGGCGCCTACGCCGCCTTCTGCACGGCTGTGGTACACGGCGGCCGTTTCTTGAACGAGGGTGGGTTCTTTTTTCATTTGATACTTATTTATGGATCATTTGAGTCGGGAGTCAAGCTTTGTTTGCCTCTTCGCCCCCCCCCCCTTTCTGCGGCAAAGTCGCACGCCCCCGCCTCTTTCAAATCACTCAGCGCAGGGCAGGGGAGTCGCATCCCCGTCGCTTCGTGACTTGGTTCCCACCGTAGCCTCTCAAGCGTCAGCACTCTCAGCCCCCGACCTACATCAAAAGCTGCTATTTCAAGAAATCATGCTTGCCAATCCCGCCCCCAGTTGCTCCACTTCCGCAGCCCCCGCACCGGGGAAGCGCCAGCACGCATGTCTGCCACCACGTACACGCCCGCACCCATCGACACCGCGAATGGGGTGCTCACGGGGCTCACTCAGCAGCTCGCGGAAAACATCCGCGAACTATGGGTCAAAGAACGCATCGCCCCGGGCTGGCGCCACGGCCCCCAGCGCGGCGCACCTTCCAGCCCCACCACCCCATGGGTCTGCCTGCTTCTGAGGCTGCCTGCCGCATACGTGCTCGTCTGTTCCTTGACGCTCATCGTTGAGTCGTTCCCCCCCATCCCATGCGCCTGAAAATCCACACCCTCCTCCTGCTGCTGCTCCTTCTGGTATGCATCGGGTATGCCGCCACGAACTTTCAAAGTTTCGCCAATGTGGCTGTTGTCGCTGTCGCCTTTTTGCTGGGCATGTGGCTGAATGCAGGCTTGTCCCGATGGCTGGAAAAACACCTCACTCGCTGGAGTGCTCAGCATCCAGACCACCCCGTGGGTCGCTGGTTAAAAAAGCACCTGGTGTGACGCTCGGCCCACCGCCACCGCAGTCTGCTGGGATCGGGCGTCGTGAGTGAAAATGACCGGATTTAAACCGCTGATGAGACAGTGGCTCTGAATCCAGACTCTGTTTTCCGTGTATTCGGTGTATTCCGTAGTTGATCAATTCAGACTCAGCATTCACCCGGTGACGTGCTCGAATTTGAACCGCTGACGGTATCTCAAATGGCTTGGTATCAGCGTCAAATCAGCGGTTAGAAACCTCTGTTCTCCCATTGGATCTTCCACCCCGTCCCAGACGCGCAAAGAACAGACTCAATCTCTGCCCCCTCTGCCTCTCTGCCCCTCTGCCCCTCTGCCCCTCTGCCCCTCTGCCCCTCTGCCCCTCTGCCCCTCTGCCCCTCTGCGGCAAAGTCGAGCGTGCCCACCCCTCTCAAACCACCCCGCCGCAGGGCAGGGGAGGACGCATCCGCGTTTCGTCCTCACCCCCAGCCCCCGAACTACATCAAAAGCCGCTATTTGAAGAATCCTGCTTGCCAGTCCCGCCCCCAGTTGCTCCACTTCCGCAGCACCCGCACCGGGGAAGCGCCAGCACGCATGTCTGACTCCACCTACACCCCCGCACCCATCGACACCGCGAACGTGGTGCTCACAGACCAGCTCACCGGCCTCAATGAGCAGCTCGCGGAAAACATCCACGAACTCTGGGCCAAAGAACGCATCGCCCAGGGCTGGCGCTACGGCCCCCAGCGCGACGACACCAAAAAAGAGCACCCCTGCCTCGTCCCCTACGATCAGCTCCCCGATTCCGAAAAAGAGTTCGACCGCCACACCGCCGTCGGCACCCTCAAGACCATCCTCAAGCTTGGCCACCGCATCGAGCCCCGGGACGGCATCTTCACCATCGAAGGCACCCAGGCCCTCGCCGCCTGGGAGAAGTACCTCAACAGCTGCGCCACCGATGCCCGCAGCAACGGCCCCCGCTCCTGGACCTTTGACATGGATGACCAGCCCGAGATCGACTGGCTGGAGCAAAACCTCCCGCAGCTAGATCGCGCCCGCGCCGCCCTGCAGGAGTTCCAGGCCACCGTCTACCCCGCCTGGCAGAAAGAAGACGCCCGCGCCCTCAGCAAGCAGAAGTGGCACCACCGCACCGCCGCCATCGCCATCTGGCCCGGCATCGCCGGCATCCTCTTCGCCATCGTCCAGCTCACCTACCGCAGTGACACCATGCTGCTCGGCCTCATGGAGACCTTCTCCGTCGTCATCGCCGCGCTCGCCGTCATCGGCGGCTTCTACTTTCACCTCCACCACGGCTGGCTCGCCCACCGCCAGTGCGCAGAGCGCCTCCGCATCCTCAAATTCACCGCCCTCTCCTGGCCCGAGCTCTGGTCAGACTTTCCCGCATGGAAAAAGAAGCTTGAAGGCGAAATCAAAGCCCTCACCGCCATCGACACCAAGTCCGCGCACCACTGGGCCCAGAAAAACGAAACCCTCCATCCCGTGCTCCCCGGTGCCGTCACCTGCGCCGTCCCCCTGCCAGATCTCCAGGCCCTCTCCATCTTCTACCGCATCAAGCGCCTCGAATTCCAGCGCCACTACTTCGAGCACCAGTCCAACAAAGCCCACAGCCGCTCATGGATCGTCGATCTCAAAGTCGGCCTCTGGATCTTCGCCCTCAGCGTCATCATCGTCCTCATCCACGGCATGCACTCCGTGTGGCACGGCGTCCATGACTGGCTCCTCACCGGCACCGCCGCCCACGCCGCACCCGCCATCGAAGCCGCCCATGCCGCCGCCGGAGGCACCGTCATGGACGTCGCCCATGGCGCGCCCGCAGCCCACGGCACCACCGCCAACGAACTCACCTACGAGATCCTCGGCATCGCCCTCGCCGCCGTGCTCCCCGTCATCGGCTTCGGTTTCCGCGCCTGGCTCGCCGCCTTTGAGGCCCCCCGCAGCCGGAACCTCTTCCGCGCCAAAGCCCTCGCCATCGACGACTACATCGCCCGCGGCAACGCCGGCGCCACCAGCGTCAATCAGACCCTCAATCACATCGCCTACAGCGAGCACTTCTTTAACAACGAACACCGCGAATGGTGCCGCCTCCAGATGGAAGCCGAGTGGTTCGTGTGAAGCCCGGCTGAAAGTGGTGAAGAGCCCGCCACCACCTCGATGTTCGATGCTCCATCCCACCGCCCCGCATGCCCGCCTCCGATATGGACTGCGGTCGCGAAGTGAGGAACGAACGCAGCTACCGCTTTCGCCGTCCTCGGTGACTCACGCATACCAGCAACCACCCGAAAGCGGCAGCCGGTGATTCCTCGTCAGCTGCTCACCACCCGTCCACCACAAAACGCTCGAAAGCGGTAGCTGCGATGCAGGCTTGCGCCGTGCATCTGCGCGACCGCACTCCAAATAGCCGGTGCTCCCTCGCCAGCCTCTCACCACCCGTCCACCACAAAACGCTCGAAAGCGGTAGCTCCCGCAGCCGCTCATCACCACACCACTCACTTCCCCCGCAGCCTCCCAAACAGCCCCTTCACCACCTCCGGCTGCTGCGCCACCACCTGAAACTCCCGCGACTGCGTCAGCCGCAGACCGCCCAGATTTTCCGCGATCTCCGCCAGCACCGCAAACTCCTCCGCCTGCGCGTGGTAGCGCAGCACCCCGCCCGCCGTCACGCTCACATCATCAACGAACAGCCTCCGGTCTTTCGGCGGATCCTCCAAACCCTCATCCGCATCCATCCAGCGGTCACCCATCGGCACCCCCGTCGCGCAGTCCCATACCATGAGATAGTTCACCATCACATTCGGTGGTTCCCAGTGCTGCGTACGCGTCAGCAGCCGCGTACCGGACGGAGACAGCCGCATCGACTCCACCGCATCCGGCTGACCGCCCTGCGCAAAGAACAGCTTCTCATCCATCAGCGCGCTCACCGGCTCTCCCGTGCTCGGGGAAAACACCCGGTAGCTGAAGTCCGCAAACCCCACCGCCAGCGCCGCATCCCCCGCACCCGGCGTGATGTCCGCGATCTCCCTGCCCACATCCACCGGCGCACCGCCACGCAGCGGCAGCGTCAGCAGGCTGCCCGCGCCCTTCGCCAGCAGGCGGTGCTTGTACGCCGCATCCAGCCCGTAGCACGCCACACTCTTGTCCAGGTGCGTCACCCGCACACACAGCGGCACCGGCTGCACCCGCACCTGCGCATACACCGGCGACTGCTCCTCTGACGGCCCGTCCGGAATCGTAAACTGCACTTTCGCCCCCGACTTCGCCGCGATCACGCTCTCCCCCGGCTTCGACTCCGCCACCTCATACACCGGCACTTCCGGCAGCTTCAGCCCCAGGTCCAGATTCGGAATCTTCACCAGCCGCATCTGCCTGCTCCCCGCCACCACCACCTCCACCGCGCCATCCTCCGCCACATACAGCTCCTCCACCTTTCCTCCCGCGTTCAAAGTGCCCGCCTGGAGGCCCCGCTGGCTGTCCCCGGCCCGCGTCAGATTGATCTTCCCGTCCTCGGAGGCCGATACCATCAGCTGGTAGTCCCCGTTCTTCTCCTCACCATCCTTCACCAGCGCCACCGCCCACACCGCATAGTGGTGTGGCACCAGCGCCTCCTGGTAAGCCGTCGCCTCGCCTTCAGACGACACCGTCAGATCCATCCAGTACGCATCCCCGCGTGAGCTCCCCGCCAGTAGAGTCCCGTTCTTCTCATCACCACGCGCCCGGCTGCGCGTGAAGGACACATGCGTAAAACTCGCGCTCTGCACATTGGACCCCTCCCCAGAGGCCACCAGCGTATCGCCCACCAGCTTGCCCGTGCTCACCTGAAACACCTGCAGAAACTCCGGCTCCCGCCAGCGCCGCACCCGCACCGCCACGTACAGGCCGTCCGGAGAAAACACCACATCAGAGATCTGGCCCTGCCAGTTCATCGCCTCAAACTTCGGCTCGATCCACGCCGTCAGCGCCTTGCCCTTCCCATCCCATATGCGGAAGTAACTTGGTGAGCCCGGGTCAGCATCCACATCTCCCCAGGCCGCCGCCATCATGCCCTCCGGCCCCGCCACCGTAAACAGCACCCCCGGCTTCAGCTCCGGCATCGCCGGACCCTGGATACCAGAAGCTGGTGGCTTTGCAGGAGCCGCCACCGCCGCCCGCTTCTTGTCCGAAGGCACCAGCACCCACAGCGGCCTCTGCTGGATGAAAGTCAGGATGCGATCCGCACAATTCTGATTCCCATACTCCCGCGCACCCCGCGCCAGATACGCCAGCGCCTCGCCCGTCGTCTCATGATTCGTCAGCCGGTTCGTCCCCTCATAAAACGAGTAGACGCCCAGCGTGTCAGACAGCTCATGCGCCTTCGCATCCGCCCGGCCACGCATCTCCCACGCCACCCACCCCGCACCCGCCGCCAGCACCGCCAGCACGCCAAACACCACCGCCGCCGTCGCGATCACCCTCTGCCGCCGCTTCGCCTTCGCCAGTTGGAAAGCCTTGTCCCGCTGCGTCAGCTCCCCCAGCGGCAGCCCCAGCGCCCCCGCGATCACCTTCAGCTTCGCCAGCTCCAGCCGCTCCCCGTACTCATGCACCGCGCTGCCGATCTGCCGCGCCGTCAGCTTACCCTCCTTCACCAATTGCTCACGATAAGCCGCCGCCGTCGTCCAGCCCTGCGCACAATGCCCGCCCGGCCGCACATCCGCCGCGATGGGCTCCGTCCGTGCCGTCCAGTCAATATTCGTGGGATCGCCCTCACCCGCCACGCCAAACCGCAGCGGCTCCGGAAAGCACTCCGCCGCCGCGCCAAACAACTCCACCTTCGCCGGATCATCACTCGCATTCGGCTCCCCATCCAGCATCAGCGCCAGCATGCGGCCACTCCGCCCCTGCTCCTTAAAGTAACGAATCTCATCCGCCACAAACCGCGACTGCACCGCCCGTGGCGAACACAGCACCACCAGCAGCCCGCTGTTTTCCAAAGCGCGGCGAATATTCGTACTCAGGTCCGCATCCGCCGGAAGCTCCGCCTCATCCCGAAACACCGGATACAGCGACGCCGGCACCTTGTCTCCCCGCAGACTCGTCTTCCCCACCAGATCCGGCGGCACCTCATAGCTCTCCAGCGCCTCATGCAGCCAGTTCGCCCACTTCCGCCCCATCTCCAGATTGTCCGCATGCCGGTACGAAATGAAAACCGCATATTGTCTCGGCGCAGTGGTGGAAGCAGTGGGAGTACTCATCTCAGGCATCCCCGCATTTCAACCGCCGCGCCTCAACTTGCAACGGAACAATGGATGCGAAGCGGGCAGGGAAGGTGCAATCCATCAATGCTCACACCAATCGCACGTACAAAGATCCCCCTCCGCTATTTCCCCGCCGCCGTACTCTCCCTCAGCACCGCCAGCCACTCCTTCGCCGCCACCTCCTCCAGACGCTTCATCAAAGCCGCACGTGGTCCGCCCATCTCCGCGCTCTCGTCCTTCGCCAGCGCCTGCATCAGACTCATCATCGCCAGCGAGACCGTCGGCATCACGATCATCTCCCGCGTCAGCACCGGCACGATCTGCGCCGCCGTCTGGCAGATGGTGGGATGCCCGTGAATCAGCGGATGCTTCGTCGCATCGATCAAAGCGAGCAGATAGAGGCGGCGGATTGGGCTGTCCGCAGGAATCGTCTCGGGCGCTTGGTCTTTCGTCACCGTGGCCCCTTCAAAGCCGGGCCACTCAACCTGCAACAACCGCTGCCACAGCGCAGTGGCGGCGCGGAACTGGCTGGACTTGGTGCAGAGTTCCATGCGCAGCTCGGCGTATCGTTCGGGGGTGAGTTTGGGATCGGCGAGCTGCGCAAGCGTGTCTTGGCGGACATGCAGCATGGGAGTGGTTTGCTTGACCTCTGGGAACTGGAGTTCACGGCCTGACAAGGCGAGCAAACTGGCACGCAGGGGCGCGGTGAGGTCGAGCTGCGGAGGATTTGGGGCGATGAAAATAGTCTTGTAATCTGTCCCCGGGATGCCTATTTCCGCCATCCGGTGTTGGTCGGGGTGTAGGCTGCGGTCTCTGGCGGCAAGCCATCGCTTTGCGGCGGCCAGTTCTTCAGGCATGGCGCTGGTGAGTTCCTTGCCCAGAGCGGTATCCCAGAGCATGATAGTCTTGTCATTTTCGGAGTTGCTGGCAAGGCGCCTGCCGTCAGGGCTGAAAACGACGCTACTCACATAATCCTTGTGCCCATGAAGGCTCGCGAGCTCTTTGCCTGTGGCGGTGTCCCATATTTTGATCGTCCTGTCATGGCCGCCGCTGGCCAGGCGCGCACCGTCTGGACTGAAAGTGACGCTGAGTACTTCCTGAGTGTGCCCTTGGAGGTTGGCGAGTTCCTTGCCAGTGACGGTATCCCAGAGCATGATCGTGCTGTCACCACTGTAACTGGCCAGGCGCGTGCCGTCCGGGCTGAAGGCGATTTTACTGTCTCGATCAGTGTGCTGGATGTTGACGAGTTGCTTGCCCGTGGCGGTATCCCAGAGCTTGATCGTGCTGTCATCACTGCAACTAGCCAAGCGCGTGCCGTCAGGGCTGAAGGAGATGTCAATGATTTGATCAGTGTACTGGAGGTTGGAGAGTTCCTTGCCCGTGGCGGTATCCCAAAGCTTGATCGTGCTGTGATGGCCGTGGCGGGGCACGCGAGTACTGTCGGGACTGAAAAGAACGCGATCTACACTGGCTAGGCATGTGCCGTCTGGGCTGAAGGCGACGCAACTCACAGAATTCGTGTGCCCCTGGAGGCTAGCGAGTTGCCTGCCCGGGGCGGTATCCCATAGCTTGATCATATTATCACTGCCACCGCTGGCCAGGCGCGTGCCGTCCGGGCTGAAGGCGACGCTCCACACAAAACGCGTATGCCCCTGAAGGCTGGCGAGTTGCTTACCTGTGGCGGTATCCCAAAGCTTGATCGTGTTGTCATTTTCGGCGCCGCTGGCCAGGCGCGTGCCGTCGGGGCTGAAGGCGACGCAAACCACATGACCCTTGGGCCCCTTGATGCTGGCGAGTTCCTTGCCCGTGGCGGTATCCCAGAGCTTGATCGTGTTGTCCAAGGAGATGCTGGCTAGGCGCGTGCCGTCTGGGCTGAATGAAACGCTACTCACAGAATCCGTGTGCCCTTGGAGGTTGGCGAGTTGTTTGCCCGTGGCGGGATCCCATAGCTTGATCGTCTTGTCATCTTCGGAGCAGCTGGCCAGGCGCGTGCCGTCGGGACTGAAGGCGACGCTATGCACATAACCCTTGGGACCCTTGATGCTGGCGAGTTCCTTGCCCTTGGCGCTATCCCAGAGCTTAATCATGTCCAAAGAGCCGCTGGCCAGACGCGTGCCGTCGGGGCTGAAGGCAAAGCTAACCAAACTATCCGTGTGCCCCTCAATGGTGACGAGTTGCTTGCCCGTGGCGGCATCCCAGAGCTTGATCTCGTCAAAGGAGTAACTGGCTAGGCGCGTGCCGTCGGGACTGAAGGCGACGCTAGTCACCGACACTTCGTGCCCCTCGAGGTTAGCGAGTTGCTTGCCCGTGGCGGTATCCCAGAGCTTGATCGTCTTGTCACCGGAGCCGCTAGCTAGGCGCGTGCCGTCGGGGCTGAAGGCGACGGAATCGATATCGCTTTTCATGGCGCCCGTCCAGAGAGGGAGATGGGTGGGCCGAACGGAGTCGAGGAATTGCGTGACGCCGAGGGCCTCGGCTGCACGCTCCTTCTCGGCGGTAGGGTCGCGCATGGGATTCGCTAGCAGCAGCGGGAAGGCGTCGCTGAACGGCAGTGCCTCCTGGGGGCCACGTCCATAGCCTTGGTAGCCGACGGCGCGTCCCGCCAGCATGAGCGCGCTGAGGTGATCGCCTTTGTTGAGGGCGGCTCGTCCGCGCTCCAGCCAGGCACGTCCTTCCTCAACTTGGGAGCGCTCGAGTTGGCGGTTGCTTTCGACTAGCTGTGCCTGAGTTGCTTTTTCAGCGTTGGTTGCGCGGAGTGTTTGGGCCTCTGCCGTTTTCTTTTGTTGCTTGGCGATCATCTCTGATTCAATAGCGCGACGGGTCTGAGCCTCCGCAGCTTGCTTAGCGATGGTTTCTGCTTTGCGTGCAACCGACTCGCGCCAGGCCAACCACCCCATGCAGGCCAATACCATCATGGTGCCTGCCAGTGTCGCCATCAGCATCTTCATCCTCCGCTCCTGCTCACGCCGCTTCAGCGCATCAAAGTTCACCCCCAGCATCGTCGCCAGCAGCATGAGCTTGGCATTGGTCTTACCGTCACCTTGCTTACGGGCGTCGGGAGCCTTTGGTTCGTGGGCACGGAGTGTAGGTGGAAAGCAGTTGGTGTCGTCTTTCGCGCCAGGCTCTCCAGCGACGATGATCGACAAGACGCGCTCCCGGCCGTGCATCTGCTGGAAGGTCTGGATCTCCTTCTCCACCCAGGGCGACTGCGCGGCATGAGGCGAGCAGATGACGATCAGGTAGCGTGAAACGCGTAGGCTGCGCTCAATGAGTTCGCCCAGATCATGGTGCGCCTGCAGCTCCGCACGATCCCAGAACAAAGGCTTGAAGCGCCTCGGTGCATGTTCGCCCATGGGCGTGGGATGCTTCAGCAGTTGCACCGGCAGCCGGTAAGTCTCCAGCGCATGGTGCAGCCACTGCGCCCACGCGCGGTCCTTGCTGCTGTAGCTGATGAAAGCCCAGTACTGAAAGTGCGGCTTCACTTCATTGGAGGGCGTGCTGTCGTTCATGTTCTGACTTCAATTCAACGTCCAGGGGTTAAATTCATTTCGCGCATCAAGCAGCTGGTTCCACGGGATGATGTCTTCAGCAGAACTCATGCTTGGAAAGGGAGAAGTGCAAAAAAGCCGGCAAGATCAAACCTGCTCACTCGCGGCGATCTTATACCTCGTGGCGATGAGCCTGCCTTCACGCAGCAGGGCAGGGATGGCGCGGATGTTCACGCGGTCTTTTTCTTTGGTGCTCTCCGCCAGGTCATCGTAGTCCTTGATGTCTGAATGGAACTTCGGCATGCCTTTGGCCAGCTCTGCCTGAGTCGTCGTCTTCGGGCCATACTTCCAGCCGGCAAGAACTTTGGAAGTGATCCAGCGGCAGTGCTCCGCGCGGGCCAGTTCTTCCTCGCGGTCTGTCAGTTCCTTCAGCAGCGTGGCGCTCGGTTTGGGCGGGTTCTTCTGCCCGGCCGGTGCATGCATCAGCGCATAGCCCAGCGTGCGCAGCTTCGCCCAGATGTGGTCGGCGGCGTCGCGGTTGGATTCCCGGTTCTCCTCGGACAACTGGCTCCACTGCTGGCTCGCGGCTGCGGGCAGGTTTTCCGGACGTATGTCCTGGCCGGCCACCTGCAGATAAAGCGTGTGAATGTAAGCGGCCAGCAGGTCGAGCTGCTGATGCAGGATGGAGTTGCTGGAAAAGATCACAGCGTCAGAAGCAAAGAAATGCAGGTGTGGCTTGCCGGGGGATTTCGCCAGATTGGCCACCACCTGTCCCAGCCGATCCGGGCGTGAAAGGCGCAGGTAGATGGAGTCCACATCCTTGCCCTTCTTTTCGTCAGCGCGGCAGATGTCCCGCAGCAGCAGCGCGGTGCGCAGGCTCACGGCTTCGTTTTCCAGGCAGAAAATCACGGAGGTTTTCGCCTTCGCATCCGCATCGCTGAGGAACTCAAGATCGAGAAACCCGGACGACTCGCAGGAGTGGGGAATGAGCCGCCAGTCACACTGGTCGGTGAAGCTGGGGTGCGCGCGCAGAAAGGCGTCTGCCGCGTAGTTTCCGCGCATATCGATCGCGGTGACTTTCGGCTTCACCACCTTCCACGGTTTATCGGCATCATGAATGTCATGCACCAGCTGCTGCCCCATCTTGACGAGCTTGAGCGCGACATTCTGACCAAAGGCGCCAAACCCGACGATCACATAATGCTCCGCCAGCGGCGTCGTTTCCACCACGGACTCCGGCATCGGGTGCTGGCAGGCCAGGCTGCGTGCCACCAGCTCATAGTAGTTGAACAGCCGGATGTGCACCTTGCCATGCCCGGCGAAGTCCACGCTCATGCGGTTGTGCAGTCCGCTCTTCAGATGCGAGTCCTGCATGTGCGCATGGCATTCCAGCGGCTCGCGGCTGGTGCGGTGCGCCTCACACTCACGCGCTGCGGCCACGAGGATTTCCAGGTTCGCGCGGTCATCTTCATTCAGTGCCACCAGCGAAGCCGCGCGCTGCACGCCGGCATCGTAGAGCAGGCGGCCGTCCTGCGCATTCCCTTCCAGATAGAGCACCGCAGAAGGCAGCTCCGCCACAGGCACGGGGCAGTGGCCGATCAGCACCACCTTGTGCTTCCTGCCTTGCGCGTTCTTCGCGGCGAGTTCCTTGATCAGGCTCACCGCGCGCGAGCAATGACCGCAGACGATGATGTGGCCGCTCCAGCGATTTTTCGCCATGAACTTCCGCAGGTCGCCGCGAAAGAGCTTGATGGCCAGCATCGCGGGGATCAACCCCAGAGCCACGATGCCCGCGCCGAAACGCGCCACGTTCAGCTCCCACGGGATGTGAGCCAGCCCCTCTTTCAGATGCAAAGGATGGCTGCTATGCAAGGCCGCCTCATGCAGATCGTAGAAGTGCAGATGGAAGAGCTGCAAGGTGCGGAAGACCGCATCCCCCCAAGTCTGCCCTCCCTGCCGGTAGGCACTCAGTCCGAGAACGAACGAGACCAGTGTGACAAGAATGGCGATCAACGCCAGCCAGCGCGACGACTCATGATTCTGCGGCGAAGAAGCGTGGTGGCTCATGATCGCTCAGATTAGAAGGAAGCATGCCGGTTCCACAAGCAACTTCTGCCGTGGCACGGGTGAAATCACGCGTATCAGGGTCGCGCTGCCCTCCTCCATCGGACTTCCGCCCCATCTCCACATGGTCCGCATGCCGGGACGAAATGAAGACCGCATACGGTCTCGGCGCAGGGATGAGAGCAGAGTTCGTACGCATCCCAGACATCCCCGCATTGCTGCCGCCGCGCCTAGGTTGCATTCGTGCAATTCATGCCATCAGGGCAGGGGAGGCGCATCCCTCACTCCAGTGAGTCCACGCGCAGGAGAAAAGAAAATCACTGTGATGTCGCTGCGGCCCGCACCGCTTCGGCTTGGGCGCGAACTTCGAAAGACCAGTCCAGCTTGCTGATGGTTTCCGGGTCGCGCCACCGTGGGGTGGTGGTCATCAGTTTCGTGTACTGCCTCACCGCGGCGGTGTGCAGCTTGCTGGCCCATAGCTGGGAGATGAACTTGACGAGGGCTTCGTCATCGTCAGCGAACTGGTCAGGCCAGATGCCGTTGAGGGCGGCGGGGATGGCCTCGGCGAAGAGCTCTTCGAGTGCTTTCACCGGGTCCGCCGGAAGATCTTCCAGCGTGGCCTTGAGCATGGCCTTGCTTGCCCACGCGGGATACTCTTGCAGGAAGCGGATGGCGAACTCCTTCGCCTGCGCGGGATGATCGCCGCTCTGCAACAAGGTCACGAGGTGAAGCTGGCTCGTCTGCCATGCAAATTGCTCCTCGTCATCGTTTGCTTTCATCGGGGGTGCCAGCTCCCCCAGCCGCGCGAACTGTCGCGTGAGCTGCGCGGAGGGCGGGGTGTCGGTGTCTAGAACATCGTTCAGCAGATGGATCGCTTCCGGCTGAGTCCAGAAGGGATCATCCTTTTGAAGACTGGTCATGAAATGGCGGACGACATCGGTCCCGCCTTCCTCCAGCACGCGGATCGCACGGTGCAGCGCCTGCGCGTCCGTGCTGGCGCGCCATTCCAGATTATCGCCGAAGAGAAGCTGCGCGGGAGTGGCGTTTTCCTTCTGGTAAAGGGCGCGCAGCTCATCGAAACCACTGCGCAGCTCCAGAGCCTCCAGCAGCGTGGTGCGGTCCGTGGCAAGGAAGGCCCAGGCGTGTTTCGAAAGCCAGCCCGGTGCGCTGTCCACCAGTCCGCTGTAGACTTTGAGCGCGTCCCCCAGGTCGTCGCTTTGCCTGCCGCGCAAGGCATGAGCCAGCGCTGCTGCCTCCTCGGCGGTGGTTTGCAGCGAGATGCCGGCTTCCTCGGCATCTTTCTTGTAGCTCGGCCCCTGCGTGAGTGCGGCGGCTCGTGCGAGCATGAGCGCCTGCTTCGCCTTGTCAGGCGCATGGCCGCCCAGTTCGTATAGCAGCGCCCCGGGCACCGCAGCGGCGATGTCATCGTCAAAGATGGACCGCAGCGCGGCGATGGACCTTGCCTTGTCACCTGCCAGCCAGAGCAGCGCGCTGAGCGGTGCCATCACTTGGGCGGTGGGCGCGGACTGCGCCGTGCGCAGCGCGGTCAGGCTGCGCAGCGCGTCCTTGGGCCGATCCAGCGCAAGAAGTGCGATGCCGTGCAAATGCAGTGCGTTCGGCTCGCCGGGCTGAGCAGCGAGCATGGCCTCCGCCATCCGCAGCGCGGTCGCGGGATCGGCCACCTCTTGCAGTTCCGTCATCAGCGTTGCGCCCATGGCGGCAGTCTCGCGGTCCGTGCGGGTGAAGCGCTCCGCGGCCAGCCGCAGCAGATGCGCCTGCGTGGCGGGTGCGGTGGCATTGATCGCATCGACGAGTGCGAAGAGCGGATGCCCGGGATCCAGGCGGCGCATGGACAGGGCGCCGCCTGGCGCGCTGTCTTGCTGGTTCGCGCCGATCACCTTCGTCATCATCTCGCGCATCGCCGGGTTGTTCATCTGTGCCACCATTTCGGGGGGCAATGAGGCGGCGTAGGTCTGGAGGACTGAATCCAGGCGGCCTTCTTGATCGCCGCCTTTGAGGCCCGGGATGTAGCCTGCCAGCCAAGGGCTGATGAGCAAGGCGTGATGCGGTGACACGGCGCGCGACCAGGAGTGTGCGAGCGTCCATTCCGCGATGCGCCGCCAGGGATCCTCGGTCGGCATGGTTTTCAAATGCTCGCGCAAGGTCTGCCTCGTCTGAATCCATTCGGGCATCGTCATTCGACGCAGGATGCCATTGTCAGCGACGCGCTGCACAGAGATGCAGGCGAGCAGGCCTGGCGGCGGCGGTGTGCGCACGGTGGGCAGCTCCACGCGATGGCCCCCAATCGGGCGGAACGTGGTCAGCCAGCGTTCATCCGCAGAGAGTTCGTAGCGCGGTTCGATGGACCAGGCGGCGATGGGTTCGGACACCGGCACGCCGGTGGCTGCATCAAAGAGACGCACGGTCATGTCCTTGCACGCGAGCACGATGGTGCGCTGATCCGTGCGCCAGGAGGCCATCACCACATCGGGCTGTGAGCCGTCGGGCGAGATCGGGCGCAGGCGCATCAGCATGCGGCCATTGGCCTGCAGATCCAGCACGACGGTCTCGGCGGACATGCCACCAAGCCAGTTGGTGGCAGGATATAGCAGCACACGCCGGCCGGAGGCGTCAAAGGCGGCCTTCCATTTCGCGTTCTCGGCGGGCCGCCATTCCGCGACCTTGAGATTGCGGATCATGTCCCAGACCTCGGTGACGTGTGTTTTCGTCTGCGGATCGGGATAGCAGAAGGCCACGAAGCGCCCGTCGGCGGAGGGAGGGCCTGCGTCGTCGATGTCCTCGTGCTTCACCGGGCCGAAGACCAGCTTCTGAGTTTCGTAATTCCACACACGCAGCTCACCTGTCGTGGTGATGGTGACGATCTGCCTGGCCGCAGACTGCACAGCACCATCGAGATAAGGGCCGCTGCCCAGGTCTTCGAGGTCCGCAGGGTGATCGCCCGATCTCCCCACAACCTCCGGTCCGCCGGACGCGCCCATGTCAGCCACGGCGGCGATGCGGGTGCTGTCATCATCCTTCACAGGCAGATGACGCCAGGCGGCGACCAGCTTCATCTGCGCTTCGGCCTCCGGCGGCTGCACGGGTTCGCCAGGTGAGGCGGCATCCGCCAGCGGCCAGAGCTGCACATCCGTCACATCGGAAATGACGGAACCACGTCTGGTGGTGACCAGCAGTGTGCGGCCATCCTGCGAAGCTTTGAACGTAAAAATGTCTCCGGGCGCGGTGAGGACGCCGCCCATGGCCTGCCAGCTCTTCGTGTCGCGAATGGTGAGCTCGTTCTTCCCGCTTTGCACGATGATCCAGCGCCCGTCGGGCGTGAAGGCGAAGTCGGATTCAGCCCCCAGCATCCGCTTCTCACCCACGAGCTGAAGCGTGTGCGCGTCCCACATCCGCAGGCTGTGCGTGCTTTTGTTCTGGCGCTGCTGCATGAGGGCGGCTGGGTCGATCTCGCTCAGAGCTCCCACCAGGAACTGGTCATCCGGGCTGAACGTGAGATCCCAGACCTTCGATCCAGAGCTGCCGAAGGACAATCCGCCGGTCGCATCCTCGGGCTTCTCGGCCTGGCGCAGACGGCCCGTGGCGTAATCGAGCACCTGCACACCATCCTCGCCGAAGGCAAGGCTGCGCCCGTCGTGCGAGTCCGCATCTGAAGTGCCACTGTGAATAGGCTCAGCGCGCAGCGCCCTGCCCGTGGCCGGATCAAGGAGGTGACACCGATCAAGGTCGGAGCCGGTGATCAGCTTGCTGGACTTCCATTCCATGCTGAATGCCTTCGGTGGCAGCGGCCACGTTTCGCCGATGGCCTGCCGGGTCTTCAGATCAAATCGCGCGACTTCAAAGTGGTCTTTGTCGATTTTGAGATTCACGGCGAGGACCGTCCCGGTGGGATCAAAAGCCAGGCCTTTCACGGGCCGTGGAACCGGCATCGGCTCGCCGACAAGGCGCTGCTCGGACACAGACCAGATGACCACCTCGTGCGGATCCGTCCGCGCCACGGCCAGCAGCGTGCCATCCGGAGAGCTTTCGTAAAACCCGTTCCAGCGGTCCGTGACGGTGACCATGGGCGGCTCCGCGCCAGGCGTCCACAAGGCCAGTGTGTGGCGCTTGTCGCGGGAGACGCGCAGCGTGGTGTCCGTGTGCGCCAGCCAGCCGTCCACCTCGCCCTCGCCTGGCAGTTCACCCAGCGACGTGCCAGTTTCCACGTCGTGAACCCACGCAGGCCTGCCATTCGGCTGCACGATGATCCGTGCGCCGTTGTGGCTGTAGCTTGCATAGGATGTGTCCTGCCAGACGGCGATGGGATGGCGCGGCAGCTCGCGGTGCATGAGCACGCTGGCCGTGTGCTGGATGGCGGCCTCGTTCGTGGGATCGAAGGCGATGGCCTGCTCCAGATGCGCGAGCGCCGCACCAGTCTTCTCTGGGTTGTTGGTGCTCACCGCCTCGCGCAGCAGACGCTCCGCCACCGCGTGATTGGCACGGCTGGCGGCCACGAGCTGGGCATCGGCGAACTTCTTCTTTTCAACCGCAAACCAGGTGGCCAGCAGCGCCAGCACGGCCAGCAGGCCAACCGCACCCAGCCACCGCCGCAATACCCTCGCTTGCCTTCTCGTCTCCCGCTGGATGTGATCACCGATGGCGCCACGCTCAAGGCGCAGCAGATAGGAGACAAGAGCCACGAACCCCGCCTCCCACGCATCCTGCTCTGTGGTGACGGCATCGGGAACCATCGTCGGGAGGTTGCGATTGATCAGCGGTTCGCCACGCGGATCGCGCACTGCACGCAGGGCGGGGCATAGTGCCGCGTCTTCACCATCACTGGAGACATTCCCGCTGACAATGACGGGAGCGACAAGGCTGGAGTCTCCCCCGTGCTTCTCCAGGAAGTAAGTGACCTCCATGTTCACCGGCTCGGACTTCGCCGCGTTCGGTGAGCACAGCACGATCAGGTAGCGGGACTCCTCCAGCGCGCGGCGGATGTTCGGCCAGTAGTGCTCGTCGGTGACCTCGAGGTTGGTCTTGTCGCGATAAACCGGCCTGACGTACTTGGGGTTTGGCGGGCGACGCTCCTCCGGCACCAGCTTCACAGGAAAGCAGAACCACTCCAGGCGCTTCTGCAGCCACGCGGCAGCTTTGCTGTCCTTCCGGCTGTAGCTGATGAAGGCAAAGTATTTGTAGGGTGTGCTTGAGGAGTTCATGATTTGAGTTGGTTACCAATTCAACAGCCACGCCGCCCACCGATGCCTTTCCTGCGTGTTATCCGCATGTCGGTACGAAATGAAGACCGCACAGCGTCTCAGCGCAGTGGAGGAGGCAGTGGGAGTACGCATCTCGGGCATCCCCATATCTCACACCGCCGCACAGAAACTTGCAACGGTACAATTCACGCGACCAAGGGCAGGGGATGATTCACCCGCTGAAAGCCATGAAAAATTCCTGGGGAGCAGATCAAACATGCCTCCTCTCGCCGTTTTGACGCTGCGGCATTGATGGTAATGCATCCGCCGTCTGCCAAACCATCCACTTACACGAAAGACTCAAAAATGAACAGCTTGCCCCCCGTTCCCGCCATGCTCCGCCGCTGCGGGCCCCTGTTGGATTCGGTTCGTTTTGCCGTCACCTTCCTCAAATGGACCACCACACTGACGGCCCTCGGCTTCGCCCTGCCTTTGGTGGCGGCACGGCATCAGATGGAGGGTGACGGACTTGTGGTTGCGCTGCTCTCCGTCGGTTTTTTGATCCTTCTCCTGTTCATGTCATTCGGTGCCTACTGGCTGCTCATGACCGAAGGTGGGGACAAGCGCGATCTCTCCCTGTTTCTCCGCGCCTTTCGCTCCGATGCCTCCTCAGACCAGCTGCGTGCGTGGCTGAAGGCCGCGATGGGTTCGTCATGGCGGCTGGGCGGGATACGCCCGCCGGCTGAGCGCGAGCCGCTGTGGGTCACTTTAATCAGCCCGCTTTTCACCGGCCTCAAATACCTCGGCTCCCGCCAGTTTGAGATGGTCGCGCCAGATCACAACTGGATGGCGCGGCTTCTCGCCTCCTTTGCCGAAACACGCATGGTCTACATCGACATCCGTGACATCACTCCGCACGTGCTCGATGAAATCCGCCTCGCATGGCAGGTGTTTGGGCCACGGCGCACCATCTTCATTGTCGATTCCACAAAAACTGCCGAGGCATGGCAGGAGGACGTTCATCGCCAGCTCGGGTCTGAGGGATCAAACCTGCTGCTCCTCTTCTGGACAGCAGACTCAGCCACCTTTGTCCCGCAGGTGCAGGCCCTGCTCGCCAAGATACCCGAAGGCTCTGCAACGGTGACTCCCGAAGCCCTTGCCTTTGTGCACGGCAAAGTGGGAGAGGAGCAGTGGGACATGAGCCCGATGGACAGGCCCTGGGTGCTCGTGATTCTGCAGCAGTTGCTCATCGGTGCCGGCACCTGGCTTTTGTATCTCATTCATCCTTGGGCCATGAATATTGGCCTCGGCTTGCTCGGACTGGAGGCACTGCACCTTTACCGGAAGGCCTGGTGCCGTGCCCGCAGGCAGCGGCTCAATGCCATGGAAGTCAATCCCGCCGGCCCGCCTTCAGCCCGCCGGTTATGGGGCTCACTGGCGCTCATGCTCAGTATTCTCATGACACCGTTATTGTTCGTGCTGGTCGCCTCCATCATGCTTCTTGGGGCCGTCAATGAAGCCAACGACGAGCGGGTGAAATCCGACGTCATGGCCATCAAGCTCACGTTGACGATATATGAGTCCAGGAACCAGCAACTGCCCACGACCGAGCAAGGATTGCGTGCACTGGTTGAAAAACCTACCTCGGAGCCCGTGCCGGAGAGATATCGTGCGTTGCTCGAAGAAGTGCCCATGGACGCCTGGTCTCACCCCTACCGCTACGAGTACCCAGCCCGCCGCTCAAAGAAAGACCCCTACGACCTCTGGAGCGCCGGCCCCGATGGCCTCGACGGCACCGCCGATGACATCGGCAATTTCAGCCCGCAGTGACACCCCCCACGCATGAATTTGCCACGGTGCTACTGCAGCGGCGGGAGTGCATGGCTAAGAAATGAAGCTCATTTCCCGCGCTCGATTTCGGCATGCTTCTGGATGAGCGGAGTGCCGTCAGCGCTGAAATGAACGAGGTAGCTGGAGCGGACCCAGCCCTGGATGAACTTTCCGCCACGGGTAGGACTGGAGACATGGTAATCGAGACCCACCTTCACCTCGACATCTGGTGTGCCGAGTCCGCTTTGCACCAGAGGCGGCTCCAGCACACGGTAGGACCGGTTCTCCCAGAGTGCAGTCAAGTTCCGTGTCTCCTGAATGATGTCAGCATGCGTGACAATGCGGCCAAAGTAATCCGGCTTTTCCACATACATGTCAGCGATGGTCTCAGGGGTCATGCCTGAGTCGGAACTGCCGGAGCGAACGGCCTTGGTGATGAACGCGATCGCTGCATTCTTCTGCGCCTCGGCCTGGAACTGCAAAGCCTCGCTCCTGCGCGTGCCTGGAACCTCGGAGAGCGATGTGATCAACAAGGCACTGCCGATCATCTGAAAACGCAGCCGCCCGGTGAATGACGTGATGTTTTTGACAACGGCGTTTTCGCTGGTGAAGCGCAGAGGCACATCGCATTCGACTGTCTTTCCTGCTTCGATGATTTGAGCGGTGGGTGCTTTGATCAAGTCGACCTGCTGATGCGTCCATTTCCTGGCGTATTCCGCCATGTCGGCTTTCACCTGCTCTTTGGACCAGCCTGGATGACCGAGGTAATCCACCTGCTCCGCCAGGAAGGCGAGCTGGGAGGCCGGGTTTTGATTCACTGCCTGATAGTATTCTTTGGCAAGATTCTGGGCCTCTTCCTCCAAAGTTTCCACCAGCTCCGGCTTCGGCGCAGGCGGATGTGACGATGAAGCCACAGGTGGGCGCCCAATCATGGAGAGACCATCCATCCAAAAAAACAGTGCCACCATCACGGTGAGGGCCATTCCCAGAAACCAGCGGCTAAGCCAGGGGGCGCCCCGGGCGGCTTCCTCATCGGCCCATCGGGGGGCTGCGCTCACGGGGTCTGGTAAAGTTGCCATGCGAGCAAATGGAGCAGGCTCAGGAGAAGGTGAATTCTGCAAAGAAATATGGGAGGGGGGGAACCTGGAGACCACTTCGATTGGAAGCATCTGGAAATGCAAAGATCTCAATGACGCTGGCGGAAGTCCCCGTGGTTTGTCCTCAGGAAAAGGGGATTCCCAGTATGTTGGACGCACGAAATTTGGGCGGTTCAGGCGAAGAGCATACTCCCATTCCTGACGTACGTAGGGGGAGTGCATGGAGTTGTTTGACCAAAACACTTGGAAGACATCCGCCTGCTCGATCATTGCCATGAGACCTGCGTTCCAATTCTCACCCGACCTCAGGTTATGGATGTCGCGCAAGTAGCGGTCACCGTAGACAGCCGCCATCTTTTCAAGATGTTCGACAATCGCGGTGTCGTTGTGAGAATAAGAGGCAAAGATGTTGCGGTAAGGTTTTGCCTGCGACTTCAGATTTTGCTCTGAGCCGGACCTTTGTAATAAGGTCTGCGTTATTTGCACACGAACATTGACCTCTGCCAAAATAAGCGCACCCACGAAGAAAGTGATCTGACCACGCAGCACGCTGCCAAGAGTTTCGGGGCCGGCCCTTGCGATGAATTGCTCGTAATGCACTTCATCGTGCCAGTCAAAGCTCCGTGATTCTGGGCTGAATCGGAGACCAGGCACCTGGGGAACTATGGTAATCGTGCTCTCGCGAGGGAGGGCGGCTGAGCTGCCTTGTTTTTCGGAACGATAATGGTCTATCGCATCACCAAGCACTGCTTTCGCGATGGCTTGAACTTCTTCTTCTGATGAAGCACTCTCTGGCGAGTCAGGGTCACGATGTGCGAATGCAAGCCAGGTCGCCCATTGTCCTGGCACCATTTGTTGAGGATGATAGACAGCAAACCTGACATCTTCGTCGATCGGGGTGGTGGTTGGCTTTCGGTTATCATCCGTAACACCCTGGTTCACCGCCTCTTGGGTGCGCACTGGAGCGGGAGCGGGAGCGGGAGCAGGAGCAGGAGCAGGAGCAGGAGCAGGTGCAGGAGCAGGAGCAGGAGCAGGAGCAGGAGCAGGAGCAGGTGCAGGTGCAGGTGCAGGTGCAGGTGCAGGAGCGGGAGCGGGAGCGGGAGCGGGAGCGGGCGCAGGAGCAGGAGCAGGAGCAGGTGCAGGTGCAGGTGCAGGTGCAGGCTCGGGGATCAGCGCAGGTGCTGGAGCTGCTGCTGGCGCAGGCACCGGTGCAGGGGAGTATCCCTGTGCGGAAACGGGTGCCGGGGTGGCCTCACGCTCTCGGATGATGCGCACATTTTCCGCGCCATCATCGAGCGATACATCGCGATCCCCTCCACGCCGCACGCCCAGCGGGCGCGAAGAAGGCGTCGGCGGGGTCCACATCACTCCCGCATGCCGCATGGAGGTCTGGATGCCGCTCCACACTTTTTTCAAATCGGAATCATAGGCCTCGATACATTGCAGACCCGCGATGCAAAAGGCCACCGGGCCGCGAATCTTTGTCTCCTCCAGCAAGATGGGGAGGATGGTTTTCTTCATGTCCACTGACAAGGCCAGCTCCCTCGGCACATACTCGGAGGCCAGTGAGGCGCGCGAAACGAACAGGATCACCAGCCGGGCTTTGTCGATTGCTTCCACAATGGCATCCAGCCAGTTCTTGGCGCCCACCAGGCTTTCGGTGTCGAAGAAGACATGCACGCCTCCTCTCTTGATCTCATCGATCCATGGCTGCACCCGGTCCTTATCATCGCGCGAGTAACTGACAAAGATTTCGTAATGCTGGGCCATGGGAAATAAAAAATGCTGACGGGTAATGTGGTGCGGTACCGATGTGCGCCGAGATTTGGGACCTCGATTAAAACAGGACGAACTGCAGCCGTATCATATATCCGGTAAAGACCATAAGGAGGCGTGGTTTAATCATTTAGTCTGATCACAGCAAACCTCGTGCCGCATGGCAAGCGACAAACGCGGGGAGTTCATGCTTTGAGTTGGTTGTCAATCCACCAGCCACTCTGCCCTTCCTGCGTGTTATCTGCATGCCGGTACGAAATGAAGGCCACTCTCCACCTCATTCATTCTGGGACTCATGCCCGCCATCAAGCAGGCGGTGTGCTTAAATGCAAGCCCTTCATTTAAGGCTGGTCACTTGCCTCCCCGTGTGCTCCACTCGAGTTTATGACTCCTTCTCCTTCTCTTGGCAAAGTCATCCTGAGTGTCCTGGCCCTCTCACTTGGTTGGAATCAACCACTGCAGGCGCAGAATGGGGCAGGGGACTCCGAGGCGCTTCTCACCGCCGTCGAAAAAGCCGACACCGACCGCGTGCGCCAGCTTCTCCTCAGCTCCGCCAAGCCCGACGTCCGGAATGCGAAAGGAGAGACGCCCCTCATGCTCGCCGCGAAGGCCGGCAGTTTTGAAATGTGCCGCGCCCTCCTCTGGGCCGGGGCCGATGCCAATCTCGCGAACAAGGCCGGCAAAAAAGCGCGCGACCTTTTGAAAAAAGACGCCGCCGGATTCTCCTCCGTGAATCTCCTCCTGCGCTGCTACTCCTTCGTGCAGGAGCACCCCGCGACCAGCCCCAAAATCACACGCCCCGGCCTCGTCATGATCAGTGATTGCTTCATTGATCATGATCACAAAAACATCAAACCCAGCTACTGGACCAATGCCGCCGAAGCCACAGGCAAGCCCGGCGTCGATGACGATCACAACGGCTTCACCGACGACATCTACGGCTGGAACGCCGCCGCCGATGAGCCCCTGCGCGCCCCGCTCATGGCCAACATGGCCGACGAATTCAATGCCACCCTCCTGCTCAAATTCGTCACCCTCTACAATCGCAGCGAAGTCGAATCCTACGACGCCGGCAGCGCCGAATGGAAAGGCCAAAAACTCGATGACCTCCGCAAGGTCTATGAAAACCCCCTCGTGCAGCAGCTCGGGCTCGACACCCTGCAGGACGGCGATGTCGAGATCGACGACCTCACCTTCACCAACATGCTCGTGCACGCCTCCCACGGCACCCACGTCGCGGGCATCGTGCTCAATGCCAGCGAAGGCAAGGCCCAGGTGCACGGCATGATCCACGGCCGCTTCCAGACCCCCAAGGAAGCCGTCACAGATCTCACCGCACTCGCGCACCGCCTCGCACCCCGCACTGTCAGCTATGAGCAGTTCGTCATGCAGCTCCGCAAGACCCTCCTCGCCGATGCCCTGAAGCACGGCGCACGCCGCAGCGCCTACCTCCGCACCACCGGCGCCGGCGTCGCGAACCTGAGCTGGATGCAGTCCCGCAAATGGTTCACCGGCATCGCCTCAGACATCAAAGACATCTATGCAGAGCACGGCATGGACCCCGACTCCATCGAGCACTACACCTGCCCCATCGGCCTCGATTTGTGCGGCGACCTCGGACTTGAGCTCCTCGTCAATGCCGCCGCAGAGCTCGCGCTCATGATGCATCAAAACCCCGATGTCCTCTTCGTCCTCGCCGCTGGCAATGAAAGCGAAGACAACGACGAAGGCTTCCCATCCCCCGCCTACCTCTCCCGCTTCTTCCCCAATGTCATCACCGTCGCCTCGGTGGATGCCGACAACGACCTCTCCGAGTTTTCAAACTCCGGCACCGCCAGCGTGCAAGTCGCCGCACCCGGAGAAAAAATCTTCTCCTCCTTCCTCGCCAATCAGTCCGGCTACATGTCCGGCACCTCCATGGCCGCGCCCGCCGTCGCAGGGCTCGCCGCACGCATCCGCGCCGCGCACCCGCAGCTCACCGCCGTGGATGTCCGCCTCATCCTCGAGCGCTCCGTCACCGCCATCGAGTCCCTGCAGGATGAAGTCGCCACCGGCGGCGTCGTCAATCCCGAGGCCGCACTCGCACTCGCCGCGCAGTGGCAGCCCGGCTCCCGTGCAGACCTCACCCTCGCCGCACTCACACCCCCGCGCGCGCCCGCCGAAGAGAAGATCGAAGAAGACACCAAAGAGGCTGACACCCCCGACCACACGGACGGCGAACTCGCCACCACCGCCGCAGACAAAGGCGCACGCATCAGCGCCCTCGGCGGCTTCGCCACCCAGTGGCGCGTAATCATGTCCACCGGCACCGATTTCAAACAGCAGGCCACGCATCCCGTCGGCAAGCTCCCCATGGACTGGATCAAGCAGAAATGGCAGGACGGCTGGGAGATCACCAGCATCGGCGGAGAGAATGAAAAATGGCGCGTCGTCATGTCCACCGGCACCGGCGGCCATGAGCAGAAGCTCCTCGGGCTCGACTTCGATCCCTCCTCCATCGATCAGCTCCGCAGCATCGGCTACCACATCACCGGCCACGCCGGATTCAGCACCTCCTGGGTCTTCGTCCTCACCGCCGGCACCGGCTGGAAAGACCAGCGCTACCACCTCCCCGGCCCCTGGAATGACGAGCGCCGCCGCTGGATCTCAGACAACCTCAAAGCCGGCTACCGCATCACCAGCCTCGCCGGAGACGAATACAGCAAAGACCACGCCAAAGACGCCTGGTCCGTCGTCATGACCCAGGGCACCGCGTATGGAGATCAAGTCTTCACCGGCCCCGCCGCCTGGCCGCAGGACTGGATCACCGAGCACGAAAAGAAAGGCTGCCGCATCACCCACTGCACCGGCTATGACGACCACTGGGTCGTCGTCATGACCCAGGGCACCCCCCTCGCCAAACAAACCCCCAGCACCGGCGGCACCTGGGACGATGACTGGGTGCAGGAGCTGTGGAAGCAGGCCGACTGAATGCCCCAGCAGCACTGACACGCCCACCGGCGTCATGTCGGGAAGTGGTTTCTGATGGTAGAGCGTGGGATCATGGCCGCGAGGTATTCCTTCGCTCTGGTCGCCAGGAAATCTCAATTCCAGACTCTATGGACACGACAAGACACCACGTGGCACCATGCATCTTGTCTATCGGTCATTAGCTGGCGGTTGCTTCGGTTGGGCGGGGTTCACGAGGCTTCGGAGAATGGACAGCAGTTCATCCACTTCGGGAAATTTAAGCTGCTCGAGTTTTTCAACGGCGAAGGCTATCTGCACCAGCTTCCCTTGGCTCGGCACCTGCAGCAGCCGGGTAAACTGGCCGTCCTCATTTTTCATGATCAGATCCAGTCCATAGTGTGTGCCCAGCTTGCGGAAGCTGTCACTCAGCAGCTTGCCCCCGTCTCGTTGCAGGCCGGAGCGGATGATGGACATCGTCAGCGCGGAGACTGGCGGCTTGTAGGTGTCCTCGTCAAGACCCTCCGCGTCGTTGATGGTGAACATGCATTGCAGCTCGCGGAGCGGATGCGACAATATCATGAAGAATTCAATGTCCTCGCCCACTTCCTCCTTGGCCACTTTGAGTTCCACGATTTGAGCCACCCAGCCATTCGGGAGTTCGGCAAGCTCCAGCCCTAGCGGGCGCAGGCCTTTGAGCGCTTCCGCAATCGGATCCGCCTCGTCCTCCGTCGTTCCTTCGGGCGCATCTTCAGTCCACTCAAAGCTGCTCAGCAGCGCCTCTATCTGCGCATCCAGCAGCGGCTCCGCTGCAGAGCCATGAATCATGAGATTGATCGTGTGCTCCACCCCTGGGATGACGATTTGCCGGGAATGGGATCTCGCCTGATTGTCATACTTGAAGCGGGCATCCACACAAACTCTGCCGGCGATCTTGGCCCGCTTGTCTCCCAGCCATACGCCGCCGTCCGCCTCCAGGGCCTGCCTCATGCCCTGCATACTGATGGTTCCCGCCATCCCCGTGGTGATGTACGGGCCGTCCTCATTGGCGGAAACGGCCAGCGAGATCGAAAGTCCATCCTTCGCCCGCGTGGTCGTCAGCGCCATGCTGCTCTTGGCAGGCAGGTTGGCCATGAACTCCGCAGAGACCTCCTGCGTCTGCCAGTCCTCACCGCTCGGCCACCCGGGGGCCACGATGCCTTGGGCTGCAAACCGCTTCGCGACCACCTCCGGGGTCATTGATTTGTCCGCATCTTCATCCAGGAAAACCAGACTCGTGGCAAAAGCACTCAGGCGCGTCTCCTTGTCCAGCAGCGCCTCCTGGTCGCTCGTCACGGTCACCACTAGCACACGCGATTCGTGTGCCACCACCCAGCGGTTCATGTACATGGTGCGAAATCCGTCATTCTGGCGCAAACGATACTGCCGGGCGGGTTTGCCACCCAGTTGGATGGCGGATTCCTTCAGGATCTCCTGCTGGGCCTTCTTGAACGACTCGCGCACTTCAAACTGGCCCATCAGACCCAGCGGCGAATCGTCCAGCCGCGAATCCGGACGGGTGGGCTGGACGGAAAACTCCAGCGTCGTTTTCGGCCGGCTGCGCGTGGCCACGGCCACGGTGCCGCCTGTTTGCGGCACTGCAGGGTTCACGTGAGTCTCCCAGCCCTCGTCTGGCCAGGCGGTGAAGGCGCAGCCCAGGGCAGGGAATTCCTTTTTCTGCCCTTTGACCGGGAGCATGTCCCCCAGGAGATTCATCATGTCTGCATCCAGCGGGCCGCTGGCAGCCATCTGTTCGCCCAGCAGTTCCCTTCCTGACTTAGGTGCCAGCAGCAGCAGCTGGGCACTGTCATCCCCAAAGCGTTTCGCAAAGGCATCCTTGAGGCTCAAGCGCTCCGCATCGGCCAGGTGCATTTTCCAAAGACTCACCCAGGCAGACATGAATTCAGGCGCCTTTTGCAGCACCTCCTGAAACAAAGTCTTCGCCTTCACCTCATCGCCCTGTCCCAGCGCGATTTCCGCATCGAACCAGCCAATCGCCGGATCATCGCCCGTCCACGCACGCAGCAGCTTCACCACCTCCGCCGCATGCGTCCAGTCCCTGCTGCGCAGACAGTTTTGGAAGTCCTCCAGCGGCTTTTCCGCCAGCGCGTTTTTCGTATCTTGCGTGCCTGCCTCCGTCACATCGGTCCCAGAGCGGATGTCCAGCATCTTGGAAAGCATTTGCAGCGCCGGCAGCCGTCGCACTTCCTCTGGCAGTTTTTCCCACTCTTCCCGCGCAGATTCCCAGTCCTTCGGTCGTGAGCTTCGGGCGGCGCTCTGGATATGTTGCAGGGAGGCCATGATCTGCTCAGACTGATCGGAATTTTTGAGCACCTCAGGCATTCCGCCACCGAACATGCTGGTCAGGCCGCTGAGCATGGTCCCTCCGGCGAGGGGCCCCGTCATGTAGTTGTGAAAGTCTGCGATCTCCCACGGCCAGAATTCGCCCGGATGCACGATCCAGTCGAAAAAGATCATCTGTCCATCCGTCCGTGAGCAGCCGCGAAACGCCAGGCGCCAGAACCCAGCCTCCTGCCGTGCATGCAGCCAGCGGTACTCCCCTGGACCGAGAAACCCATTAAAGGCCATGTCAGTTTCAAAGCGCACCATCAGGGTGTCGATGGCCTTTTTGGTTTCGCTGCTCTCCACCACCGTAGCGGAAAACCGCCGCCGCAGTTCCCGCAGATCCATCCGTCGGCTCACGAAGGCGAGATCTCCCTGGCTCATCGCTGTCTCCAGGCTGTGGGCAAACTTGATCAAGTCTGCGGGAGGCTCTTCAGCACGGACCTTTCCCGCAAACGGCGCGGCAGCCAGAGCGCCCGCCATGGCAAGTACACAAAATCGGCAGATCGGAAGTGTCAGAATGGAACTCATGGCTTGGGTGCAAGGGGTGGGTTGTTGCTGCGGGAGTCAGGTTCCGATCCTTTGGCAGGTTTCTCCGGCGTCTCCCAGCTGCGCAACTCGTCCAGTTGTTGGTGCACGGCGGTCTCGTATTTCTCATAGAATTCTGCAGGCAGGCCTCCATCCCGCAACTGTCCGAGCTGATTGCTCAATTCCTGCAGCGACGCCAAGGCCGTCGCACGCTCACCATCATCGTATTTCGCGTAGGACCCGATCAAGAGCATCTTGATCTGCAGTGACTTCTCAAGATAGCCCAAGGAGCGCTCCGGATCCTTCATGAAGCGCTTGGCCAGATTTCCGACGACCTCCAGTGCCTGGCCTAAAGTGTCACGGGCATCGCTCTTCAGATAACTCTGGCTCTGCACCGCTCCCAGCGTCATCAGGATCGTCAGGTAGTTTTCCTGCAGCAACGTGTCTTGGGTTTGCTCCAGTTCATTCCGCGCCTGGCGCAGCCCTTCGGCCGCCGCAGTCAGCACCATCCTCGCAGCGTTTTGATTTTCCTCCGCGATGTATAGTGTCGCCTGGTGCCTCAGCGCATTGGCCTGCAGCGCCTGCAGTTTGAAAGGCTTCGTTCCCTCGCTGGACTGGAGCAGGTCATCAAAGATGCGCCGGGACGCCACCGCGTAGATCATCGCCTCCGCATTGTCTTTCTGCACACCCAGAACCATCGCGAGCTGCATGGCCACCTCCGCCTCCATCTGCCTCAAATCACGGCGGTCAGGGAACTGCATCGCCAGCGCATGCGCGATCTTGATCAGTTTCCGAATCGGCGCCTCCAGGCCTTCCGTACGGTTGTTGAGCAGTTCGATGAACAGCCGCACATGCCCTGCTGCCAGCAGCAGGGCGCCATTGTCCGGATCATCCGGCCACCGCTTCCAGATTTTTTCAGCATGCTGCTCCGTGGCCTTATACACTGCTGCACGTTTGGCGGCATCCTCCTCCGCCACGGCCCGCATGGAGGCCGCACCTATCTCAGCCTCCAGCGCCGCGCGGTGCAGCACCACATCGTCCGGAGCCTCGGCCTTCAGCTCCTCAAACAGCGCCAGCGCCCTTTCCGCCATGCGTCTTGCCTCCTGCTTGTCCTCCTCGTTTTCAGAGCTCACCAGCTGGCCGCTGAGTGCCGTCAGGCAGCTCGCCAGATTGCGGCGCGTGTTCCCGTCCCGCAGCGTGGCGGGCAGATTTTCAAAGTAGGTCAGCGCCAGACGCGTGGAAGGCACCAGCATCTGGGATTCGCTGGTTTGTTCCAGCTCGGTGCGCAGCTTGTGCAGGATGTTGCTGATCAGGTCATCCGCCGTGGATCGAGTGTGCGTCACCTCGCGCGTCCGCACGTCCGCACGCTGTTTTTGCACCCACGCCACCCCACCCGCCACCGCAGCCGCCACCGCCAGCACGGCAAAGCCCGCCGCCAGCCGCATCAGCACACGCCCGCGCTGCCGCGCCGCCGCCAGCGCCCGTACTTGGTCACGCTGTGTCAGTTCGCCAAACGGCACGCCCAGCCCGCCCGCCACGATCTTCAGCACCGCCTCCTGCAACCGCTTCTCATAGTCAGACACCGCCTCCCGCACCTCGTGGCTGCTCAGCTTGGGCTGCTGCTTTTTCAGCTCACGCCCGTACAGCGCCGCAGTCGTCCATCCCTGCTTCGCCAGCCCACCCGGGCGCGCATCCGCAGCGATCGGCTCCACATGCACGCTCCAGTCCACGCTGCCATCCTCACGCGGCACCCCAAAGCGCAGCGGCTCCGGCAGGCACTCCACGCCCGTCTTCTCCGGATCCACGCCCGCATTCGGCTCCCCGTCGATCATCAGCGCCAGCACGCGGCTCGAATGCCCCAGCTCCTTGAAGTAACGAATCTCCTCCGCCACATACCGCGACTGCACCGCCCGTGGCGAGCACAGCACCACCAGCAGATCGCTCCGCTCCAGTGACAGCTTGATGTTGTTCGCCAGATCCGCATCCGCCGGCAGTTCCGCCTCATCCCGAAACACGGGGTACAGCGAAGCCGGAACCTTGCCCCCGCGCAGATTCGGCGTGCCCACCAGTTCCGGCGGCACCACATAGCCTTCAAGAGCGTCTTGCAGCCAGTTCGCCCATTTTCGCCCCGACTCCACATTGTCCGCATGCCGGTACGAAATGAAGACCGCGTAATGGCGAGTACTGGACTCAATACGAGAAGCAGGTGCATCAGACATAATTGATTCGACTAAAGGAGGCGTGCGGGAAAGCAGGCGGAGTTCCAGTCCTGCATCAAACTCGCTTTTATTTAGATCCCCCAGAAATAGCAAGCCTTTCCCATTTCCCGTTCCCACACTTGACGAAGCCCCGGCACACACGCTGAAATGCCCCCGCGTCACCACACCCGCACGACCCATGAATCAGCCCCCTTCACATCCTCTCCGTCCTGCGTGGTATGAGCCCCTTGCCAAAGCCCTCGGTCTGCATCCCGACTCCACCGCAGAGCAGGTGCTGAAAAAGGCCGACACCGTGGCCAACACCCTCGCGCCCAACACGCGGCGTCTGTGGAAATGGATCCTCACCTTGGAAGGCGTCGCCGTCGTGCTCCCGCTGCTCTGGCTCCTCGTCCTGCGCCTCGGCTGGCACCCCGGCTACACCGCCTCCGCCGTGCTCACCTGCACCCTCCTCATCGTCGGCGTCTGCTGGTGGCTGCGCTGGCGCGGCATGCAGCATACCTGGACGCGTGCACGCCTTCTCGCCGAGATCGCACGCTCCGCCGATGCCACCGGCTGGCTCCCCGGCCGCGTCACCGTGGAGGCCCTCTCCTCCGCGCCCAAGCTCCAGGTCATCGCCAGCGGCCTCCCGCAAAACCCCGCGCATGATGACGCCCCCGATCTCGAATCCCTCAAGCAGCGCTACCTCACTCAGCGCATCCAGCACCAGCGCCAGCATTATGCGGACAAGCGCCGCACCGCCATCCAGGAGCGCAAAAATCTCAGCCGCTGGGTCACGCGCTCATTGGACGGCGCTCTCTTCCTCGCCGTCGCCGGTGCCGCCCTCGTCATCAGCGGCAAGGCAGACTACCTCCTGCGCGTCTCCGGCTCCGACTACGTCATGGGCCTCGTCGGCACCACGCTCCCCCTCGTCGCCATTTTGATGCAGTCCCTCAGCTCCTTCCTGGAGCTCAATCGCCGCACCGGACGCTACGCCCTCCAGATCGATTTCCTCGACGTCATCGGCACCCGCCTGCAGGACGCCACCACACTCCCCGAAGCCATGGCCATCGTCCATCAAGTGGAAAACGTCCTCCTCGGCGAAGTCGTCGAATGGTTCTACCAGGCCGAGCACTCCGAGTTCTTCTACCGCAGCAAAAACATCGACGAAGCCGCCACCATCCAGGCCACCGTCGAGCAGACACGCCACGCCTGGTACCACCGCCTCCTCGGCAGCCTCTCCGCCAGCGTCGGCTTCATCGTCTCCGTCATCCTTGGCAGGCTCGTCATCGTCGCCATCGCCGTCGTCCTCACCTCCGCCTGGATCGCCTGGCACGTGCCAAAGGACTACGTCGCCACCAGCGCCATCCATCGGCGGGACGGACGCCTCCTCTCCCACGCCACCGCAGACGGCTGGAATCCCCAGCCGCAGCGCGCCGCCCACGGCTTCATCCTCATCGCCCACGGCCTGCACGACGGAGCCAATCGCAAAGAAGACAAAAGCCGCTGGATGGAGCGCATGCAGACCACGCTGGAGACCAGCCCCGACCTCCAAAAAAGCCTGCCCGAAATCTGCCTCGTCGACTGGAACGAAGCCGCCATGGACCCCTCCCTCCAGCACAATTTCCTCAACGACCTCGCCGCCATCCGCTCCATGGGCGAAGAGATCGGCAAGCTCGTCGGCTGCAAGCTCGCCATGGAAATCAAATCC
>Ga0123337_10000450_pt1 | contig 68803 bp, 62 predicted proteins | sample frozenSSSSmetaG_FD_89792 | JGI IMG/M metagenome (GOLD analysis project Ga0123337, IMG submission 89792) | Glacier valley bacterial and archeal communities from Borup Fiord, Nunavut, Canada, to study Microbial Dark Matter (Phase II) -... | ecosystem: Environmental > Aquatic > Freshwater > Ice >...
TATAATCCTGATCTGATCAGTATGCAGGGCGATACCACCCGAAAGGAAGGATATGCCACAGATGTAATAACAGAGCTGACCTTAGACTTTCTTAATAAACGTGATACTTCAAAACCATTTTTCGTTGTGGTTGGAGAAAAAGCCCCCCACCGTACTTGGATGCCTGACATACAGGATCTGGGTAAATTTGATAAAGTAAAATTTCCTCTGCCAAAGAATTTTTATGACAACTATACAAACAGGATAGCAGCCGGAATGCAGGATATGTCGATTGAAAAGACGATGAAGCTGGGCTATGATCTCAAAATGAGAACTGAACCGGATGAACTTGCAGCTTCATTTATCGCCCGGATGAATCCTGATCAGCGATTAAAATGGAATGCCTATTATGATAAAATAGATGAGGATTTGCAATACAGTAAACTCACAGGAAAAGCATTAACAGAATGGAAATATCAGCGGTATATGAGAGATTATTACAGCACCACCCTCTCTCTCGACCGCAATATTGGTAAGATACTTTCCTATCTGGATAAAAACGATCTTTCAAAAAATACCATTGTAGTTTACACCTCCGATCAGGGTTTTTATATGGGTGAGCATGGCTGGTTCGACAAACGTTTCATGTACGAAGAATCGATGCGTACACCTTTAATTATCAGATATCCCGGTGTGATAAAGCCTGGTACAATCTCAAATCAAATCGTCTCAAATGTTGATTTTGCCCCTACATTTTTAGAAGCTGCGGGACTGGCTGTTCCAGAAGAAATTCAGGGTAAATCCATGATGCCGCTATTCAAAAACATTAATGAAAGCATCAGGAATTCAGCTTATTACCACTTTTATGAATTCCCCGGTGAACATAGTGTTTTAAAGCATTTCGGAATTCGTACAAGCCGCTATAAATTGATCCGATTTTATGATCATAAGGATTTTTGGGAGCTCTACGACCTGCAAAAGGATCCCACTGAAATGAAAAATCTTTATGGCCTGAAAAAATATCAGGGCATTACCGGTGATCTGAAGGAGCAACTCAAACAGTTAATCATAGAAAACAAGGATCAAACAGCTTTAAAGGTCCTGTCTCAGAAACCTTAAGGATACTGTTCCATCCTGTAAAACAAACTTCCTTTAAAACAACTATTATGGCTGAGCTATTAAATCATGCAAACCACTTTTTTATTAGAATAAAAAAGTGCAGATTTAATATTCATTTATTAAAATCCTGATGTCCCAACCTTCTATTCTTCAGCAATCTCCGGTCAGACTATTATCTCTTGATGTTTTCAGAGGCCTGACTGTTGCAGCAATGATTCTGGTCAATAATCCGGGTAGCTGGGCCCATATTTATGCCCCTTTAAAACATGCTGAATGGCATGGTTGCACCCCAACAGATCTCATCTTTCCTTTCTTTTTGTTTATTGTTGGAGTTTCTATCAGTTATGCACTTGGAAGCAAAAAGGGATATATGAACCATGCTAAACTGATTATGACGGCCTTAAAGAGGGCACTGATATTATTTGGACTGGGCTTATTCTTAAATCTCTTTCCAAAAGTATTTACTGAACCATTGGAAGCTTTTCAAACAGTTCGGATTCCAGGGGTTTTGCAGCGCATAGCTGTCGTATTCTTCATTACAGCCCTTATTTTTATCAAAACCAATACAAAAACCCAGCTTAGATTATTAATCGGTATCCTTATCGCCTATTGGGCAATGATGACGCTGATCCCTGTTCCCGGAGTGGGGTTTGCTAATCTTGAAAAAGAAACCAATCTGGGTGCCTGGCTTGACAGAACCTTGCTTACAGAAGCCCATCTATGGCGCTCAGCAAAAACCTGGGATCCTGAGGGTATTCTGAGCACCCTTCCTGCTGTAGGTACAGGCCTTTTTGGACTATTGGCAGGTACCTGGTTAAAGCGTAAAGACAGGGAGGAAAGTGTTAAAATTTCCTGGATGTTTTCTATCGGAATATTAGCTGTTATACTTGGCCTGATCTGGGATCTTTGTTTTCCTATAAATAAAGCACTTTGGACAAGTTCATTTGTACTTTATGCCGGCGGACTTGCTACAATTGGCCTTGCATTATGTTATTGGCTGATTGATGCTCAGGGATATAAAAAAGGGACAAAACCATTTGTTGTTTACGGTGTTAATGCTATAACTGTGTTTTTCCTTTCCGGACTTATCCCTAGAATTCTGACCATGATCAAGGTTAAAATGCCTGATGGAACAAGTATAAACTCAAGGGAATGGATGTATGAAACCTTTTTCAGTCCTTACTTTTCTCCAGTCAATGCCTCCCTTGCCGGTGCAGTAACCTTTATATTGATCTGGCTTGGCATTCTTTGGATGATGTACAGCAAAAAAATTATTATCAAGGTTTAGTTTTTCTTAATTTGCAGTCCAATTATAAACCTAATAAAAATGAAATTTCTTAATAAATCAGTACTCAGCCTTTCGGTAGCGGTAATGATTGCTGCTGCAGGAGTATCAAAAGCTCAAACAGTTGTAAAAAGCAAATCTACCCCGACTCCCACAAAACAAACGGCTTCAGGTGTCATTCCATTAGACCCGGCAGTCAGAATCGGAAAACTTCCAAATGGTTTTACCTATTACATCCGGAAAAATATTGAACCGAAAAATCGGGTTCAACTTTACCTGGCAAACAAAATAGGTTCAATCATGGAGAATGATGACCAGCGTGGACTCGCGCACTTTATGGAACACATGGGCTTTAACGGAACAAAAAACTTTCCAAAAAATGACCTTGTTAATTACCTTCAAAAAGCTGGAGTTCGTTTTGGCGCAGATCTGAACGCTTACACCAGTTTTGATGAAACAGTGTATCAGCTTCCAATCCCATCAGATGATCCGGAAGTTCTCAAAAATGGTATTCAGATCATGCGCGACTGGGCACAGGATGCCACTTTAGATGCTACAGAAATTGATAAGGAACGTGGGGTAGTATTAGAAGAAAAGCGCCTGGGAAAAGGCGCTCAGCAGCGCATGCAGGATAAATATCTTCCAATGCTTTTTAATAATTCGCGCTATTCTGACCGTCTTCCAATCGGTACCGAAGATGTATTGAAAAATTTCTCTCCCGAAACAATTAAACAGTTCTATAAAGATTGGTATCGTCCTGATCTTCAGGCATTAATAGTCGTCGGTGACATTGATGTTAATGCGATGGAACAAACCATCAAATCAAAATTCTCGGATCTTAAAAATCCGGCAAAGCCACGGCAGCGAACCAAATATTCAATCTCCTTATTAAATAAAAATCAGTTCATCGCAGTAACTGATAAGGAATTCCCTGTCAGTGTTGCACAGGTAATGATCAAGCATCCCGAGTCGAAGCTGATTACTACTACAGATTACAGAAACAGCATTTTAAGATCCCTGTTTAATTCGATGATCGGGACTCGCTTTGCGGATATGAGCAAACAGGCGGATCCCCCATTTTTACAGGCAGGAGCAAATATCAGCGGCTTTTTGGCCGGGCTTGATATGTATAATGTATTCGTTGTAGCGAAACCCGGAGAGATGGAAAGAGGATTCAAAGCTATTCTGACTGAAACTGAGCGTGTTCAGCGATTCGGATTTACTCAGTCAGAGTTGGACCGTGCAAAGCAATCCTATCTGACCAATATGGAGTCAGCTTTCAAAGAAAAGGATAAAACACCATCCGAAAGCCTTGTAAATGAATATCTGCGTCATTTCCTGGAACAGGAAGCCAGTCCGGGTATTGAATACGAATACAAAATGGCTAATACTATGACCGGAGGAATAAGCCTGACTGATGTAAATAGTCTGGCTAAAAAATATATCACCGATGTCAACCGGGATGTGATCATCATGGGTCCTGAAAAGGATAAAGATAATCTCCCGGATGAAGCAAAAGTTGAAAGCTGGATAAATGGTACCAAACAAAGTAATATCAGTGCTTATGTTGATCAGGTTTCGGATAAGCCACTACTTTCGGCAAAACTAATTGGAGGTAAAGTTATTTCTGAATCTAAAATGCCTGAGATCGGGGTAACTGAATTCAAATTAAGTAACGGCGTAAAAGTGCTTCTGAAACCCACCGATTTCAAGAATGATGAGATCAGTTTTTCTGCATTCAGTGCGGGTGGATCTTCTTTATATAGTGATGCTGATTTTCAATCAGCCCTTTACGCGACAGCGATCATCAGAAACGGTGGATTAGGTGAATTTAATTCCGTTCAGCTTCCTAAATTATTGAGCGGGAAAAAAGTTTCGGTATCACCATATATTATGGAGAGGTATGAAGGAATATCTGGTTCAACAAGTCCAAAAGATATTGAAACTGCATTACAGCTAACCTATCTCTATTTCACGCAACCACGTAAGGATGCTGAAACCTTTAAAGGTTTGATTGCACAGCAAAAAGGCGGACTTGCAAACAGAGGAAACGATCCTAACAGTGTATTCGCAGATTCGGTAGCTGCCATTCTTGGGAATTACAATGTTCGCAGAACTGGTCCATCTGTTGAAAAAATTAATCAGGTAAGCCTCGATCGGGCCTTCGAGATTTATAAAGATCGTTTTGCTGATGCAAGCGATTTCACTTTCGTTTTTGTTGGAAGTTTTAAGCCTGAACAACTCAAACCTTTGCTTGAACAGTATTTGGGCTCATTACCTTCAAACAACCGTAAAGAAAGTGCAAGAGATCTTGGCATTCAGATTCCGGGTGGAAAAATTGACAAAAAAATCTACAAAGGTCAGGAGCCAAAGGCAAGTGTCCGTCTTGTTTTCAGTGGCGACTACACCTGGAGTGAAAAACATAATAATCAATTAAACGCACTGGCCGAGGTTCTGACAATTAAACTGATCGAACGCCTGCGCGAAGATGAAGGCGGTGTATATGGCGTTGGAGCTCGTGCATCCTATACTAAATTTCCAAAAGGACGCTATAGCTTCAATATTTCATTTGGTTGTGCTCCTGAAAATGTAGAAAAACTGATCAGCTCAACGCTGGATGAAATCAATAAGATCAGGGTTAATGGTGCCCTTGCAGGTGATATTGAAAAATTTATTGCCGAAGAGACGCGAACTACCGAAACACAGCTTAAGGATAATGGCTTCTGGTTAGGGTATTTGACCAGTCAGCTTCAGAATGAAGATGAGCCTAAAGAAGTATTAAGCTATCTCGAATCTTTAAAGGAGTTAAGCCCTGAAGCCCTGAAGGCAACTGTTCAATATCGTTTAAACCCTGATAATTTCATCAGAATGGTATTGCTTCCAGAGAAATAAAATGCTCAATCTTTAATAGAAGCCGTTCATGATTGTGAACGGCTTTTTTTATAAAAGAACAAAAATCAGAATCGGGGACTTGCTGTTATTGCATTTGAAGACTGACTTTCATTCTTAAGTCTGTCAATCGAAGTAACAACATAAGTATAAGTACGGTTAGCATTTACTAAAGTATCCGTAAATGTTGTTTCTGATGCCTTAAATGAGATCTTCAAAATATGTTGGGCCTGTTCAGTATCCATTCTTTCTCCACGGTTAACCCTGTATATTACATATCCGAAAGCCAAATCACCATCACTTGCTACTGAAGGAGCCTGCCAGCTTAATTCAACACCTCTTGCTACTGGTTTTGCCCTGAGCATTGTGGGTGCATTTGGTTTAACATCATCCAGCCAGGGCATTGTTGGCTGAAGAGCAGGATAACGGTAAAAATCTTTGCGAAGAGAGTCTTTTACTCCTGCCATATTATTTGTAACCGATTTGGAGCTAAAAAAGACACTCCCCTGCGTATTCTTATTGTCTCGCAAATACCTGATCTGTTTCGGTATCTGTGATCTGTCACGCCATCCCGGCCTGTTTTCTAAGGCCCTGTAAACCCCCTGACCAACATATAAGTGCTTACCAAAGCTATTATTGCTCCACCAATCAAGTAATTTATCATAAGGAGCTACCTGATAACCAAAAGGAAAATAGATCTGTGGATTTATATAATCAAGCCAGCCTGATTGCACCCATTTACGGGCATTAGCATAAAGTTTACCATAACCATCAAATCCATTACTTTCAGAGCCATCAGGATCCTGCGATTTGTTTCGCCAAATACCAAAAGGACTTACCCCAAACTTGATGTGTTTTTTTGCAGTGTGAATACTGTCAGATAGGGTATGAATCAGTGTATCCACATTATTTCTGCGCCAGTCTTCAATATTTTTGAAGGCACTTCCATATTTGTAATAAGTTTCGCTGTCTCTCAGCGGCTGTGCCTCAGGATAAGGATAAAAATAATCGTCAAAATGGACACCATCAATGTCATAATTACGAACTACGTCCATAATGACACTCACAATATATTGACGTACTTCAGGCAGACCGGGATTAAAAAGCTTCTTCCCTCCGTATGTAAAGAACCATTCTGGTTTTTGTTTAGTTATATGATTAGCTGCTGTATATGCATCAATAAGATTATGTGTAGCACGGTATGGATTAAACCAGGCATGCAGCTCCATTCCCCGTTTATGTGCTTCTTCAATCGCAAAATCAAGGGGATCATAATTTGGCACAGGGGCCCTGCCTTGCGTTCCGGTCAAAAAGCGGCTCCACAATTCACGGCCTCTACCGTAAAACGCATCAGTAGCAGGTCTGATCTGCAACATGATCGCATTGATCCCACTTTTTTGATGATCATCCAGGATGCGGATCAGTTCAGTCTTTTGTATATCAGAGCTTAATCCTGGTTTGGAGGGCCAATCAATATTAGCAACAGTAGCTACCCAAACCCCCCTGAACTCGCGTTTGGGATTTGATTTAATTTGAGATCTTAAATAAACAGGAACAGTGACGAGGAATGCGAGGAGGATAATTATTTTTTTTACCATGTAAAAGAGTAACGTTAAGCGGGTAAAGATAATTATTCTAATTAATTGCTTAATTGTATTTTGGGCAACAATATGGATAAACAATATCAAAAAATGTGTAATTTCAATCTTTAAGGTGACTGAATTTGTATTACACTCCAGTCAAAATTTGATAAAAGCCAATTCTTAAACAATATATTTGTCACGAATTTGGTTTCGTCAATTGATTTTAAATGGACATTTAATTTTCGTTAACCAGATAATTGAATATGGAAAAACCGGAACATGAGCAGCCAATAAGAAAGGACTCTAATAAAATTTATTTTTTGGTGGCTGTAATTCTTGCCCTATTAGGAACTAATACCTATTTATTTTTTAAGGACAAGAAAGCTAATGACCGAATCGTTACGGTGAGTGATGAAAAGACTAGAATGCAGACAGAGATTGACAAAATTGAAGCTGAACTGGACAATGCAACAAGCAATAATCTAAAGCTTTCAGACGAAATGCTGAAAGAACAGGAAATAGCAAGAGAAAAAATTGATGAATTAAGAAATGCACTTAAACAGGGCCAACTAACACAGGGTCAACTTGCAAAAGCACAGGATGAGCTCATACAACTCCGATATTTTGTTTCCAAATACTCAAAAGATATTGATGAACTTAAAAAACAAAACCAAGACCTTACTAGTGAGCGAAATGAGCTCCTGTCAGCAGTTGACTCAGTAAGTACCAAAGCAAATGAACTTGAAAAGCAGAATGAGGAGTTAAATACAAAAGTTCAGGCGGCGGCGGCAATAAAATCAGGAAACACTATAATTTCAGCCCTTAATATTCGAAATAACGGAAAGGAAAGCGTGGTTACCCGTGCAAGTACAACCGATAAACTTAGAATTAGCTTTTCAATTGTCAATAATCCATTAGCTGAAAGAGGTCTTCATACTGTTTTTCTTAGATTAATCGACCCAAATGGCAATCTGGTGATCTCCGATAATGGAGGAATGTTTATTTCTGATGACGAAGAATTACAATATTCTTATAAAACCGCTTTTGAATTTGCTAATGACGGAAGGAGCTATACCATAGATTGGTCGGATGGCAAAACATACCAGAAAGGTGTCTATACAATAATACTATACGCCGATGGTTATACCATGGGAAAAGGATCGGTTAGTCTTAGATAAACAGACGATTCGTTAATCAGCTGGTTCGACCGGGCAATCTTCTTATTCTGCGTTTAAAGCACTGGTATTTCTATATAAAATGTGGTGCCAATATCAGGTGCTGTCTCAAAGGTTATTTTCCCATCTATGTTTTCTATCGCCTGCTTCACAAATGCGAGCCCAAGACCGGTACCCGAGCTTTTTGTAGTAAAATTGGGAGTAAAAATTTTCCTTTCAAGTTCTGAATGCATACCTGTTCCATTATCTGTTATTTCAACATGAATCGAACTGGATTTGCGATAAAGCAGGATATTAATAATACAATGCCTTTTATCAGATCTTGCCTCTATGGCATTCTTAATTAAATTATTGAAAGATCTTAATATTTGGTCCCTATCGGCATTTACAATAATATCGCTTCCAGAGGTATTTTCAAAATGGATGGTTGTTTGTTCATGCTGCCTGTAAAGTATGATAGATTGCTCTATTATTTCAATCAGATTTACCGGCTCTAATTTGGTCTCGGGCATTTTAGCGAAATTGGAGAATTCAGAGGCAATATGCGAAAGACTTTCTATCTGCTCAATAAATGATTTCGTGAAACGTTCAAATTTAACATCAAATTTTGGATCCTTTTCTTTCCAGGATTTCTCCAGTAACTGTACTCCAAGTTTTAGAGGAGTAAGTGGATTCTTGATCTCATGGGCAACCTGCTGAGCCATTTCACGCCATGCTGTCTCACGTTCTGAGCGGGCGAGCTTTTGTGCACTTTCTTCAAGTGCAGATATCATTGTGTTATATTCACTAATCAGATTTCCAATCTCATCATTCCGTTTCCAATTGATATGTTCATTCTTTGCCCCAATTTTAGTATCACGAAGAAGTTTTTGTATTAAGGTAAGTGGACTGGTGATACGACTTGCCACAAAAACAGCAATAAAACCTATGGCCACAAATACCAGGGCATAAACATTGATCAGCGCATTCAGAAAAATGCCTATCCGGTCCTGATAATCCTTTTCATTTGAAAAATAGGGCAAGCCCAAATAAGCTATTACCTCACTTTTGCTATTACGTATTGGCACATAAGCAGCAATAAATGACAAATTACCAATTCGTGCTCTGTTTATAAATTCGGACTTCTGTAACCTGTTTATGTATAGATAAGCCAAGGCATTCATTTGGGGAGCAATTAATCCATTCTCATAAATCTTAGGTTGAGTAGAGTGCAAAAGCTTACCATCCAGATCAAACAAATTCAGATCCACTCCGTTCAGATCTGCTAAACTATTAATTGCTACCTCTGCCTGTTCATTCGGTGTCGGCATTCCCAAATCCACAATCTGCTTATTAATTCCTGAAGAAATCTTAGCAACTTTATCCAATACCGTGTATTCCTGCTGATCTCTGTATTGCTGACTAATGTTATAAAAAGTGATTATACCGGTTATCAATAATGTAATAACCACTGCAGAAACCATTGATAATTGTATCCTTGTTTTAAAAAGTATCCTGTTGGATGAGATCAAAAGGCTCCATCTGAAATTTCGGAAACTAAAATTATAATTTTGCAGACTGTTACAAATCAACTGTAAAACATAAATTAAACCGGAAAATAACAACAAGACCAGAAAAATGAACGAAACCGAAGCAAGCTGAGTAAATAGACTGTCTACTTCCCGGCTAACAATCACAAGTTTTCTCGGATTTGGCTGAAAGATCAAATGGTTATATTGACGGCCATTCTCAGAATTATTGACATATACAAATTCTCTGTTCTTCCCCTTAAATCCAGTATTTACCAGATTATAAACATAATTTCCATGTTGGTTAAGTAAACTGCCATCACTATAATAAGCAAAGGAATAATCGTTAAGCTGAAGATCCTCCTTTATTTTTCCATCAATGAGGAGTTCAGGGAATACCCCAACTTCATTCAGACGTTTAGAGTTGAATTGTAAAACCAGAGTTCCGATCTTATTATCATCTTCAATAATTGGCAAAATTGCAAAGTATTGTTTGAAGCCAAACGTATTGTTTCTCTGATAGAAATATCCTGTGACTTTTACTGTACCCTGGAGGACCAGATTTTTGAAATTAGCAAGCGGGATGCCCCTGTCGCCCTTAAAGAATTCGTCCCTTTCATTATACTCAAAGCTCTCAAAATCATACCTGGATAAATAACCAGCCATATACAATTTCACAAGCCTGTTACTTAATGCACTGTGACTTGACAATGGATCTTTAAAATAATCGACAATAAATTTATCCCTGATAATTTCCTGTTCTAGATTATAGAACAATAGAATAGCATTGGGATCGACTGATGATTCCAGTTTGCCGGCAAGTATTTTTCGGCTTTCCCGCTCCTTTACAAGCTGAAATCTAGATAATTTCAAAGAACCAATTAGAGCACAGATCAATATACAGACAACCAAAGTTCCGGCCTTAATTCGTCCTCCAGTTTTAAAATAGGATCTTCCTGCCAAAAAAAGAAGCAAGGCAAACAATAAAAAATAAACAGTAAAGTCCGTAAAAAGTATATGATAAATAATCGCCAAGATCAGGGCCACAACAAATATCAGGAGTCGCTCCATCTCATTGATTTTCAACCTAGCGATTAAAGCCAATGAAAATGAAATAATCAGGTAAAGATTCAGAATGGCAAAACAGAAAATCAGAAATCCAAACCAGCTTAACCAGGTAGAATTCAAAACATTGCTAACATCAAAGTTGATATTCGAATTTGTTACCAGTCCATGAAAAAGCTTATCGATAACATAGGCACTAAAACAAACGAATAGTCCGGCAACAAATAACAAAATATAGCTCATACGCTTGCTGAGCAGATGAGCAGAACTCAAAATATTGTTACGGAAAGAATAAATAAATATAAATACCCATGCAAAGGCCAGAACATTTAAAAAGAATTCTCCAATTGAAGGAAAATAATAGCTGGAACCATAAAATTTAGGATCGAAAAGTTCAATATTGTAATACCTGCTAAACCATCTGTTTTCAAGGTCGATAAGCCTGAAAGCAAGTACCGAGCTAAACAATAAAAGAATTGCATAGCCCACATAGCCTTTATTTGCAATCGAAATACATAAATGGGTTAAAAAGATCAGAGTAAAAATGATAGCCAATACCCACATCCATAACTCGAGATAACTATAAAATGAATTGGATACTGGTGTTTTGAGTTTAACAGAAAATAAATATTTACCATTCAGATTACGGATATTAAATACATCCTTATCGTTCAAACTGGCAATATCTAAGGTGTTGGCTGTGAGAAGGTCAGGCGAAAAGCCATTCCTTAAGTATTCATTCTGATAGGGATAATCAGACATAACCGGTATGTAACAGATAACAGAAAAATCTGCCCAGGATGTTTTGACTGCTTCATAATATCCGTTTTTCCAATGTATAAATGTGACTCCCTCCCTTAGCAGGCTGTCTGATTCTAAAACGATCTGGATCCCGCTCCAAAAACTAAGTTTTCCCTTTTCAAAAGTCTGGATATAAATATTTTCCTTTTGGCTGAACTCAGAAATGATAAATTGAGCCCACTCAACATTATTATTAATATTTTTTAATGAGTCGCGAACAGTTACATTATTTAATAACTGATCAACTAATTTCTCTTTCCGGTGTAGTCGTCGTTCGACCTTTCTGGCTTCAAGGCTAAGGACCTCTTCGTCCTGAATAGTATAATTAATGGTTAAAGCGGTGCATGCAAAGCCAATGGCAAGCAAAAGAAGAAGAAGCCGAATTTTCAAATTTCCGCTCAAAGGTGGTAGATTAATAAAAAGTTAAAAAACTTATTGAACAAAAATCAGACCCTTTAAGGGGAATTTAAATGATTAATTTAATAAATCTGCACTAAAAGTTGGTATACTGCGATCAACCTTCTTCACAAGACCCTGTAATACACTTCCGGGACCAACTTCTGTAAATGAAGTTGCTCCATCATGTAGCATTTTTTCTATTGTTTGTGTCCAGCGAACAGCCCCGGTTAGCTGCGAAATCAGATTATGTTTGATATTAGCTACATCGGTGTATGGTTTTGCGTCGATATTCTGATAAATCGGGCAAATAGGTTCATTAATTTCAGTATTCTCAATTGCCGATTGCAATTCAACACGTGCAAGCTCCATTAAAGGTGAATGAAACGCTCCCCCAACATTCAGTTTTAAAGCCCGCTTTGCACCGGCTTGAATTAATAACTCGCAGGCTTTGTCAATTCCTTCAATTGATCCGGAAATAACCAATTGACCGGGACAATTATAATTGGCAGGAACCACCACATCACTCACCCGCGAACAAATGTCTTCGACTGTAAAATCATCCAGCCCAAGGATGGCTGCCATAGTTGAAGGTCTGATTTCACAAGCCCTTTGCATCGCATTTGCTCGTGCACTAACTAATCGCAAACCATCTTCAAATGAAAGGGCTTTTGCTGAAACCAATGCTGAAAATTCACCCAGGGAGTGACCAGCAACCATTTCGGGTTGGAAATCACTTTTCAGTTCTTTGGCAAGGATCACTGAATGCAGAAATATAGCTGGCTGAGTTACATTAGTTTGTTTCAGATCTTCCTCAGATCCTGCAAACATGATATCTGTAATCCTGAATCCAAGGATTTCGTTTGCAATTTCGAATAAATTTCTGGCCGCTTCAGAATGATTGTAAAGATCTTTACCCATCCCTGAAAACTGGGCACCCTGCCCTGGAAAAATATATGATTTCATATCTTATAAAGGCCCCTTAAGGCAAAAATGTTTAAAATTTTTCTTTTGACTAAATTAATTTAACTCAAACTTGCAGTAATTAGCCTTAAAAATTCTGCCCGGGTAGTTTCATTAACAAATGCACCAGTAAAAGCTGAGGTGGTAGTAACCGAATTCTGCTTCTGGATACCCCTCATTGACATACAGAGATGTTTACATTCTATTACCACTGCAACACCCGCAGGATTCAGAGTTTCCTGAATACAATCACGGATTTCATTGGTTAAGCGCTCCTGAACCTGTAAACGACGTGCAAATGCATCCACAACTCTCGGAATTTTACTAAGTCCCACGATATGGCCATTTGGAATATATGCAATATGTGCCTTGCCAAAAAAGGGCAGCATATGATGCTCGCACATTGAAAATACTTCAATATCTTTAACCACTACCATTTGGCTATAATCTTCCTTAAACATTGCGCTACGCAGAATTTCTTCAGGTTTTGCGTCATAACCATGAGTAAGAAACTGAAGAGACTTTGCAACCCGAATAGGTGTTTGAAGGAGTCCTTCCCTAAATGGATCTTCGCCCAGATCAGCTAATATTGCTTTATAATGAGATGCAATACGCTCAATCTTTTCCTGATCATACCTATCGATCTTGGTATAGCCATCAATCTTATCGATCTCTGTATTATTATTTTTTATTCCCATTTTCTTTGGTCTTCATCCCGGTAATATTATCCAAAATACTCTACAAAGTTATTTTCTGTTTCATATAATTTTATCGAGTGCAATATGGCTCCCAGGTTTTCGACATGAGGTTTAAGTACCTCAAAAATTGTAACAGCCAGAACTTCGGTTGAAGCCATTTTACCCTTCATAAAATCTACATCCAGATTGATATTCCTGTGATCAAGTTCATTGGTCACGTAAACTGTTATGATCTTTTTTAGCTCTTTTAAGTCAATAACAAATCCGGTCTCTGGATTAATTTCACCCTTTACCGTAACATACAATTCGTAATTATGCCCATGCCAGTTTGGGTTGGAACATTTTCCGAATATTTCCAGATTATGTTCATCGCTCCATTCCTGCCTGAATAGCTTATGTGCTGCATTAAACCGCTCTCTGCGAGTAATATATATCATTTTCAATAAATTAAAATGCAAATATACTCAAACTAAAAATGCCTTAGGGACAAATTAAGCTAATTGCGTAACTTCGCTTAATGAAAATACTTCTTGTAGCCGCCACACAGGCCGAGATTAATCCATTTTTGCTACACCATGGGTTCCATAATCTTACTGTCCCTGAAAAGAAGATCGGAACATATCAGCTGAGTGTTCTGATCACTGGTGTTGGCATGGTGGCTACAGCATTTTCGATGGGTAGCTATTGTGCTCAAAAAACATTCGATCTTTCAATTAATGCGGGTATTGCAGGTAGTTTCGATCCGGCAATTCAGCCGGGTGATTTGTGCCGGGTTTCAGAAGATATTCTTGCAGAGTTTGGAGCTGAAGATGGTCATGATTTTCTTAGTTCAGATACTATTGGTATTGGAAAAAGCCTATTTTCTGCTGATTCAATAAAGAAGTTTCCCTTTTTTGATCAACTCGAAAATGTTAGAGCTGTAACTGTAAACAAGGTTCATGGCAATGAAAAATCAATCTCTGAATTTGTTGAAAGGTTTCATCCACAGATCGAAACAATGGAGGGTGCTGCATTTTTCTATGCCTGTGAACAAGCCGGCATGCCTGGAATACAAATCAGGGGGATTTCAAACATGGTTGAACGCCGCAATCGTGAGAATTGGAAAATTGAACTCGCAATTAAAAACCTGAACGCCACCCTTATCGAATTTTTTAAACCATGAATCTGAGCATCGGATTTTCACCCTGCCCCAACGATACCTTTATTTTCGATGCCATGATCCATCAGAAGATCGACACCGAAGGGCTTATCTTTGATGTAGTATTTGATGATGTTGAAACACTCAATCAAAAAGCTTTCAGGGCAGACCTCGACATTACCAAATTGAGCTATCATGCTTATGCTTACCTTACTGAAAAATACGTGTTACTTCATGCCGGAAGTGCTCTCGGTTTCGGGGTAGGCCCTTTATTGATTTGCAATCAAGTGGACTATTCAACTATGGCCATGGAAAGTCTCAGGCCTCAAACCTCAGACCTCAGACCTCAGATCTCAGACCTCAGACTTCTGACTTCTGACCTCCGCATCGGTATACCCGGAAAATACACTACAGCCAATTTTCTGTTAAGCCTTGCCTTACCTGAAGCAAAAAATAAGATTGAGATGAAATTTAATGAAATTGAATCAGCCTTATTGAATCGGCAGATCGATTTGGGTGTGATAATACATGAAAATCGTTTCACATATCAGGAGAAAGGCCTGAAAAAGATCATCGATCTGGGTGAATATTGGGAGGATTTGACTAAAGGCCCTATTCCATTGGGTGGTATTATGATCAAAAGGAAGCTTTCGGAAGACATCAAAATTAAAGTAAACCGCATCATTCGACGTAGTGTTGAATATGCATTTGATCACCCTGAATCTGGGATGGATTTTATCAGCTCCCTTTCGCAGGAAATGAGCACAGAAGTCATTAAAAAACACATTGATTTATACGTCAACAGATTTTCTATTGATCTGGGAGAGGAAGGTAGAAAAGCGGTACAAACCTTCTTTGATGAGGCACATAAAGTCGGCATCATCCCTGAAACGAAACAAAACTTATTCATATAATTGTTCCAATCACTTAATCATTTAGTATGATCATTATTACGGGAGCTGCAGGATTTATCGGAAGTTGTTTGGTTCAAAAATTAAACGATGAGGGTTTTTATGACCTCGTGCTCGTGGATGATTTTTCCAAGGAGAACAAGAATAAAAATTTTGAAGGTAAACGTTTTTCCAAACAGGTAGAAAGGGATGTTTTTGCAGAATGGCTGCGCGAAAACCACCTGCATGTACAGTTCGTGTTCCATATCGGCGCTCGTACCGACACCACGGAAATGGACATTGAATTATTTCTTCGTTTGAACCTTGATTACACCAAAACCATCTGGAATATCTGTACTGAATTTGGTCTTCCGCTTGTTTATGCTTCTTCAGCAGCTACTTATGGCCTTGGGGAACATGGATATGATGATGATGAATCTAAAATTCCGATGCTGAAACCTCTTAATCCTTATGGTGATTCTAAGAATGACTTCGATATCTGGGCATTAAAGCAGGAAAAGAAACCCTATTTCTGGGCAGGATTAAAATTTTTCAATGTTTATGGGCCCAATGAATATCATAAGGGACGCATGGCTTCTGTGATTTTCCATACCTTCAATCAGATCAAAAAAACCGGGGCTATGAAATTATTCAAGTCTCATAATGCCGGATTTAAAGACGGGGAACAAATGCGTGATTTTGTATACATTAAAGACGTGGTCAATGTTTTGTATTTTCTGATGCATCATCGTAAAGATTCGGGTATTTATAATCTGGGTACAGGTAAGGCAAGAACTTTCCTTGACCTTGCTACAAAAACCTTTCAGGCAATGGATGCGCCGGTCTCTATCTCATTTGTTCCTACACCTGAAGATATCCGGGAAAAGTATCAGTATTTTACGGAAGCAAGTATGGAAAAATTAAGATCGATCGGTTATAGCCTTGATTTCTATAGTTTGGAAGATGGAGTTGAGGATTATGTGAAAAACTATCTGTTAACAGACAAATATTTATAGATCCTCCCTCAGATCAACCGTATTTTTAACACTTAAACGTGAAGAAATACCCGAGGCAATGACTGAAACTGTCAATACTGTTGCAAAGACAAGAAAAAAGTCTGTCCATTTGATCCCTACCGGATAATGATCAATGATCAGGTTAGTTCCCGACATTGCAATAAAGCCGAATTTCTGCTGTAAAAGAATGAACACCAATCCGGCAGCCATTCCAATAATGCATCCCAGCATTGATATCATCATTCCTTCAATGAAAAAGATTCCCCTGATCAATTGTCTGTTTGCTCCAAGGCTCCCGAGGATTGCAATATCTTTACGCTTATCTATAACCAGCATAGTCAATGAGCCTATAATATTAAAGATAGCGATGATCAGCACAAAAGTGAGTATTAGAAAAATAGCCCATTTTTCTGAGTTCAGAATTTTATAGAGCAATACATTCTGCTGACTGCGGTTCTTGATGTTAAAATTCTTTCCCAGCAAGCCTATAATTTCATCGTGCAATTCATCTACATCGATACCCGGAACAGTATTGATCTCAATATAAGAAACCAATTTCTTCTCATCCAGCAAAGTACGTGCAAATTGAATAGGTACAATGACAGTATTATCGAACTCTTGTTGCACCGTAAAAACTCCTGATGGATAAATTGAACGAACATTAAATTCATCCGCCGGATTGATGGAGTTTGAACCTCCCTTTTTAGGCGAATAAATATCAAGTGTCTGAAACTCGTTATTAAGGTTTACCGATAATGAATTTTGCAGACCTGAACCAATTACAGCCATATCCCTCCCAATATGATGGAGCGTAAAACTACCACTGGAGATAACAGAATCGAGACCTGTTCTGTTTTTCATGAAGCCCTCGCTAACCCCCTTAATGAGAGCAATCGACTGACTTTCACTATACCTCAATAATGCCTTTTCTTCTAAAACTTCTGTGTAGTTAAGGAATCGTTTATCATTTTTCAGATTTAAAAAACGGCTATCAGAAGGGTCGAAAGTTTTACCTTCAGCAGGCTCTATTTTAAGTTCAGGGCTAAAAGTATTGTACATGGAGAGTACAATATCTTCAAAACCATTGAAAACTGAGAGGATGATGATCAATGCCGCACTTCCAACAAATACCCCCAGCATTGAGATTCCAGAAATGAAGTTTATCGCATTGACAGACTTCTTCGAAAATAAATACCTTTTGGCGATATAGTACGATGTGTTCACCTTTTTTGTATTCAGGTCAGCTTAAAAAAGGATTGAATTGTTTTTCAAAACCTATGCTTGTAGCAGGTCCATGACCGGGGTAAACTCTGGTTTCATCAGGAAGACTGAATAGTTTTTCTTTTATATTGCTGATCAGCAGATCATAGTTGCCACCGGGTAAATCTGTACGCCCAATACTTCGGTAGAACAAAACATCACCGCCAATTAAAAAATTTTCTTCCTTATTATAAAAACAGAGATGGGCCGGCGAATGACCGGGTGAAAAGATCAGTTCAAGCTCAGTTTCACCAAATTTTACCGTTCCACTTTCCGCCAGGTAAACCTGAGGTAAAGGAGATACTTCATAACGAATTCCCATTTGAGGAGCATAAGAAACGATGGAATTCAATACCACTTCTTCACCTTTATGAAATTGGGGAAACAAGCCGTAGGTATTATAAATGAACTTATTCCCAAGAACATGATCGATATGGCAATGGGTATTCAATAATAAAACCGGTTTCAGGTTATTATCCGCAATGTACTTCAGAAATATATTCTGCTCTTCACCTGTATACATTCCGGGATCTATGATCACACATTCAAGAGTATCATCATGAAGGATATAGGTATTTTCCTGATAAGGGTTAAAAGCAAAGGATTTAATCTGGATCATAATTTCAAAAGTACCAAATTCCAGCCGTTTAATATTGAAAGACGCAATATGGATTAATTGAGTGCTGTATTCTGACGGCTTAATCTGTAAATCATCAATGCAGCCCGTTGTATAAGCAGTGGAAACTCCTTGAGATTAATTAATTCTCCAGGTTTATGTGCTCCACTTCCGGAAGCACCCATACCATCAAGACTATCTACATATTTTGCAATATCCGAAATATCCCCTGCTCCGCGTGCACCGGGATCTCCGGCTTTTGTATCACCGATACCCATATCCTGACTAACCTTATCGAGATACTTAACAAGATTATAGTTTCCATCCGTAGGTTCCATTGCAGGCAAGCCATCAGTAAATGAAATGCTTGCAGATGTTCCATTAAGATTTTGGGAAACAATAGCTTTCATCCTTTCTCTTGCCCTGTCCCGCTGTACTTCAGAAATAAAACGAAGATCTCCGGCAACGAAAGCGGCAGGGGAGATTATATTGGTTTTACCAATAGCTTCCATCCTGGCATTTGCAGGATCGAGGCGAACTTCTGAACCACCACTGATCAAACCAGGGTTAAAAGTGAGGTATTTCTCATCATTGAGCTGCGTTCTGAACTCATTAATGATACGGGCAGCTTCATAAATGGCTCCATACCCTGCATTTTCGCTGAATATTCCGGCAGAGTGTCCTGTTTTGGCTGTAACATTCAATGTCCAGCCACCAATACCTCTTCTGGCTACCGCAACAGTATGTAAGCCTTGTGCGCCTTCAAATCCCAATGCAATATCGCATGCTTTTGCACGCTCAATGAAATCTTTTCTTGCAACATCATGCGGAGAACCCGAGCTTTCTTCATCTCCTGTGAAATAAGCGATGATCTGAGTATTATTCAATAAACCGAGTTCATGTAATGCTTTTAACGCAGATATCATAACCACGTTTCCACCTTTCATATCATTTACTCCCTGTCCGGTTGCTGTAGAATCATTCAGTTTTTGGTAAGGACTGAATTCCATATCCAGCTCAAATACCGTATCAAGATGCCCGATAAGGAAAAGACGTTTACCCTGGCTGCCTTTACGGCTGGCGACCAGATGGCCCGCACGACGTAATGAATCAGGTAAATCAACCCACTCTGTAGTAAAGCCTATCTTATCGAGCTCTCTGCGGTAAACCGAACCAACTCTTCTTACTCCATCCACATTCAATGTCCCGCTGTTTATATTGACTGATTCAATCAATAACTCTTCTGAACCAGCATAGTTTGCTCTGATGTATTCAATAATTTTCTTCTCATCAGAACTTAGCTGAGCTGAGGCACTTTGTGCGATGATAACTAAGAGGAACAGATAAAATACTTTCATAAATTTTAATTTATTTTGTCTGAAAATGATTTTTTTGATTTGTTTGATTATGGTGATTCATATCATAATAATCATCTGAATCATGGTTCAGACAAAGGATTGGCATTTTGTCTGAACTGTGATTTTTATTATTAGTATGATTGTTTGATTCTTTTATCATAATAATCATTAAATCACCTTAATCATAGTTCAGACTTCCTAATTTTTCCATTTAAAAGTTTTAATCATCTGGTCTATATCCTTTTTAACGAAATCCAAAACCGGCTGAATTGAATCAAGCCTTGGCTGTTCATTGAAATAAAGGGCTCCACGAAGATAGTTTTTTGTACTGTCTGTCAGGAAAAACTGTACAGAAGATGCCGTATTTCCATCAATGGAGTAATAAATGCCATAAACTTTTTCTTTAGGATAAGAGATGATTCCCTCATCTATTGCGGTGGCTTTTACAGTATGTTTAAATGCAAATGTTCTGGCATCCTCTGTAAGCTGATTGAATTCGGCTTCAGAGGAGATCGGCTGATAACTTAAATGAATCCGTCCATTGAATTGCGGATAACTAACATTTAGCCAGCATGGTTTCGAATCCCTGCTGCTATCCGGCTGCACTAATGCATATTCCGGAAAATCAAAGGTAAAAGGACAATCGCCTGTGTAAGTCTGGTATTTTTTTTCAGGAAATTCAATTCTGAAATAGGCACGTGGTTTTGGAGAATATTCAGCGCCACAGGAAATAAAAAGAAAGGCGATCAGGAGAAAAGGATATGGAAAGCCAGTTTTCATCAGCTATTCCATATTTCCCAGGATTTTTCTGCCTGCATATGCAGCATTTCCATTCCGTTCTTAATTGAAGCACCATTTGCTTTTCCCCGTTTAAGAAATTCTGTTTCCGCAGGATTATACACCAAATCGTATAGTAAGTGTTTATTACTTAATAATTCATAAGGTATATCCGGGCATTCTTCAATATTTGGAGCGGTTCCCAGGGGAGTAGTATTGATGATCAGCAAATATTCATTCAGAATATCTGCTGTCAATTTTTTATAGCTGAACTGCTTGCGAATGTTCCGTCTAGATACAAATCGATACGAAATTCCCAATTTACCAAGTACGTAGCCAACAGCCCTCGATGCACCCCCGGTTCCAAGAACTAATGCCTTTTGATGGTGCTTCTTAAGTAAGGGCTTCAGAGATTCTTCAAAAGCATATGCATCAGTATTGTAACCCTCTAGCCTTACGTTCATTGAAGAAAGTTCCCCACTAAAAAATGCCTCCACCGGTTGATGATTTACAATTTTAATACAGTTTACGGCATCTATCTCCTTTGCTGCGGCGTCCATCTTGTCCAGATAATAAATAACACCAATCTTATGGGGAACGGTCACATTTAATCCGCACAAGTCGGGAATACTTTTTATCAGTTCAGGAAGATCGCTAAGATTTGGAAGGGGATACAGTTCATACTGATAAGTCTCAAGCCCCTCGTTCGAAAACTTTTCGGTAAAATATTTCTTTGAGAAAGAATGTGTCAGCGGGTAACCAATCAGACCGTATTTTTTCATGCTAAATTAAATTGATGGCTGGTATTATCAGGATTATAATTACCTGAGCCTATTTTGTTTCCATATTCAGAAAATGATCAAAGGTATCACTTCTCAATCCCAGACGCAATGTTTCAACCGGAATAACATCGGCAGGTGCAATATTACCAAGATTGATGTTAGTGCCTATCAATTTAATGAACCAAACCTGCTGAGCTTTTTGTGGCGCCTCCCAGATGATGGTTTCAGCGGGAATCTGAGTTAAAATCTCATCTACCAAACCCTGTCTTACTTCACCGGAATCTCGGTATAAACCAACATTTCCGCTTTCACGGGCCTCTGCGATAACTTTCCAGGATCCAGCTTCAATTTCAGCCTTCATCAAACTGATCCACTTGTAAGGAGCAAAGATCTTTGCTGCATCTTTTGACCCAACTTCCGAAATAACTGTTACCTGTTCACTAAGCTTACGGATATACTCACATTTTTCTTCGTGAGGTATCGAAATCGATCCATCGGATACTTCAGCAAACTTCATATCGTACTTATCAAGCACCCGGCGATAATCATCAAATTGATTTCTTATAATAAACGCCTCAAAGAGAGTCCCGCCAAAGTAAACCGGGATATTGGCATCTCTGTATATTTTTAATTTATTTTCGAGATTGGGGGTTACATAAGATGTAGCCCAGCCTAATTTTACAATATCAGTATGTGGTCCTGCAACTTCCAGGAAATCTTCGATCTGACGTACACTTAGTCCCTTATCCATAACCATAGTAAGGCCATTCTGACGCGGTTTTTGTGTACGCTCAGGGATATTCTTTAGAGTATAATTCATTTGCTATTATAATTGATTACAGAAAGGCCTTCAATGTATTTCCATCTTTATATTCAGGCAATTCACTCAGGTGCAAATCTCCAAAAAAAAATCAAAACCTAAAGGTTAATATTTTATTCGCTTTTTTAACGGGTATAACGGTTAATAATGTCAACAATTACCTTATTTTCATGTAGTTGAGGAAGGTATTCAAACAATATATGGTGCTTTTCAGGATCAGAGTTCAACGCAGTCTCAAGGTAAACCAAAGCTTCACTGAACTGGTGAGCAGCAAACAGATAGGCCACCATTCTATAATATAATTCGGCTGAGTCGGGATTGTTTTTGATTCCTTCAGAGATAATTTCGATGGCCGAATCCAGCTTATCCTGCTCAAATAAAATTGATGAGTAATCCAGCCAGGCCTCGATATCCACCGGATTTAGCTCCAGTACTTTTTCATAAGCCTTTTCCGATTCTGGCAACTGCTTTAGTTTATATTGGGCATCCGCAATAGCGAACCAGTATTCTGCATTTTTATCGTCGAGATCCAGCGCTTTCTTATAAAAATAAAGCGATTCAAAATATCTTTCCTCAAAATCTAGAGTTACCCCGATACCAAACCAGGCATCGGATTGCGTTATATCCAGCTTTACTGACTTTTTATAATATGAACGTGCTTCGTCCATGCGTTCAAGTTTCTCATAACATTCGCCGATTGCACAATAGGTATCACCACTTGGCGGTTCGTATTCAAATGTTTGCTTGTAAACTTCAATAGCCTCAGCGTACCGGTCAAGATGAACCAGTGCATTACCCTTATTGAAATAGGCAGAAGCAAAATTATCCTTTATCAGAATGGCGTAATCATAAGCATCAATCGACTTTTCAAAAAGATCCATCTTATTAAATGCATTACCCAGATTATACCAGGCGGCATATGAATACGGCTCATTATCAATGTATTGCTCATAAAATTTTATACTTTCTTCCTGCTTATCCAAAACATCATAGCAGAAAGCCAGTTCATATAGCGCATCCTGATTCTCCATATTCTGCTGCAAGCATTGCTTTAGATAAGTTACAGAGTGCTCATAATCACCCATACTTTGGTAGACATAGGCAATGTGAAGCAATATTTCATCTGTGCTTTCAGCAAGAGTAAGTGCCTTTTCATAATTATCCAGAGCATCCTGATGCCGCTCCATACCCTCATAAACATTTCCCCTGATCGTATAAATATCAGCTTCTGATGGCTCCAGTGTTTCGGCCCTGCCAAGTGATTCAAATGCAAGATCGAACTGATTGGTTGCCACGTAAAGCTGGGCCTGCTTAATTGAGAATAACGCAGCGAATGGATGCTGATTAATAGCATATTCAGTAACCTGTAATGCTTTAATCGGATCGTTTTTCTCTATATAGTATTCAATTATATTTTCAAATGCCTGAGCATCAAAAAAATACTGATCCTGATTACGGATCATCTCTTCATATCTTTCTACCGAAAATCGGGGATCTTCGGAAAAACCAAACTCAAAATCTTCTTCCATCCTAAAATAATACGATTAAGAACGTTCTCCCGGCTCATAATGTATAAACACTGAGCCATATTTATTTTAAATTAAGTCAAATCGCTAATTGTTTTGCTTTTATTTTTCAACATCCTGACATGTCACTGCTCAATCAGCTGATTATAAATAAATACTGGCAGTTTTTGGGATATGATTTACATGAAGCTTTCAAACCGCCCTTGGGAGAATTGCTTAACTTTACAAAAATACGAAATTTTATGCAGATAGATATTTTACCGGTTTTACAAGCCCTTGGAATCCAGGCAATCAATGAAGCTTGCAGTACAGGGATAGTTTGGAACAGCAATTTGCCCCATAAAGTGCATAAAGTTATCTCACCGGTGGATGGGAAAGAGATTGCCTCGGTAAGGTTCTCTAATAGTCTGGACTTTGAAAACACGGTTCTGAAAGCTGAAGAGGCATTCAAGGGCTGGAGTGCATGGCCTGCTCCAAAACGGGGTGAGGTGATCAGACAATTGGGTGAAGCCCTGCGCAACCATAAAAATGATCTCGGTAAACTGGTTAGCTATGAAATGGGCAAAAGTTTGCAGGAGGGGTATGGTGAGGTACAGGAAATGATCGATATCTGCGATTTTAGTGTAGGTTTATCACGCCAGTTATACGGACTGAGCATGCACTCTGAAAGACCGTCCCACCGGATGTATGAGCAATGGCACCCGCTAGGCATTGTTGGAATAATATCAGCCTTTAACTTTCCTGTTGCCGTTTGGGCTTGGAATATGGCGGTTGCTCTTGTTTGTGGTGATGTATGTATCTGGAAACCTTCAGAAAAAACTCCACTGACCGCTATTGCATGTCAGAGGATTTTACAAAAAGTATTTGAGGCAAATGATGTTCCTGAAGGGGTATCCTGCCTTTTAGTCGGAGATCGCAGCATAGGAGAACTATTGAGTCATGATAAACGCATTAGCCTGGTATCAGCAACAGGTTCAACCCGTATGGGGAAGTCTGTCGGAGCAGCTGTAGGTGCACGTCTGGGCCGGAGTTTACTGGAACTTGGAGGAAATAATGCCATCATTATTTCTAAAGATGCAGATCTTGAAATGTCATTGGTAGGTGCTGTTTTCGGGGCAGTTGGAACCGCCGGACAACGTTGTACCTCCACCCGAAGACTGATTATTCACGAAAGTGTTTATGATACTTTCAGAGATAAGCTTGTAAATGCTTACAAGCAATTAAAAATAGGAAATCCTCTCAATGAAAATACGCATGTTGGACCGCTGATCGATAAAGATGCGGTTATGGCCTATCTAAGCTCCATTGAAAAATGTAAGGCTGAAGGAGGCAATTTCGTGGTTGAAGGCGGTGTTCTTGAAGGTGAAGGTTTTGAATCGGGATGCTATGTAAAGCCTTGCATAGCCGAGGCAAAAAATGAATTTGAGATCGTACAGCATGAAACCTTTGCCCCGATTCTCTACCTGATGAAATATAAAACCCTTGATGAAGCAATCGCAATGCAGAATGCTGTACCACAGGGGCTTTCATCAGCCATTATGACCCTGAATCTGCGTGAAGCAGAACAGTTTCTTTCCTGCACGGGATCAGATTGCGGTATAGCCAATGTGAATATCGGTACTTCAGGTGCTGAAATTGGCGGAGCTTTTGGCGGTGAAAAAGAAACCGGAGGCGGAAGGGAATCGGGATCGGATGCATGGAAGGCCTATATGCGTCGCCAGACCAATACGATCAATTATTCGGATAAATTACCGCTTGCGCAGGGGATTAAATTTGATCTATAAAGAAAAAGGCTCAGGAGCTTTAATTAAATATTATCCTAACTATTTAGGTATGATTGAATTTTTTTTTAACCACATAGAAACATAGTTTTTATTCAATTGAAGGACGTTTCAATTCTTTATAGAAATCATAGCTATATAAACCCAAGTATTCGGCTATCAAAACCTTTTTCTATGTTTCTATGTGGTTTATTAGATTATTTATTCGGTCATTTAATTTTTATTAATTGCACCCAAGGGATTATACTGATCAATTTTTTAGCTTTATTAGAACATAAGCATCTGCAGAAAGCAAATCTTTATTGTCATTAAAGTTTATTCGATTGAATAATATTTGAAGGCTAAGGCCATTAAATTCAAGGTTCTTTGAAAGTAGTTCTCTGGAGACCTGTAAGGCTTGCTTATCAGCCAATTTATGCTTCTTAAATTCCACATCCAATTGATTAATTAAGGTATCCAGGATTATATATTTTTCTTCAGATCCATAAATCACTTTCAGTTTATTCTGATTTACCACACGGTTAATGAGCAATTTTTTGGCATTTATGATGTTTGACAAAGTATCCGCTGAAATACTCAGGGGTAGCATATAATCTGCTCCATTCAAAGGGAGAAGGTCAGCGTTAAAGGCTTCGACCATATTCATCCCAAGATTCAGTTTAGACCCGTTTTCTTCATCGGGATGAAGGTTCAGATAAGTGTATAACCAAAGTTTCTGCCGGCTTCTTATCTCCCAGTTACTGGTTCGGGAACCATATTTCTTCTTTGTTTGAACAGCAAGCAAAGAATCTGCTACTAGCTCCGGATCCCGCTTTAAAATTGGACTGAAACTTTCCAGTCCGTGCATATTTACAAGATAATCTGCAATATTGATCATTCTGTTCATATCCTCTTTAGCGGGCTTAAGTTTTAATGCAATGACCCTATCTCCATCCATTGATCTGTACTTTTCGAACAATTGTTTCAGTTCATTGATCTGTGATCTTCTCGATGTAGAAAACGCACCCTGCGGTCCATAGACAGAAAATACCGTTACCAGGCACAAACTAAATGGGATAATCATGATATTCTGACTTTTTGAAAGCAGAAAATAGGCGTTAATGAAAGCAAGCCATGCTGCCAGTATGATCAGAAAATAGCGCTCCTCGGTAATGCCATAATCAAGTACTCTTGCCAAAACAGCCCAGACAAGCAATAGAATCAATGGGATAAGCACGTAATAAAAACTGCGGCTGAATGTTTTCAGCCATTTGTTTTCATCCTGATTCCTGACCGGATAAATGAGAAGTAGTGATAATATGCCAAAAACTGCATACCCAAGTATCAGATTTGAAACCAGACCCTTGGGAAGCTCCCATTCTATCAGAATCTTAGCTTCATAAGCCAGCAATATAAATGCATACACCGTAGCCAGTGGAATAAGGACGAACTGAGTGAATATTTTTAAACCTCCGGGATAGGTTCTATCCTCCTCAAGTGCACTTAGATTTGCAGGAACTCCCGAGAGAAAGAACACAGTTTGAAAGATTCCTGCGATCCATACCCATATTATCGCAAAGGTGTCCCACTCAAACTTAAAATTAAACAGGAAATTCATGGATCCAATCGCAGCGGCAAGACCAAGAAACAGCACTGCACTATAGATTCCTCCGATTAAAAAACGAAGAAAAATAATCCTGTTAAATTGCCAGAACGCATTGATATGCCCCTTTCCGAAATAAGCTGAAAATGAAACAGAGAGATGAAATGCCAGTGCAAACAGAATAAATCTGAAATAATCTGTTTCACGCTTCAGAGGATCTATCAAAAAGAATAAGCCAACAATAATGACAAGCACTGTCAGCCTGAACAAGTTTCTTTTTATGACTGAATGAGAATGGCTTTCAGAGAAAAGACTGAACGATAGGGATAAAACAAGACCCAGGTTGGATATCAGAATAAGCCTCATACAAAGGCCTTCTGCCGCCAGATTAAGGTCACTGATTTCTATGAAAACCGAAGCTGCCAGGGTACCAAGCAGAGCAAAACCAATTTCGAGTGGGAACCGCAGCAAAACACTCCTGATGGAATTAACAAATGTCTGCAGGGAGGGAAATTTCATGAATGGTAATTTACCTAAAGATACTAAAAGCTTAAATTAACGTGAGTTCGATATTAGACTATCTAAAGATTAATATTTAACCACATAGATTGACTTTTATTATGCTTTAAAGGAAAAATAGATTGAAGCGAAGCTTCAATCTATTTGTGTCAAAAAATGCAGGTTAGAAGCTATAAAATGCTATGTTTCCCTGCCGGCAGGCAGGCAGGGATGCGGTTTTTAAAATATTAGTCGGGTTCAAGTGAAATTAGTGTCGCTTAAAAATCAGCTAACCAATAACTTATACCCCTTTCCGTGCACATTGATAATCTCCACCTTAGGATCTTCTTTGAGGTATTTACGGAGCTTACTCAGAAATACATCCATACTTCGGCCATTGAAGTAGTTATCATCATGCCAGATTGAGATCAATGCCTCTTCACGGGTTAGAACCTCATTCTTTTTAAGACATAAAAGCCTGAGTAATTCTGCTTCCTTGGTAGATAACTTTTGCTGGAAATCAGCATTTGTGATCAGTTGTGCGGTATAGTCAAATTTATAATTGCCAATATCAAATTTAGACTGCTGATCAGAAGCTTCAGTCTTTTCAGGGTCTGAAATACGCTTAAACAAAGCATTAATTCTTAAAAGTAATTCCTCAATACGGAAAGGTTTGGTAATATAATCATCACCGCCTAAATTATATGCCTCAGCTTTATCCTCGATCATGGTTTTGGCTGTTGCAAAAATTATCGGAATCTTTGAGTTGATACGGCGAATGTCTTTACCCAATGTAAAACCATCCTTCTTGGGCATCATCACATCGAAGATACACATATCAAAATGATCGTTATTGAACGTTTTAAGAGCTTCGTCACCGTCCTGACATAGCACAACTTCAAATTTTCCTTTTAATTGCAAATAATCCTGTAAAAGCATACCCAGATTCGGGTCATCTTCGGCTAGTAATATTTTTTTCATATCAAAGATCCCCAAAAAGGAAAATTAGTTTTTAATTAAACCTGCAACCATTAGGCGACGCTCTTCAAAGGAAGACTTATCTCAAATTCAGATCCAACATCCTTTTCACTCTTCACCCGGATTGTTCCATTCAGGCGTTTAACAATATTATTCACGTAGCTTAAACCTAAACCAAAACCTTTTACGTCATGCAGATTTCCTGTAGGAATTCGATAGAATTGGTCAAATATCTTTGATAACTGATCTCTGCTCATTCCAATCCCTTTATCTGCTACCTGAATATTGAGGTTTTTGCCCGAGATGAAGGTACTGATCTTTATTTGGGGATTCTCAGGACTATATTTATTTGCATTGTCTAGAAGATTAAAAATTACATTTGACAGGTGTAGTTCATCTCCGGTAATAGTCGAATATTTTGCTCTCAGATCAAGCTCAATACTGGCATTTCTCTTTTGCAGCTGAAGGGACATGCTGTCAACTATTGCTGAAAGTAGATCGTTCATATCTACGTCCCTATGTTCGAGTTTTAAATCACCCTTTTCAATTTTAGCAATATTGAGAACCCGTTCAATATGACTGCCAAGCCGAACATTTTCATCATAAATAATATTCGCTAAACGTTCTATACGACTCTTATCACTTGTAAGTTCAGGATCTTTCAAAGCCTCACTGGCGATCATTATCGTAGCAACAGGGGTTTTAAACTCATGGGTCATATTATTTATAAAATCCGTCTTCATTTCTGATATCTTTTTTTGCATCAGAATAGAGTGAATGGTATAACCGAAGCTGAAGATCAGTATAAGCAACAAGCCACCGGATAAACCCAGCATTGCGGTCATATTTGAAAGAATAATGGAGTTTTTGTCAGGGAAAGTAATGGTTAACATTCCTGAATCTCTGATCATATCCTTTGGAAAGAGCGGAGTTTCATAACTGTTATAAGGAAGGAATTTCGTTTGATTAGAAGCTCTGGTAAAGATGAGTGAGTCACGTTCGGCAGAAGTTACCTTATACTCATAATCACTCAAAATTAACAAGTTACGTAATTCTGCTCTGAGCATAGAGTCAAGTGTCTGAGGATGCACACGTTTATTTAAGGGAACATCAACCTCCCTGTACTCCTGATAAAGGTCTTTGAATACATCTTCCTTCTTTTTATTCTCTTCAGCAAAATATTGCTTTACTTTCTGTACTCTGGTGTCCTGTTCAACTTCATTAATGTCAGGTGGTCGTGGCAAATTCCTTAGTCTTGGTCTCGGAATAGTACGCAAAAATGTCCCTTCTACAGGATCGAAAACGATGTACTGAGTTACAGAATCAGGTAATAATCCAGGGGTGGACCCTGATATTGCAGCATTTATTTGCGGATAAGCTTTAGGAGCTCTCGAAATTGTTCTTCGGGTTTGTTCATGGATTTGACCAAAGACATCCTCGACCTGAAATACATCTACCCGCAGATTATATTCGAGATCCTTTAACTCAGACGCCGTAACCGCATCATTGAATGAAACCACATTGGGATACCTTGCCCTAAAGAGGCTATCCCTTATCAGGAATATGCTATCAGCCTTCCTTTGCTGAACCAGCAAATAATTTTCATCCGACATTCTTGGCCTCCTGCGTTTATTCCTGACAGGTTTTTCTGGTGCAGCTACAAAAACCGGGGGACTTTCAATGATTGCCGGCTCAGGAATTCTAATAAACTCTGCCTTCTTTTCAAGAAAATTATTGGCATCTCTTTTTGCTAAACGTTCAACCACATTACTTAAAGCCTCATGCACAGACTGGTCAAACAAGCGCGATTGAAGTTGGTAAGACTGCCTGAAAAAATACCATTGCATACCCATAACCCCAAGCAGGGCAATGGTCATTAGTCCAATTATTAAACTGATACTTCTACTCTTCATTCCAAACAAAAATACACAACACTCTCTTTGTCAATATAGTTTTAACATAATTTAACAAAGCATTAACAAAATCCAATTCCTGGTCCGTTTACTTTTGGTTATTCAAACCAGATGAGAGATTAATTTTTGTCTGTATTATCAATATGATTTCATAACTGAAAAGCGGTTCAAAAAACAAGCATTTAAATAATAAACTAAAACCAAAACTTATGAAACGGTTCATTCTCAATCCACACCTTATGCTGATGGGATTCATAACCCTGATCGTTGTAAGTTCAAGCGCTTCGGCTGAGGCTCAGGTAGAAAAAAAACTCAGTCAAAGTATTATTATTAAAAACGGCGATACAACAATTAATGGAAAAAAATTAAGCGAGTTAGATAAGGAGGAACGAAAGCGTTTAAGGCAGGAGTTCAAGGATATGGAAGGCCGTATCAAAGGTGAGCAGGTTGAAAAGAGATTGATCATTAAGCCCAAAGCCGGAAAAGAAAATGAGATCATTATCAGCCGTAAAGGGGATGCCCCTCATGTTTTGCATTGGGAAGACGGTGATATGAACGAGTTTGAATTTGATTTCAAAGATAAAATGCCGGGTGGATTACATGTTTTCAAGTTCAATGGGGACAGTAGTATGTCATTTGACCTTAATATGGATACCATAATGAAAGAATTCAGGTTCCGGATAGACGGATTGGATAGTAATCTCAGAAAACGCATTATTACGATGCACAGAAATATGGCTCCTGGTGCACCCCAAATGCCACGAATGCCCCGGGCACCAATGAATCCTGATTCGCCAATGGCTTTTGAATTTGAAAGAAGCGAATTCCCGGGCATGAGGACCAGGAATAATTCATCCTCGTTCAATTTTAATTCTACTGACAAGAACGGAATATCCAGCAGGATGAATATCCGCCTAAGTGATGCAGAAAAAAGTCAGATGAAAGCAATTACAGGTCTTGAAAATGCAGACACTCAATTGGATGTCAAAGACCTGACCTTATTTCCGAATTTTTCAAATGGTAAACTTGGGATCTCCTTCAATTTAGAGAGCAGGGGATCGATAAAATTGACGATACTGAACACTGATCTGAAGCCACTATTTTCTGATGAACTTAGCAATTTTAATGGCTCTTACATGAAGCAGATACCACTGGCAGAAAATGGAATCTATTATATTACAATAGAACAAAATAAAGTTTGGTTTATAAAAAGATTGGTGAAAGAATAATAATTTGTTGATCAAAAAGCCCCGTACCGGAATACCGGACGGGGCTTATGATTTTATAATGCTACCGGCTAATAATCAGAATGGAAGATCATCATCGTCAGGGGCTGAACTAATGTCAACCGGAGCCGCATATTCAGGAGCCGCCTGGGCAGAACCTCCAGAACCAAGGGGGTTTATTCTCCAAACTGCAAGGGTATTAAAATATGCGGTTTTGCCCGACTTAGGATCTGCCCATGCACGCCCGCGAAGGTTAAAAAACAATTCAACCTGATCGCCTACTTTAATATTATCGAACAGATTCACTTTATCCTGAACTGCCTCAAACTTCACAAATTCCGGATAAGTTGGATTTTCTGCGTATTCAAGTATTAACTCACGTTTTTTGAATTTCTCGCTCACGGTAATTACCGGTGAGATCTCATGTACTTTACCTTTTATGTCCATGTTATTAAAATTATTGATGTATTCTGGTTTTAAATCGTAGAAATTTTACCGGCTCATTTTGCAAAAACTTGCCGGCGGATACGATTTGTAAAAGTATAAAATTAAGGCAGTTTTTAATTGTTAACTTCGCAATTTATTATGCAAGTTTTCCACACAAAAAGCAAGATCATTATAACCTGCAACAATCGCCTCGCTCCTTATCTTAAGCAGGAGGTGGAGGCATTGGGTTATGAGATAAAAAGATCATTCAGTACCGGTTTGGAGCTGGAAGGCACCATCAATGATTGTATCCCTCTGAATCTGAATCTGCGCTGCGCAAGTCAGGTTTTATATTCAATTAAATCATTTACAGCAGAGAATCCGGCAAGACTTTATAAGGAATTACTGGAAATATCATGGGAGGAGCTGATTGATTTTAGCGGCTATTTTTCAGTGAGTTCAACGGTCGATAATGAAACGATCACTACACCTCTTTTTGCAAATCTGAAAGTGAAGGATGCAATTGTAGATCGCATTAAGGAGAAAAAAGAGATCAGGCCGAATACCGGACCAGAAACAAACAAAGCGGTTATCCACCTCTATTGGAAGGAAAATGACGCTGAGATCTTTATTGATACCTCCGGTGAAACCCTTGCCAAACATGGATACCGAAAAATCCCGGGTAAGGCACCAATGCTGGAAGCACTTGCTGCAGGAACCATTATGGCCACGGGATGGGATAAAAAAAGTCCATTTGTTGTACCCATGTGTGGATCTGGAACTCTGGCAATTGAAGCAGCCCTGCTTGCAACCGATAAAACACCCGGAATGTTTCGCATGAACTATGGCTTTATGCATATCATAGGATATGATGACCAGGTATTCTTTGAAGAAAGACGCAAGCTAAAAGATAAGGCAAAAAAAGAGATTGATTTCAGAATTGTCGCAACTGATCATTCTGAAGATGCAATTGACATTTCGATAAAAAACGCAAAAACTGCTGGTGTTGATAATCTGATTGATTTTTTAGTCTGCGATTTTGCTGACACGCCAGTACCCGAGGCAGCGGGGATAGTTATTTTTAATCCCGAATATGGTGAACGTCTTGGAGTTCACACCAAACTTGAAGCGACCTACAAGCGGATTGGTGACTTTATGAAGCAGAATTGCAAAGGTTACAAAGGGTATATTTTCACAGGAAACCCTGATCTGGCAAAAAAAATAGGCCTGAGGGCATCAAGACGTATCGAATTTTACAATGGCAAACTTGATTGCAGGCTATTGGAATACGAATTATATGAAGGCAGTAAAAGAGAACCCAAACCAGAATCATGATCAGCTAATCGCTGAAACAGTAAAATTTGTCAGGAAAACTTTAGAAGGCGCCGAAAGTGGGCACGATTGGTGGCATATTCAGCGGGTATGGAATAATGCCGTTCAAATCATAAAAACAGAATCAGCAATCCTACTCATTGTTGAACTCGCTTCATTATTACATGATATTGCCGACAGTAAATTTCATGATGGCGATGAGGAGATCGGCCCAAAAAAAGCAGGCGATTTTCTTGCTTCTCAAGGATTACCAAAAGATTTAATCCTGCATGTTCAGCAGATCATACGAAATATGTCATTTAAAGCAAGTCTTGGAAAAGTTGATTTCCACTCAAAGGAACTCGAAATTGTTCAGGATGCCGACCGCCTGGATGCAATTGGTGCGATTGGAATTGCGAGAGCATTCACTTACGGAGGCTTCAAAAACCGTGAATTATACAATCCTGAGATTCCCCCTGATCTTAATATGAGCAAAGAAGAATATAAAAAATCTGCCGCTCCAACTATTAATCATTTTTACGAAAAACTGTTGTTGTTAAAGGATAAAATGAATACTGAAACCGGTACGAGGATGGCGGCGGAAAGACATTTATTTATGGAACGGTACCTGGAGCAATTTTACAGGGAATGGGAGGGGAAATAGGAAATGGGGAATAGGAAATTAGAAATGATTGCCAAAGCATAAATTTTAAGGCTTCTATTTCAATTGCTAAATAATATTCAGCAGTCCAAAATAAATAAGCATCATTATACCGCTTAAGAGAGTCATTCTCGACATGTTCTTAAAGTTTGCATTCACAGGGTCCCGGTAAACTTTGGCAAACCAATTGAGAAATAATAAAAAGACCGGGGCAGAGACAATCAAAAACAACCAGAAATAACCCAATAATTCTAATCTGTCCCAATATATGAACAGGAGAATTCCTGATATCAGAAACAGGCATGCTGAAAAGTAAAAAGAACCCCGGATACCTAAAATGAGACTTAGGGTCTTATCTCCTCTTTTAGAATCCTCCTCATGCTGATACACCTGAGTAAGCGGATAAGTCGCACCAATCAAACAGGAACAAATAAGTCCGGCAAGCGTAAAATTTAAATTCCATCCAAATAATACATCAATACCCGAAACTGAAGCATAAGTGCTCCAGTAAACAAAGGCCCCCTGAAAAATAAATACGATCATGAAACTAATAAGCGGATATTTCTTTAGCCTGATTGAAGGATGGCTATACATTTTAGAAAATACCCCGTAAATTAGGACTGCAAAAAATAAGGCCCAACCAATATAAATTGCTAGTAACAAAGCAATTATATCAAGCAACAAGGGGAAAAAGTACAAACTCTTATCAACTGGCGGTGGATTTTCTATGAGCGCTATACTACCTTCATCCTTATCAAAATAACTGTTATAACCATTGCTGGCAGGGTAAACCAACAGATGCCAGATAACAAATGTTAAAATTGCCTTCTGCACGTTGATTTCGGGTACCTGAGAAAGGGCAAATAAAAACACAGGCAACAGAAATACTGAAAACAATATGCGCAAATGCAATAAAGTAGATGTGCTTGGAAAAAAACTCCTTAAAAGATTCATTTACTAAATTAACATTTTATACTGCAATAGCTCTTTAGAGCTACATTTGGTTTTAATAAAAATCCTCGCATCAATTCTGGCTTATATATTGTTATTAAAAACCAAAAACATAAATATTTAGTAATTTACTGATATGAGTAGTTGTATTAGCGCGATTGGTACCGCCAACCCAAAATACCGGATCCCTCAGAATGATATTTATCAATTCATGATAAAGGCATTCAAGCTGAGCGATACCAATGCTTCACGCCTAAAACGAATTTATGATCATTCTGGAATTGAACATCGCTACTCAGTTATTCCGGATTTCGGTGAAAAAGAAAGCAATAACAATACATTTTTTGGGAAGACTGTTGATTTTGAGCCCTTTCCCGGAACCCGCGAGCGATTAAGTTTATATCAGGAAACTGCAGCAGATCTCGCTTCAGAGGCTGTTAAGAATTGCTTGTCAAATCATTCTGAAATTCTCCCGTCATCATTCACTCATTTGATAACTGTGAGCTGTACAGGAATGCACGCTCCGGGAATTGATATTGAACTGGTTGAAAAACTAGGCCTCAACCAAAATATAGAAAGAACCTGCATTAATTTTATGGGTTGCTACGGCGCATTAAATGCCCTAAAGGTTGCTGATTATATCTGCCGTGCAGATCCATCTGCAAAAGTTCTGATTGTTTCAGTTGAACTCTGCACGCTTCACTTTCAAAAGGAAAACACCCTTGATAACTGGGTTGCTAATTCGCTTTTCTCGGATGGAGCTGCTGCGGTCATCGTTGAAAACAGTAATGAAACAAAGGCTCAGACAAATTACCTCGTGCTTGATACATTTTATTCTGAATTTTTGAATGAAGCCAGAAACGAAATGGGCTGGTATGTTGGGGATGCTGGTTTTGAAATGAAATTAACCTCCAAAGTTTCTAAACTGATTTTGAAACATATTCAATCAATTTCCAATAAACTGTTAAAAAAAGCGGGTATGCAATTCAAAGATATCAGCCGTTTTGCAGTACATCCGGGAGGAAGAAAAATACTGGAGGCCGCTGAAGATGCACTTGGTTTTTCTTCAAATGAAAATCGCTTTGCCTATAATACTTTAAGAGATTATGGAAATATGTCATCTGCGACGATATTGTTTGTTCTAAAAAAGCTGATGGACGACCCCGAAGGAATTGATGGAGAAAATATTCTGGGCTTTGCTTTTGGGCCCGGCTTAACTGTTGAATCGATGATCTTAAAAAGAAATGGAAATGCCTGATTTTAATCACAGAAGTCTGCAGGAAGAAATGATGGACGATTTCTCATTGGGACATGAGATTATCGATCCGATTATGAACGAACTTGAAGTTGTAAACAAGCTTCTTGGTGGATACAATGTGTTTTTCGATGCTTTCCAAAGGATTGGAATAAAGGATGGAATGATAATCAGTGACTGGGGTTGTGGCGGCGGAGATTCATTAAGAGTAATTGCCATGTGGGCACGCAAGCGAAATCTTAAAATTCGTTTAGTTGGCGTCGATGCTACAGAATCAGCAATCGAATATGCAAGAGAAAAATCGGTCAGATTCCCTGAGATCTCCTACATTCTCTCTGATGTTATGAGTGAACAACTGATTAACAATCAATTTGACATAGTAATCTCAAGTCTGTTTACACATCACTTTGCTGATGAAAACTGGATCAGACTGATTCAAAAAATGGCTGATTGTGCTTCTGAATATGTTGTGATCAATGATCTGCACAGGCATTGGTTTGCTTACCATTCAATTGGCCTCTTAACCTCCGTTTTTTCAAAATCTGAAATGGTTAAGCATGATTCCAAACTTTCTGTACTGCGCAGCTTCAAACGAAAGGAGCTTGAGACTTTATTAAAAAAGGGCGGGTTTAAAACTTTTTCGATCAAATGGATGTGGGCATTCAGATGGCAGGTATGCATCGAAACAAGAACAGGCAGGAAAACAGGAATCATCTGATATGAACAAGCATGAGTGAGATAATGATAATCGGGGGCGGACTCGCAGGATTGACCAGTGCTATTCTTCTTCAACAGAATGGATATCAGGTTAGCGTTTTTGAGAAGAAAAAATATCCCTTCCACAGAGTTTGTGGTGAATATATTTCAAATGAAGTTCTTCCATTTTTGGAATCATTAAATATTGGGATCTCTGAATCCGGTTACTCCCGGGTAAATCGTTTGGAAATCACATCTGTATCAGGTAAAATTTTGCAGGCAGAGCTTCCAATGGGAGGATTTGGCCTAAGCCGTTTTAAACTTGACAATCTAATGTATGAGCAGGCAATAAGGCTTGGAGTTAAATTTATCTTCGAACGGGTGGATAATATCCGGTTTAACGAAAATAAATTCCAGATCAGTACACCTGGAAACTCCGTTTATGAGGCAGAGATTGCCATTGCAGCATATGGTAAAAGATCTAACCTTGACCAGAAACTAAATCGAAGTTTTTTTTACAGAAGAAGCCCCTATTTGGGTGTAAAATACCATATCAAAGCTGATCTTCCGGTAAACCTGGTTCGTCTTGATAATTTCCAGGGTGGTTACTGTGGTGTAAATAAGATCGAAGATGATAAATACTGTCTTTGTTACCTTTCAGAAACAGCAAACCTTAAAAAGTATTCCGGTATTCCTGAAATGGAAAAAGAGGTTCTGTTCAAAAACCCATATTTACGAAACCTGTTTAAAGGATCAGAATTTTTATTTGAACACCCTGAAGTCATCAATGAAATTTCCTTCGAAAAGAAAAGTTTAACAGAAAATCATTTGCTCTTTTGCGGCGATTCAGCCGGAATGATCACTCCGCTTTGCGGGAACGGAATGGCAATCGCTATACATTCGGCTAAAATTCTTGCAGATAGTATCATTCGTTTCACTAAAAAAGGCTCTGTCTTGAACAGAATCGCAATGGAAAATGAATATAAGCTACAATGGGAAAAACAATTTGCTTTCAGACTTAAAAGCGGCCGCATGATTCAGAAATTATTTGGAAATACTTTAATATCTGACCTTAGCGTATCAACTCTTCGAAAACTTCCGGGTCTTACACAAATTTTGGTTAAAAAAACACATGGCGAAACGTTAAAATATTAACTTGCATCATGAAATTGTGGGTACTCGTCTTTATCAATGCTTTGGCAGTTGCTTTATCTTTATCGATAATCAACTTTTACTTTCAGCAAAATTTTGTCGACTTCTTCATTACTTTTACAGTTTCACTGATCACAAGCTATCTGGTTTTTTACTATCTGATTGAAAGATTTGTCTACAGCAAGATCAAGCTTATTTATAAGCTGATTCATAACCTGAAGCTGGGGAAAGATCTGAAAGATGCCTTAGGTGAATATGTGAGTGCTGATCCGATAAATGATGTTGAACTCGAAGTCAAGGAATGGGCCAGAGATAAAAAATCTGAGATTGATCAGTTAAAAGATCAGGAAAAATTCAGAAGGGAATTCTTATCAAATATCTCCCATGAGTTGAAAACTCCTCTTTTTGCAATTCAGGGTTATATTGAAGCCTTACAGGAAGGAGATATTGATGATCCTGAAATTTCCAGGCAATTCCTTGAGAAAGCCTCCAGAAATGTAGACCGCCTCGCATTTTTCATTAAAGATCTGGATGCTATTTCAAAACTGGAAAGCGGGGAAATACCTATCAAATATGATCGTTTCAATTTAGTCGAATTGATTCATGAGGTTATTGACGCCCTGGAACTAAAAGCAAAAAAATATAATATTACGCTCCATTTTAAAGAAAAGTACAATAGCCCTACCTGGGTATATGCAGACCGTGAAAAGATCAGACAGGTTTTGGTAAACCTGATGGATAATTCCTTTAAATATGGCAAGAGCGGTGGAAATACTTCCATCAAAACCTTTGAACTTCATGATCAGATTTTAGTGGAAATAACTGATGATGGGATAGGTATTGAAGAAAAATATCTCCCCAGGCTATTTGAACGATTTTACCGTACGGATAAAAGCCGCTCCAGACAGATCGGAGGCTCAGGTTTAGGACTGGCCATTGTTAAACATATTATTGAAGCACATCAGCAAACTATCACCGTAAGAAGTACTGAAAATATAGGCTCAACTTTTGGTTTCACACTCCAGCGGGATAAATAAATAGGATTCGTTTATTAACATTAAATTAACATTGAGTTTGTAGCTTTGCTCAATCTTAAAATCCAATCCGATGTCACTCAACAGTATTTTCCAGTACTTTATTCCTAAAGACAAGAAGTTTTTTCCTCTTTTCGAAAAAGATAGTGCAAACCTAATCCAGTTAGGCGAAAAGCTTGTAGAAGCAGTTAATACTGAAGATCTTGAACTGCGTAAGAAATTATTCAAAGACATTGAAGATCTTGAGCATACAGGAGATGAGATTACTCATCAAATCCACCTGGAGCTAAGTAAGAATTTTATTACTCCATTCGACCGCGAAGATATTCACAGGCTTGCAAGTGCAATCGATGATATCGCTGATTATATTCATGGTTCTGCCAGCCGAATGGATCTTTATAATGTTACTATTATAACCCCCCCGATCAAAGAACTCGCCGGCCTGATATTACAGGCTTGCCAGGATCTTCATAAAGCTATTCACGAATTACGGGATCTGAAAAATATTCGTCTGATCGCAGATTGCTGCGTTCGTATAAACAGTATTGAAAATCAGGCTGATTATGTCTTTGACAAAGCAGTTGGTGAGCTTTTCGATAATGAAAAAGATGCTGTAAACCTGATCAAATACAAAGAAGTACTTTCCGGACTTGAAACCGCTACTGATATGTGTGAGGATGCTGCGAATGTGCTGGAATCTATCCTGGTGAAAAACGCTTAATAACATTATTAAAGATATTACACCAGCCATATGGGTTTTACATTATTAATTGTAATTATTATTTTAGCATTGGTATTCGATTATATCAATGGCTTTCATGATGCTGCGAATTCCATTGCAACTGTTGTTTCTACAAAGGTTCTAACCCCTTTTCAGGCAGTGGTTTGGGCGGCCTTTTTCAATTTCCTTGCTTACTGGATATTCCATCTGAATGTAGCTGATACGGTGGCAAAGACCGCTGATACGATGAATATTAATCTGGTGGTAATTCTGGCCGGGGTATTAGCAGCAATCTGCTGGAATTTGTTAACCTGGTGGTTTGGTATTCCTTCAAGTTCATCACATACCCTTATTGGTGGGTTTGCAGGTGCTGCAGTTGCCCATGGCGGGCTGAATGTAGTTAACCTTGGTGTCATCGGCAAAGTTGCCTCTTTTATCGTGCTGGCTCCCATTATTGGTATGATCATGGCATATTTTATAACGGTAATTATTATTAATATCTGCCGCCATGCGAACCCCTCAAAAGCAGAATGGTGGTTCAAAAAACTCCAGTTAGTATCTTCTGCATTATTCAGTCTCGGACACGGAGGAAACGATGCACAAAAAGTAATGGGTATTATCGCAGCAGCTATAATTGTGTATCTTAAGGATGCTAACCTAAGTGTTGATACCATGTCAGCATGGCTACATGTAGGTTATACAGTTATCGATGGGAAAGTTAAGATTAATCACATCCCTGAGTGGATCCCTATCGCTTGTTATACATCAATAGCAGCGGGTACCATGAGCGGCGGATGGAAGATTGTAAAGACCATGGGTACCAAGATCACTAAAGTTACTCCTTTAGAAGGTGTTGCCGCAGAAACTGCCGGTGCAATTACTTTATTCATGACCGAACATTTTAAAATACCGGTTTCCACTACTCATACTATCACCGGTGCGATTATCGGGGTTGGATTAAGCAAGCGTGTTTCAGCAGTACGCTGGGGTGTTACCATCAGCTTACTTTGGGCATGGATACTGACTATTCCGGTTTCTGCAGCATTGGCAGCAACACTTTACTTTATACTCAGCTTGTTTCTTTAATCAAGGCTAAAAGACTACTTCAGGACAATATCTTTTAACTCGATCTGAGATAATACCCTTAGTCTGCCTGCCTCATATAAACTATCGTACTTATCTACCGTGGTCAGTGAGTCATCAATGGGCATCTGATAGTTAATGTAATCCTGAAAGATTACACCCCCTGCTTTCTGAGTTCTGAGTACCTCTCTGAAACGATTACCTCCTGAGCTATAAGCAAAATGGTCCATACTGTAATCTTCGGTATCGAACCAATAATAAAACACATCACTGTGATCACCTGCTTCCTTTGACTTTTCGAAAGAAATTTCAATCTTATGATAGCTTTTTCCCTTAATCTGACTTTTACCGATATATTTCTTCAGGACAGAGGCATCATTCAATTTAAGCGGCAAGTATAAAAAATAAACTACCGCATTGAGCGACTGCCGGTATTTGTCGGAATCTTTCTGATCTAGCTGCAACTCTTTCCCGTCCAAAATGCGTTTAAAGCCTTCATTGCTTAATATATCATGAACATTACCTGTAGAATCAGTGAAAAAACGTTCATATTTAAACTGCCCGCCATTCTGCATCACTTTAAAACTTGCCGCCCTGAATTTAAATTCCAAAGTCGCATTAGTCAGCTTTTCCATATTATAAAAGGCAATACTTTTATCTATAATCTTTCGGGGATCGGGTTCATTGCATCCTGAAAAGATAAATAGTATTAAAATCAGATAGAGTAATCTGTTCATGTTTTTGAATTAATTTGGCAAATAGGGAACAATATTAAATTTACATAATTATCGCTTGTACAATCAATGATAGCATTGAGTTTAAAACAGTACTTCAATCCTGCCGGTATTGATCTTACTGCCAATCCGGGTTTTCCATGAAGGACCATCTTTGATCAGACGAATAGCTTCCTCATTACAAGCCTCGGACAGTCCTTTAATAATCTGAAAATTTATAGGTTTCCCGTTACCGTCAAGCTCAAAGGACAAAAGCACCGAGCCTCTGACTTTCAGATCACTTATAGGCTTGCGTATATTATCCTCCATGTATTTACGATAAATATCCCATCCCGCAACAGGTTGAACTGCCTGTTCAGATGCACTGATACCTTGAGAGGAAGTGCGGGCCATACTGACAGGCACTTGTTCCTCACTACGGATTTGATTGGCCTCAATGCTTGCTCCAACAGGATTATTATCAGTATTAGTTTTGCGTGCTATGGTATTCAATTCATGCGCCTTACCTGCAACTGATGCTGATTTATAAGCTGCTATTCTGGTCTCATTTGATGAATCAGGGTATTTCTTCTCCCTGATAACAGCATTACTCGAGGAACCATGGATCTGATTATTAATCGAATCGCGATCGATAAGTGCAACTTGTACCTGTTTTTCTGCATTAGGACCTGAACGGTTGACATTCATCCAGAACAGAATTCCGGCTGTAATAAATAATACAGATGCTGATGCAGCAACACTTAAACGCTGCCAGGTAAAGTCAAAAACTTTTTTATTCTCCTGCAAATGAACAATTCGCTCATGTAATTGCCTCTGCAAAATACTTAATTCTGCACCCGGATCAGAAGTCTGCGAATATCCTTCCAGGGCCTCCCAAAGGAAAGGGTCGCTCAGGGCTTGCTTTTCGAGCCTGTGCATTTCTTCATGATCCAGTTTCCCATCAAGGTAAGCTCTGATCATCAAACTATCGGGATAATTAGTGTTCACTATTCTTTTCTATACAAATTTTCAGATTTCGTTTGCCGTTCTGAATATAACTTTTAACCTTATTTAGCTCAAAGCCAGTCTGATCCGCAACTTCCTTATAACATTTTTGCTCCATATAAAACAGATTAATACTTACTTTCTGTTCTGAAGGCAGATCTTCAATGCATTTTGACATTATGGCTAACTTTTCTTCAGTATCATCCTCCAGGTTAAGATGCACAAAAGCTTCATTTTCCATAAATTTTTCATCAATACTTAGCATTTCGTGCTTAGATGATGACCGTAATACCATCAGGCAATGATTTCTGGACAGAGTATAAAGCCAGGCCTTGAAATTTACTACTTCGTGAACCCTTAGCTTTTTGACCAATTCCTCAAAGATCTGCATCACAGCATCTTTGCTTTGTTCTTCATCGCGAAAATATTTAAGACATAAACCGAACACCAAAGGCATATATTGCTCATAAAGCTTACCCAGCAATTCAAGATCACCTGTGCTGCGGTACTCAGAAAGAAGTTCCAGCTCCCTGATGGCAGTATTGCCGGATGAATTCTTTTTAAATTTCAATTTGCCGGTTTTTAAGCTAATCAAGTATAATTATTATTTGTGAATTTGGCAGGAGTTTTGCTAACTAATAAAAAAATCGAACAAGGAACAAAGATCATGGAAGCCTGTTAGAATTTGTTCCGGATTCTTCTTTGTTCATTTTTCTTTACTCAGCACTAATAACAAATTTATGAGATTTCTAAGAATATTTGCTCTATCCACAGGTGTATTCCTGCTTTCATCCTGCGATACATTGAATCAGGCCGGCCAGATCCTTTCACAAACAGGACTGGGAAACCCAAGTGCTACAGAGATCTCATTAGGACTAAAACAGGCATTGGAGCTTGGTACTTCTGCAGGATCAGAACGATTATCCCAAACTGATGGCTTTTTTGCCAATGCAGCTATAAAAATCCTGTTTCCGGTAGAAGCACAGAAGGTTGAACGTACCCTCAGAAGCGTTGGCTTAAATAAACTTGCTGATAATGTCATATTAAGTGTAAACAGAGCTGCTGAAGCTGCTGCAATTGAAGCTAAACCGATATTTATTACAGCCATAAAAAGTATGACCTTTAGCGATGCTTCCAATATTTTATTAAGCGGTCAACAGGATGCCGCTACATTATACTTTCAACGCGTAACTTCAGATCAACTGCAACAAAAATTTCAACCAATTATACAGAATAGTTTGAGTAAAGCAGGAGCTACCCGATACTGGAATGATGCTATTACGGCCTATAACAGCATCCCGCTAGTCGGAAAAGTTAATCCTGATCTGAGTGCTTATGTCACGCAAAAAGCAATTGAAGGAATCTTTTTTGAGATCGCAAAGGAAGAATTAAAAATACGTTCACAACTATCATCAAGGACAAGCCCGCTGTTGCAGAAAGTCTTTGCCTATGCTGATAGAAACAGGGGATAATGGATAAGTAAGCAGAACCTGCAATCCAAAAATAACGTATATTATTTCGAAAGGATAATTTGGCTATATTCAAATATCACCAAAACCCTCAATTTCAGTAAAATCAAATTATGAAATTAAGAATAATCATCTTTTGTGTTTTTATATCTGGCTCTGCATCTTCATTTGCGCAATTCAAGATACCTCAGGTTTTAAAAGAAGCAGCCAATGCAATTAAACCGGGTGGTCCGAGTCAGACAGAAATTGGAGACGCGATAAAAGAAGCCCTTGAGATTGGGGTATCTGCAGGTACAGAGCGACTCTCCCTTCAAAATGGATTTCTGGGAAATAACGCAATCAAATTGCTTTTTCCGCCTGAAGCCAGAAAAATTGAAAAAGCACTCCGTGGAATAGGCATGAATCAGGCTTGTGATGATTTTATTCTTAGCCTGAACCGGGCAGCAGAACTTGCAGCCAAAGAGGCTAAGCCAATATTCATCTCTGCAATCAAAGAAATGACCGTTCAGGATGCTTCCAATATTTTGCTTAGCGATCAAAATAATGCCGCAACAAGTTATTTTCAGCGGGTAACAAGCAAAACCCTGGAATCAAAATTTAATCCGATTATTCAAAATTCACTTGAAAAAACTCAGGCAACAAAATATTGGAAAGAACTGAGTACTTCCTACAATCAAATCCCGCTATCCGGAAAAGTTAATACAGACCTTGCTGCCTATGCAACACAAAAAGCAATGGAGGGACTGTTTTTTGAAATAGCGCAGGAAGAATTAAAGATTCGTGAAAATTCGGGCATCAGGAACAGTCCGCTTCTAAAAAAGGTGTTCGGTTATGCAGATAGGAATAGGAATGGGCTTAGCTTTCGTTGATTCTGGGTTCCGGCTTTCGCCGGAATGACAAAGGCTTTCGATGGAATAACAAAGTCTTCCGCCAGAATGACAAAGGCTTTCGCCGGAATGACAAAGGCTTTCGATGGAATAACAAAGTCTTCCGCTGGAATAACTATAGTTTCAACCGGAATGAGACGGGCATTCTGAGCTGCTTCTCATTCCCGATCTGATCCGCAAAGATAAAGTGATAAGCCATAAACTCCGCTTGTCATTCCGGACTTGATCCGCTTGTCATTCCGGACTTGATCCGGAATTATACCAGCAATCTTACAGGTTCTTCAAGCAATGCCTTTAAGGTTTGCAGAAATGCTGCTCCGGTTGCTCCATCAACAACACGATGATCACAGCTTAAAGTAACCTTCATAACATTACCCGGAACAACAGCTCCATTTTTTACTACAGGAACCTGCTGGATTCCACCCACTGCAAGAATACAAGCATCAGGAGGGTTAATTATAGCGGTGAACTCGTCAATTCCAAACATTCCAAGATTAGAAATGGTAAAAGTTGAGCCTTCCCAGTCTGCCGGTTGTAATTTCTTAGACTTTGCACGCTGGGCAAAGTCTTTAACTTCTGCTGAAATATGAGAGAGTGATTTCCCATCTGCAAAACGAACTACCGGAACCAGTAACCCATCTTCAACGGCAACTGCAACACCAATATTTACATGCTCATTATAACGAATCTTATCACCTAACCAGGAAGAATTAACATTTGGATGTTGCTTTAATGCAACCGCAACTGCCTTAAGTACCATATCATTGAATGATATTTTTACAGATGCAAATTCATTTATTTTGGTTCGGGCCTGCATTGCACTATCCATATCAATAGACATGGTGAGGTAGAAATGCGGTGAAGAAAACAGACTTTCAGCAAGACGCTTCGCAATAACCTTCCGCATTTGAGATACAGGTTTCTCAGTATATTTTTCTTCACCGATAAACTGAGGAATAGCTGCAGGGGTAGATTCTGCAACAGTTGCAGTTGAGGCTACCGGAGCAGGACTTGCTTTTGGACTCTCTGCCTGTGAAGAAGGTTTAAAGCTTTCGATATCCTTTTTTACTATTCTGCCACCTTCAGCACTGCCTTTTACCTGAGAAATATCAATTCCTTTATCCTTTGCAATTTTACGCGCAAGTGGCGATGCTTTTAAACGTGATGTTGAATCACTATCAACATGCTGTTTTTCAGCTACTATATTTGATTCAACTGCCGGCTTTGCTTTATAAGCCTGTGTTTCAGCTTTTGCATCTGCTACCACCGCTTTTGAACCTGATTTTAGTAATGCAGATACATCAGTACCCTCCTTACCAACGATCGCAATAATATCATTTACTTTAGCTGCCTGTCCCTTTTCAACTCCAACATATAAAAGAACTCCATCAGCATATGCAGTTACTTCCATGGTAGCTTTGTCGGTTTCCACATCTGCAAGGGCATCATCACTTTTAACCTTATCACCTACTTTTTTATGCCATTCAGCGATTACGCCTTCAGTCATCGTATCGCTCAATAAAGGCATCCGGATAATGGTGGCACCCAATGCTTCAGCATCAGCATCACTGCTTCCGGAAGACACGGGTTCTGAATCCACTACAACCGGTATACTCTCCTTATCAGTTTCTTCAGGTGCTTTTGTTGAATCTTGGATCACTTTAGCAGAATCAGAAGTCTCTTCAGTCGCTTTAGCAGGTTCAGATGCCTCTTTCTGACTTCCGGAATCAGTTAAAAGTGCCTGAAAATCTTCTCCTTCAGTTCCAAGAATAGCTATTACGGAATCAACTGCAGCCGCCTCACCTTCCTTTGCACCAATATATAGTAAGGTCCCATCCTGGAAAGACTCAAGGTCCATCGTTGCTTTGTCTGTTTCAACTTCAGCTATCAATTCCCCTGAACTAACTTTATCACCAACTTTTTTATGCCACTTAGCGATAACTCCCTCCGTCATCGTATCGCTCATCTTAGGCATTTTCACTACTTCAGCCATTTTATTTCCAGATTAGAATATTAGAGTTTAAAATTAGTCGCGGATGTATGGATAATCTGATTGAATATAAACATCTGTGTATAGTTCGGATGGATCCGGCCATGGTGATTCTTCAGAAAATTTAACTGATTCGTCAACAATTGCCTTAATTTTGTCATTTATTGAATCAAACCAGGCATCATCAGCATACTTTTTATCTTCAATTGCTGCCCTTACTACTTCAATAGGATCTTTGGCTTTATAACCCTCAACTTCTTCTTTCGTCCGGTATTTTGCAGGGTCAGACATAGAATGTCCTTTATAACGATAGGTTCTTACCTCTAAAAATGTAGGTCCATCGCCTCGGCGTGCTCTCTGAACAGCCTCATCCAATGCATTATGAACCGCAACCGGATCCATACCATCAACAGGTGCACATGGCATATCAAAACCTAAACCGATTTTATAGATATCCACCATATTTGTTGTTCTCGAAACTGAAGTACCCATTGCATAACCATTATTCTCACAAACAAAGATTACAGGTAGCTTCCAAAGCATAGCCATATTGAATGTTTCATTCAGTGCTCCCTGACGAACAGCACCATCACCCATATAACAGATACAAACATTATCAGTTCCATTATATTGTTCGGCAAATGCAATGCCCGCACCAAGAGGAATCTGACCTCCAACAATACCATGACCACCGAAAAATTTCTTTTCCTTACTGAACATGTGCATTGAACCTCCCTTGCCCTTAGAACATCCGGTAGCTTTACCATACAATTCAGCCATAACCTCATTAGCGCTCATGCCTTTTGCAAGTGCATGTGCATGATCACGATAGGCGGTGATTAGAGAATCTTCAGGACGAATAACTGACATAGTACCGGCCATAACAGCTTCCTGACCTATGTATAAATGGCAAAACCCCCTTATTTTTTGTTGCCCGTAAAGTTGACCGGCTTTTTCTTCAAACTTGCGCATCAGGAGCATTGACTCATACCATTGAAGATAAGTGTCTTTCGTAATTTCTATTGAACTCATTCGTAATCGTTTCTATTAAACAAATTAATCCTTTACAAGGGATGACAAATCTAACCATATCTTCCTAAAAAAAGAATACCATTTGTTTTGTTTACACGATTTCATTACAGAACCAGTCAAAAAAAAATCATCGAATTGTTATTGATGACTTGATGTTACATAATTTATTTATATTTTTGTAACATTCTTAGAATATAATCCGTAAACACACGTTCATCTTAGCACTGTTTATTTATAAACGAAAGATCAAAAATGATGTCGAAAAAAGTAATTGTTGCTTTGCTTCTTGTGATTTCTTTTGTGTCGGTTCAGGCACAATCTAATTCTAAAGATCAAAAACCATTAGAAAAAATCGCAGATCCAGATAATCTTGCTTCCGAATACTTCTCACAAATCATGGGTGTAGCCCTTTCTGCTACCTCAAACCTTAAGCTTTATCAGTTTGTTTATGACTGGATTGGCACTCCATACAGACTAGGTGGGGGTACAAAAAAAGGTGTTGATTGTTCAGGTTTTGCATTTGAACTCTACAATAAGGTATTCAGTACGTTGATCGGCAATAATTCGAGGAACATATTCAGTATGGTCAACCCGATTAGCAAATCCGAACTAAAAGAAGGTGATCTCGTATTTTTCAAGATCGGAAGTCGCTCAATTACTCATATGGGAGTTTACATGGGCAATAATAAGTTTGCACATGCCTCCACCAGCAAAGGGGTTATGATCAGCGATCTTGATGAAGCATACTGGAGAAAATATTATTACAAAGGTGGACGATTGCTCGCCTCACTTAGAGATTAATCCCCAAATGACCTAAAGGTCAAACTGAAAATATTGAGCACCGTACTATAAATAGTACGGTGCTTTTTTTTATTTAGCCTGATCGGTAGTACTTCTTACCAGTCCTATGCCGGTGATAAAAAATATTATCCCTAATACAGCAAATACTATTAGTGATTTGTATCCCTCTGAGCTTTGTAAAAAGCCAATTGCAGCGTAGATCAGGCCAACTATTCCCAATACAGTTAAAATTGTCCCAAAAATTCTTTTTAAGTTCATATTTCTTATTTATCAATTTTATACAATAAAGCTGCCAATTTTATTTCTGCCTTGATTTAAGTCCACATTGTACTGTTTTGCCTGAAATCGTTTTATCCAGAGCCCGAAAATAAAATTTGTTCCGTATCTTCAATAAATTTTACTGCTATGTATACAAGCTATATTTTATTATTTATTGCTATCGTGATCCTGTTCAGTTCCTTTGTAACAGTTAAACAAGGCACTATTGCGGTTGTAACTATATTTGGAAAATACAGGAGGCTTCTAAAACCTGGCCTGAATTTTAAAATTCCACTGATAGAAGTTATTCATTCCAGGGTATCTATACAAAATAGATCAGTAGAGCTTGAATTTCAGGCTGTTACAGTTGATCAGGCAAATGTATATTTTAAGGCTATGGTGCTTTATTCGGTAAATAATCCGGATGAAGAAACTATAAAAAACGTGGCTTTCAAATTCATAAATGAGCAGAATTTGATGCAGGCTCTCATTCGTACCATTGAGGGAACGATACGCTCATTTGTTGCAAGTAAGAAACAATCAGAAGTTCTGGGCCTTCGCAAGGATATAGTTGATCATGTAAAAGAACAGATAGATACTGTACTCGAAAGCTGGGGATACCACCTTCAGGATCTGCAGATCAATGATATTACATTTGATGAAGTGATCCTTACTTCTATGAGCCGGGTGGTCGCATCCAATAATCTTAAAGCAGCCGCAGAAAATGAGGGACAGGCTTTATTAATAACCAAAACAAAAGCTGCAGAAGCAGATGGTAATGCGATTAAAATTGCAGCAAATGCAGAGCGGGAAGCCGCTCAGCTACGTGGGCAGGGTATCGCACTTTTCAGAGAGGAAGTTGCAAAAGGTATGACCCATGCTGCCAAAGAAATGCAAACTGCCGATCTTGATACTTCAGTAATTCTGTTCACGATGTGGACAGAGGCAATCAAACATTTTGCAGAAAACGGCAAAGGGAATGTAATATTTCTGGATGGTTCAGCAGAAGGTATGAAACGTACAATGGAACAGATGATGAGTATCAATATTATGGAAACCGAGAATAAGAAGAAAGCTTAATTTCATTGATATCCAGGTTCGTTTTTATTTATCATGATATAGTTCATTAATATTCAAAAAGAAAACCCCGGTTCTACCGGGGTTTCTTTATTTAATATTAATATAGTCTGCCATTATCTGAAGTCCTTCATCGCGAATAAAATCGACATCGTCTTTTGGTCTGGCTTCACCCTTTTTCAAGGCTGGCAAGCCTTTGGCAGCCCTACGCTGGTTCTCTCTTAATAAAACTTTTGCTTCCTGGTCATCACGTTCTTTCTTCAACTGTACTTCATTCAGAGTAATTGTGGTCTCAGCTTCACGCCTGGCAAAATCTGCAATATCCTGCTGCAGATTCTGATAACCCAGGGAGGTTTTCATACGTTCTTTATGTATGCTAAGCAATTTGCGCTTCACATCAACAAGATTTGCAACCAAAGAATATTTGCTTGGAGCAATGGTATCCCATGGAAGAGCACGCGGCTCTGAACTCTCCCCATATTTATCCTTTGGAAATACTGTTGGAAATTCAATGTCAGGTACCACACCTTTATGCTGAGTGGTACTACCATTGACCCTGTAGAACTTCGCCATTGTTAAATTGATCTGTCCAAATTCAGGTGCATTCGCCCCAGCTCCAACTGAAGTCCCTGACTTTTTACCGGCAGTCTGCGCAGCTTTCAGCATTAATTTATCGGCAGTTCCGATCACTCTTCCCATATCTATTCCCTGTTGAACAGTTCCTTTACCATACGATTGGTTGCCAATAATGATCCCCCTTCCATAATCCTGTATAGCACCTGCAAAGATTTCTGAGGCCGAAGCACTGAACCTATCCTGTAATACCCCTAATGGCCCTGTCCAGGCGATACCGGGATCTTCATCTTCTTCAATATCAACATTATTTCTTCTGTCGCGAACCTGAACTATAGGCCCGGATTTTATAAACAAACCACTGAGGCTAATTGCCTCAGGAAGAGATCCGCCTCCATTGCTTCTGAGATCAATTAAAACTGCGTCAACATTTTCCCGCTTGAGGGTATCAAGCAGCAGTTTAACGTCGCGTGTAGTACTTTTATAATTGGGATCTCTTGCTTGCATAGCTTTAAAATCAGCATAGAAAGCCGGAATCTGAATTATACCGATCTTATACGATTTACCATCCCGTGTCACGGTTTTTATCGATCTCTTTGCCGACTGATCCTCAAGCACAACCTTATCACGAACCAGTTCAACTATTTTAGGTGTAGCAGATAATTCCTGACCTGCCGGAATTACTTTCAAACGGACAATTGTTCCCTTAGGTCCTTTTATTTTGGTTACTGTCACATCCAGACGCCAGCCTATCACATCCACAAACTCGCCATCCCTACCCTGAGCAACCGCAACAATACGGTCGTTCACCTCCAGTGTTTTAGCTTTAAAAGCCGGTCCGCCAGGGATAATTTCAGCTATTTTAACTACCTCATTTTCAAGCTGTAACCTTGCACCTATACCCTCAAAGGTCCGGGCAAGATCTTCATTGAATTCCTGTGCCCTGTTCGGTACAAAATAATTGGTATGAGGATCCACCGTGCCGGTAAAAGAGTTCATAAAGATCCCAAAGACATCCTGGTTATTGAATTTTGTAGATTGAGAAATCAGATTCTCATATCTTTTTTTCAAAGTCTCCTTAATTTTTGATTCATCAGTTCCTGTAACCTTGAGGTTCAGCAGCTCATATTTAACACGCTTCGACCAGAGGTTATTTGATTCAGCTTCTGATTTTAGCCATGGTAGTTTTTCACGGTCGTAGGTATAGCTTTCATTACTCGTAAAATCGGGCTTCTTATCAATTTCTTTTAAAGCAAAGGCCACACGATCATTATATCTTTTCTGATATACATTGAAAATATAAAAGGCTACACTTAAATCGCCTGAACGTAAATCATCATCCATAGTCAAACGATATTTTTCAAAATCAGAAATATCACTCTGCAGAAAATAGCTTTTTCCATTATCAAGTGCTTTTAAATACTCGTCAAACATTATAGACGAGAAAGCATCGTTAACAACTACTTTCTGGTAATGAAAATTTTCCATAAGCTCTACCAGCGACTTCGCTACAACAGACTGTTGAAGTTCAGGTTTCAGATCACCTTCTGAAACTATTATATTAACACGCGGGTCGGCCTGACAAGCTAAAGCTGATACAATAAATAAGGCCAGACATAATCTCTTTAACATCTCTTTAACTGATTTTAACTTCATTTCAGAATATACAGTATCTAATTTGGTACCAAAAATTAAATATAATTATGGCAAACCTTCAAAAGATGGTTAATCCATGTAACATGTTTATGTATTTTAAAATATCGGACCGTAAAGTACTTAAAAAATGGAATCAGTGAACATAATCCATCTCAAACATTACTGGATAGTTCTCAAAAATGTCTCTTTCATGACTTTAAACTCCGAAAAAGCAGAACTTGCGGCACCAGAGTTCCCAAGCTTGCCATACACATCGGCCAGGTCACTCTTTAGTTCAATTAACTTATTTGTGTACCTGTTTTTAACCGACAATTGTTCTGCTTCCTTATAATCCAACAATGCAAGCTGATAATCTCCTATTGACATTTTGACATGTGCAAGGTTAATAAGTGATGTTACAATTCCCAGTGGACTATTGATCTTTCTGGAGAGCATATTCGACTGAATGTAAAACCATTTCGCTTGTGTAAATTTTTTCTGCTGATGATAATTGTCTGCAAGCTGATCATAACAGCGGATCGTGCCGGTCTTATCCTTCAAACCGTAATAGTACAAAGGCAAAGCTTTATTAAGAACCAGGGATTCTGCTTCTGTAAAATTTTTCTGACTTGTCAGTAGTTCAGCATGCTCCATATAGGTTTCTGCAATGGATCTGTTATTTTTTGCATCAAAGTCAATCATTAATATCGCCTGATTGTACTTTAATGCCTCGCTCAGGTTTCCTCTATACCTGTTGATTCGCTGAAGCGTTAAATAATTATTTCTGATTGCAACCTTATTATTGATTTCCAGATTCAAAACTATTGCTTCATTTAATAAACGAACTGCATCATCCATTTTTCCATTCAATGCATGACTCACCGCATAAGAATTCAGTACCCCTGCTTCAGCATTCCGGTCTCCCAGATTTCGGGAAAGAAAAAGCAGCTGATCGTAAGCACTCAGAGAATCTGATTTAAGGCTGCCATTATAAACCCCTGCTGATGTAGGAAAGATAGAATGAATATTATCAGATGCCTTTAACTGCTCACGGAACCTAAGGGTATTGAGGTAATCTTTTACTGCCTGGATACCTGAAGAAGATCTTTGCCTGCTAAGCTCCTGATTTAAGGAATCTGTGTGGAAAATAGTGAAATTTGTAGTCCATTGAGGTAAAAGAGTAATTCTGACTTCCGAATTGACAGATCCTGCGATACCCCTGCTGACAGAAATACTCAATAAGAATATTAATATTAAAACTGACCTGAGACTCATGTAAATTTGCCTGCTTATGAGTTTGAGAGCATAAAAGCCTCGATCCACGGACATATAGTATTGGTTATCAATCTCAAACGTACAAAAATCTATAAAATTACATTCTAATAAAAAGATCAGGAAAAAACAGAAAGGCCATTATCATATGCCGCCCATACCATATAGTGATGAGAGTCGCAATGGTATACGTCTCCATTTGCCGAAATACCTATTATTCCGGCGAAACCATCATTAATCTTTAGTTCATGAAATGATTTTTGCGAAGCTGCTTCCAGGCTCATTCCATCACTAACCCGAGTTACAATTTTTACTGCAAGACCGGAACTGACGATATCTTCACCAACACCAGTACAAGATATTCCTGCAAATTGATTGGCAAAATTCCCTGCTGCAGTGGCAGAGTCACTGACCCTGCCCGGAATCTCAAAGCCCTTACCACCGGTTGAAGTTGCGGCAGCAATATTCCCCTGGTTATCCAAGGCCACGCATCCAACCGTACCAAGACCAGGGGAAGCATTCAATTTTAGATTATATTCTTCCCTTCGTTGCAGCGTTTCAGTATTAAAATATCTGAAACCATTGGACCTCGCAAAATCAAGCGCACCGTTGCCGCTCAGAACCCGGTCATCAACTGACATCAGTTTTTCTGCAATTTGTATCGGGTTCCTGACATCCTCTATATTTATTACTCCTGAGAATTTCCCACTCTTACCATCCATTAAACCGGCACTAAGTCTGATCCTTCCATCACTCTGAATCTGTGAGCCAATACCCGCATTAAAAAGTTCGCAGTCTTCGAGAAGTGAAACAGCAAAAACTGAGGTTTCCAATGCTGAATGAGAACTTAAATAGTCATACGACTTCTTTACAATATCAGAAAGTGCTTGTTGTTTGGCAAGTTTAATTTCAGAGTTTGTACTGGATTCACTAAAAAACCCACCGTGAATAATTAATTTATAATCCATTAATTATCTTGACTTTTATCCTTCAAAAATACCCCTTCTTCAACCTTTATTGCTTTTTCAATGATAAGTTCATGATTTTCAAGGTAATACTTATCAAATATAGACATTACATGTACTTTCAGGCCACCAATAGAAACCGGTGAACCTATTTCCACTTCATAAATACTCGTTTCACTGATGAAACGCCCATCAACCAGTATTGTCAAGCCTGAGCCTATGGCTTCCAAACAATTTCCTTCAGTTATTAATAAGCCAGCATCTTCCCCGAGTCCAATACCCAGCATTCCGGGATTACTCGCTACAGCGTAAAACAAGCGGCCTATCCTGCCACGCTGAACAAAATGAGTATCTACAATTACGGAGTCGATAAAACCTAAACCAGCGGTAATCTGAACTTCACCTTTAATAAGAGCCTCACTGCTGCTGCCGCGATAGATCATATTTGTTGAGGCTGCTGCTGCCCCTGCAGATGTTCCTGCTATCAAAAAATTATCATCATGGTAACGCTTTTTCAATAAGTGCAGAAAGGGTGTGCCACCAAATATGGAGCTTAAACGTAGTTGATAACCCCCGGTAAACATAACTACATCTGCCTTTGCTATGCGTTCCAAATATTCAGGGATCATGGCATCAGTTCTGGACCTGATATCCATTACATTAACATTATTAACCTGCAACTGTTTGAATGAGTTGATGTACTCCTCGCCTACTATTTCAGGTATTTTCGATGCTGTAGTAATAACTTCTATTACAGAATTTTCAGCTTTTGCTGATTCACTGATAATCCGTTTGAGAATCCCCAGTTCAAAGAATTTTACATAATGCGGATGGCTGATGTTTTCATTATAATTTAGTGAACTTCCCAGATCAACCGCACCGCCAATTATAAGAAGTTTGCCCTTTGGAACCATAGTAAATATTAAAAATTTGTTACTTCAAAATCAAATATATATTACCAGTATTATAAGTTTAGACATTATTTACTAAACTTTTCAACATATCAGATTATTTAAGGACCAGATAGTGCATAAACTGTTCAAATAATCTTCCTGAAATTATTGGCTTAAAATTTAATATTTTAGCAAAACTTTATATCTTGTTTGTGGTTTAAATCGCATTAAGCCTCAACAAGAATCCTAAATAGAAATGCAACCAACTTTTAAGCAATTAAACAGTTCATTTTGAATGATTTATCTGATTTTTGAATAGTGATAAAAATTAGTTTATCAAATTCATGCAGATTTCTCATTAGATAGATAAATGTTTCGATCAGACAGGAACACATATTTCGAATTTTCCTGGCATTAATTTAGCCAATGCAAATTCATTCAATCCCCAAAGAACTATTCTTGAAGGGTATTACCTAAAAATTAAAAACTTATAATAATTTATGAAAATATTGGGAGTACAGGTTTTGAAGGGACCGAATATCTGGTCTACAAATCGTAAAAAATTGATTCAGATGCGTCTTGATTTAGAGGACCTGGAGCAGAGACCTACCAATAAAATTGATGGATTTAGGGAGAGGATTGAAAAGCTGATGCCGAGTTTATATACCCACCGCTGTTCACCGGGATATCAGGGAGGATTATTTGAACGGATAGATGAAGGAACCTGGATGGGTCACGTTATTGAGCATATTGCTCTTGAACTGCAATCCTTAGCAGGAATGGAGACAGGATTTGGACGTACACGTGAGACAAAAACTCCGGGAATTTATAATGTGGTTTTCAGTTATATTGAAGAAACAGTTGGTGTTTATGCTGCAGAAGCATCGGTCAGCATTGCAATGGCATTAGTTGAAGGCAATGATTATGATATCGAAAACGATATTATGACCATGAAAAAAATGAGGGAACGTGAGCGCCTTGGTCCAAGTACCGCTTCAATTGTTGAGGAAGCTGTGGCGAGAAAGATTCCCTTTATCCGTCTTAACAGAAGCTCCCTTGTTCAATTGGGATATGGTGTAAATCAGGTTCGGTTCAGGGCTACGATGACCGATAAAACCAGCAGTATTGCCGTTGACCTTGCCGGAAATAAAGATGAAACCAAACGAATTTTACAGGAACAGGCTATTCCCGTTGCAAAGGGTTTGACCATATCTACAGATGAGGATCTGGAAATTGCCCTTGATAAAATCGGCTTTCCACTGGTATTTAAACCTTTGAATGGAAATCATGGAAAGGGAGCAACAATCAATGTAAAAACCAGGGAAGAGGCTGTAGCTGCATTTGCTTACGCTCAGAAATATTCACACCGGGTAATCGTTGAACGGTTTATTACAGGACATGATTTCAGGGTTTTAGTGATTGATAATCGCATGGTGGCCGCTGCTCAGCGCGTTCCGGCACATATTACAGGCGATGGTAAAAATACAGTAAATAAATTAATTGAAATTGAAAACACTGATCCGCGCCGTGGCTATGGACATGAAAATGTCCTGACTGAGATCAGCATTGACCGTGACACCCTCGACCTGCTGGATAAAATGGGTTATACTCTGGATACTATCCCCAAAAAGTCTGAGAGAGTATTCTTAAAATCTACTGCTAATCTGAGTACAGGCGGTACCTCAATTGATGTTACAGATATGGTACATCCGCAAAATGTATTTATGTGCGAACGAATAGCAAGGGTAATTGGTCTGGACATTTGCGGAATTGATATAATGGCGCATAATTTAACTGAACTCCTGACTGAAAACGGAGGAGTTGTACTTGAGGTAAACGCTGCTCCAGGCTTCAGGATGCACCTTGCTCCAAGTGAAGGCCTTCCGAGAAATGTCGCTGCTCCGGTTATAGATATGCTCTATCCTCCGGGAAAGTCAGCCCGAATACCAATAATAGCAGTTACCGGTACGAATGGTAAAACCACAACTACCCGGCTTATCGCCCATATTGTAAAAAACAATGGCTACCGGGTTGGTTTTACTACCTCCGACGGAGTATATATTCAGAATTCCATGTTGCTTAAAGGTGATACCACAGGCCCGGTTAGCGCTGAATTTGTTTTGAAAGATCCAACTGTTGAATTTGCTGTGCTTGAAACCGCAAGAGGTGGAATTTTAAGATCTGGACTGGGTTTTGGACATTGTGATATTGCCGTTATTACGAATATACAGGAAGATCATCTGGGTATTTCAGATATTCACACGCTCGATGACCTCTCACGTGTTAAAGGGGTTGTATTAAACTCAGTAAAAAATGATGGCTGGGCTATTTTAAATGCAGACAACAAGCATTGTGTTAAATTAGCGAAAGATGTTCGCTGTAATGTTGCTTATTTTTCGCTGGATGAAAAAAATCCGGTAATAAAAGATCATTGCCAAAAAGGAGGAGTAGCAGCAATTTATGAAAACGGTTTTATAACAATCAAAAAAGGCGACTGGAAGATAAGAATAGAGAAGGTAACACATGTTCCCATCACTTTTAATGGCATTGTTAGTTTCATGACACAAAATGTACTGGCAGCAAGTCTTGCGACATTTGTCTGGGGCTTCAAAATTGAAGATATCCGCTTGTCCCTTGAAACTTTTATTCCATCCGTAGCACAGACACCTGGCCGGATGAATATTTTCGAATTGAAGGATTGTAAAATAATGGTTGACTTTGCCCATAATCCTGATGGATTGAGAGGTATCAAGGATTTTTTATCAACACTTGATATTAAACGCAGCACAGGAATTATTTCAGGTACCGGCGACAGGCGGGATGAGGATCTCAGGGAAATTGGACGGATTTCAGCACAAATGTTCGACGATGTGATTATCTGTCAGGAGAAGTACCTGAGAGGTCGGGGCAGAGAGGAGATCATTTCCTTATTGGTAGATGGCCTGAAAGAAGTGAAGCCGCAGATTGATATTAAGATTATTAATAAAAGTAAAGAAGCCTTTAATTATGCGGTAGAAAATATAAAATCAGGTTCTTTCATTACCATTATGGGAGATTCGATCACCGATGCTGTTGGCCTGGTTCAGAACTTTCAGGACAAAGAGATAGGGCTATAAACCTATCTTAAACGATCAGATTGAACTAATATTTGAATTAATGGCAACATTACCTCCTCTGGCAGAAAGAATGCGCCCGGCAACACTCGATGACTATGTCGGCCAAAAGCATCTTGTTGGCAAGGGTGCAATATTGCGCCTCGCCATCGAAAGTGGTATGTTGCCTTCCTTGATTCTATGGGGTCCTCCGGGTGTAGGGAAAACAACTCTGGCTTTAATTATTTCCAGGCAGCTAAATCGTCCTTTTTTTAGTCTGAGTGCAATAAACGCGGGCGTCAAAGATATTCGGGATGTGATTGAACAGGCATCCCGCTTAAAAAATGAAAATGAAAATCTGCCAATACTTTTCATTGATGAGATTCACCGTTTTTCAAAATCGCAACAGGATTCATTGCTCGGTGCAGTGGAACGGGGACTTGTCACATTGATTGGTGCTACAACTGAAAATCCCTCATTTGAAGTTATCTCAGCACTTTTATCCAGAAGTCAGGTTTATATTCTTCAGAATCTATCGGAAGAAGATTTAGTGGAATTATTGAACAAAGCAATCAAAGAAGACAGCTATCTGAAAGATAGAAACATCATTATTAAAGAACATGAAGCCCTGATCCGCCTTTCTGGAGGCGATGCACGTAAGCTCCTGAACGTGCTTGAGCTGGTAGTTAATGCAGTAAATCAGCAGGATGTTAATATTACCAATGAACTGGTACTTAAACATGTTCAGCAAAATATGGCGATATATGATAAAGCCGGAGAGCAACATTACGATATTATCTCCGCTTTCATAAAATCCATCCGCGGAAGCGATCCCAATGCGGCAGTTTATTGGCTGGCGCGTATGATTGCCGGAGGTGAGGATCCTTCATTTATTGCCCGTCGTTTGTTAATTCTTGCCTCTGAGGATATCGGAAATGCGAACCCGAATGCCCTGCTACTGGCCAATACTTGTTTTCAGGCTGTTAATGTTATTGGCTGGCCAGAATCACGGATCATTCTCTCACAAACCGTTACTTATCTGGCCTCTTCTCCAAAAAGTAATGCCAGTTATGAGGCAATTAGCAAAGCCCAGGAGCTGGTGGCCAGAACCGGCGACCAGTCGGTCCCTCTGCACTTAAGAAATGCACCAACCAAACTGATGAAAAACATAGGTTATGGTAAAGAATACCAATATTCACATGCCTATAAGGACAACTTTTCTGCCCAGGAATTCCTCCCCGAAAATCTCAGTGGCACTCTTTTATATGATCCGGGTAAAAATTCTGCAGAAGAAAAACTTCGGGAACGACTAAAATCGCTGTGGAAGGAAAAGTATAAATATTAGGTTTGCATTTTTTTAATTAATTTCAAACATGACTTTAACCTTTCTCATACACCAGTCAAAAGCATTCTGGCGCTCAAAAAACACAGGTAAAAGCATTGCTATGAGAGTAGTTATGGGGATACTGATTTTGTATCTCCTTCTGAATGTACTTGTTGTCGCCTTTTTTCTTAACCGGATACTTAATAAGACCAATCCAGGGCAAGACATACTTTATTCATTCAATAGCTATATTCTTTACTATTTTTTAATGGACCTTCTCCTGCGTTTTCAAATGCAGGAATTACCCACTCTGAGTGTGAGGCCCTATCTGCATCTCAGAATTAAAAAGAATCAGCTCATTAATTATCTTTCTTTAACATCTCTCTGGACCACCTTTAATCTGACTCCGGTTTTATTGTCATTACCACTTCTCATAAAAGTTGTTTTACCACAACAAGGACTTATTGAATTCTGGAGTTTACTTATTTCCATTATCGGGCTCACACTTTCAAATCATTTTTTTAGTCTCTGGATTAAACGAAAGGTCAATCTGAATGCGATCTGGATGCTGATCTTCTTCGGTACTTTGATCATTTTATTCTCGCTTGATTTTTATTTTAAACTTTTTTCGATCTCTGCTATTTCTGCAGGCTTATTCAATAAGGTAATTGCTAATCCAATTTATTGTCTAATCTTTCTTTTTCTGGCATTGGTAGTTTACATAATCAATTACCGCTACCTCAAATCAAACCTCTATCTGGAGGAATTACATACAGCAGATACTTCACATAAATCAAGTACTGAAATACCTTATCTGAACCGGTTTGGAAAAGCAGGGGATCTGGTCGCCAATGAGTTAAAACTAATTCTTAGAAACAAACGTCCGCGTTCGGTTATCACAATGAGTCTGATGTTTATGTTTTACGGACTGATTTTCTATACTAATCCTAAATTTTCGGGATATTCTGGGATAGTCTTTTGCGGGATGTTCATGACTGGCATTTTCATCATCAATTATGGTCAGTTTATGTTCAGCTGGCAAAGTGCTCATTTCGATGGGATTTTGGTAAGCAAAGTCAGTGCTAAGGATTTTTTCAGATCAAAATTTCTGTTATTCACTTTCTTTTCATCCGTTTGTTTTTTATTGACTATCCCCTATGTCTACTTTGGCTGGAAGGTTCTCATCGTTCATTTCATTATGTTCATCTGGAATCTGGGGGTAAATACAATATTGGTACTTTACTTCGCTAACCAAAACTATCGCAGAATTGACCTTAGCAAGGGGGCTACTTTCAACTGGGAGGGGGTTGGAGCATCTCAGTGGATACTTAGTATCCCACTTTTATTGGCTCCTTTTGTAATTTATTACCCACTTAATCTTCTGGGTTATCCTGAAGCAGGACTGGCTCTGATAGCAGTAATTGGCCTGATATTTATGATCAGCCGGGAGTTCTGGCTGAACAAACTCGTAAAGAAATTTCAGGAAAAAAGATATTTAATAGCAGAAGGTTTTAGAAATAAATAATATGATTGCGATCAGTAATTTAAAAAAGAAATATAACGGAGTAACAGTTGTCAATATTCCCGAATTATTCATTAAAAGAGGCGAGACAATTGGTCTGGTAGGAAATAATGGTGCAGGTAAAACCACCCTTTTCCGAATGATGCTGGACCTGATTAGGCCCGATTCTGGAGAAGTACTATTAGATGAAAAAAATGTCGCAAAAAGTGAAGTCTGGAAAGATTATACGGCTTCCTACCTGGATGAGGGATTTCTGATTGACTTCCTGACACCCGAAGAATATTTTTATTTTATTGGTGGGCTGCATAATAAGAGCAAAGTTCAGGTTGATTCTGAACTCCCTGCTTTTTCAGAATTTTTCAATGGTGAGATCTTAAAGAAAGGGAAATATATCCGCGACCTTTCTAAAGGTAATCAGACTAAAGTTGGGGTTGCTGCCTGCATGATTCAGAACCCCCAGATACTGATGCTTGACGAACCATTTGCCAATATCGACCCAAGTACTCAGATCCGCTTAAAGAATATGGTTAAAGATATCAGCAAACAGAAGCACATTACAACCATTATTTCCAGCCACGACCTGAATCATGTTACTGAAGTGTGTGAACGCATTTTATTAATGGAAAAAGGGAAGATCATCAAGGATATTGCCACTAATTCAAATACTCTCCAGGAACTGGAGCAATATTTTTCGGTATTATCCTAAAAAGCTATTTATTGTATGAATTTAGATTTAAGCGGAAAAAGAGCGTTGGTCTGCGGCAGCACTCAGGGCATTGGAAGATCAAGCGCGATTGAGCTTGCATTACTCGGAGCTGAAATCACACTCCTTGCCCGAAATGAAGCTAAACTAAAGGATGTAATTCAGAGTTTGTCTACAGATCAGGACCAACAGCACCATTACCTGGTTGCTGATTTCAATGACCAGGCGCAATTAAAACACCTGATAAATGATTATGTCATCGATAATCAAATTGATATTTTAATCAATAATACCGGTGGTCCGGCTGGTGGGCAGGCCATTGATGCGGGAACGGATGAATTTATTAATGCCTTTAATATGCATCTGATCTGTAACCAGATCCTGGTGCAGGCCGTAATTGCAGGAATGAAGAAGAATAATTTCGGACGTATTATCAATATTATTTCAACCTCAGTTAAAACACCTTTAAAGGGACTGGGAGTTTCCAATACAATCCGTGGTGCAGTGGCAAGCTGGGCTAAAACACTGGCATTAGAGCTCGGACCATTTGGTATAACCGTGAATAATATTTTACCCGGCTTTACTATGACCGGCAGATTGGAATCCCTTATCTCTGCAATTGCTGAACGTGAAAATAAAAGTAAAGAAGAAGTAATAAAGGATATGATTAGTACCATACCAGCCGGCCGGATAGCTGATTCGCATGAATTGGCAGCGGCTGTTGCATTTTTAGCAAGTCCGGCTGCAGCCTATATCAATGGTATCAATTTACCGGTTGATGGCGGCAAAACACCTTCATTGTAACCTAAAAATTCTAAGCCTTATGAGATTCTTATTCATAACCATGCTCTTACCGCTTACAATCTCGAATTTAAGCGCTTCGACCAATAAAAATCCCCAGGAGGAAAAGTCAGGTATCATTGCTGAAAATGCAAAACCTGTATTAATTTCAGATCAGTTCAAATTTACAGAAGGGCCCGCCGTCAACAAAAATGGGGATGTTTTCTTCACCGATATCGTTGAGGGAAAGATCTGGAAATATAGTAATGAAGGTCAGTTAAGCCTTTTTATGGATAAAACAGGACATTCTGACGGAATGTATTTCGACAAAAAGGGGAATCTGATCACTGCAGCAGATGAAAAAAATGAATTATGGCAGATCAGTCCCGATAAAAAAGTAAAAGTTTTGCTTAATAATTATGAAGGTAAACGATTTAATGGCCCGAATGATCTCTGGATTGATGCAAAAGGAGGAATATTTTTTACTGATCCTTATTATCAGCGCCCGTATTGGGAACGAAAAAAACCTGATTTGAATAGTCAAAGTGTGTACTACTTTCCTAAAGGCTCAAAGGCGGCATTTGTTGTTGACAGCAATTTTGTAAGACCAAACGGTATAATCGGGTCAGCAGATGGAAAAAATCTGTTTGTTGCTGATATAGGAGATAAAAAAACCTATAAATATGATATCGGTAAAAAAGGAAAATTATTTAACCGGCGTCTTTTTACCGATATGGGATCAGACGGAATGACTCTTGATAATCGGGGAAATCTTTATCTGACCGGTAGGGGCGGTATTACTGTTTTCAATCCTGAAGGTAAAAAAATTGAACACATTGCAATTCCTGCATCAACCGCAAATGTTTGTTTTGGCGGAAAAAACAGGGATATTTTGTTCATTACTGCCAGTAAGGCAGTTTATACACTAAAAATGAACGTCAGAGGAATTTAAAAAACAAAAAAGACCTGCGAAAATCTCTTCGCAGGTCTTTTTTATAAAGTGAAATTATTCTGCAGAAGCAGCAACAACCTCACCTTTGATATAAATTACTTTTATCGGAGTCTTGGCATTCGACTTGATAGTCAAGCCTTTACTGAATGGAGCAAGTGCCGCTGCATTATAAGTAACAGTAATTGTTCCCGTTTGTCCTTTCAATACCGGTGTATTGGTATATTTAGGTACGGTACATCCGCAAACACTTTCAATGTTACTTATTATCAAAGGCTCATCGCCTGTATTTGTAAATTTGAATTCGACACTTACAGGCTTGCCCTGAGGGATTTTACCAAAATCATGCGTTTCTTTCTCGAATTTAAATTCAGCTTTTTCAACAACATTAAATGCTGTTACAGCTGCAAATAAAAATACAACGCTGCAAAGAATGATTAATTTTTTCATAATGGTTAAACAGTTTTTTTATAATTGTTTGTCAATTAAACAGAGGCCGATTAATTTTTAAAAATCTAAGCCTGCTAATCAAAAATAATAAATTACCCGGTTTGTATTTATAATATCGGCAATTGTTATTCAAATGTTACCTTAAATATGACCCAAGGCTCATAAAAAGCAACATCAGACAATCTTGAGTATTAAAATCTCAAACCTGTCTTAACAATATCAATTTCCGTTCCACAATAACAATATCAACACATTAAAGAATATCTACCCTTAATGCATTAGTACCTTTTGTCCGGTTTTTTATCTTCCGAAACCCTGACACCTATTGTACGACCATATAATTCGGTACCATCAAGTGCATCAATAGCCTGCTGGCCTGCCTCATCATCTGCCATCTCAACAAAACCAAAGCCTTTGCTCCGGCCGCTTTGTTTATCAATGATCAGTTTTACGGAAGTTAATTCACCGTATTTTTCAAAAATTTCTTTTAGCTCTCTTTCATCTACTTTAAAAGGAAGTCCTCCAACGAAAATATTCATATGCTTTTGATTGATTAGTTTATAATTATTGGTTAATTATTCTCTGATAATAAGGGTGCTTATTTACACGTGTAACTTCAGGTTCACCTATTGCCGACAGCATCCGGCGGGCACCCACCATTGTTCTTGATTGAAAATCGTCATAATTTTTGGCGCCTTTGATCATGCTATTTATACGCACCAATCCGGCAGCTTGAATAAATTCACCATTACCAATATAGATAGCCGTATGTGTGACTCGTCTTGTTTGTTTACTTGCTGCGAAAAATAATAGATCGCCCGCCCTGAGGTTTTTCAATGATTTCGCAATACTCACCGAGTCCCCCTCCTGGATATCTACTTTCTCGCCAACTAATGCCTGTTGAGATGCATCCCTTGGAAGTACAATTCCATTAAGAAAATAACTTGTTTTTGTAAAACCGCTGCAATCCATCCCTTTTACTGAAGTACCACCCCATAGATAAGGTATGCCCAGAAAATTACGGGCAGTTTTTAGAATCTGATCAGCACCAGGATCAGGAAGATCCTTCCACTGATCAAATGAGCGGGCCTTTTTTACAGAAATATAAGCGATCCTCTTATCCGGAAACGAAATTTTAAAAAACCCATTCGATTCAGAGATGAATTGTATGATATTGCCAGCTACCAAATCTGAAACCGGCAGAGATGACTCAGATGCCTCCGAATAGGCCTGTCCATACAATTCAGTATAAATAACTTTTTCTGCCGTTTGCCAATTCTCAAATTCAGATTTAGTCATCAGGGCTACTCCTGCAGTCTCAGTCCAGGAAAGATAATTATCGGGTGTGCGTACAAAATAGTGCCCTTTCTCCTTTTTTAAGACCTTCAATGGAGTTCCCAGACCAGCTTGAGTGGCCATTTCTGCGGCATGGTCAGGGCCGTACCTTGTATTAATGACTGATAAATTTGCAATGCCGTAAACCTTCTCACCAAGATCCCCGGAAGGAAGAACATCTTCATTGATCTGAACAGGCAGATTTTCGGAACTTATTAAAGCCTTTAGTTCAGTTGCAGCTTCCTGTCTGCTCACCTCGAGTTTGTATGTTAATGGGGTTGCAGTCTGCTGTTTAAGCTGATAAAATTCTACTCTTCTATCGGGTGCATACTTCTTTTGCACGATGCCCGACAATTCATTTACACGCTTAATTAGAGAAGAATCAGGCTGAGCTGCCTCAGAAAAGGTATTAACAAATAAAATAAGACCAAGAAAGAAAAAAAACTTCTTCATATAATTAATGAACGGGAAATGCGGAGGGGAAATCAAATCTCCTGCACTCCTGTTAATTGGTTAAGGTATAAATTTAAGCAAAGAATATGAAAGATGTATAAAAAATCGGGAATGGCGATTTTTATATCATGTGCTTTCTTTAATCCCTTCTATTTTCCATTTCAAATTTCATTAAATTAATAGACCCTCAGGATTGAATAAGCCTATCCATCAGGTTAGGGAATCTGTATGAAAAACCCAATTCCTTTTCTACCCTTTCACTCTCTACAATTTTCCAGTTTAGCTTTTCTGGAATAAAATCCGGTTCTGCTAATTTGTCAATTCTGGCTGCAAGTTTATAAAACTCTTCTTTTGTGGGATGCGATGGAGTAGACCCAATGTAAACACCTTCAGCGGTATCCGAATCAATAAGGGACTTGATTAGGGCAATCACTTCCTCCTGATGAATCATATTAACCGGAGCATATCCGTTTGGGATATTGGTTTTCCCTGCAAAAAACCATCCCGGGGATCTCCCCGGGCCAAATAATCCGGCGAGCCTTAATACTATTACCTGTATCGGTAGCGATAACAAACTTTTTTCAATTTCTGCAATTACCTTCCCGGATGTATTTTGAGGAGAGATTTCAGAACTTTCTGTTGCTACACTATTATTGTCGGAGTAAACCGATGTTGAACTTATAAAGATTAGTTTGGAAATCTTGCTGTTGGGTATCTGTGCAGTCAGGATTTCTCCCATTCTTTTATAATTCTCCGGTCCTTCAGCAGTTCTTCTACCTGGAGGGACAGAAACGATCAAAATATCAGCATCTAAAAGCGCACTCAAATCAGGGTCAGGAAGAGAGTGATCAAATTGTACTAAAATTGGGTCAATCCCTGATGCTTTTAGCACTGATGTTTTTTCTTTACTTGTTGTGCTTCCTTTTACCACAAAACCAGTTGAAATTAAGTCCAGAGCTAAAGGAAAGCCCAGCCAGCCGCATCCCAATAAATTTATTGCTTTCTTGTTTTTCATCTATATTTAATGTAAAAGTACATCCTTAAAAACTAAATCCATTTTTGGCACTTGGTTTGAACATATCTTGAAAGAAACTAAAAAAGTAATCATGAAAAATACAAAGATTAAAATAGCAACACTTGGATTAGCAATTGCCGCTTCTGCAATGTTATTTCAAAGTTGTGCTACCGCTACTAAAACCCAAAAAGGCGCCGTCATTGGTGCAGCTGCAGGTGGTACACTTGGAGCAATTATTGGTAAAAAAGCAGGAAATACTGCAGTTGGAGCAATCCTGGGTGGTGCAATTGGTGGAACTGCAGGTGCTATTATAGGCCGTAAGATGGATCGCCAGGCAGAAGAGATCAAAAATACGGTTCCTAATGCAGAGGTTATTCGTGAAGGTGAAGGTATAATTGTAAAATTTGATTCCGGGATTTTGTTTGATGTTAATCAATATTCACTTAAAACAGCAGCACGTACAAACATCGAAAACCTGGCAACCTCATTGAAAAACAATCCGGAAACAACAATCCTGGTTGTTGGACATACCGATGCAAGTGGTTCAGATGAATATAACAGACGTTTATCAGAAAGACGTGCTGAATCGGTTAAAGCATATGCTTTAAGTCAAGGTATCAGTTCAAGCCGTTTGGCTGTAGAAGGCAGAGGAGAAAGTGAGCCAATTGCTGATAATACATCTGAAACTGGAAAAGCTCAGAATCGTCGTGTTGAAATTGTGATCGTTGCAAACGAGACAATGAAGCAGGAAGCTAAGACAAGCGCTCAATAATTAAAATAAAAAATAAAAAACCCTCATCAGTCGCGACTGATGAGGGTTTTTTATTTCCAGCCATTTGCTTTTTTTGTCTCAGTAATGTGTGCAAGATGGTGCTTTCCATGCCAAACATACATACTCAAAACAGAGCTTAAAACATAATTCTTGTCCTGTGCAGGATGATAATATTTTCGAAGAAAATCGTCAGGCTTCAGGGTCCTCAAAAATGCGACCCATCTTCTGTGCAAACTATCGAGCAAGTCAAGCGAATCATTCAAAGGCCCATATTTTGCTTCTTTGCATTCTGCCCACAGACCCTCCTCATAAGGTTTTATAATTGGAGTATCTTCAGTTATTGCCAGCTTGAAACGCATGTAGGCATTTAAATGACTATCCGGAAAATGATGAACCACCTGCCTCAATGTCCAGCCTCCTTCCCGGTATCTGGTGTTTAACTGCTCATCGGTCAAACCCGCGACAGCTACCCTGACTTTCTCCGGCAATGCTTCTAACTGATCAATTAACATTGGAAAATCCTCTTCATGAACGGGTTCCATTTTATATTTCCCAATAGGAAATCTTAGTTTTTCTAAATCAGTAGTCATATTAAATTGTTTGATCTTAAACCATAAATGAAGTCATGGCGAGAGCATGCATACCTAAATCCTGATCACCAATCACCTGCCAATATTGCTTAGCCTGATTAATTTCTATTCCCTTTGAAAACAGCATCCATGCAATATTCTGGTCAATATATATTTGGGATGCGATTTCCCCTGATTCAGTGCTGAATTCCCATTTAGGTCCTTTACGAATAATCGACCACACTCCTCCCGAATCGCCTACAATCTCTACCCTGATGAAAGTGCCTTCGGTTGATTCAAAGTTTCTGTAATGATAGGGCAATGCCTGCATGCAGATTTGAAGAAAAGGCTCATACA
>Ga0123337_10000455_pt1 | contig 68403 bp, 46 predicted proteins | sample frozenSSSSmetaG_FD_89792 | JGI IMG/M metagenome (GOLD analysis project Ga0123337, IMG submission 89792) | Glacier valley bacterial and archeal communities from Borup Fiord, Nunavut, Canada, to study Microbial Dark Matter (Phase II) -... | ecosystem: Environmental > Aquatic > Freshwater > Ice >...
AACATCCTGCGCAACGTCTACCAACCGGCGGGTTAAGTAACCCGCATCAGCTGTTTTCAACGCCGTATCTGCCAGACCCTTGCGGGCACCATGCGTTGAGATAAAATAATCTAACACATTCAGCCCACCCTTAAAATTCGACAATATCGGATTTTCAATGATCTCGCTGCCAGTACTGCCGGATTTCCTGGGCTTAGCCATCAGTCCTCTTATACCGGCAAGCTGTTTAATCTGTTGCTTAGAGCCACGCGCGCCGCTGTCAAGCATCATGTACACGGAGTTAAAACCCTGTTTGTCATTAGCCAGCTCACGGATCAACGTTTCTGTGATACGGGTATCCACACGACTCCAGATATCTACAATCTGATTGTAACGTTCGTTGTTGGTAATTAAACCGGTATTATAATTTTCCCATACTTCATCAACTTCAACCTTGGCATTATCAAGCAATTTTTCTTTGGTATCAGGGATGATGAGGTCATTGATATTAAATGACAACCCGCCTTTGAACGCCATACGGAAACCTAGTTGCTTTATGTCATCAAGAAATTTGGCTGTGGAGGGAATGTTGGTCCATTTAATAATATCACCAATGATTTCGCGGAGCGACTTTTTGGTTAACAATGCATTAATGTATCCTGCTCCTTTAGGAACATGCTGGTTGAAAATTACCCGACCAACGGTTGTTTCAATTAATTTATTTACGAAAGTTCCGTCATCATTGCGGACGTCAACTTTAACCTTAATATTAGCATGAAGGTCGATCCTTTTTTCATTATAAGCGATGATCACCTCTTCAGGGGAATAGAAAGATTTTCCCTGTCCACGAACCGGCTCTTCTTCTGTTGACTTCTTTCCTTTAGTGATATAATACAAACCAAGTACCATGTCCTGCGAAGGAAGTGTAATAGGCGTACCATTTTGAGGGTTAAGGATATTATGAGAAGAAAGCATCAGCAATTGCGCTTCCAAAACGGCCGCGTTGCTTAATGGGACGTGAACAGCCATCTGGTCACCATCAAAATCCGCATTAAAGGCGGTAGTTACCAATGGGTGCAACTGTATCGCTTTACCTTCAATGAGCTTAGGCTGAAAAGCCTGTATTGACAAACGGTGCAATGTCGGGGCGCGATTTAGCATTACCGGGTGCCCTTTCAGAATATTTTCCAGGATATCCCAGATGATAGCTTCTTTTTTATCTACCAGCTTACGTGCCGACTTCACCGTTTTTACTATTCCTCTTTCAATTAACTTACGAATGATAAACGGCTTGAACAATTCAGCAGCCATATCTTTTGGTAAACCGCACTCATGAATTTTTAATTCCGGTCCTACCACAATTACAGAACGACCTGAGTAATCTACACGCTTACCCAGCAGGTTCTGGCGGAAACGCCCCTGCTTACCTTTGAGTACATCACTCAACGATTTCAATGCACGCCCACCTTCTGCTTTAACAGCATTCGATTTACGGGAGTTATCAAACAGGGAATCAATAGCTTCCTGTAGCATACGCTTTTCATTACGTAAGATCACTTCAGGAGCCTTTATCTCCAACAAACGTTTTAAACGGTTATTACGAATAATTACCCTGCGGTAAAGGTCATTAAGATCTGAGGAAGCGAACCTGCCGCCATCAAGTGGTACAAGCGGACGAAGTTCCGGCGGAATAACAGGAATATATTGCATTACCATCCATTCAGGACGGTTAGTGATCCTGGTATTGGCATCACGGAACGATTCGACCACGCTTAAACGTTTCAGCGCATCGGCTTTGCGTTGTTGTGAAGTCTCGGTAGCAGCGGCGTTACGCAGGTCGAATGATAACTGGTCGAGGTCAATTCGCTGTAACAGATCGTGAACAGCCTCGGCACCCATTTTAGCTATAAATTTATTCGGGTCGTCATCCGGCAGGTACTGGTTTTCTCTTGGTAAGGCTTCCAGGATGTCGAGGTATTCTTCTTCGGTAAGAAGGTCTCCGTAGTTTTGACCTTTATCGGCGCGAAGACCAGACTGGATTACTACAAAACGTTCGTAGTAAACGATGGTTTCCAGTTTTTTGGAACTCATACCCAACAGGTAACCGATTTTATTAGGCAAGCTTTTGAAGTACCAGATATGTACCACAGGAACTACCAGTTTGATGTGTCCCATGCGTTCACGACGAACTTTTTTCTCCGTTACCTCCACTCCGCAACGGTCGCAAACAATGCCCTTATACCGTATGCGCTTGTATTTACCGCAGGCACATTCATAATCTTTCACCGGTCCAAAAATCCTTTCGCAAAACAAGCCATCTCGTTCAGGTTTGTAAGTACGGTAATTGATGGTCTCCGGCTTCAGCACTTCACCATAAGATCTCTCCAGGATATTATCCGGGGAAGCAAGTCCGATGGTAATTCTTGAAAATGTGGCTCTGGGACGATTTTCTTTTTTAATAGCCATATTGCGATGAGTAATTTTTTAAAAATAATTATAAACCGGCCAGGACGCCCCTGCAGAACAGCAGGTGACTTAGCGGTTACAATATTGAACCTCAATAATTTAAGCTGGAAAAAACATGTTGAAAATCTCAATATACCTAAATTAAGGAGGGCAAATGTACGTACTTAACGATAAAAAAAATAAAAGGTTCAGGGAACAGCTAGAAATTTAAGGGTTTTTAACGATAACAGCATAGCGTAATAATGTATTAATTATGTCATGAAAATTTTAACTGCATTAGGGTGCTGATGAAAGAATCAAATCAATCATTGTATTTGCTGTTGGCCTTCTTAAGAAAAATGACTGGTCTTTTATTTGAAGAATGATTGTCTATGCATCACTTTATAGTCTGAATAACCATAGCATTAATAATGTAGATCATGGCAGTATGAGTCACAAAGGATCTTATAATCTTTATTCCGGAAAAATAAATAACACGGCATTACTTTTAACCATTGTTGAAAAGTAGCCGACCGCCGTATTTCCAAACTGACCGTCTCTTAAAAAAACCGGTTCTACAAATGGATTCCGTTGTGTTAGCTTTTGCTTATCCAGCTGGTTAAAAAAATCATAAGCATTTTTATCAATTGATTGTATGTATACCCATCCCCTTGTACCTCGTTTATGGGTATAGGCCGGCTCAATAACAATCTTGATCTGCTGTCCATGAGTTCCCTCATCCGCATAAACAGATCGCCCTAATTCATGAAACAGAACGGTGTCTTTGCCCAACAAACAGGGACTGGCTTTAACCGTTACAAAAGCTTGTAAAGTACTGGTGTCAACATACCTGTCCATCTCATACCTGTAGTAATTTATTTAAGTCGGGATGTCTTTGAAATATACAATTACTCCTTCGTGTCCGCCATACAGGTCAAAAAACTCCGGGGTATAATTTATACTATCAATAGCAGGTTTTAACTGGTTTGTCTGGTAGAAGGCGGTATAAGTAAGTGCACCGCTTGTTACTGTCAGCGTGTAAGTGTTGTTAAGCTGCACAGGAATATTGCCTTTGTAATAAAAATTATACTGGCAAAAAGATTTGTCATACACACTGTCTAATTTTAAGCTATCTGTACCCGTACTGCTTTCTATTTTTATCCGGGCATTGCGGATAATCAAATCTTTGAAGAGTTGATTTTCATTAAAGAAAGGAACCGTCCTGTTCAAGTAAACAACAGGTAAACTATCAGGTTCAAGCATACACTGTATTGAGGGTCTGCTAAGATAGGCAGGACGAGTTATTATGATCGTTTTTTCGCATGAATAAAAAACAATGCTGATAACGATAAGTATTAAATGTATGATCGTCTTCATTTATATAGATTTCAAAATTTAAAATTAAAACTTACACTGGGTACGATGGGAAGCAGAGAAACTTGTCTCGCTTCAGGCAGTTTAGAAATTGAGTTGGTGGTTAAGTAAACAAAATACGGGTTAGGGCGACTATAAATATTATATGCACCGAATACCCACTCCCGTTCATATTGTTTTCCAAATAATTTACTTATTTTTTATGTGACACACTCACATCTAAGCGATGATAGGTTCTGAGCCTGACATTATTACGGCTGGTAAAATCATAAAAAGTCCCATCATACAAGGAGCCATTAACCGGTACGGTAATGCGACCTGCCGGCAGAGTAAATGGCTTGCCGGAATAGAAAACAAAATCTGCTGATAGTGTCCATCGTCCTGTTAATTCATAACTGCCGACTAAAGAAAAATTATGCCGCCTGTCAAAGGAAGAAGGAAAGCTTAATCCCCTGTTTAGTGCAGGAAATAACTGTGTGGTTTTGCTCCAGGTACAGCTTAGCCAACCTGTGAGTTTACCAAAATTCTTTTTTACAAACAGTTCTGCGCCATAAGATTTTCCTTTCCCAAATGTGATCACACTATCAAGGTTGGTAGCTAATAAAATTTCTGTGCCTTCTTTAAACAACACCTGGTTATCCATCGTTTTATAATACGCTTCTATACTGGCTTCGATATTATTATCTTTGAAATTTTTAAATAAACCCAATGCTGTTTGATTACTGTTTTGAGGTTTAATCCCTGAGCTGCTGCTCAACCAGATATCTATAGGTATTGATGATGTGCTGTTAGGCACCAAATGTAAAAACTGGTTCATGCGGGTAAAAGATGCTTTAACCGATGTTGTTGAGTTGACAGAAACTTTTGTAGTAATCCGCGGTTCAGCAAAAGAATAGTTTTTACCGGATGCTACAAAAAAGGGTATCCTTAAACCATAATTAATGCTTATCCTTTTTGAGGCTTCATACTCATCGCCTGCATAAAAAGCCATTTCATTTGAGTAACGTCTGACAATGCTGTCTTTATTAATAGTAATCCGGTTTCCTCTCCTGGGAATTTGGGACGACACCGCTGCTGGATACAAGGTGTGATAGGTGTAGGTGAAGCCTGCTTTTATTTTATGCTTTGCATTGCCGGTAATGGTAAAATCGGTTTTTGCGCTAACGTCTTTGATACCTGTATAGAGCAGGTTATAATAATTATTCTGCGTAGTTGCCAGACCCAAATGATAATCGTTATAAATGATTGAGGTGTTTGAAAAAATCTTGTCTCCAAATAAATGATTCCAACGCAAAGTGCCGGTGCTGTTACCGAAATCAGTATCATAATTTAAACTGTTAGCCCCCGTATATGCCGCTTTATCATTGCCTTTAAAAATACTCAGAAACAGATGGTCTTTTTTGCTTACCTCATAATTCATTTTTGCATTGATGGCATAAAATTTATACGAGTTGCCTGTAGAAGTAAGTGGTTTTAAATATAGATTGATATGGCTTTGCCTTGCAGAAATAATAAAGGATGATTTATTATTTTTGATAGGACCCTGAACCGTAAGATTATTCGAAAGTAAACCAATGCCGCCTTCTACCTGGTAATTGGTTTTATTTCCTTCCTTCATGGTTATATCTAAAATAGAACTGAGCCTGCCGCCAAACTCAGCAGGGAAACCTCCTTTAATTAATTGTACATGATTAATGGAGTTTACATTAAAAGTGCTGAACAAACCAAATAAATGATTAGGATTATAAACAGTCGCTTCATCTAACTGCACTAAATTCTGATCCAGGTCGTGCATGATGATACATTCGAAGAAAATATTATCGAAAATATAAGCGGCAAAGAGATGATGCAAATGGTGCAGGCATTGTCTCCGGCATACCGCATGGTTTTTAATCTCTATTATTTTGAAGGTTACAAGCACAGGGAAATTGCAGAGATGCTTGGTGTAGAGGAAGGCACTTCCAAATCTAATCTGGCACAAGCTAAAAGAATTCTAAAAAACGCTCTTAAAAAAAATATAAATATTGAAAAGATTGTAAATGGCTAAATATTTACATAAAGATATTGGCGAGCGATTCAGTGAAGAAATAAATTCACTGAACCAGCAGCCACGTGAGCCTGTCTGGGCAAACATAGATAATGAGCTTACCAAAACATCCCTGAAAAATTACAAAGTCAAATTTAAAAGGCTGCGTAAAACAGCGATAGGTTTATTACTTCTTTTGATTGGTATGTTAACTTTCTCTGTTAGTTATATCAACACCTTAAATAATAATAATTACCATCGGGGGATGCAGCACTTAACGCCATCAATCAATAGTAATAAAATGATTAATCCTGTTTTAAGTGGACTGGACAGCACCATAAAAAAATCCATAGTTAAGCGCAAGCTGGTTGATAACAATATTCCATCCTGGAACCCGGCAAACAATGCTAAACAGGATTTATTGATCCAAAAGAAATTACTGTTTGTAAAAGACGAAACTTTATCTATAAACATAACCGGTTATAAACAAAAAGCGGAAAAAATCCTGGTAACAATGCAATCAATAGGTATGAATTCACAGCCCATCCAATTATGTTAACCCTTGCAGAAAGATTCAATAACGCAAAAAAAAATATCCCTGAAGTTACGCCGGCTATTGATGTAATTTCACAACCTGTAATAATCAATCAATCATCAAAAAATACTATCAAAATAAATAATAAGCACAAGTCCGGATTTACGCTCACTGCTTATATAGCACCCGAGTATTCAGCGTTTCGTTTAGCAAATGATAAGCAAAGTAATTACGATAATAGATCCGGCATCTTAAAAAGGGAGAGCAGCGATGTATCAGCTGCTGCCGGGGTTTTGCTGGGATATAAAATTAAAAATGAAGTAACCATTCAATCAGGAGTTACCTATTCTTCGTCCAATATTAATATCAGTCCGACAAAAATTTATGCTGAAAAAGAAAATGGAGGAGCAGTAAAATACAGATACAACAAATCTTTTGGTTATGGTTACCTGTTGCCTTCTTTCAATATATCTCCTGCCGTGGGTGATAGTTTACTTTCCAATGGCGCCAATCATACCTTACTATATATCAGCGTACCCATTATTATTAAATATAAATCAGGCAACAAAAAAATAACTTTTCATCCCGGTGTTGGTGTCGCGTTTAATTTTTTAACGAAAGCAACGTTGACCACCGATTTAGAAGATCGGTTTAACAGGGAGACAGAATATATTACAAAATTGGAAAGCATTAAAGAATTTAGTGCCAGTCTTGTACTTACTCCTGAAGTACAATATCAATTATCAGGAAACTGGAGCATAAGCGCTATGCCTTATTTCAAATATTCTTTGGGTGCTGTTAACAAAGGCAACGTGGTGAAAACATATCCTTACACCGTTGCAATAGGAATAGGAGCAACGCATCGTTTTTAACCGGTGTTATTTAACAGTTATGTGTGTTCATGCTATTACGAGTGTAACGTGAGTGTTTGCAAGACTCCCCGCAAAATCTCAGGGTGCAGTTAAACATTGCTGTTTAACTTTTCTTTCCTGCTTCCCTTCAAAAACTTTTCCCTGATAACATCCTGAACAGGAACATTTCTTATCTTACTTTCCAGCCAGGAAATAATATCGAGGTAAGCAAAAGCCCTCGCCTCCGTATGGTTCTTCTCTAATTTTTTTAATTTTTCCAGCAGCTTCTGAAACTCCGGCTTCAAATCTTTGTGGAATAATCTAAGTGAATTACGAATAAATTCAAATATCTCCTCTTCTACAATACTTAGGTTCTCCATTTTCGACATGAACCGAAACACCGATTTGGAAAGATATTCCAAAATGTCAAAATTGCCCAACTCGTAATGCGCGATCAGGTGCAACAGGCGCGCATAACATTGCAGGTCTGTTCTAAGATCAACTTTCCAGTTGATAATATTATTCAGATAATCTATAGCGATACCATACGCTCCGCTGCCAAAGTAAAGAGATGCTATTTTGTAATAAAACACCAGCACCCGGTGCCTGTCCATATAACGGGAGTATTCTTTAAGGTTTGTTTCAATCACCGGCACCAGCTTAAGCCCTTCCGTAAAAGTTCCTTCCATAAAATGCTTATTCAACTTGGCAATATGGAGGTATACGAAAACCTGTATCCTGTTATTCTCACTATTACCAACGATTTGCGAACCGGCGAATTTTTCAAATTTGATAAGGAGATCGTTAAATTTTTTATCATTCTGTAAATCAAAATGTGCACTTAGCAGGTTATGAATCCCTTTAATATAGTGAGCAGTCTCCACTTCAACCATAACAAGTTCTTTTTCAAAAAGGTCTACCCATTTATGCGCATAGCGGTAATAGAGTAAAAAATCCTGCATTATAAAAGCATACCAGCAATAACTCTGGTACAGGTATAACTTTTCATAGAAGCCATTTACTGAGCTAACGTCAAAGGAAACGTATGTTTCAAAAAATTGCTTTACAGCTGTTTCATCTCTTGTATTACGGGCATGGCCATTTTTAATGTACCAGCTATATAACTGAAGGGAAAGATTTGAAAGCTGACTGACTCTCAACAACCGGATGTTCACTTCATCAACTTCCTGCGTTAGCTGGTCGGCTCTGTCCTGCATACTTCTTGTTATATGCAATGCTTCGATTTTTTTTTCAAAAAATAACACCTGCAATAAAAAAGTCAACTGGTTATGAGCGCGGGCATTTTCTTTGATTTTGTCTAGAATCTTAAGGCTTTGCAGGTATAGTCCTTTGTTATACAGAATACGGGCATGATCCATTTGCTCGTGTAATTGAATGTCTATGTTGTCGTCGTTATTCAACAACCTCAGGCTTGCCAGGATCTGCCGGTACAGATGTGCTTTAATATTTGAAAGCTGTTGCTTTTTGATGGAACTATTCTTACGAAGCAAAAGCTCCTCATCATAATCTGTCATCTTATCCAGGGCATCAAACAAATGGATGATCTTAAGGTCTACCGAAGCCGAATTCCTTTTAACGTATAATTTAAAATTGCGCTTTTCCGACTTTTCCAGCGACTTAATCAGTTGAAACAATGAATCCGTAGATCTGTTGGGCATCGTAATTTTTTTTCCTGTAATTTAATACCAGCAAAGGTTTTCGTGAAAAGTCAGCCGTTTCAATGCTGTAAAAGCAAGACAATATTAATTTGATTACCGAGTTATACAAAGGTAATTTCGTTAATGAAAGCCGGTAATAATTTTTTAAACGCACGATACCGGTAGACAGCCGCTAAGTTTTAAACCTTTAAATTAATATGCCCGATAAGAAAGTCTTCATATTCGATACTACACTTAGAGACGGGGAACAAGTGCCGGGTTGTAAGCTTAACGCCACTGAAAAGCTGGAATTAGCGCTGCAACTTGAATTACTGGGAGTAGATATTATCGAAGCGGGTTTTCCCATTTCCAGTCCGGGCGATTTCAAATCTGTAAGCTGGATATCCAAAGCCGTTAAACATACAACCGTGTGCGCGCTTAGCAGGGCCGTACTTAAAGATATAGAAGAAGCTGCAAGGGCGCTTGAGTACGCCGTACGTCCAAGAATCCACACCGGTATAGGCACTTCTGATTTTCACATTCTTGGAAAATTCAATTCTAACAGGGAAGATATTCTTCAAAGAGCTGTTCAATGTGTAAAGTGGGCAAGAAATTTTACTGATGATGTAGAGTTTTATGCTGAAGATGCTGGCCGCACAGATAACGATTACCTGGCAAGTGTTATAGAAGCGGTGATTGCCGCCGGCGCTACTACTGTAAATATTCCTGACACTACCGGTTTTTGCCTTCCTCATCAGTATGGAGAAAAAATCGCATGGCTCGTTAACCATGTGGTTAACATTGACAGGGCGGTTATCAGTTGCCACTGTCATGATGATCTTGGCTTAGCTACCGCTAATTCTATTGCCGGCATAATGAACGGCGCCCGGCAGATCGAATGTACGATCAATGGTCTTGGCGAGAGAGCCGGTAATACTTCACTTGAAGAAGTGGTAATGATTTTGAATCAGCACAAACAACTTGGTCTTTATACCGATGTAAAAATACAGCAGCTGAATGCTATGAGCAGGCTGGTAGCAGAAACCATGAGGGTACCTGTTCCACCCAACAAAGCTATTGTAGGCTCCAATGCATTCTCTCATTCTTCCGGTATTCACCAGGATGGTTTTCTTAAAGATTCCACTACATACGAAATTATTAATCCTGAAGACGTGGGCGCCGATGCAAGTAAAATAGTGCTGACGGCGAGAAGCGGACGGAGCGCGCTGGCATACCGGTTTCAGAAACTTGGTTACCAGTACACCCGCGATGATGTTGACGTACTGTACAAAATATTTTTACAGGTAGCGGACGATAAAAAAGAAGTGGGAGAAAATGACCTCCATGAGCTTGCTATGAAGTATCAGTCCGATAATGAACAAATGTCATCAAGTCTCTCAATATTGTAACCTTTCATTTAAAAAAGCACATGGAATGAACATGCACCTGAGCAGTATTGAACAATAGTATAATAATGATCAGTTTTAAGCAGATAGCTTGCCGGGTACCTGATTGTATTCTTCAAATAAAAGAGGTTAGGGATTTTGTAAAGATCAATATCCTACCGGTATCTTAACACTTAAATATTATTTATGCCAAAAACAATGTTTGATAAAATCTGGGACAAGCACGTGGTAAAAACAATACCCGGAGGTCCTGATGTGTTGTATATCGACAGGCATTTTATTCATGAGGTAACCTCTCCGCAGGCTTTTGACGGGATTGAAAAAAGGGGGTTGAAATTATTACGCCCACAGAAGACGGTTGCTACCGCAGATCATAATGTTCCTACCGTTAACCAGCACCTGCCGATAAAGGATGAACTTTCAAGGATTCAGGTCCAGCAGTTAAAAGAAAATTGTTCCCGTCATGGTGTTGAATTATATGGATTGGGGCATCCCTTCCAGGGGATCGTTCATATCATCGGTCCCGAGTTAGGTATTACCCAACCGGGGATGACCATTGTTTGTGGTGACAGTCATACTTCTACTCACGGCGCTTTTGGTTGTATAGCTTTTGGTATCGGCACAAGCGAAGTTGAAATGGTATTCGCTTCTCAATGCCTCTTACAACCAAGGCCAAAACTAATGAGAATAAATATTGAAGGCCGGCTAAATAAAGGAGTTGTTGCAAAAGATATTATTCTTTATATCATAGCGCAGATCAGCAGCAGTGGAGCAACAGGATATGCCGTAGAATACGCAGGATCCGCGATTCGTCAACTAAGCATGGAAGGAAGAATGACAATCTGCAACATGAGCATAGAGATGGGTGCACGCGCAGGTATCATTGCACCAGACGAAACCACTTTTGAATACATCAAAGGACGGCAGTTCGCGCCGTCCGGCGAATTATGGGATAGCCGGCTCGCAGAATGGAAACAGCTGCAAACTGATGCAGGCGCAGTTTTCAATCAAGAAATAAATATCAATGCCTCCGATATTGAACCTATGATAACTTATGGCACCAACCCGGGACTTGGTATTGCTATCAATGGAATGATCCCCGTTACTGATAGTATCCCAGACGAAGGCGAAAGAAAAAACATTATAAAAGCGCTTCAGTATATGGGACTGGAAGATGGCAAACAACTGCTTGGCATGCCGGTGCAGCATGTATTTATCGGCAGCTGTACTAATGCAAGAATCGAAGACCTGAGATTGGTGGCATCTGTTATAAAGGGAAAAAAGAAAAACCCTAACGTGCAGGTAATGATTGTGCCGGGTTCTCAGCAGGTGGCAAGACAGGTGCAGATGGAGGGACTTGATAAAATTTTTATAGAAGCCGGATTTGAAATCCGCCAGGCTGGATGCAGCGCCTGTTTGGGAATGAATGAAGATAAAATTCCTGCAGGTGAATACTGCATCAGTACAAGCAATAGGAATTTTGAAGGAAGACAGGGAGCTGGTGCAAGAACATTGCTGGCAAGTCCGCTGACAGCTGCGGCTGCAGCGATTACGGGGGTGGTGACGGATGTGAGGGAATTTGAATATTAAAAGAAGGAATCAACTAGAGGAAACACCCTGAATTTTAAACCTGTCAGGTTTTTGGAAACCATGAGATCTTGAGAAGATCTCACAGGTTGAGCACTGAATTAAAATTTAAAAACCATGCAAGCGATAAATATCATTACCTCCACTTTCGTTCCGATGCCTTTAGAAAACATCGACACGGATCAGATCATCCCGGCACGTTTCCTGAAAGCCACTACCAGGCTTGGGTTTGGCAAGAACTTATTCAGAGACTGGAGATACAATGCTGATGGTACGCCCAAAGAAAGTTTCATTCTCAACAATCACACATACTCCGGTGAAATACTGGTCGCCGGTAAAAACTTCGGTTGCGGATCATCGAGAGAACATGCAGCATGGTCGCTGTTGGATTATGGGTTTTATGTTGTGGTATCAAGTTTCTTTGCGGATATCTTTAAGAACAACGCACTAAACAATGGCGTAATCCCTGTTCAGGTGAGTGAAGATTTTCTTCAAAAAATATTTGGTCTGAGCAACAGGTCAGCACTTACAATAAACCTGGCAGATCAAACTATTACCATCGACGCTACGGGCGAAAATGAAACATTTGATATCAACCATTATAAAAAAACCTGTTTGCTAAATGGATACGATGATATAGATTACCTGGTAAGTGTAAAAAATGAAATAGCCGATTTTGAAAAACAACATTCTTATTAATAAAGATTTTATGAATAAAAATATTGCGATTATACTGGGTGATGGCATTGGCCCGGAAGTAACCATTCAATCGATGAAGATTCTTGATGCGATAGCTCAGCAGTCAGGACATAATTTTAAATATACTTATTGTTTGATGGGCGCTGATGCGATTGATAAAACAGGCAATCCATTACCAGATAAAACTATTGAAGTTTGTTTGAAAAGCGATGCGATACTCTTCGGCGCTATCGGCCATCCGAAATATGACAATGACCCTAACGCCAAAGTGAGGCCTGAACAGGGTTTACTAAGGTTGCGTAAGGCATTGCAACTGTATGCCAACATTCGTCCTGTCAGTACTTATCCTTCTCTTCATCATCTGTCTCCATTAAAAAGCAAGCAACTCGAAGGCGTAGATTTTATTATCTACCGCGAATTAACCGGTGGTATTTATTTTGGTAAGAAAGAATTAAGTGAAGATGGAACACAGGCTATTGACGAATGTACCTACACCGTATCAGAAATAGAACGGATAACCCACCTTGCTTTTCAGCATGCACAAAAAAGACGAAAGAAACTAACGTTAGTGGATAAGGCAAATGTTTTGGAAACATCAAGGCTTTGGAGAAAAGTGGTGCAGCGATTAGCCGGTGAATATAATGACGTTGCAGTTGACTATATGTTTGTTGATAATGCCGCTATGCAGATTATCCTTAATCCCAAACAATTTGATATAGTACTTACCGAGAATATGTTCGGTGATATCATCAGCGATGAGGCAAGTGTTATAAGTGGCTCGTTAGGGTTATTACCCTCGGCTTCCATTGGCGCCGGCTCTGCCCTTTTCGAACCTATTCATGGATCGTATCCGCAGGCTGCTGGTAAAGATATCGCCAACCCGATAGGCTCAATTTTATCCGCCGCGCTCATGCTTGATCATTTCGGATTAAACAACGAAGCGACTTTAATTAGGAATGCCGTTGAATGGACTTTAATAAATGGTTTCGTAAGCAGGGATATCGATACTGTAAATAATTATTCCACTTCAACAATCGGAGATTTGATCAGGGATTTTATTGAGAACAGGCTTCCCTCTATCATAAATAAAGACAATGTTTCGCTTAGCAAGTCAACAATTATATAACGATATTGACTAATAGAATCTAAAATAATAATTAAGAAATCTTTTAGAATGTATAAAATAATAAATTTTAATTGTAAGTTTGAAAAACAGGCACTTCAACACAATGAATACCAGGATACCTAATGTAATCAATCTGCTGTCAGTTTATCTGGTAGTGGTGGTCATTACTACTGGTACTTCACACGGAGGAGGGCTCAACTTTTAATTAAATTTAAAACATAAGCAACCCGCCTCCAAAGAGGCGGGTTTTTTTTTCGGGCTATCAGCGTGAATATAAAATGTTTAATGGATTAAAAATTAAAAGTTAAATAGATTAAATTTATTAACAGCAATAGAATATTATCGGCTTACAGCTGATAGCAAAAAACCAGCAAATGGACTACTACAATGAAAATACCATTCTCTATCTCAATGGTGAATTTGTAAAAGCTTCTGAAGCAAAGATGGATTTTTATAGCCAGTCATTACATTATGGCTATGCGGTGTTTGAAGGCATACGATCTTACAGAAACATAAATGGAGAAACCGTTATTTTTAAAGAGGTAGCGCATTTTGAAAGATTAAAGCATTCAGCGCTATCAATGAATATGCCTTATCCTTTCAACACGGAAGAACTCATTGAAGCAACTTATGTGCTGCTTGATGCAAACAATTTACAGGACGCTTATATCAGGCCGTTAGTATATGCTCCCGCGAATATGAGTTTTTCTAAAAATACTACCTCCTACATAACGATCGCAGTTTGGGAAATGCAGCCCTTTCTAGGCGAAAAATTATTAAGAGTTATGACTTCCTCTTTTCAGCGTCCAAACCCTAAAGGTTTTAAAATGGATGTAAAAGCGTCAGGTCATTACGTTAACTCAATTCTTGCCAGCCAGGAAGCAAAGGCTAATGGATTTGATGAAGCATTGCTCACCGATATAAATGGCAATGTTGCGGAAGGTCCCGGCGCTAATGTATTTTTTGAAAAAGATGGCAAGCTAATCACACCTGCAACTGGTAACATATTGGCAGGCATAACAAGAGCAACGGTAATGGATATATGCAGCGAGCTCAATATTCCTGTCGAAGAAAAATTATTTACCATTGAAGAAATGAAAAACGCTGATGCCGCATTCTTTTGCGGAACAGCTGCCGAAGTGATTGGCTGGCATTCACTGGATGATGTGCCTTTTAAGAAACCATGGAGTGAGACCCTGGGAAAAATAGTAGAGGATGCTTATAAAGATTTTGTGGTAAGACCCGGTACCGGATCATCCGTTAAAAAGTATGAAGGAATGAACGTTGAATAAAGATCGCTGATTGAGGACTGAGTTAATGATTGCGCTGATCTTAGAAATATCACCTGGTGAAAAGACTTTTTTAATCAATATAAAAATCTAACAACAGTCAGACATGGAATTAAACAGCTATAGTAAAACAATTACCCAGGATGTTACGCAACCGGCTGCTCAGGCTATGTTCTATGGTATTGGATTAACCGAAGAAGACCTGAAAAAACCACAGGTAGGTATAGTAAGCATGGGTTATGAAGGCAACACCTGTAATATGCACCTTAATGATCTCGCAAAACTTGTAAAGCAGGGCGTATATGAAACGGATTTTATAGGATTGATTTTTAACACCATTGGCGTTAGCGATGGTATGAGCAATGGCACCGATGGCATGCGTTATTCATTAGTAAGCCGTGATATTATCGCTGATTCTATAGAAGCAGTTTGTGGCGCTCAGTATTACGATGCATTGATTGGTATTCCTGGTTGTGATAAAAACATGCCAGGCACATTAATGGCGATGGGAAGGCTGAACCGCCCTTCCATCATGGTGTACGGAGGTAGTATTGCCCCGGGACATTATAAGGGTAAAGACCTTAATATAGTGTCCGCCTTCGAAGCGCTGGGACAGAAAATTGCCGGTAATCTTGACGAAGCAGATTTCAAAGGCATCATTATGAACTCCTGTCCCGGAGCCGGCGCATGCGGTGGTATGTACACTGCCAATACCATGTCCTCCGCTATCGAAGCACTCGGTATGAGCCTGCCATACTCTTCAAGCAATCCCGCTTTAAGCGAAGCTAAAAAGAAAGAATGCCTGGATGCAGGCAAAGCCATTAAAAACCTGATGGAAAAAGATATCAAACCAAAGGATATCATGACCCGCGCAGCTTTTGAAAATGCTATAACGCTTGTGATAGCACTGGCCGGAAGCACCAATGCAGTACTGCACCTGATCGCGATGGCTAAAAGTGTTGATGTCTCTTTAACACAGAATGATTTCCAGCAAATAAGCGACAGGGTTCCAATGCTCGCAGACCTTAAGCCAAGTGGTAAGTACCTCATGGAAGATCTTCACAACATTGGTGGTGTTCCTGCCGTAATGAAATATTTATGGAAGAAAGGCTATCTTAAAGGCGACTGCCTCACTGTAACCGGCAAAACACTTGCAGAAAATCTTGAAAGCGTTCCCGATCTTGATTTCAATTCTCAAAAAATTATTTATAAAATTGAAGAGCCGTTAAAGGCAACAGGTCACTTGCAAATACTTTATGGTAATCTCGCCGAAGGCGGAAGTGTTGCAAAAATAACCGGCAAGGAAGGCGATAAATTCGTTGGCCCTGCGCGTGTTTTTGATGGCGAACATCATTTGATCAATGGTATCAATACTGGCAGGATCAAACCCGGAGATGTCGTGGTCATCCGGTATGTCGGTCCGAAGGGTGGTCCCGGTATGCCGGAAATGCTTAAACCCACTTCAGCGATCATGGGTTCCGGACTTGGTAAAAGTGTTGCCCTGATTACAGATGGCAGATTCAGCGGCGGAACACATGGTTTCGTTGTTGGTCACATCACTCCCGAGGCTTATGATGGAGGATTGATCGCCCTGGTTGAAGATGAAGATATAATAGAGATCGATACGATAAACAATTTAATGACCCTTAAAGTAAGTCAGGAAAAAATAGAAACCAGGAAACAAAATTGGAAACAACCTTTGTTAAACGCAACAAAAGGAATACTTTATAAATATGCCAAATACGTTAAAACTGCCGCAGACGGATGTGTTACAGACGAAGACTGAAAGCATCAGTGGTTCCGAAGTAGTGATGAAAGCCTTTCTTGCTGAAGGAGTCGATACAATCTTTGGCTATCCCGGCGGAGCTATCATGCCCATATATGATGCCTTATATGATTACCAGGATCGGTTGAAACATATACTGGTACGTCATGAACAGGGTGGGATACATGCCGCGCAGGGCTACGCGCGTTCTTCGGGAAGAGTAGGCGTTGTATTTGCTACCAGCGGACCGGGAGCTACCAATCTTGTAACCGGGCTTGCAGATGCACAAATAGACAGCACGCCGCTGGTATGTATAACAGGGCAGGTTTATGCTCATTTGCTTGGCACTGATGCTTTCCAGGAAATAGATGTTATCAATATTACTACCCCGGTAACAAAATGGAATTACCAGGTTACCGATGCCAAAGAACTGCCGGCAGTTCTGGCAAAGGCATTTCATATTGCGAAGACAGGCAGACCGGGTCCTGTACTGATTGATATCACTAAAAACGCGCAGCTTCAAAAAATAGAATACGAAGGGTATACCCATTGTGATTTCATCCGCAGTTACCGGCCAAAACCTATTGTAAGAAGAGCGTATGTTGACAAGGCGGCTTCACTGATCAATGCCGCTCAAAAACCATTTGTTATCTGGGGTCAGGGTGTAATCCTTGGCAAAGCCGAAGAAGAGTTCAAATCTTTTATCGAGAAATCAGGTATCCCGTCAGCATGGACGATACTTGGTCTTAGCGCTATACCAACTGACCATCCACTGAATGTTGGCATGTTAGGGATGCATGGCAACTATGGACCCAACGTACTTACCAACGAATGTGATCTGCTGATAGCAATCGGCATGCGCTTCGATGATCGCGTAACTGGCCGTCTGGATAAATATGCAAAACAATGTAAGATTATTCATCTCGATATAGATCCCTCTGAAATAGATAAAAATGTAAAAGCTACCGTAGGTCTGTGGGGTGATTGCAAAGAAACTTTACCCATGCTAACGGAGCTGGTTGAACGAAAAAGTCATACTGAATGGCTGAATAAATTTCACCAGTACAGCAGGCAGGAAATAGATATTGTCATCAACAACGAACTGCATCCTGTGGAAGGAGAGATTACCATGGGGGAAGTGATCAATGAATTGAATGAACTTACCGGTGGCGACGCTATTATTGTTTCCGATGTCGGCCAGCACCAGATGGTAGCCTGCCGCTATGCTAAATTCAACCAGTCAAAGAGCAATATAACTTCAGGCGGACTTGGTACAATGGGCTTTGCCTTACCCGCGGCGATAGGCGCTAAGTTCGGGGCGCCCGAGCGGACGGTCGTTGCCGTTATAGGCGATGGTGGTTTCCAGATGACCCTGCAGGAATTGGGTACCATCATGCAGAGCGAAGTAAATATAAAGATCCTTATTTTAAATAACCGTTTTCTTGGAATGGTTCGCCAGTGGCAGCAGTTGTTTCATGATAAAAGATATTCCTTTGTTAATATCACCAGCCCTGATTTTGTTATGGTTGCAAAAGGATATGGTATATCAGGCCAAAGCATCACAGACAGAAAAGATTTAAAGGCAGCGTTGAAAACAATGCTGGAACATGATGGTGCTTACCTGCTGGAAGCGATGGTAGGTAAAGAAAATAATGTATTTCCGATGGTACCGCAAGGTTGCAGTGTCAGCGAAATAAGGTTACAGTAAAAATTATGAATGATTAATTATTATTTAATCCATCCATTCATAATTCACCATTCATCATTTACAATTACTTCCATGTTAAAACAAGAATTTACCATAACAGTATATACCGAAAATCATATAGGCCTGCTTACACGCATTGCCACTATGTTTTCGAGAAGAAAAATAAACATCGACAGCATGAATACTTCCCCCTCTGAGATTGAAGGCATTCATCGTTTTACAATAGTAATCGAGGAGATGGAAGAAGTGGTGCGAAAGCTCGCGCGTCAACTTGAAAAGCAGGTTGAAGTGCTTAAAGTATATTACAATACCAATGAAGAAATCGTGTGGCAGGAAATGGCTTTGTATAAAGTGCCTACGGAAGAGATAACAGAAAAAGTAAAAGTAGAAAGGTTACTACGCCAGTATGGTGCACGTGCAGTGGTGATAAGGAAAGACTATATTGTCTTCGAAACTACCGGTCAACGCGAAGAAACTGATAAGCTGGTACGGGTACTCGCGCCCTTTGGTTTAATTGAATTTGTAAGAACTGCAAGGGTAGCGATTATAAAATCAAGCCATGGCTTTCATGAGAAACTTAAAGAGTTCGAGGCTATGGAGCCAGGCTCCGCGGTAATTGAAAATGAATTTCTCTCGAAGCAGGATGAAGTTTTTTCTATGTAGGAGAAAGCTGTCAGCTATTAGCCATCAGCTATCAGCCGTCAGCTGTCAGCCATAGAATAACGCGGGCGTTATGTTTCATTGAAAATAACTGGAAATTTATAAGTTGATTAACAATGATCAAATTTTCAGTTATAAAAGAGGCTCATAGCTGATCGCTGACAGTCGCATCAAAACACAAACAATAATCAAACAAAAATACAATTATGGCAAAATTAAATTTTGGTGGTGTTGAGGAAAACGTGGTAACACGCGAAGAGTTTCCTTTAGCAAAAGCGCAACAGGTGTTGAAAGATGAAGTTGTAGCGGTAATCGGTTATGGTGTGCAGGGACCCGGACAAGCTCTAAATCAAAGAGAGAACGGCATCAACGTAATTGTAGGTCAGCGTAAGAATTCTAAATCTTATGATAAAGCGGTGAGAGACGGCTTCGTTCCCGGCGTGTCATTATTTGATATTGAGGAAGCCCTTGAAAGAGGCACTATCATTTGTTATCTGCTAAGTGACGCGGCGCAGATACAGTTATGGCCAACCGTAAAAAAACATTTAACACCCGGCAAGGGATTATACTTCTCTCATGGTTTCGGTATTACATACAAAGAACAAACAGGCATTATTCCTCCATTGGATGTTGACGTGTTTCTTGTCGCTCCCAAAGGCTCTGGAACTTCGCTGCGCCGTATGTTCCTGCAAGGCCGCGGACTTAACTCAAGCTATGCGATTTTTCAGGATGCAACAGGCAAAGCCTTTGACAGGGCCGTATCGATGGGAATTGCAATCGGATCAGGGTACCTGTTTGAAACAGATTTTAAGAAAGAAGTATTCAGTGACCTTACTGGTGAAAGAGGAACATTGATGGGCGCCATACAGGGAATCTTTGCGGCTCAATATGAAGTGCTTCGAAAAAACGGCCACTCGGCATCTGAAGCATTCAATGAAACAGTGGAAGAACTGACCCAGAGTTTAATGCCGCTGGTTGCTGAAAACGGTATGGACTGGATGTATGCCAACTGCTCTACCACAGCACAGCGCGGGGCATTAGACTGGTGGAAAAAATTCAGGGACGCTACATTGCCTGTCTTTAATGAATTGTATAACAGCGTCGCCGCAGGTGTTGAATCAAAACGTTCCATCGATAGCAATAGCAAAGAGGACTATCGTGAAAAACTTGAAGTGGAACTTAAAGAACTACGTGAAAGCGAACTATGGCAGTCAGGTAAAACAGTAAGGAGCCTGAGACCGGAAAATCAAAAAGCTCCTGCCGATCCGGGCGTCCCTCAAAAAGTTGTCGAAACCGTTTAACAAGCTGCAACAAATTTTTATTTATATATTTGATGATAATTTATGGCGATGGGAGAGCCCCTATAAATTATATAGAGGCTAAAATGTATTTATCATTGTTTTAATCCTTAGCACATTGCCTGAAGAAAAAACATCGATCATGAACACATCAATACATCCGGGTACAGAGCTGGATTTCCGTAAGGCATCTGAACGGCTGAAGAAGATAGTTAATAAAACCCCTCTCTCTTATAACGACAACCTTTCTAAAAAATACCAATGCAATGTTTTTCTGAAGCGGGAAGACCTGCAGATTGTAAGATCATATAAATTGCGTGGCGCTTATAATATGATGATGACTTTAGCCGCTTCCCGGTTACAGGCTGGAGTTGTATGCGCGAGTGCAGGCAACCACGCGCAGGGCTTTGCTTACAGTTGTAAAAAACTTAATACCAAAGGAGTGGTTTTCATGCCTATCATCACTCCTAAACAAAAAGTAAATCAAACTATTATGTTTGGTGAAGGCTTTATTGAAATCAAACTGGTAGGTGATACATTCGATGACTGCTCCCTGGCAGCTAAGACTTTTACAGAACAAAACAGCATGACTTTTATTCCTCCCTTTGATGATTACAGGATCATAGAAGGTCAGGGAACGGTAGGCGTAGAAATTCTTGACGAGGAATCACAGGTTGACTATCTGTTTTTACCAATCGGCGGTGGTGGACTTGCGGCAGGTGTAGGCAGCTACTTTAAAACATTTTCTCCCAATACAAAAATCATAGGGCTGGAACCGGAAGGCGCGCCTGCGATGTTTGAATCGATAAAAGCCGGCAAGCCCTTAACACTCGAAACAATAGATCGCTTCGTAGATGGCGCCGCAGTCAGGAAAGTAGGAGATATTACCTTTAGCATCTGTAAAGAAGTATTGGACGATGTTCACCTTGTGCCTGAAGGAAAAGTATGTTCAACGATCCTTAAATTATACAATGAAGATGCTATTGTTGTTGAACCTGCGGGTGCTTTAAGCATTGCAGCGCTGGATGATTATGCGTCTTTTATACAAGGTAAGAATGTTGTTTGTATTGTTAGTGGCGGTAATAATGATATTGACCGGATGCAGGAAATAAAAGAACGCTCGCTGCAATATGAAGGACTAAAACATTATTTCCTGATCAATTTCGCACAGCGGCCCGGTGCACTAAAAGAATTTGTAAACAGCGTACTGGGACCGACAGATGATATCACCCGCTTTGAATATATGCAGAAACACAATAAGGAGACCGGTCCGGCTTTAGTAGGAATTGAATTGAAATGCAAAGATGATTATAAAGCCCTAATGGCAAACATGGAAAGATCTAAATTTAAAGTTACAGAGCTTAACAAGAACGACGACTTGTTTGGATACCTGGTTTAATACAATTCCATTTCTTTCACTTCTGTTCTTTTTTATAGCGCTTGTTTTTGTAACATTACTAACTCTTCAGCATATTATTAAAAGTCAGTTCTGTTAAAGAAAAAATCAATAATAGATCTTAGCTGAATAGACTAACAGTATTTACTCTTGCATACAATCGCCGCTTTTCTTGAAGTTGACCAGGCTGATCTCAGTGAGGTAGAAAGAGGTCAACGAAGGCTCACAAGAGAACAGGTGATAAAACTTGCCGGGTATTTCGAAGTAAATGAAAATGACTTGCTGGTTGCCTGGCTTTCTGATAAAGTAGTGTATAAAATGGAGAATGAAGATATGGCCATGCAAGCACTACAATTAGCGGAGAATAAATTAAACTTTATTTCGCATCCGAAAATTAGAAAGCCAACAGTATTAATTCAATACAGAGTGTTTTAAAAAATGATGGCAGGGTTGCCAACGCATGGCTCTTTGGTTCTTATGCAAGAGGACAGGAAAAACTAAACAGCGATGTGGACCTTATGATAGAACTGATTACTCAAAAAAAATAGTGTATGTTCAACCTGCTTGATATTTCCTTTTTACTTGAAAATAAGATTAGCAGGAAAGAGGACCTGGTTGAAAAAGCATGTTCAAAAGATTTTGCTTTAAAAACGGCAACCAATGACCTGATTGAAATTTATGGTTAATACAACCCCAAAGGAAAGAGCGAAACATATACTGCAAGCCAAAAAATTGATTAAAGAATTCGTGGGCGGTATTGATGAAGTTGCTTTTTCAAATAATTTTAAAATTCAAAGCGCTGTGCAGTGCCAATTTTTAATTCTTCCATACGCCGTCAAGCACTGTTAGAAAGGAGTCTGAACATGTTTAAAATTAATTTACCAGCCTTCGTTATTCAGCCGTTGATGGACATTTAATCAGCGAATGGAAAAACACTAATTTTTTCGTACTTTTATGCTGATTGTTTGCCCTGATTTTAATAAGATTTTATAAAAAATGGTTTCATTTGAAATCACTTAAAAAAGGTAAGGTGTATGGTAAATAATGGGTTATATTCACCCGAATTTGAACATGATTCATGTGGAATTGGCTTTGTTGCTAATATAAAAAGCAACAAATCTCACCAGATTGTTTCAGATGCATTAACGATCCTGGAAAACATGGAACACCGCGGGGCATGCGGATGCGAAAACAATACAGGAGATGGTGCCGGCATCCTGATTCAAACTCCACATGAATTTTTCTTCGACGAATGTGTGAAACTTGGTGTTCACTTGCCGTCGTATGGAAAATATGCAGTGGGTGTCTTGTTTTTTCCAAAGGAAATACGACAAAGAGAAGAGTGCCGCGACATTTTGAATCGATGTGCTGAAAAACTTGGTCTTGAGATACTTATTTACCGTAAAGTACCGGTTAATCCCCAAGGAATTGGTCCTACGGCATTATCGGTAGAACCCGAAATAGAGCAGGTCTTTATCGCCTGTCCGGATCACATCACTAACCCGGACGATTTTGAACGTAAACTGTTTGTGCTTCGCAATTATGCAACACATACTATAAGCAACACAGTAAAAAAAGATGCTGTTGGCTTTTATGTTGCCTCTTTATCCTACAAAACAGTGGTCTATAAAGGCCAACTCACCAGCCTCCAGCTGCGTGAGTATTTTCCCGATCTAAACAATAAAAGAGTAGTTTCAGCTTTCGGTCTGATACATTCCCGCTTTGCTACCAATACTTTTCCTTCCTGGAAACTGGCTCAGCCGTTTCGTTATATTGCTCACAATGGCGAGATAAACACTTTAAATGGAAACCTGAACTGGTTAAGAACAAGTGAAAAGGGTTTCTTTTCTCCTTACTTTACAAGGGAAGAAATGGACATGGTGCTTCCAATCGTTACATCCGGACAATCGGATTCTGCCTGCCTGGATAATATGATCGAATTGCTGTCTTTATGCGGACGATCCTTACCTCATGTTATGATGATGCTGATACCCGAAGCCTGGGACGGCAACGAACAAATGGATCCGGTAAAAAAAGCTTTTTACGAATTTCATTCTTCATTTATGGAACCCTGGGATGGCCCTGCGGCTATCTCTTTTACCGATGGTAAGATAATCGGAGCAACGCTGGACAGGAATGGACTCCGCCCATCGCGGTATTGCGTTACAACCGATGACAGGGTGATAATGGCTTCCGAGTCGGGTGTGCTTCCGGTCGATCCTAAACTTATAAAAGAAAAAGGCAGACTACAGCCTGGGAAGATGTTTATAGTGGACCTGGAACAGGGAAGGATTATAAGTGATGAAGAACTAAAACAAAAGATTTGCTCTCAAAAGCCCTATGCTGAATGGCTCAATAAATACAAGATACGGATGGAAGAATTACCCGAACCGCGGGTTTCATTCACTCACCTTGAACACGACCAGGTTTTCAAATACCAGAAAGCATTCGGTTATTCTACTGAGGACCTTGAAATGATCATTGCTCCAATGGCTACTGAAGGAAAAGAGCCGATAGGTTCTATGGGCACAGATGTACCACTGGCGGTGCTAAGTGATCAGCCTCAGCACCTGAGTAATTATTTCAAGCAATTGTTTGCACAGGTTACCAATCCACCTATTGATCCGATAAGGGAGCGGCTGGTTATGTCACTGGCGACTTTCGCCGGTAGTAATGGCAATTTACTGGTGGAAGATCCGCTTGATTGCCATAATGTAGCGCTTAAACATCCGGTGCTTACCAATCATGAACTTGAAAAGATAAGAAGTATAGATACCGGTATCTTCCAGGCCAAAACGCTCCAGACATATTTCAGGGCCGATGGCAACCCGGGATCGTTACAAAAAGGCCTTGACAGGCTTTGCCGTTATGCAGTGGATGCTGTTGAAGATGGTTTCGAAGTACTGATTCTTTCTGATAGGGCGATCGATTCGGATCATGCCCCGATCCCTTCATTGCTGGCGACGTCGGCTGTTCACCATCACCTGATCCGTAAAGGATTAAGAGGTCAGGTAGGCCTGGTAGTAGAAGCAGGAGATGTTTGGGAAGTGCATCATTTTGCATGCCTGATTGGCTTTGGAGCCACCGCTATTAATCCTTACCTCGCTCTTTCTACTATCCGGGATTTGAGATTAACAGGAAAAATGCAGTCCGACCTTGAGCCTGATCACTTAAAAAAGAATTATATAAAAGCGGTAAATGACGGTCTGCTCAAGGTGTTTTCAAAAATGGGAATATCCACTCTTCAGTCTTACCAGGGTGCACAAATTTTTGAAATCATCGGAATAAATAAAGCGGTGGTAGATAGATACTTTACAGGTGCTATCTCAAGAATTGAAGGTATGGGCATGGATGAAATCGCCAGGGAGATACTGGCCAAGCATTCTTTCTCCTTCAGCAAAAAAGAAATACCTGTAGACAGGCTTTCCGTTGGTGGCCTTTACCACTGGAAACGTAAGGGTGAATTCCATCTTTTCAATCCCCAGACAATTCACCTGTTACAGTATTCAACAAGGATGGAGGACTACCATGCCTTTAAAAAATACTCCAAACTTGTTAACGAACAGGATGAAAAAGCCTGTACGCTAAGAAGCCTTTTCCGGTTTAAACGCAATCGTTCTTCTATCCCTATTGAAGAAGTGGAACCCGCCGAAAATATATGGAAACGATTTGCTACCGGCGCCATGAGCTATGGATCTATTTCATGGGAAGCACATACAACGCTGGCAATTGCGATGAACAGGTTAGGTGGAAAAAGTAATACAGGTGAAGGTGGTGAAGATGAAAGAAGATATGAACGGTTACCTAACGGTGATTTTATGCGCTCCGCGATAAAGCAGGTAGCTTCCGCCCGGTTCGGTGTAACAAGCCAATACCTTACTGAAGCGGATGAGTTACAAATAAAAATGGCACAGGGCGCTAAGCCCGGCGAAGGTGGCCAGCTACCCGGTCATAAAGTGGATGAATATATCGGAAAAACCAGGCATTCAACACCCGGAGTAGGATTGATTTCGCCACCTCCGCATCATGACATCTATTCTATCGAAGACCTGGCTCAATTAATTTTTGATCTTAAAAACGCCAACCGCCAGGCACGCATTAATGTAAAACTGGTTTCAAAAGCAGGGGTAGGAACCATTGCTGCCGGAGTTGCCAAAGCAAAAGCCGATGTAATTCTGATTTCAGGGTATGATGGCGGAACAGGTGCCTCTCCTATCAGTTCATTAAAACATGCAGGCCTGCCATGGGAACTGGGCCTCGCCGAAACACACCAGACACTGGTAAAAAATAAATTGCGCAGCAGGGTAGTTGTTCAAACTGACGGACAATTGAAGACTGGTAGAGATATAGCTATTGCTACACTTCTTGGCGCTGAGGAATGGGGTGTTGCAACAGCGGCATTGGTTGTTGAGGGATGCATTATGATGCGTAAATGTCATCTCAATACCTGCCCTGTTGGAGTAGCCACACAGGATGAACATTTAAGAAAACGCTTTACTGGAAACGCTGATCATGTGGTAACACTATTCAAATTTTTAACAAAGGAATTAAGGGAAATCATGGCCGAGCTTGGCTTTAGAACAGTGAATGAAATGGTAGGCCAGGTAGATTACCTCGAACAAAGAGACAATATTACCAACTGGAAATACCGGAAACTAGACCTTTCTCCTGTTCTGTACAAAGAACCTGCTTCCTTATATACCGGTTTGTATAAAACGGATGAACAGGATCATGGTTTAGCCGGGGTATTAGACTGGCAACTGGTTAAAGCAGCCCAACCAGCGCTTGAAAGCCTGGAAAAAGTTTCCGCTGAGTTTGCAATCAGGAATACAGACCGGACGGTGGGTACTATCCTTTCTAACGAAATAACTAAACTTTATAAAGCAGCAGGCCTGCCGGATAACACCCTGCATTTTAAATTTACCGGTACTGCCGGACAAAGCTTTGGGGCTTTCAATACTAAAGGAGTTACCTTGGAACTAGAGGGTGATTCCAATGACTATTTTGGAAAAGGTTTAAGCGGCGCAAGGCTGATAGTATATCCTTCACATGAGGCTACTTTTGTCCCGGAAGAAAACATCATCATTGGCAATGTTGCATTTTACGGTGCTACATCCGGGGAAGCTTTTATCAGGGGTAAGGCGGGTGAACGCTTTGGTGTCCGCAACTCGGGTGCTAACGTAGTAGTTGAAGGTGTTGGCGACCATGGCTGTGAATATATGACCGGAGGCAACGTAATAATTTTAGGGGAGACTGGAAGAAATTTTGCAGCAGGCATGAGCGGTGGTATTGCCTATGTTTATGATGTAAAAAATCAATTTGCTTCGTTGTGCAACATGGAAATGATCGACCTGGATAGTTTAACGGACGACGATGAGCTGCTGTTACAGGATATGATCAATAAGCATTACTCCTATACAGGTAGTTCAGTTGCCCGGTTTATATTAAATGATCTTGAAAACCAGGTGAAAAATTTCGTGAAAGTTTTCCCTAAGGATTACAAAAAAGCTTTAAAAGCCAACGCTGAAAAAGGCAGGGCTCTAAAAGTATAGCTGACTATCATTTTCAACATGAAGGTGAATCTGCCTCAGGAATAGATGACCTGATTTCGTTAAAAATTCATTTATTAATTTATACTAGGTTAAAAAAAACGCTCTAAGGCGGATTGTGGAGGATACAACAATGGGCAAACCAACAGGATTTATGGAATTTACAAGGGAACTACCCGCTAAGCGTTTGCCACGAGAAAGGATTCATGATTTCAAGGAATTTATAGAAAGATATGGTGATGAAAAGTTAAACCAGCAGTCAGCCAGATGTATGGATTGTGGTATACCATTTTGCCATAACGGCTGTCCTTTAGGTAATATCATTCCCGAATTCAACGATGCAGTATACCGTAAAAACTGGCTGGAGGCTTATGAAATATTAAGTTCTACTAATAATTTTCCGGAGTTCACCGGGAGGATTTGTCCGGCGCCTTGTGAAACAAGTTGTGTGTTAGGCATAAATCAACCTGCGGTAACTATCGAAGAAATTGAAAAGCACATCATTGAGATCGCGTTTGACAAGGGTTTTGTACAACCCCGGAAACCAAATTTGCGTACCGGTAAAAGAGTTGCGGTAGTAGGATCTGGTCCGGCCGGACTAGCCGCCGCCGCCCAGCTAAATCTCGCTGGCCACTTAGTTACTGTTTTTGAAAGAGACGATGCCCCAGGGGGCCTCCTTCGTTATGGGATTCCGGATTTTAAACTTGAAAAATGGGTTATCGACAGAAGATTAAAAGTGATGGAAGAAGAAGGAATTGTGTTTAAGTGCAACGCAAATGTGGGTGTTGATATTAGTATCAATGATCTGTTAAGGGAGTATCATGCTATCGTGCTTTCCGGTGGTTCAACGATGCCACGAGATCTTACTATTCCGGGCCGTGAACTGAAAGGTGTTTACTTTGCCATGGAATTTTTAAAACAACAAAATAAACGGCTTATAAAAAAAGATGTTGGTGGCGAGGACATTTTTGCTACCGGTAAAAATGTTGTTGTAATAGGTGGTGGAGATACCGGCAGTGATTGTGTAGGTACTTCAAATCGCCATGAAGCAAAAAGTATTACGCAGTTTGAGCTGATGCCACGTCCACCGGACAACAGAACGGAATATATGCCCTGGCCTACTTATCCAATGACGCTCAAAACATCTTCTTCTCATGAAGAAGGCGCTGATCGTCGCTGGGGAATAGCTACCAAAGCATTTATCGGCGATGAAAATGGGAATTTAAAAGCGCTAAAAATCGTTGACCTCACCTGGAAATTTGCGGAGCAGGGCAGACCGGCAGGTTTTGAAGAACAAGAAGGTACAGAAAAAGAACTTCCATGTGAGTTGGCGCTGCTTGCGATGGGCTTTGTACATCCGCAACACCAGGGTCTTATCCAGGAACTGGGGGTTGAATTAGATGAGAGAGGCAATGTTAAAGCATCAGAGAAAATGTATCAGACAAATATTGCTAAAGTTTTTACCGCTGGTGATATGCGCCGGGGCCAGTCTCTGGTAGTATGGGCGATAAGTGAAGGGAGAGAATGCGCGCGGAAAGTAGATGAATACCTGGTGGGGTATTCGTTACTGGAAAGCAAGGACCACCATTTAGCTAGTTTTTGAAAGTATTAGATAGTGTTGTATCGAATACAGCCTTATTAATTGTGAAGTTAGCTTTCAGCAACAGTATAACGCAGGCGTTATGTTTCATTTAAAATTAAAATAACTGGAATTATAATAAGTCGATTACCAACGGTAAAATGGTCCATATTTTATTCAAAAGCATCAGGCGGAAATTTTATAGCTTATGAAAGAAGTCGGCATCAAACATTTAAATGTTTTTCCACATCAAGCCTATACTTACGACTTATCGGCAACTCATGTTTCCATATGCCGATTGTTTGGTTGGTGAAGAACTCAATCTTGTTTATGGCAACAATAAAAGACCGGTGGATGCGCACAAATAAATGAGGAGAGATCATTTGTTCAATTGATGAAATGGGTTGCTTGCTTATAATTATTTTTTCTTTTGTAATTACTTTTATATAGTCTTTAATGCTTTCGATATAAACAATATCATCCACGTTTATCTTAATCATTCTTCTATCTGAGCGGAGATATATAAAGGCTTCGCAATGTTCGTCTTTCAGGGAAGGATCAATTGAAACCTGATCTGCCGGAGCATGATGCAAACGGGTGACTTTGTTTACAGCTTTTAAAAATCGTTCAAATGAAATGGGCTTTAGTAAATAATCTACGGCATCAAGTTCAAAGCCTTCAAGTGCGTATTTTCTAAAAGCGGTGGTAAAAATAACTTTAGGCGGATTGGTTAGTGTCCGCATAAAATCAGTATTAAGAATATGAGGCATTTGAATATCCAGAAATAAAAGCCCTACCTGGCTATTTTGCAATACGGCTAACGCATCTACTGCATTAGCGCAAACTGCAGCAAGTTCCAGCGAAGGGACAGACATAATATATTTCTGAATAAGCTGTTGTGCAGGCGGCTCGTCATCCACAACAAGGCAAATTATTTTTTTTGTTCTATTGCTTTAATATTATGGTTATTGAATATTTTCATTCTAAGGAAACGGCATATACATGCTCTATAAATTCTTATCCGTTTATCTGATTCACCGGTATTTGCATATTTGCAGTAAAGCTGTTTACAGTTGATTTAATTGTTAACATATAATTTGAATGATACAATAGTTCAAGCCTTTTTCTAACATTATTCAATCCAATCCCTCTTTTTGCCGTAGCAATTGCGTGAGATGGTTTGCTGTTTGATACTTTGAAATGCAGAGAATCATCCTCCAAAAATATTGACATATGGATCCATGGATTATTTCGCATTTTACTGGTACCGTGTTTAAAACAGTTTTCCAGAAAGGGTATCATAAGAAGTGGAGCGATTGATTTATTTTTAAAATCACCTGATATTTCTGACTCTATGTCAAGGTTGTTTCCGTAACGTATTCGTTCCAGTTCAAAATAATCCATTATTATTTTCAATCCTGCAAACACGGGCTATGTGGCTCCTGTATTCGATGGAGCATGGGTGCCCACACCTCCGGCTATGATTAACCCTCCGGCAAATCCCTATATATCGAACGCCCGTCCTTTTCTTACAGAGGACCTAACAGCCGTTGCACCTGCTTTGTCCTTTGCTTATTCTGAAGAAACCAGTTCCGATTTCTATAAAATGGTTAAAGAGGTTTACGATGTTTTTCAAACATTAACCACCGAACAAAAAAACATTGCATTGTTTTGGGTGGACCAGGGTAACGGTTTAGGTTACACGCCAGTTAGTCATAATATGTTATTTGTAACACAGGCGATTGAACAAACGAAAGTGAACCTGGCAGTGCTGCAGAAGCTTATGCTAAAGCCGGTATAGCAGAACGCGAGTCTACTATTGTATGTTTTCGGGGTAAGTATAAATACAACCTGCTTAGACCTGTGACTTATATCCGCAAATTGACGGATCCCAAATGGCTACCTTTCATACCTACACCTCCTTTTCCTGAGTACCCTGTTGCTCATGCGTTAATAACCGCCGCCGTTGTGCAGGCGGTAAGCAATGTGTTAGGTGATCACGTAAGTGTTACAGATCATGCCTACAATTTCAGGGGCTGGTCACCCAGAACATATCCAACACTATTTGAAGCAGCTGGAGAGTCAGGAATTTCACACCTTTATGGAAGCATCCATTACCGTGTCTCTATTAATGTAAGCTTGTCTTTAGAACGGGATCTGGTCAATCTTATTGGAAATATAAAATTGCGTGACCGGCAATCTATTTACTAAACGGTCGAATGATAAAAGTGGAGTTTAACTGTGCGGTAATTTATTGAAGATAACCCGAAGATATATAGTTGACAATCCAATGTTAAGCGTTGAGGTTGTTATCTATATACAATGTTCTAATAAAATCAGGTCTTAATCGGAAAGCCGTTAGATGACTTAACTTACATTAGTGGTTGTCAGTAGTCCTCTGGTTTTTTGCAGATAAACAGATTTTCCATATTAAATTTTAAGTTCAATAAAAAGCTGAAACTGCAATAAACATCGCAGGTGAACGCACTTCTAAACTTACTAAATTAAATTTTTTTCTTTTGCAACAAGTTGGTAAGTTTGAAATGCAATAGAAATTGTTTTATTTCGGGCAGTTATAATGATTTAAATTGACTTATTTTAACTGTTGCATTCTTTTCCTGTAACACTTCGGAGTATAAAAGTTTTTTCCTTATTTTAATTCGTACCGGCCAGTTTAAGAAATCAACGAGCATTGCATTAAGCTAGCTACTCGTTGTTAAGTGCTATAATCAAATTAAAATCTGCTATATGAAGAAATCTCCACTTAAAGTTGCATTATTATTATTTTCGTTTTTACTCTTTCTTACTTCACCTTCCCACGCTCAAAATAAAACAGTAACCGGTAAGGTCAATGATAACACAGGCGCAGCTCTTTCGAATGTTTCCGTACAGGTAAAAGGGACTAATACGGGAACCTTCACCGGAACTGATGGTGTCTTCCAAATTAATGTTTCTTCCCGCAATTCCAGGCTGGTTTTTAGTTTTGCCGGCATGGCGACCCAGGAAGTATCTGTAGGGGATCAAACCACCGTTAATATACAATTTCAGACAGGGGATAATTCACTGGGAGAAGTGGTTGTTATAGGGTATGGCACTGCCCGCAAGTCTGATCTTACGGGCGCAGTAGCAACAGTTAAATCGGATAAATTATTAGACAGGCCATCTACCAATATATCCCAGGCGCTGCAGGGCAGGGTTGCCGGAGTAGACGTTACTGTAAATACCAGCGCTCCCGGAGAGGCAGCCAAGGTACGTATTCGGGGTATCAGTTCTATCAATTCAAGCCTTGATCCCCTGTATGTTGTGGATGGTGTTATTGGTGTAGACGCTAACACCCTGAACCCGAATGACATCTCTTCTGTTGAAGTTTTGAAAGACGCCTCCTCTACCGCTATCTACGGAGCGAGGGGTGCAAACGGTGTTATTATCATAACTACTAAACGCGGAATCAAAGGTAAAAGCCGTATTTCTTATGATAATTATATTTCCCTGAATACATTAGAAAGACATTTGAAAGCATTGAATGCACAGGAATTTATGGACGTGTATAACCTTGCCTATAAAAATGCCGAAAAATATGATTCATTAGGCTTTGCCCAGGGAAAATACAAAGCTAATAACCCTTTGAACTACCCGAAACTTTTTGATGCGAGCGGTAAGCCGTTGTATAGTACAAATTGGGAATCAGAAGTGTATAAGCCATCCGTTAGCAATAATCATCAGCTAACAGTGCAGGGTGGTAGCGAAAAATCTACTTACAGCCTTTCCTTAGGTTATCTGGATCAAAAAGGAATAATGATTGAATCCTGGTTCAAACGGTATTCTGCCCGCTTTACCATGGACAATGAAATAAATAAATGGTTGAAAATTGGTGGAAGTATTTCACTCGTTAAAAGCACTGAAAGACTGGTATCGGATGCCAATGGCGGATTGAACGTTTCACGAATGATCATTGAAGGAATTCCTATCATCCCTGTTAAATATCCGGACGGTACCTGGGGCGGTAACAGCGACTTTCCCGGAATGGAAGGAGGAAGCAACCCGGTGAATATCGCAAAAAACCGGTACACACTGATAAACAGAATGCGTACCCTGGGCAATGTTTATACTTTATTTCATCTTGCTAAAAATCTTGACTTTAAGTCAGACCTCGGATTTGACCTCAATTCCCAAAAAAATAATTTTTACTCCGGTCGCGAACTATCCTCCCTTTCATTAAATGAAAGAGGGGTGGCAAGCATCAGTAACGCGCTGTCAACATATTGGCAAAGTGAAAATTATTTTACCTGGAACAAAGAAATAAATTCGAAACAGAGACTTACCGCTTTGCTAGGACTTTCCTGGCAGAAAAACTATTCGGAATTTGCTTCTGAAAGTGTATCTAATTTTATTGATGATTATTGGGGTTGGCATAATTTAAGTGCGGGTACCGGAGACCGTGGAATAGGCTCTTCTGATAACACCTGGACGATGAATTCTTACTTCGCGCGACTAACCTATAACATAAGCGACAAATATTTATTTACTGCAACCGGCCGGTACGACGGATCTTCCAAATTCGGAAAAAATAACAAGTACGCCTTCTTTCCTTCTGCCGGTGTTGCATGGCGTATATCTGAAGAAGATTTTCTAAAGGGCAATGCGCTTATAAGTAACCTTAAACTCAGAGGTAGTTATGGTTCTACCGGTAACCAGGAGATTGGCACTTATAACTCAATTCAATTGCTGGGTTCGGGTACTACTTTATTCAACGGGCAAAGGCAGCCTACGGTATTTCGCCAAAGCTTTGGAAACCCTGACCTGAAATGGGAGCGCGTAAATCAGGCTGATATCGGATTGGAAGTAAGTTTGCTGAGTAACCGTATAAATATCAATGCAGACTATTATCACAGGGTCACTAAAGATCTCTTATTAGCGGCACCGATCCCCTGGACTTCAGGTTTGTCAAGTGTTACCCAAAATATAGGTTCACTGCAAAATACCGGGATTGAACTGACATTAAATACACAAAATATAAAGGCAAAAGATTTTAGCTGGACATCGGATATAAATTTCACCGCCAACAAAAATAAGATTCTTCACCTCGGTATAAACAATGATGATATATATCCGGGTCCGTGGTTTTTAGGTGAAACAAACATCTTACGTGTAGGCTGGGCTATCGGCACATTCTGGGGTTATCAAAGAGAAGGAGTCTGGGGTGAAAAAGAAGCCGCAGAAGCTGCAAAGTATAACCTCAAACCAGGAGATCTAAAATGGAAGGATCAGAATAATGATGGTAAAATTAACGATGCTGATCTCACCAGGCTTGGTCAGGCTTATCCAAAATGGACGATGAACATCTCTAATACGTTCAACTATAAAAGTTTTGATTTTACGTTTGATATCCGTGTTGTCGGAGGTGTTAACACCGTAGCTAATTACTATCACTCAACAGAAGACAGGCAGGCCATCGCTAATAGCCTGGCGACAGTAAAGAATGCATGGTCTCCCCAGAATCCTAACAGCCATATCGCTGAAGTAAGGTATTATGGTTCTTCTTATCAAACGCATATAGACAGCTGGTGGGTGCAGGATGGCTCCTTTGTACGCGGTCAGAACTTTGTTCTCGGGTATACATTACCGGCATTAAGCATGAGCAGGTTGAATATTGACAGGTTACGGTTTTATGTAAGTGCACAAAATCTTTTCGTTATTACAAAGTATACCGGTTATGATCCTGAAGTAAATACTTTTGGGGGGCAGCTCACCCAAAATCAAGACTTCTTTCCGTATCCTCATCCGAGGATATTAAATGTTGGCCTAAACCTGTCTTTCTAAACTGCTAAACAGATCATCATGCAAAAAGCTTTAAATATATTGATCATCGCACTGGCAATTAGTGCAAATTCATGCACGAAGTTTCTTGAAGAAAAACCAACTGGTTCTTTAACCCCTCAATCAAATGTTACAAGTCCTACTATAGCCCGGGCTTTTGCAAACTCATCGTATGGAAGTCTTACAACCTTAGACCGTGGTAGTGGCGGTTATGGTGGTAATACGGCAGCATTGATGGAATACATGGCAGGTAAAGCCTCCGGAAATGCCCAGACAGAAAGTAACCGTTTTTATAATCTCACTTATGATGCGCAATCTTTTTATATAGATACATGGTGGCAGGGCCTCTTTTCAGGTATAGCCAACTGTAATCTTGCATTACAAAAAATTGCAGAAATCCCACAGGATACAGCCGCAAAAGCAAATATGCTGGCAGAGGTGCATGCAATCCGGGCACTTTATTACTTTTACCTCGTTCGTATGTATGGCGATGTGCCTGCAACTACGGAAGTAGTTTCCGACCTTAATAACGTAAGGCCAAAACGGGCTTCCGTTAAAGAGATTTATGATAAGATCATCATTCCAGACTTATTGACGGCGGAAACTTCAACCCTGCCCTGGCAGGATAATACAGGCAAAGTTTCTATGGGTGCTGTTAAATCCCTGCTTGCTGAGGTTTACCTTACATACGCCGGCGCTCCTGTTAAAGGCGGTGCGGACGCTTATAAACAATCGGCAAGCCGTTCTAAAGATGTTATGGAAAAGGGTGGTTATTCAATGTTTACGGAGTATACCGATATGAGTAATCCTGCTAACAAGAATAAAGGAGAATTTATCTGGCAAGTTCAGTTTGCGGCGGGTATTAACGATAACGACCTCACGGCTAAATCTCTACCTCAATACCAGGACATTGCCGTGTATTCAGATGAATTTGGCGGGCTGCAACCCACCACTCAATTTGTAGAAAGTTTCCCGGCAGGCGACAAGCGCACTAAAGAAAGGCAATTCTTCTATACGAAATATACTAAGAATACTTCCAGGACAGATACAGTTATACTTGGCGGTTACTATATCTACAAATGGTTTGATATTCAGGCGGTAACTAACACTGCTCACTCTGATCTGAATTATACTATTTACCGGTTGGCGGATATAATCCTTATGTATGCTGAAGCTTCAAACCAGGCAGAGGGTGCGCCAAATGCCATGGCCATAAAGGCTGTTAACCAAATACGCCAGAGGGCCGGTCTTTCGCCTATAGGGCTAATGAATAAAGATGATTTTGAAAAAGAAGTCTGGAACCAGCGTTATTTTGAACTGTGTTATGAAGGTAAAACCTGGTTTGACATGTTACGGACACGAAAAGTTCGCAATGATATTACTCGTAATTATGATGACTTTGTTGGACATAAAACAGTTTGGGGTAAAACGCTTACCGAAAATCAACTTCTTTTTCCTATTCCTTTGAGGGAAATAAATAATAATCCTAATCTTACACAGAATAAAGGTTTTTAGACAATTGTATAGCAGATCGATGTAAAAGGTTGTAGTTTATCAGCGGAAGAAGAAGCCTCGAAAAAGTTCAGAGTAAATCAAAAGTTTAATAACAATGACTACTTTTCTTTTCCGAGGCTTTTTTTGTTTAGCGATAATGTATAGAATAAGCTATCAGTTCTTCAAAGCAACACTTAATAAACAATATTTTATTTTCACTAAGCTACCCGGCGAAAGTATATTGCCAGACACAGGTACACTTGCCGCGAGGCTCCTGGTACTGCCGTAAGCATACAAGTAAGCTCTGGGTGTTGCATGCTTCAGCATCCCTGAAGTTTTGAATGTCGTCCCAGGCACAAGTAAATAGTCAGGTACACTACTCTAACTCCAGAGCCAGCCCTCATAGACATTTCAGACAAGCAATGCTGTTATAATGCTTACTTACAAAAATTTAAGTACCTTAAATTCCATACTTTAAAGTATTGATAATGTCGGTATTAATTAACTAGTTGGAATAAATAAAGCAATAAAAAAAATCAATATTAATTACATTATAATAATTTATATTTCAAAACTGATCAAATATGCAGTTACATAAATTGTATTTTCAATTAAACTGCATATATTTATTTTTATTTTATGTTTAAACAAATTAGTCTTCATGAAAAGCCTTACAGTTAAACAAGTCGCACCTTTCCTAGTATTATCTCTTATTGCGATTGCTTCAATTTTTGTTCCTACACTTCCTAACTTTAATGATCAGGGTAAGTACAATACCTCTGATATTGCATGGATTATCGTGGCGACGGCATTGGTCTTCCTGATGACACCCGGCCTTGCTTTTTTTTATGGTGGCATGGTTCACCGGAAAAATGTGATCTCAACAATGATCAAAAGTGTGGTAGCAGCCGGAGTAGTAAGTATTTTATGGGTAACGCTAGGATTTAGTCTTTGTTTTGGTGACAGCATCGGTGGTTTTATTGGCAATCCTTCCACGTTTTTATTTTTTAAAGGAGTCAATTCAGGTGCGCCGTTATTACATGGTGCTGCAACGCCTATGACTATCCCACTACTATTGTTTTCTCTTTTTCAGCTGATGTTTGCCATAATTACTCCCGGACTGGTAGTAGGTGCAGTAGCTGAACGCATTCGTTTTACTTCTTATATTCTTTTTATAGTGCTGTTTAGTTTATTGGTTTATGCCCCCCTTGCACATTGGACCTGGCATCCGGAAGGATTTCTGGCTAAGATGGGGGTGTTAGATTTTGCCGGTGGCACAGTGGTGCATATCTCCGCAGGTTGCGCAGCACTGGCAGGAGCGCTTGTACTGAAACGCCGGCAATCACACATCGATCATAAGGAAATTCCACCGGCGAACATTCCCTATGTTTTAATAGGAACGGGCTTGTTGTGGTTTGGTTGGTTTGGATTTAACGCCGGTTCAGCATTAGCGGCAAATCCTCTGGCAGTGTCTGCCTTTGCTACTACCAATACAGCTGCCGCCGCCGCGGGTTGCTCCTGGATGTTTTTTGATGTATTAAGAGGTAAAAAACCTTCAGTTCTGGGATTTTGTATCGGTGCCGTTGTTGGCCTTGTGGCAATTACGCCGGCTTCCGGTTTTGTGGCGATTCCTCAAAGTATCTTTATAGGCGTTTTTGCTGCTATTGTCTCAAACGTAGCCGTGTATTACAAATCAAAATCCAAGCTTGACGATACGCTTGATGTATTTCCCTGTCACGGTATCGGCGGAATGGTTGGCATGTTAATGACTGGTCTTTTTGCTACGACTGCTGTTAACAGTGCCGGTGCAAATGGCGCTCTCTACGGAAACTGGGCATTCTTTTTTATTCAATTAAAAGGCATGCTTATAGTTGTAGCATATAGCTTTACGGTTTCTTATGGCATCTTTAAATTAATAAACCTTATTCAGCCTATAAGAGTTAGTTCTGAAGAAGAAGCCCTGGGTCTTGATTCAACTCAACATAATGAAAACTACCTACAGGGAACCTTACTAGTAAAAAATAAAAATGGAGTAGAAGAGCATATACCATTAAGTATGTAATTATCTGACATATTTTGTAATTAGGGGAACTGGAAACAGCTTCCCCTATTTTTATGTATCATCACTAATAACTCCTATATAATAGAAATTTATATTTTTACTAAACTAAAAAAAAGTTGTAAATTTTTAGGATTTAAAAAGAAAATACTTATATTTATTTTATCGATTTAGCTTCTTTAAGACATACGTCGGTTATCATTTTTAATTTTGATTTATTACTAAAAATTAAGAATATCTGCAGTTAAATTTTGTATGATTATCTAGTGCAGCTGAGTTCTACTATTCTATTTTATAACTTAAAATGTTTATTTAGATGCTAAAAAAAACCCTTGTCTCAACATTTACGGCATTGTATGCGTTGATTGCCCATGCCCAAACGGAACCTACGCCGCCTGTCCCTCTCACCGCTCCTCCTCCAGTCCTATCAGTTACAGGCTCAGCTGACCTTTATTACAGGTATGATTTTTCCAAAAATCAAAATAATAACCGTACCAGTTTCACCAATTCACATAATAGTTTTGAATTAGGAATGGCAACAGTTAAAATAGCGCATAAGACAGCTAAATTAGAGATGGTAGCTGACCTGGGCTTTGGTAAGAGAGCCCGCGAATTTAGCTACACAGATGACAATGGAACAGGGAGAGATGTAATATTTAGCTCCATAAAGCAACTTTATATTAGTTATGCCCCTGCCCCATGGGTAAAATTTACAGGCGGCACCTGGGCTACACATGTTGGTTACGAACTAGTTGACGCTTATGCTAACCGTAATTATAGCATGTCCTACATGTTTACCAACGGACCTTTCTCACATACCGGTGTTAGAGCAGATCTGACAAAAGGAAAGAGCGGCTTTATGATTGGAGTAGCAAACGCGACAGACTATAAATATGTACCCTCCACCGGGCTGAATAAAAAATTCTTTCTTGCCCAATACAGTTATGCAGCTAGTGATAATTTTAAACTTTACGTCAATTATGTAGGCGGACAGGCGCCTGACACTTCTAAATCAAGCCAGTTTGATGCAGTAATAACAGCTAAGCTTACCAGTAAATTCAGTATTGGTTATAATGGTACCATTAATAATACCAGAACAAGGTCGGATGGTAAATTTAATACTGCCAGAAGTTGGTGGGGATCTGCCATTTACCTGAATCTTGATCCGTCAGGCTCATTTGGCCTTACCTTGAGAGGCGAGTATTTTTCTGATAAAAACAGCCTGAAAGTTTTTAATACTATCCCTGGTGGCGGATCTGTATTCGCGACGACCTTGTCAGCCAATTTCAAAGTAAGTTCCTTCATTTTCATTCCGGAACTTCGTTTAGACAATGCCAGCAAAGACATTTTTACCAAATCTAATGGTAATGCTACCTCTTCAGCCGGTAACTTTTTACTGGCAGCCATTTATTCATTTTAAAGACAAACACTTATAAATCCTATATCCAAGGGGATGCACATTATTTCAATAATGGGTCTTTCCCAACTAATTATAATAACCTTCAACATTTAATTGTATATACTTAAAAATTGAAAAATGCTTCTACAAAAATTCATATCTCAGCCGGGGAAGATCAATGCTATCAAACGTCAGGATCTTACCAAAAAAGAGAAATGGCAATTTGGGTTAACGATTTTTTTCGGAAAAATAATTGGGTTGCTGATTGTTTTATGCGCGATGAAAATCATACCTGGGTTAATCGCTACCAAAGTATATGCGGGAGATACTTATACGCCACATGAAACAACCCTCATCAATTCTGTAAACACCGTATGGACGCTTGTTGCCGCCTTTCTTGTATTCGGTATGCAGGCTGGCTTTGTTATGCTGGAAGCTGGCTTCGCCCGAACCAAAGAAACAGTGAATGTGTTGATGGAATGTATTTTTGATACCTGCATTTGTGGCATTTTATTCTGGGCAATAGGTTATGCCTTTATGTTCAGCCATGGCAATGGATTTATAGGTAATAACTGGTACTTTTTGTCTGGCGCTCCGGATACGTATGAAGCTACCGGCGTGCCTTTATTAGCCCATTGGATATTTCAATTCGCGTTTGCTGATACTACTTCTACCATCACTTCCGGCGCTATGATTGGCCGTACAAGTTTCCGTGGTGATATTCTTTACAGTATAGGAGTTACCGGTTTTATTTATCCTATCGTTGGTCATTGGGCCTGGGGACCGGATGGTTTCCTTGCAATGATGGGAACGGCAGGAAATTTCCTGCCGTCTCTTGGACAGGGTTTCCGCGATTTTGCGGGTTCTACCGTTGTGCATACAATTGGCGGAATGGTTTCTTTAGCCGGAGCTATAATTCTCGGTCCCAGAGCAGGTCGAATCTTTGCCCGTGATAATAAACTTCTTGGCGGATTACCACCACCTCATAGTCTTCCGCTTGCATCCCTTGGCGCATTTTTATTATGGTTTGGCTGGTACGGTTTTAATCCGGGAAGTACACTTTCCGCAATGGACGCCCAGGGCATCGGCCGTATTGCAGCAAATACAACCCTGGCGGCTTGTACCGGTGGTTTGGGCACAATGATATTCGGTGTTTGGTTTGGTCCAACAAAGGGTAAATTTGATCTTGCGTTAACGATTAATGGATTACTGGGTGGTTTGGTTGCTATTACCTGCCCGTGTTACTGGGTTTCTCCCCTGGGCGCAATAATACTTGGGTTTGTTGCCGGCATAGTGGTATACCTGGGTGTATATGTACTGGAGTGGTTTAGGATCGATGATCCAGTAGGTGCTGTTTCTGTGCACGGGTTCGCTGGAATCTGGGGAACACTTTCGCTGGGATTATTTGCCTGTGGTAAATATGGAGCAACAGGACCCACCGGTGCAGACAACGCCGCCCCCGTTGCCGGTTTGTTTTATGGTGGTGGGGCAAGTGTATTTAAGGCTCAGTTCATCGGGAGCATGATCATTACCTTTTCTACACTGATCGTTTCCCTGATCCTTATGTGGCTTATCAATAAATTGCCAAACCCATGGAGATTACGTGTAGAAGAACATGGTGAAACAAGTGCAGGAGGAATAGATGTTTTCGAACACGGGACAACGGCTTATCCTATCCAGTCTTAAATATTTATCTGTTACCGCTATCAGCAGTCAACTATCCGGAAGTACCAATGCGTCATATGTTCCTCCTGATAGTTGACGGCAGATAAACATCATGCCGAATTCCTGCCGGCATTTATAATACCGAAAGAACAGCGTATTACTAATTTTTCATACACCTCTTTCATCGGATCATTGACCAGGTCTTCTTCCATTTGTCTTATCCGGGCGATAGCAAATTGCTGAATGGTTGTTAATGGCAATACGATCCGTTCACGCATCTGTACTGACAACTGTTCTACAGGATAATCTGCCATCAATTCGGTATTACCGGAAAGAATAAATATATATTTCTGTGTAAGCTCATATTCATTGTAGACCATGTTCCATATTGCACCATATTTAGGATGGCCGGACAAAAATTCAGTAAGCGGGAAAAAACATTTCTTCATTGCCATCTCGCAGTTATCAATAAGCGTTTTGAAGAACATTGAATTTTTATACAATTGCTTTATTTCATGCAGCTGGCCTTTCTTATCGAGTTCCTGCAAAGCAATCCCTACACCATAGTAACCGGTTACATTCTGCTTTAGCTGACTCCATGCACCCACAAATGGTATTGCCCTCAGATCTTTTAAAGTCATTTTAGAACTGCCACCACGCTTAGCCGGCCTGCTCCCGATATTTGTTTCACTGTAAAAATTTAAAGGACTTACATGCATCAGGTATTCCATAAAGTCAGGATGGTTCTTTAAAGTGCTGTAAGCCTTAAAACTTTCTTCCGCGAGACGCTGTAACAAACTTTCTTCATTTGCTTCCAGCGTAACATATCTCGTAGAAAACAGATCGTTGGAAATACCGGCATTTAATAATTGTTCAATATTATACTGCGCAGAATCAATTGTGCCGAAATTAGAACTTACTGTTTGACCTTGTATGGTCAGTTGAATTTCTTTGTTAGAAATATTTTTACCCATTGAAGCATAAAACTTATGCGTCTTTCCTCCTCCCCTTGCCGGTGGCCCTCCCCGGCCATCGAAAAATACCACATCAATACCGTATGATTCAGAGACCTGAGTAAGTTTTTCTTTTGCTTTATAGATGCTCCAGTTAGCCATAAGATATCCACCATCTTTAGTTCCGTCAGAAAAACCTACCATTATAGTTTGTCTTTTATTCCGGCGGGTAAGATGGTCGTAGTAAACCGTATTTTCATACAGCGATTTCATGATCGCTTCCGCCTGCATTAGGTCTTCCACTGTTTCAAATAAGGGGACTATGTCAATATTGAGTGCTTCTTTTTTCCATCCGCTGAATAAAAATAATCCATAGACTTCCAGCACGTTCAATGCGCTGTTACATTGACTGATAATATACCTGTTGCAACCCATCTCTCCATTATTCCGCTGGATGTCTCTGACTGCTATCATAGTTTCCAGTGTGTCCCTGATTATCCCTTCTTCGTATAAAGCGATGTCAGCGTTTCCGCTTACTTCTATCAGTAACTTTTCTTTTTCAATTAATGGCAGGTTTATATAATTATCAGGCAGCAGTTTTTCATTTTTTGCGATGGTTTCCAGTACTTTTCCATGAACAGCACTTTCCTGGCGGATATCAAGAGAAGCAAAGTGTAATCCAAATACATGTACCTTATTAATCAGGTCGTCTGCCAGGTGCAGGAACAAACCATTGTGTTTGTAAATAAGTATGTTCCTTATTTCAAGAAGGGAGTCAATAATATATTGCTTGGTTAATTCCGTATGCTGTTCAGGGTTGAAAATATTATCATAAAGTTTTGTTTCAAGTTCGGTCAGTATACCGTCAACCCCTTTAAAAGTAAGTCGCCTTTTTAACTGGCGCACATCCGCATAATAACATTTAATAATAGCATCCCTAAGTGCATCAGCTACTTTTAAAGTAGTATCGACCCTTACATTTGGATTTCCATCCCTGTCACCACCGGGCCAGAAGCCCATGGTAATAATTGGGTTATTATCAGGAACCGTATCCGGAAACACATTCTTGAAAAAAGAAATAATATGTCCTGCCGCATCATAGAAAACATTTTCGAGATACCAGATTAAACTGATCGCTTCGTCGAACGGCGTAGGTTTTTGCTTTTTAAGAAAAGCCGTTTTACCTAACTGTTGCAGGTACATATTTATCTGGCTTGCATTGTTATCAGTAACGGCTTTAGAGAGATCGTTGATGATACCTAATACAGACCCCGGGTAGAACTGGGTAGGGTGCGCTGTCAATACCAACCTGATAGCAAAGTCATGAAGTTTGTCCGCTAACTGTTCTTCTTTATTATTATTGAGTACTTCTGATTCCAGTTGCTTAAGGCTTCCTAATCCCTGCACATCATGCACTTCTTTAAAGGCGGCATCTTCCAGCGCGTCAAACAATACCACCTGTCTTTCCACATACTGTATAAAACGAAACAGCACATCAACCTTATCTCTTTCCAGGACATAGGTCGTATGTTTCTGAAAAAATTCGTCGATTATTTGTACCGGGCTTTGCCTTTTTTTATAACCATCTTCACAGTAAGTTAGAAGAAGGGACAATAGGATTCCCGTTCTTTCTATACGATGGAAAGGCAACGAGTTGAAGAAGCTGTTGTATAGCTGAAACTTAAGGCCAACATAATCTTTAAAATGCTGCAGACCATAGGAAGACTGATTAGACATATAATATTAGTATGAAGTTAAGCATGAATCACCGATGAATGGTATCAGCTATCAGTAAGCTATCAGGGGATCAACGCTTGATGCGTTTCTTCCTTATGGCTGACGGCTCTGATAGCATTTTTACAGCAAGCGGCAAAGACGTTACGGGGATTGAAAATACTGCAAATTTTTCAATTCGTTTTAGCGTTCCAATCAATTTACCTACCTTCGAAATTCGTTTAAAGATTGTCAGAAACCTATTATCATACCGCTTCTTTTACTTTTACCGCGCCATCTGCTACACGCATTGTTATCATTACAACCCGCTAAGGGTTGTATCTTGCTATATTATCCCATGGGCTCGATGCTGGTTCAGGAAAATTTTTTCTGCACTACACAATTTATAATACAATCAGTTAATCCATAGTTATGAAGGTTTTAAAATTCGGAGGCAGTTCCGTTGCTACTGCTGACAATATTAAGCGGGTGGTATCAATTATAAAAGATAACATTATCGATGATAAAGTGGTAGTGGTTTTATCAGCGATGGGTGGTGTAACGGACTTGTTGATACAATGCGGCACCCTTGCTTCAATAGCAGATGAATCTTATAAAATTAAACTACAGGAGATAGAGCAACGACATCTTGAAACAGTCAAGTCACTCATTCCTGTTTCTCAGCAAAGCAGTATTCTAAGCTGGGTTAAAAAGCGTTGTAATGAACTGGAAGATATTTGTAACGGTGTCTTTTTACTGGGTGAACTTTCCGACCGCACTAAAGACCGGATCGTTAGTTATGGAGAACATATCTCTTCTCAGATTATTTCTTCCCGGCTTAAAGCGGAAGGCATTGAAAATACCTGGAAAGATGCAAGGGATCTTATTATTACCGATGCCGGCTTTACGCATGCTACAGTTGATTTCACCGCCACTAATCAAAACATCTTAAACTTTTTCAATGCTGCACCTGGTTCATTGTTTATACTGCCAGGATTTATTGCATCCGATACAAGCGGTGCTACCACTACATTAGGAAGAGGTGGCTCTGATTTCACCGCTGCAATAATTGGCGCCGGCACTAACGCATCAGTGGTACAAATCTGGACTGATGTATCCGGTATGATGACCGCAGATCCCAGGCTTGTCGCCAACACCCGCATCATCCGTCACATCTCTTACCAGGAAGCTATGGAGCTTTCCCATTTCGGAGCAAAAGTTATCTATCCACCCACTATTCAACCCTTGTTGAATAAAAATATTCCGGTATGGATAAAAAATACTTTCGCCCCTGAAGATGATGGCACCATCATTGAAAGTGAAGCCCTGCAGCATGAAGGTAGTATCCGTGGAATAACAAGTATCGACAATATAGCGCTGTTGAGTCTTGAAGGCAGTGGCATGATAGGTATTCCCGGTTTCTCAAAGCGTTTGTTTGAAGTATTGGCCAACAATCGTGTCAATGTCATTCTTATCACGCAGGGTTCGTCTGAACATTCCATTTGTGTAGGTGTTCAGAAAAACAATGCTGCAAAAGCAAAAGAAGCAGTAGACGATGCATTTGCGTTTGAAATAAAATCAGGAAGAGTTGATCCTCTTGTTATCGAAAACAATTTAGCCATCATTGCACTGGTAGGCGATAACATGAAAAGCCATCCCGGGATCAGTGGAAAGATGTTTGGTGCGATAGGAAGGAACGGTGTGAATGTAAGAGCCATTGCACAGGGATCTTCCGAAAGAAATATCTCCGCGGTGGTGTCAACAAATGATGTAAAAAAAGCGATTAATGTTTTACATGAGGAGTTTTTTGAGACTACGTACAAACAAATGAACCTCTTTATTACAGGCGTCGGTAATGTTGGAAGCAAGCTGATAGCACAAATCCAGCAACAGCAACAATACCTTCAGGAACACCTGCGCTTACAAATTAAAGTTGTTGGCATCGCTAACAGTAAGAATATGTTTTTTAATGATGATGGTATAGATTTAAAAAACTGGCGGGAAGCTTTGGAAAAAGCGGAGACCATGAACCTGCAACAATACACCGATATTATCCGCTCTAAGAACCTACGCAATTCAGTGTTTACAGATATTACAGCGGATGATAAAGTAGCCATGTGCTATAGTAATCTACTGCAAAAAAGTATTTCAGTGGTGGCATGTAATAAAGTAGCATGCTCTTCTCCATATGAATATTATAGAAAATTAAAAGACCTTGCCCGTGAATTTAATGCTATGTTTCTCTTCGAAACAAATGTAGGCGCAGGGTTACCGGTCATCGGCACACTAAATGATCTTTTAAGAAGCGGTGATAAAATAAATAAAATCGAAGCGGTACTCAGCGGCACACTGAATTTTGTTTTCAATAATTATAATGGTGAACTACCCTTTGCCGAAGTAGTGAAACAGGCACAGGATGAAGGTTACACGGAGCCTGATCCACGCCTCGATTTAAGTGGTACCGACGTAATGCGTAAGATTATGATACTGGCCAGGGAATCCGGTGAAAAAATGGAAATGGAAGAAATCCTTAACAACTCATTCATGCCGGTGTCATGCATGGAAGGCGATGTTCAGCATTTTTATAAAGAAATGGCAAAAGAGGAACAACATTTTAAAAATTTATATCTTGAAGCCGCCGCCGCCGGTAAGAAATTAAAGTTTGTCGCCAGGTATGAAAATGGCAAAGCTGATGTTGGCTTACAACATATCGATCCTAGTCATGATTTTTATCACTTGTATGGAAAAGACAATGTAGTTTTATTTTACACGAACCGGTATGTTCAACAACCGCTGGTAGTAAAGGGTGCGGGTGCGGGTGCAGAAGTTACCGCTTCGGGCGTGTTTGCAGATATTATCAGGGCAGCAGGTTGATAGCAATCAGCTTGCCGCAGATCAAAGCCTGGTGTGCATTCTGCCTGACTGTTAATAGCTAACAGCTAATATTTAATGAGATTAGTATAAAGTTTATACCAACTATGAAACAGGAGCAGCCGCAGGTAAAAACAATGGAAGGATCACACATTACTGTAGCGAGTCCTGCAAGTATAGCCAACCTGGTTTGCGGATTTGATATCCTGGGGTTATCACTCAACAGCCCCGAAGATATCATGCGCATTTATTACAGCAACACTCCTGGCATTCGCATTCAACACGTAGATGGATATAACCTGCCAACCATACCAGAGCAAAATGTTGCCGGAGCCGCGCTGCTGGCTTTAATGCAGGAGCTTCCGCAAGAAGCCGGATTTGATATAGTAATTGATAAGCGGATAAAACCCGGTAGCGGACTCGGTTCCAGCGCAGCAAGTGCCGCTGGTATCGTTGTGGGCGCGAATCATTTGCTTGGAAATATTTTTTCTAAAGAAGACCTGGTAAGATTTGCTATGGCCGGAGAGAAAGTTGCTTCCGGTGTAAAACACGCGGATAACATCTCGCCTTGTATTTATGGAGGGGTCACACTTATCCGTTCTATCTTTCCTCTTGATATTATTCCTCTGTCGTCACCGCCAATGTACGTAACCATAGTACATCCGCAGATTGAAGTGAAGACATCCGATTCGCGGCAGATCCTGCGGAAAGAAGTGTTATTAAAAGATGCTATCAGGCAATGGGGTAATATCGCCGGACTCGTAACAGGCCTCTTAAAAAACGATTACGAACTCATAAGCCGGTCACTGGAAGATGTAATTATCGAACCGGTCAGAAGTATTTTGATTCCCGGTTTTGCGGAGGTAAAATTAATGAGTAAAGAAGCAGGCGCCCTGGGTGGTGGTATTGCCGGCTCGGGCCCTTCTATATTTATGCTTAGCAAAGAAGAAGCCATCGCTTTTGAAGTAGAGAAGGTAATGAAAATAATTTTTAATAAAATTGGAATTGCCTATCATACCTACGTAACTACAATTAATCAACGGGGTGTAAGGATAACAGACAATGAACCGGAGATGGGTGAATAAACGCGGAATTATAAAACTTGTTTATATTTTCTTATCGGCAATCTGTGAATCAAGTCACCGATCTGCTGACCGCTCTGATGGATGAAAACGAGTAGTTAAATAATTAATGCAAGAACAATAAACGATGAAATATTTCAGTACCAGTAATCATTCTCCTAAAGCAGATTTTAAAGAAGCAACTCTCAAAGGTCAGGCTCCGGATAAAGGATTATACTTTCCTGAAAAAATCCCTTCTTTGCCAGAAGACTTTCTTAAAAACATCACCAGCTTTTCAAACGAAGAAATTGCGTACAAAGTTATTCATCCTTATATTGGCGAAACCATTCCTGAGAATAAGTTAAAACATATTATCAGTGAAACAATTAATTTTGATTTTCCGCTTGTTAAGATAGAGGAAAACATTTATTCTTTGGAACTGTACCATGGTCCTACCCTTGCTTTCAAAGATGTAGGCGCCAGATTTATGAGCAGGTGTCTTGAATACTTTGTAAAAGACGGAAATAAAAAAGTAACTGTATTAGTGGCAACTTCCGGTGATACCGGCGGCGCGGTCGCCAGCGGATTTTTTAATGTGGAAGGAATTGATGTGGTTATCCTGTACCCTTCCGGCAAAGTAAGCAGCGTACAGGAATTGCAGTTAACTACATATGGAAATAATATTACTGCTCTTGAAATAAACGGAAACTTCGATGATTGCCAGTCGCTTGTTAAAAAAGCTTTTGCCGATACCGAATTAAATGAACAATTATTTCTTACATCTGCCAACTCAATTAACGTTGCCAGATGGTTGCCACAACAATTTTATTACTTTTTTGCTTATCGTCAGTGGCAGAATAAATCCACTCCGCCGGTCTTCAGTGTACCTAGTGGAAATTTTGGTAATATCTGTGCAGGATTGCTTGCCCATCGGTCAGGGTTGCCCGTTAGTCATTTCATAGCTGCCTGTAATGCCAATAAAATATTTCCTGAATTTATGAAGACGGGCGATTACATTCCTGCAAAAGCGGTGGCTACCATATCCAATGCAATGGATGTAGGCGATCCAAGTAATTTCGTACGGATACTCGAATTGTTCAACAAAGAATTTCCGTCGCTAAAGGAGATATTAACAAGTTGTAGCATTTCAGATAATACAACTGCTGAAACAATAAAAGAGGTGTATAACGGTAATAGATATCTGCTGGATCCTCATGGAGCGGTTGCTTATGCCGGTTTAAAACAATATCTTTTTAATCATCCGTCAGACAAAGGCATTGTTCTCGAAACAGCACACCCGGTAAAATTTTATGATGTGGTAGAACCAATCATCAATCAAAAAGTTCCCATACCGAATACGGTTAAGGCTTTACTGGGAAAAGAAAAAACCAGTATCAGGATGGATCCCGATTATAATACTTTGAAAGATTATTTGCTGATGAAAGGATAAGAATTTTAAATGCAGCGGAAACGCAAAAGATAAAAAGCCATTCACTTTCGTAAATGGCTTTTTTTTGAGACTTTATTCAGATCTTCTATTAATCAAATTTTAAATCCAATCCCAATCCTCTCAACTCGTGAACCAATACATTGAATGATTCGGGGATGCCTGCTCTTGGAATATTATCACCCTTAACGATGGCTTCATACGTTTTTGCACGACCAATGATATCATCTGATTTAAGCGTCAGCAATTCCTGCAGGATGTTAGATGCACCATAAGCTTCCAGTGCCCAAACCTCCATTTCACCAAAACGCTGTCCACCAAACTGAGCCTTACCACCAAGAGGTTGCTGTGTGATCAAACTATAAGGTCCAATTGAACGGGCATGCATCTTATCATCCACCATGTGATGAAGCTTGATAATGTATATGATGCCGACAGTAGCCTTCTGGTCAAAGCGATCACCTGTTTCCCCGTCGTACAAATAAGTATGACCGAAGCTCGGTAAACCAGCCTGTGAAATATGATCGGCGATTTCTTCAACACTTGCTCCATCGAAAATTGGTGTCGCGAACTTCAATCCAAGTTTTTCACCGGCCCAGCCAAGAACTGTCTCATATATCTGGCCGAGGTTCATACGTGAAGGCACGCCCAACGGATTCAATACGATATCAACTGGTGTCCCGTCTTCAAGGAACGGCATATCTTCCGCACGAACGATTTTAGCGACAATGCCTTTGTTTCCGTGACGGCCGGCCATCTTATCTCCAACTTTTAACTTACGTTTTACCGCAAGATAAACCTTGGCTAGTTTTAATACACCTGCAGGTAATTCGTCGCCAATGGAAATATTAAATTTCTCTCTTTTGTAACGGCCTAATTCTTCATTATATTTAATACTATAATTGTGGAGTAAGGTATTGATCGGGTTGTCGGTATTAGCATCACCTGTCCATCCTAATGGATTAACATTAAGGTAGTCAATGCCTGTTAAATTTTTCTGAGTGAATTTAGCACCCTTGCCGATCAGCACTTCTCCAAAATTATTATTTACACCTGCAGAGTTATGATCCTTTAAAAGCACTTGTAATTTACTAAGCAAAAGATCAATCAGATCCTGATCATTTTTTTCATGAACTTTCTCTAGTTTTTCAATTGCAGCTTTCTCACGAACCTTTCCATTTTTATCTTTCTTGGCTCTCTGAAATAATTTTTTATCGATCACCACACCTTCTACACCATTTGGCGCCTTAAGCGAAGCATCTTTTGCATCACCTGCCTTGTCACCGAAGATTGCTCTCAGGAGCTTTTCTTCCGGAGTAGGATCACTCTCGCCCTTAGGTGTAATTTTGCCAATCAAAATATCGCCTTCTTTTATGTGAGCACCAATTCTGATGATACCATTTTCGTCAAGATCCTTTGTCGCTTCTTCAGAAACATTTGGGATATCAGGTGTTAACTCCTCTTCGCCTAACTTAGTGTCGCGTACTTCAAGTTCGTATTCAGAAATATGTATAGATGTAAACAAATCTTCCCTTACAACTTTTTCACTTATAACGATGGCATCCTCAAAATTATAACCCTTCCATGGCATAAATGCTACCTTAAGGTTTCTACCAAGGGCCAGTTCACCATTCTGAACCGCGTACCCTTCCGTTAAGAAGTCACCCTCTTTAACACGCTGTCCTTTTTTAACGGCTGGTTTAAGATTTATAGAAGTCTCCTGATTTGTTTTTATAAATTTTGTCAGTCTGTAAACGATAAGATCGTCTTCAAAACTCACAAGTTTCTGCGTTTCGTTTCTTGTATACCTAACATGAATCTCATTAGCATCCACAAATTCAATTACACCATCTCCCTCGGAGTGTATCTGTATCCTTGCGTCACGTGCCGCTTTTCCTTCCAGACCTGTACCAACGATTGGTGATTCAGGGCGGATCAGTGGAACAGCCTGCCGCTGCATGTTTGATCCCATCAGCGCACGGTTGGCGTCATCATGTTCAAGGAACGGAATCAGCGAGGCACTTAATCCGACGATCTGGTTCGGCGCAACATCCATGTATTCCACCTCTTCTTTTTCGAGTATTGGAAAATCACCTGTCTGACGCGAAACAATTTTATCTTCTATGAAATGGCCTTTCTCGTCCAATGTAGAGTTGGCCTGCGCGATCTTAGCGGTATCCTCTTCTTCAGCACTTAGGTAAGTTAATTTTTTCATATCAACTTTACCATCAACCACCTTACGATAAGGAGTTTCGATAAAACCCATCTCGTTGATCTTGGCATGCACACACAAAGTCGATATTAAACCAATGTTTGGTCCTTCAGGGGTTTCGATAGTACACAAGCGACCATAGTGCGAATAGTGCACGTCACGAACTTCAAAGCCAGCTCTTTCGCGACTCAAACCACCAGGTCCAAGCGCAGAAATTCGACGCTTGTGCGTAATTTCAGACAACGGATTTGTTTGATCCAAAAATTGAGATAATTGTGAAGTACCAAAGAAAGAATTGATAACGGAAGACAGTGTTCTTGCGTTGATCAAATCAACCGGAGTAAACACTTCATTATCACGAACGTTCATACGCTCCCTGATTGTTCTGGCCATACGAGCCAGGCCAACACCAAACTGCGCGTACAATTGCTCGCCCACCGTTCTTACCCTGCGGTTACTCAGGTGATCGATATCGTCGATTTCAGATTTACCGTTGGTTAGTAATACCAGGTATTTAATAATAGCAATGATATCTTCCTTAGTCAGCACCTTGTGGTCCAGCGGATAATTAAGATTAAGCTTGCGGTTAATTTTATAACGGCCTACTTCACCCAAGTCGTATCTTTTATCGCTAAAGAATAATTTATCAATAATGCCTCTTGCCGTTTCATCATCAGGTGCATCTGCACCGCGGAGTTGGCGGTAGATATGCTGGACCGCTTCCAGTTCTGAGTTAGAAGTATCTTTGTTTAGTGTATTGTAGATGATGGAGTAGTCACCACTCATCTCTTCTTTCTGGATGAATACACTTTTTACATCCATCTCAGTGATCATGTCGATTGCTTCTTCGTCGAGAACAGTATCACGTTCCAAAACAACTTCATTGCGCTCGATAGAAACAACTTCACCCGTATCTTCATCAACAAAATCTTCAACCCAGGTTCTTAAAACACGGGCGGCTAATTTTTTCCCAAGATATTTTTCAAGGGCTTTCTTTTCAGATTTAACTTCATGAGCCATTCCAAACAACTCAAGAATATCCTTATCAGTTTCAAAACCAATGGAACGCAGTAATGTCGTTACAGGAAATTTTTTCTTTCGATCGATATAAGCAAACATCACGTTATTGATGTCAGTCGCAAATTCCATCCAGGCACCTTTGAAAGGTATAACTCTAGCGGAATAAATTTTTGTACCATTTGGATGAATGGACTGACCGAAGAAGACGCCTGGTGAACGGTGTAGCTGGGATACTACAACCCTTTCAGCGCCATTGATAACAAAAGTACCCCGGGGTGTCATGTAAGGAATATTACCTAAAAACACATCCTGGATGATTGTCTGAAAATCTACATGTTCCTCATCGTTACAGCTTAAACGTAGTTTAGCTTTTAGAGGGACAGCATAGGTTAATCCACGCTCCATACACTCTTCAATAGTATAACGGGGTGGATCGATAAAATAATCCAGAAATTCCAGCATAAAAATATTCCGGGTATCGGTAATAGGAAAGTTTTCCTTGAACACCCTGAACAATCCTTCGATATTACGTTTATCGGGAGTTGTTTCTAACTGGAAAAATTCTTTGAAAGATTGTATTTGTACTTCGAGTAGATCAGGAGTTTCAGCGATATTTTTGATTTTACCAAAACTGATCCTGCTTTGCAATTTGGTTGAAGACATATGTATAATAAACCGATTTTAAATTATTCGAATCATCTTATAAACAAAACCCTTTTGACAAAACAATTATACATTTTACGGCTGTATGTATATTGTCTTTTTAATTTAACTATTCAATAATAAAAGAGAGTAAAGGTACAGAAACATAGCACAAACAGAAAAGTTATTTTTACAATAAATTTTAATGATTTCAAAAAATATTTTCAAACAGTCTCAATAAATCTAATTGATCTGATAAACAATATTTTCAAACAGTTTAAAGAGATAAGTATAAATTTCAATTTTATAACTAATAAAAGACAAAAAAAACCTGGCACTTTCATACCAGGTTCTTTAATATGAATTTTAATTATTGAATTTCAACATCAGCACCTGCATCAGTCAGCTTAGTTTTAAGCTCTTCTGCTTCCGCTTTACTAACGCCTTCCTTAATTGCTCTCGGCGCACCATCTACTAATTCCTTAGCTTCTTTCAATCCTAAACCTGTCATATCTTTTACGATTTTAACTACGTTTAGTTTGGAAGCACCGGGCGCTTTAAGGATAACGTTGAATGCAGTTTTTTCTTCAACTACCGGAACGCCGGAACCTTCACCACCACCAGTAGCAACTGCGGCGGCTGCTGCCGGTTCAATACCATATTCAGATTTTAAAAAGTCGGCTAATTCCTGTACCTCTTTTACAGTAAGGCTAACCAATTGTTCTGCGAGTGTTTTTACGTCTGACATAATTTAAAATTTTTTCCACCTTCATTGCTGCTTTAAAGCATTCGCTCCGGCGGGAGTTTAAAAAAATTGCCTTTGTTACCCTTCAGGCCCGGGTATATTGATTTAAAATTTGAATCTATTCAGCAGCAGGAGTATCCGATAATGCAGGCCCATCAACTGCAGATGTGATTACCGAATCTGCGGTGGCAAGTTCAGCTACCGGCTGAATTTTCTTCTCGGCGTTTTGCAACAAAGCCGCGATAACTCTCTTTGCCGGTGATTGTAACAATCCGATAACTTCACCAATAAGTTCATTCTTAGATTTAATCCTGGTAAGAGCTAACAGCTTATCATCTCCTACATAAACATCCCCATTTATAAAGGCCGCTTTTAAAGAAGGCTTTTCACCGTTGTTTGTTTTCCGGAATGAACTGATGATCATTGCGGGTTCTTTAGGATTTTCACTAAACAACAAGGCAGTTACCTTATGTAAAGATTCATAAACTCCATTGTATTTTTCACTGTCAAGGCTTTCTAATGCTTTCTTAATAAGTGTATTCTTAGCTACCCTCATTTCTACATGCTTGTCAAAGCATTGGCCCCGCAGTTTATTAACGGAATCCACCGATAAACTTTCAGTATCTGTAATATAGAAGTTATTGTATTGAGAGAACTTACCTTTCAGCAGTTCAATAACTTCATTCTTTTGGTCTTTTGTCATGATGCTTTTGTTGCCGTTATTTATTAATCTAACAAATAACCAGTTATTAAATAGTAGGTTCGCAACTTGTACAAACCAGTTATTTTAGTGAACAAATGTTTTTGTATCGATGGTAATACCAGGGCTCATAGTGCTTGCCATGCTCACAGTTCTCAGGTAGGTACCCTTGGCGGAAGATGGTTTTAATTTAATAATGGCATTTATGAATTCAAGTCCGTTCTCTGTAATCTTGTCGATTCCAAAGCTCACCCTGCCGATGGAAGCATGAATGATACCAGCCTTATCAACTTTAAAAGCTATTTTACCACCCTTTACTTCATTAACAGCACCAGCGATGTCATTGGTTACTGTACCAGTTTTTGGATTCGGCATCAGGTTACGAGGACCTAATATCTTACCAAGTCTGCCAATCTTCGGCATCACCGACGGAGTGGCTATAATTACGTCAACATCAGTCCAGCCACCCTCAATTTTTTGGATAAATTCTTCAAGGCCTACAAAGTCCGCCCCTACTGCCCTGGCTTCTGTTTCTTTTTCCGCAGGACAAAGTACCAGTACTCTTTTAGTTTTGCCGGTACCGTGAGGAAGGGTAACAGTACCACGAACAGCCTGATCCGCTTTTTTAGGGTCAACACCTAAACGTATATGAAGGTCAATAGAAGCATCAAATTTACAGGTATTGATTTCTTTTACCAATGAAGATGCATCCTTTAAAGTATAGATCTTAGTAGCGTCAATTTTTTTATTTGACTCTTTTCTTTTTTTACTGATAGCCATTGCTCAAAAATTTTAAGTAATAAGATATTATTTTTCCCAGGGCGCCCTGCCATCGACGGTCAAGCCCATACTACGGGCAGTACCAGCAACCATTTTCATAGCACTATCTACAGTGAAGCAATTAAGATCAGACATCTTATCTTTAGCTATTTCTTCTACCTGTACCCAGGAAACTTTACCAACTTTGTTACGGTTGGGCTCTTTAGAACCACTTTGAATTTTTGCTGCATCCATCAGTTGAACCGCAGCCGGGGGTGTCTTGATAATAAACTCAAAACTTTTGTCGGAGTAAACCGTAATCAATACGGGGAGAACTTTTGCTATCTTATCCTGGGTCCTTGCATTAAACTGCTTGCAGAACTCCATAATATTAATGCCCTTTGAACCAAGGGCCGGACCAATCGGCGGTGCAGGATTGGCTTGTCCGCCCTTAACCTGCAATTTTACATAACCTGTAATTTCTTTTGCCATGTTTATTCTTTTTGGTATTAACGTCCTTCTTGGCTACTTAATGGAGCCGAAGGACTCCCAAATTCATTATAAGAACTTTTCTTTGGGGATGCAAAACTAATAAAATATTTGTATTCAACAAGTAAATATTCAACACACCTTAAATTAAGCTGAATCAATTACCGGATATTTAGATATTGAACAGTCCTTCTTAAGGTAACTTAAATGCTACTCCTGCATTTATATAATGATTTGATTCTGCATAGTTCACCGTTCCTCCGGCCATTGCAAAGACCTCTACGTAATTATTCAACTGGTATGCAAGGCCAGCTCCGACATTATGTTGGGGATTATCCGATGGATGATATTGTGCAAAATATTCTGAAAATATTTCCAACTGGTCGACTACCTGGTAATGTATAGCTGCATTTAAAATGTAAGCCCACTGCGTGCTGTAGGCTTCCTGTTGAACGCCGGCATTATACTCCATCTTCCGTTTTTTTCCCAGTTCATTATTAAAAGCGATTAGAAAAATAGATGACCAATAAGCTTTTTTATCTTTTTCAACATTATAAAAAGGCAGGTGCAGATAAGTTATCAATGTTATATCAGGTAAACATCTATGATCTTTAAGGAGCAGAATTTTGGCTGATGCAGCCGCAGGGAAGGTACTTTGAACCGTGTTTTCAATATATTTATGGAGTTCGCTGCCGGCTTCAGTAAGAAACCTAAGTTCGAGGCGCTTAGAAAAGCCATATCTAATAAGTACCTGTCCAATATCCGAAGGACCACCTGTTGAATATAGGTTGTGTAAATAAGCTGCTTCAATCTGCCATTCTCCCCTCGGCAGAAGATCTGTTTCCTGTGTTTCATCAGGCATGTCTACAGCCATCCCTATAAACTTAGATTCATTTTTTGGGAAACTGTGAATATGCTGAGCAAACTGCCAGTAAAACAATTGCTAAAACAGGGAAGAGTCTTTTCATATGATAGTAACACTTATATAATATTGTGCCGCCACAGTAGTGCTAGGTGCAAAAAAAGTCATTTACGCTTTTGCATAAATGACCTTATGAGTATAAAAATCAATTAATTTAATTTAATTTCTCTACCTGCATATAATTTAATTCAACCGGCGTTGACCGTCCGAATATTTTCACGGTGACTTTCAATTTTTTCTTCTCATCGTTAACTTCTTCGATGATACCATTGAAATCATTAAACGGTCCTTCAATAATCTTTATAGTCTCACCCACTATAAAAGGTTCAACCATGCTAACACCTCCTGCTTCAGCCATTTCATCCATCTTACCTAACATCTTATTGACCTCGGCCTTGCGTAATGCTATAGGATTTTCTTTCCCAAGGAAATGTATTACGTTAGAAGTATTCTTAATCGTTTCCCTGATATCATCTCCCAGTTTACCTTCCAGTATTTCAATCATTACATAACCAGGATAATAGTTCCTTTCGCGCATTACTTTTTTACCATTCTGTACCTTATATACTTTTTCAACAGGCAAGAAAACCTGTTTTATAATTTCATTCCAGCCACTGCGCGAAATTTCTTTATCGAGGTATTCTTTTACTTTGCGCTCCTTACCACTCACAACTCTTAGCACATACCACTTAGTATCTTCTTTGCTTACTGTTTCCATAATTAACTTTTAAACAACTTGTAAATAAAATCAAGCAGGCCTTTTGTAGCAAGATCCATTACAAAAACAATCGCGGTAATTAAAATCGTAGCGATTAGAACAATAATGGTAGATTGCTGTAGCTGTAACCAGGTTGGCCAGGTTACTTTCTCCATAAGTTCTTTATACGATTCTGTAAGATACACACCTATTTTATTCATAAAGTAAATTAGCACGGGCACTAGGATTCGAACCCAGATCAAAGGTTTTGGAGACCTCTATTCTACCATTGAACTATGCCCGTATTAAAAATGTTAGCACTACGAAGTTAAAAGTACTAAGTTGCCCGTACAAGTTTTATTTTAGTTGCAAAAAAGTGCCTGCATCTTACACAGGCACTTTTATTATTATGTACTAAGAGTGGTATTTAAACATACCACCAAATTAAAATCTACTTAAGAATTTCAGTAACCTGGCCTGCACCAACAGTGCGGCCACCTTCACGTATCGCAAATTTTAACCCTTTTTCCATCGCAATGGGCTGAATTAGCTTGACGGTTAAAGAGGTGTTATCACCAGGCATTACCATTTCTGTTCCTGCCGGTAATTCAACCTCTCCAGTAACATCAGTGGTACGGAAGTAGAATTGAGGACGATATTTATTGAAGAAAGGAGTATGACGGCCACCTTCATCTTTGCTCAATACATAAACTTCGCCTTTAAATTCTGTATGCGGTGTAATAGATCCTGGTTTACAAAGAACCATACCTCTGCGGATCTGGCTTTTTTCTATCCCGCGAAGCAACAAGCCTGCATTATCACCAGCTTCACCTTCATCTAACAATTTCTTGAACATCTCAACACCGGTTACAACAGAGTTCAATGGAGTTTCCATTAACCCAACAATTTCAACAGCTTCACCCACTTTAATTCTACCTCTTTCAATACGTCCGGTAGCAACAGTACCACGACCAGTAATAGAAAATACATCTTCGACAGACATCAGGAAAGGAAGATCAACCGGGCGAGGAGGCAAAGGAATATAAGTATCAACAGCATCCATTAAATCATCAATAGCTTTCATCCATTTTGCGTCACCAGCTAACGCGCCTGTTGCAGATCCCTGAATCACAGGAGTATTATCACCGTCAAAACCATTCTTAGTAAGCAACTCACGGATTTCCATTTCCACCAGTTCTATCAATTCAGGATCATCAACAAGGTCAACCTTATTCATGAAGACAACCATACGTGGTACACCTACCTGGCGTGCCAATAAAATATGCTCACGAGTTTGCGGCATAGGACCATCCGTTGCGGCAACTACTAATATAGCGCCATCCATTTGTGCTGCACCGGTGATCATATTCTTAACATAGTCAGCATGACCAGGACAATCAACGTGTGCATAGTGACGATTCAAAGTCTGGTATTCGACGTGTGCAGTATTAATGGTAATACCTCTTTCTTTTTCTTCAGGGGCTCCATCAATTTCATCGTAATTCTTTTTTACCGCCAAACCTTTTTTTGACAAAATATCGGTTATAGCGGCTGTTAAAGTGGTCTTGCCATGGTCAACGTGACCGATGGTACCAACATTAACGTGAGGTTTATCCCTCTTGAAGGTCTCTTTTGCCATTTTATTTGTTTTTAGTTGTTATTATTTATTTTATTAAACTGATCACAACTATTGGAAATTGAACCAATAATAGCAAACAATATATTTGAAGCCTCTCAACCGGGCTTTACACTCATCTTTAATTTCACACTGTAAGGAACTATTTCAAACAGAGCCGTTGATGAGAATTGAACTCACGACCTCTTCCTTACCAAGGAAGTGCTCTACCCCTGAGCTACAACGGCTTACTAGTTCAGGTGTTTGCAGCAAACAATCATGAATACAGACATGATGATCATGCAACAATGCTTTTTATAATCACCACTGCAAACAAAGCGAGCGGAAGACGAGTCTCGAACTCGCAACCTATAGCTTGGAAGGCTATCGCTCTACCAATTGAGCTACTTCCGCATTAATCATCACATCCAGATCAAAGAACTAAAACTTACAAGGTGACAATAATTTTAATTTAACTGCTTGTATAAAAAAATCCTATCATTCAAGATACGACCTAATAATAAACACTGGCATCGCTTCAGTAATTTAATTCTTTGCCTTTGACTACTATCGCTTAACCTTGGTAACTTTAAATGTCATCACTTTAACATGGTAGACTTCATTACCAGTAAATTTCGCTTTGAACCTAATCACCATCACTTGTATTTTCCGCAATCGCTTAATACTGTGGTGCTGGCCCGCGGACGGTTTAGCGAGGGTGGGCAGGAGTGGATTCGAACCACTGAAGTCGAAGACAGCGGATTTACAGTCCGCTCCATTTGGCCGCTCTGGAACCTGCCCGGAATCAATAACTCTAATGCAAAGCTTTTATTTATAAAGTGATGACTATCATCAAATTTATCTTATGAGCCAAAGAAGGGAGTCGAACCCCCGACCTGCTGATTACAAATCAGCTGCTCTACCAACTGAGCTACTTTGGCGGGTAATGGTGCTTAAATTATATTTCAAAAACTCTCTTATTTATCTTGTCAGCGACACATACTTAACCTCACTATAAGCCTTATAAATCAATAAAGAAAGAACTTTTCCCTAAAACAAATTTCAAGGGTGTTTTTTGGGAAGGCAAAGGTAGGTGAAAACTTTAAATTCAAAAATTTTGTATAAAACTTTTTATCATCCCTTGAATTGTATGAACAATTATCATGATCCATACTTTTTAAAGCTACAATTCATTGGTCAACAACCTGAAGAGTTTGTTAGTCTTCCATCACAATAATAAAAGTGATCTGTTTGTAAATGTGCCATGAATATAGTTGGTATAAAAAAAGACCTCCGTAGAGATCTTAAATAATTTTGTAAATTAAGCTGCCTGCTTGTTCTTTTTTCGTTTGATTTGATTTACCAATGATTCCAGCGCAGCATCAAATGATTCTTCAAATGACTTACTACTGGCCTTAACGAAGAAATCATGCCGGGGGACATGAACTCGAATTTCAGCGATTTTGTCTTTAATTGTGTGGACAATATTATCCAGTTTCAGGTAAACATCCACCTTAATTATCCGATCATGAAAGGTGTTTAATTTGTCCAGTTTTTTGTTTACATACTCTACTAATTTGTTATCGGCATCAAAGTGCACTGTCTGAATGTTAACGTTCATATCAATCGCATTTTTAGTGAACAATAAATAAAAGAACTTATATATGGTCAGGTAAATTTTCAACTTTTTTTAAACCATTTATTTGAAAATAAAGTTACTCTTTCAGTATAATTTATCCAAATATATTTAGCTACTAAAAAGAAAATAAAACACTTAGACAGTTACACTTAGTTGTCATGATTTAGGGTGTGCCTTTTTATATATATCTTTCAGCTTTTCAATAGTATTATGTGTATAAACCTGTGTTGCTGCAAGGCTTGAATGACCTAACAGTTCCTTGACTGAGTTTAAATCAGCACCATTATTCATTAAGTGGGTAGCAAAAGTATGTCGCAATACGTGCGGACTTTTTTTGTTGCTGGTTGTAACCTCTTTTAAGTATTTATTAACAGCCAGGTAAACATATTTATGATAAAGCTTTTTTCCTGTTTTATTCACAAAAAAATAAACCCGATCAGCCTCTGTTACTTCGTTCTTGTCCTTCCGGTAAGTCTGTAACTCATTTATAAGTTTTACACTGACAGGAATAATCCTTTCTTTATTACCCTTACCAAGTACCTTGACGGTATTATTAAAGCGATCGATATGATTTTCTTTAAGATTCACCAGTTCACTTAAACGCATTCCTGTATTGTAGAACAGATGGATTATAAGCCTGTCTGTTTTACCGTTCCATGTTTCAGGAAATTCAACATTCTCCAGTAACACTTTAATTTCTTTTTGTTCGATGTAGGAAGGGAGCCGCTTTGCCAGTCTGGGTGTACTAATATTAGCCACGGGCGTTGTGTCTATGATCCCGGTTTTCATCTGGTACTTAAAAAACGATTTTAGCGTGGAAATTTTACGACCGATTGTCCTTGCGCTAAGTCGTGCATCTTTTAAAGAAGCCAGCCAGCTCCTGACAAAGGAAGAAGTGATAGTAGCAATTGCAGTATCACCAAACTGAAATTGCAAATAATCGAAAAACTGGATGAGGTCATCCCTGTAAGAGCGAATAGTATGCGGTGAGTACCGTTTTTCAAATTTAAGAGAATCTAAAAAAGGCTGAATACTAAGCTCAGTATAATAATGAGGCATAAAATATAATAGCCGCAAAGTTAAAGAACTTTGCAGCTATCATTATATTTTCAAAGAAAATTAGTCTTCAAACTTTCCTGCTGCCACCTGCTGTTTATAAACAGCCTTTAACACTTCTCCCCTGCGTCTTACAGAAGGTTTGATAAAAGCCTGACGCTCTCTAAGCTGAACCAATACTTTTGCTTTCTCAAATTTTTTCTTATATTTTTTTAGTGCCTTGTCTATATTCTCACAATCTTTAGAATCTATAATTAACATAAATGCATACCTCCCTTATTGAATTTAGGATGGTAAAGATAGGAGAAATATTTAAAATACCTATAATGCTGCAAAAAAGATGGAATGTTAGAAGGAAATGCGAAATTAGCTAAAACAGCAATCTATGTTTACAGGTATAATTGAAGCACTAGGTATAGTAACTTCAGTTGAAAATAAAGGCACTAACAAAACGTTTTGGATAAGTTCTCCTATTTCTGCCGAACTAAAAGTAGATCAGAGTTTATCTCATAATGGTGTTTGTTTAACAATAGAAGAAGTTTATACTGATGTGCATAGGGTAACTGCTGTGGAAGAAACGCTGAATAAAAGTGATCTTGACTCCTGGAAGCAGGGTGATACTATAAATCTTGAGAGGTGCCTGTTAATAAATGGAAGACTTGACGGGCATATTGTTCAGGGACATGTTGATTGCACGGCTGTTCTGATTGAGAAGACTGATTTAAATGGCAGTTGGGCACATACTTTCTCCTACCCGGGTAATTTCAAAGCGCTTGTAATTGAAAAAGGTTCAATCGCCGTGAATGGAATAAGCCTCACCGTATTTGATGCGGTTAATAATAATTTCAGTGTTGCACTGATTCCATATACGTACTCACATACCAACCTTCAAAATACTAATTCCGGTGATACCGTTAATATTGAATTTGACATGGTTGGTAAATATATCAATCGTTATCTGGTTACGAAAGATGCCAAAAGTTAAAGTCATTCCTGAAATAGACCTGCATAGGCTTTCAACAATACAAATTTATGTTGATCCCAGTAATATAATTTACTATCAACTGGCAATGCATATTCCATAACACCAGACCGGTTCAGGATTGTAGTCGTTTGAACGCCTGACCTAACCTCAAGGAGTGGTGGTATAAAAATCTTTTTTTTATAATACACCGGTACCCACGTTTCATTTATGTCCGTTGGTAATTCCTTCGACAGTTTATTAATGACTATAACTTTTAATGTATCAATGCCATTGATTATTAAGGCATCTTTAAAACCTTCTCTAAAAATATATGCGCCCTTTATTTCATTTGGAAGGTTAGCAACGAAAATCTTCTCAGTAGTATCGGACTTCAGTGATTGTAAAATTGAACAGGTAGCTTTTCCGGCCAGAAACCAATTATAATTATTAAGTTCGAGAAAGACAACGTTGTAAATACATGCCAAAATAAAAATCAATTTTCCTGGAAAGATAGACCGAATCCACACACAGAGTATAAACGAAATAAAACAACAAAGAAAAAAGGAAGGTATATAAAGAAGCCTGTCTCCCTCTGAAGTTTTGGTGCTCAAAGCAACTAAGAAAGGAATAATAAGTGTACAGCCTATAATACTCGTCAGTTGAAATACAAAATGCTTATAAGGTATTTGTTTCTTTATTATGATAACTTTATAAAAGAAAACATAAATGGCAGTAAGGGATAACATGGCGGAAACTATCAGAAATATAAAAGAGTTTTTTATGGGTGGGACAATTAACCTGCTTGTAACTTTTAAAATATTTGCAGCATAATCTAACCATGAATTTCTAAACAAACTTTCTTCATACTTGCCGAATACCCCGCCCGAAAAATTATAACGGAAAAAGAAATGAACAATACCTGTAATTACAAAAACCATCACCCATGCTAAATAGGTTCTTGCTGAAGCTTTGTTACCTGTCAATAAAATGAAAATTAATAATGGAAGAATAATTATTGATTCATAAGCCAGTAATCCTATAAAATAACAGGCGCACACTCCAAAGAATTTTATTCTGTCGTTCCAGCCTGATAAGAATATTAATAAAGCAGCGATTATAAACGTGCCCGCTAACAACGACCCACGGCCTAATAGCCAAACGATGGCTTCGTTATGAAATGGATAGGTAAGGAATAATATACTGGCCATAAATGCATAGCGATGATGTAAGACATCATCCGAAGTCCACTTCCATTTTAAACAAAATTTAAATAAGAGAAAACTGTTGACGGAATGAAGAAGGATGTTTACAAGATTAAAACCAAAAGGATGGAAACCGCTAACCAGGTAGTTTAAATATATACTCCAATCGGATAAGGGACGAAAAAAACCGTATATCCCAATCGTACCTTCAAGACATACTCGTTTTAAAACAACATAATCATCTGATACAAAATTTTTATTGAGAACAGGTAAAAATAAAATGATTCCCCCAACAGCATAAGACAAAAGATATATAAATTTATTTCCTGATGCGCTGGCTGTTTTGATATTCATACCTATTTCCATGTCGTTGACGTTAGCATATCGTGTGAGTAAAAATATTTAAGAATATAACAAAAAAATTCTCAGGCTCCGGGAAACACGAAGTCGTTAAATATTCTTTCTATCGTTAAGGCATTAACACATTTTTACATAGTCATACAATAATATTCTTCTGCGCTATTTGAAAGTACAAACAAGATTTAATATTACCGCATCAGATACATTTTGCCGTAGCCCCTATTAAAGTATTTATCTGTATCATCATCCTTAGCTTTATACTTCTCCATCTGTCTGCCATTAAGAGTTGTTACCACTCTGTAAATATAAACTCCATTAGCGAGGCGCTGACCGAACTGATCCGTTCCATTCCATTTATAATCCGTAATGTTTCTCCCTATGTGCAAAGTGCCTAATTCATCTTTTGTTATTTCTCTTACTATTTTGCCAGTAACAGTCAAAACCTGGATTTTCATATTCTGTGGAATATCAGAACCGGTGATCGTAAATACAAAAGCAGTTGAAGTGGTGAAGGGATTAGGATAATTCAGCAGGTTACTGATCATCGGTTTATTTATAATCCTGAATGACACATGGTATTCAATTTGTCCCGCCTTATTGCCGCTTTTGTCTTTTCCTGTTACTATCAGTTCGTAGTCATCTCCATCAGCATTGTATTGCTTATTGAAGTATGGCATAAATTCGATTGTTGCAGTATTATCGCTCCCGTTTTGGGCAGGAATGAATTTAAGTGTATCGTTATCTATTGCAAAGGTGCGAAGTGTTTTGTTAGGGTCGGGAAAACGAACCTGCACAGTAAAAAGTGATGTATCATTTAGTAACATATACTTTGCTTCATCTTTAAGCTTGATTTGTATGCGTGGCTTAGCAGATATAATGTCACGGTTCAAAATATGCATTCCATCAAAAGTGACGTCCAACAAAGGATTTATTTTATCAGGCTTCACATAAAAATTACGATACAGGAAATTATTATAATGAAACTGTTCAGGCTGATCATTATCAGGGTTAAAATCAACCAACAAAGTATTCATTCCAGCATAATCCTTGGTGTCAATAGTGTAAGAAAATGATAAAGTATCTCCGCTGATCAATGGTTTCCTTTTAGCTAGACTTAACTGATGAGAAACATTGTCCTTATCTATAACAACTATTTTAATTTTCAGGCTATCAAATTTTACCTGGCTTATATTTTTAAAAGCAATCGCAAACTGAAGTTTTTCACCTACTTCAAGAGTATCCTTGGTAGTAAACAAAAGATTAGGAGCAAGAGCCCCTTCAGGCACCGGGTCGTAAGTAAGTCGCCAATAGTTCAGCTGATAAGGCGTTAAGTTTATAGAATCAACATTTCTCATTTTTAACTGCAGGTATGGATATCTGTTAGCATCAATAGTGGAAATATCCAGGTTCTGCGTATTACGATCAACTGAAAATATGGTAGAATGATTGCCTTGCAGGTCACTGCCTATAATATTTACAGCAGGCAAATCAGCAGATGGATTTTCTTTTGAAATTCCGCGCCACTGAAATTCTTTCCATGCTTTTGCCGGGCCAAATAAAGGCGATGTAATAAAACCCAGGGTATCAGGTGTAAGACAATCAACTGCCAACGTTAACCGGTCATATATGCTTGCACTTATTTGATACTTTGGATCGAATGATGGATCGTCTTTTTTATAAATCATCAGCCATGATTTTTCACTGTTCAATGAATCAATAGAAGACAATCCCGCTCTTAATAATTTATGGTATAATGAATTATTTGAACCAAACAATGCTGTATCCCCTCTCCAGGTATTTGAAAATGAATTACTAACGTTGTAGTCTATACTCCTGATCACAACAAAAGCTCCCGCCGGGATCGAATCCATAAAATCCATAATAATTTTTCTACCCGCCGGATTCATGTATGAAAATTCAAAATTATTTTGACGCCCTATTGCACAGTTTGCACTGCCACTGTTAAACCGATTTAAATTATTACCATTATCATCAACATTCTTCCAGGGTTTAAATGTTACCTGATCAAAGACATTGAATAATAAAGACCTTCCAACACATGCACTTTTTATAAAAGTAACGCCGTTTACCGTTATGGTAAAGTCGCTCTCCGTGTTTAGCCCTGAAGGATTATATACCGTATTTCTTATAAAAAGATTGTTGATCCGATTACCATATTTCCAGTCCCTGTCGGCTTCCAATGAAATTCTTTCGACTCCAGATTTTAAATGCTGAAAATAATGCGACTGATTAAACCCATCGGAATTTCCTTTCAGGTATATAAACGAAGACCCATTCCAATGAAAGTCGGCGCCACCAGCTGGTACTACTGCAACACGCCAGTAATAAACTGTACTGTCCCTGAATACAATAGCCGGATCAAACTCCAGTGAGCCGCCAACTGAACTTATATTTTTAGTGGTTTTTGCCGGGGAATTGAACAACTCCGTAGTATCAATCTCCATTGCGTACTGCTTCAGGCTACTAAATGGATTTGCAGTGGAGGCATATAGTTTCTGCGTAGCGCTATTTACTATAGCAAAGTCATAAGGAAAGGCGGTTTTAGCTTCGTCTTCAAAAATAAAAAACGTTTTAGTTACCGTGTTATTATTTTCAGACACTTCAGCAACATTATTATCTGCATCAACTGTTACAATTATTTTGTTTTGCCCTTTATCACGGGTAGCCACAACCGGGATAGCAAGGTTGACAGAATCACTGTAATATATTCCTTTTATTTTTTTCCGCGATAATATCGCTGTAGAGCCATCAGGATACTGGCGTTTGATTTCTACTGTTATAGAATCTTTTACCGACCGGCCAAGGTTAAATAATTTAACGCCAAGATCAAATTTATTTTCAGCGACAGAAATAAATGCAGGAGAAATTTTTACCTGTGATTCTTCTATGGTATAATCAGGCAGCGATTCAAAATTCATCTTAAGCGCAGGGTCACCATGTAAGGTTACTTCTTCGGCCTGGATGCGCGCAAAAAAATCTGTTGGACTTGAAACTGCTACCACTTTTTGTAATGCATTTTTATTTAATTCACCTAGCGTAGCGCCATAGCTTTTGCTTCCAATCTCACGGTAAAAATCATCCAGGTAAATGTTTAAATAATTTACAATACCCAAATGGGTGCTGGCGATGAAAGCGATACCGCCCCTCTGTTTAGCCAGCACAAATTTTTCGGATAATGTTTCATTGTACGAAAAGCGTTGCGGATCAAATTTAAAAAAATTACCTGCATTGCATCCATTTACAGAGAACACCGGATATTTTCCCTGGTTATTATAGTTCTGCGGATTATCAAGATTAAATTCCAGGGTGGTTGATGAAGAATGGCCAAAGTAAGTTACCAGGCTCAGACCTTCTTTAAACAGATCGGCAATCCTGTCGTTGGATAATTGTTCAACCGGATTGGTAGAAGTTTTACAGAAAACATTTACATTACTTCCAAGCAAAGTGTCTTCCGCTATCAGTTTATAACCTTGCATATAATTGCAAAGCACCGTTCCCAGGTAACTGTCGCTTGCACCGGTAACGTGTATAATGTTCTTCATCCATAAACGCTCCTGGATAGTGTTAGAAGCAGTCTGCTGAACATTTTCATATTCTTTCACCTTCTCAAGATAATCTTCCAGTTCGGATGCGCTCACAACAGACAATCTCCCGATAAGCGTAAGCGCCGCATTGGATGTCATGTCTGCCGAGCTTAGCATGTTATCTGACGCCGGGTTACCAAATGTAGGCACCAGGTTTAGTTTATCAGCTAAAGGATCAACCTGGTTTAGCCTGTATTCATTATACGATACCCCTTTACCGATAAGAAAAGTATATTTCGGAATAGTAGCAAAATTAGCCCTTGCAAAACGAAGGAAATTTTTTATCGACAAAGGATGTTTCTTAATGCCAAATGCAAACTGATCCACCAACTCATCGACTTCATAAGTGTGCGCCTTATAACTACCA